>JAEEGL012974174.1_pt1 | contig 19662 bp, 19 predicted proteins | sample 9134231 | NCBI WGS metagenome assembly JAEEGL01 (sample SAMN16246548, study PRJNA631951) | gut metagenome | biome: gut microbiome; feature: rumen; material: fiber-attached | host: Bos | place: Iran: Karaj | collected 2018-10 | reverse complement strand
TAAAAGTGGCTTTGGTCTGTCATTTCTCAAACTCAAAAGTTCGTGAACATTTGCCTTTGGGAAAGAGGAAGATGTATTCTTTCATAAGGAAATTGGCAGGGTTACCCACAAAAGGCGTTGGTTATGGCGACCTGGCTGGGTGGGACACCTATATGATAGAATTATTGCGCAAACGCGACGATATCAAGTTATATGTAATATCTGCCCATTCGGGGCTGAAGCGCAGAAAATGTTCATTTGAGTTGGAAGGTGTTCATTATAGTTTTGTACGTTGTGATGAAGCCACTGCACTCAAACATATCATACCCAGCCCTTCGCTTTGGCATAAGATGAATCCCATGCGCCCCATTGTTCGTAGAATTATCAAGAACGTTCAGCCAGACCTTATCGCTTTGATAGGTGCAGAGAACCCGCACATCTCTGGAACTGTGCTTGGCATCAAAGGTATTCCTCTCATTGTTAAGTGCCAGACTATTTATAATAACCCGGAACGTGGAAAGACAGGCTCAGTGGATAAGAAAAATGCATACATCGAGAGACTTATTTTCAAGGATTTACAGTATGTTTCTGTGGGTTCGGGAATGCATTGTCGCTTATTCCGCGAATTCAACCCCACAGCGTATAATTTCCAATGGAAATTTGGCAATCTTTTGCCGGAGGTGAAGCCTGTGGAGAAAGAGTTTGACTTTGTGAATTTTGCTATGGCCATGATTCCCAAGAAGGGTTATCCTGATGCCATACAAGCTTTGGCTATTGTCAAAGAGCACTATCCTAATGTTCGGCTTAATCTTGTAGGTGGCGGTTCAATAGAGGGTAGAGAAGCATTGCAAAACCTTGTAAAAGAACTACATTTGGAGGGAAATGTCGTTTTCACTCCTTTCTTTGAGCGGCAAGAAGATTTGTTCCAACATCTCCAAAAGTCTCGTTTTGCGGTGTTGCCTTGCAAATTGGACTCTATTTCGGGCACCATCCGTCAGGCCATGCATTATGGGCTTCCCGTGGTTTGCTACAAAACGGAAGGCACGCCTAAAATTAATGCTGATAAAGAGTGTGTGCTAATTGCAGAAAACAGTGATGTTGAAGATTTGGCAAAGCAGATGCTAAAGCTGATGGAGAATGAAACTCTGGCAAAGGAACTACGCAACAATGCCAAGGTGTATGCCAACCGCTGGAGCGATGACGAAGGCAATTCCAACCAAATGTCGCGTAATTTTCATGCCGTTGTTGAACATTACTACAATGGTACACCCATTCCCGAAGAATTGTTATGTAAAGAAAGCCAATGAAAAAAAGACAGATAAATATTAATGAACTCATATCATTTTTAGACGAAGAAGTTGTTCGTATCTATGGAGATATCCAAGGTGTTTACATTGACAATTTGGCCGATGTGGAACACGTGAACGAAACAACTTTGGATTGGATAAAACCGAAAAATCCAAGCAAACAGTCTATCGTTGAGAAAAGTCACGCTCGTGTGATATTGGTGGATGAAGAAATAAAGCCTGTGCAAGGGAAGGTCCTTATTGTCGTTAAACATCCCAAAATGGCCTTGGCCAAAGTAGGCAATCGGTTTTTTGTTGAAAAACCCGAGATAGGCATACATCCTACGGCCATAATCCAGGAAGAAGCGATAATAGGAAACAACGTTTCTATAGGGGCTTACTGCGTGATAGGTAGAGCTATCATTGGCGATGGTTGTGTCATCGATAGTCATGTTCGAATCTATGATGATGTTGTTATTGGAAAGAATTGTAATATTAAGGCAGGGGCAGTCATTGGCGGTGCGGGTTTTGGCTTTGAACGCGATGAAAATGGCAACAAGTTTCGCTTTCCCCAAATCGGTAGTGTTCGGATTGGAGACGATGTGGAGATAGGTTCCCAAACCTGCATCGACCGTGGTGCACTTTCTGACACTATTATTGGCGACCATACAAAAATCAATAACCTTTGTCATATTGCCCACAACAACAGGATTGGGAGAAACGTGACCATCACAGGTTGTGTGAATCTTTCGGGTGGAAATATTATTGAAGACAATGTTTGGATCGCTCCAAACGCCTCGCTTGTGGGCTATGTGCATATCGGTGAGAATGCGACCATTGGCATGGGTGCTGTGGTGGTAAAAGATGTTCCTTCCAAAGAAGTGTGGGTGGGGAATCCTGCTAGAATACTAAAAAGCAAGTAAGTTATGTATATCAATCTTGTTTTAATTCCTTTCGTTATTATTCTTGGGTTGTTGTTGTCTATTAAAGACAACGATAAAAACCGACTGTTATATATTGTATTTTGCAGCATTGTATTAATACTTGTGGCATCGTTGCGCAGTCCGGAATGGATGACATTAACTTATAATATTGATACTTTGGTTTATCAGAGAAGCTATGAGTATATACATGATATGAGTTGGGGCGACTTTTGGTCGGCTGTGTATGGAAGGTATTGGTTGCATGAGGGCGAAAATGATATCGGTTTTATCGCTCTACAAAAGATAATTGGATTGATCACATATAATTATAACTTCTTTTCTTTGTTGGCGGATTTGCTTTTCTTTATTCCTTTTGGCATGATTCTCTACCGTTACAGCACGAGTATTCGGCAGATAATGTTTGCATACGTGTTTTATATTGCGCTAGTTCAGGTATTCTTGTTTGGAGGAGCGCGTCAGATTTTCGCCATAGGGTTTGATATGATGGCTTTATTGGCCATGGCCAATAGGAAAACATGGAGGGCTATCATTTTCTTGTTGTTGGGACTATCCATCCATTTTTCTTCATTCTTGTTCCTTGTTCCTTTGCTGATGATCAGGTTTGAAACCAACCCTAGATTGTTAAAACTGTTGCATTTTGTTTGTTTTTTGATGTTTCCTGTAGTATTGTTGTTTCCCAATGAGCTCATTGTCTTTATGGGCGAAGCTGTTGGCATGGAAAAGTACGCAAATTATGGCAATCATGAAATTCAAGGAGGAGCGACTACATTTATTATCTTGATTGAATTGTTATCATTGTTTTGTTTTATAGCGATAAAAAGAAAAGATCTTGAAAAGAACGATAACATGCGCTTGCTCTATGTCATGACACCATTTATGACGCTTTTAGCTCCTTTGATTCATGCAGATGGCGCTATGATTAGGGTGTCTTTGTACTATCACCTGTTTCTCACACTTCTCGTGCCATACGCTATAGATTGTTTGATTAATGAGAAAAGCAGAATGGTTGTATATGTAGTTGCAATCTTGGCATTGTCATTCTTAGCATTGCAAGGCGGTGGAATGCGTTACTATTTCTTCTGGCAAGTTTAAGTTGAAATATATGGTGTTGATGCCGATTGGAATAACAGTTTTTGAACAGAGCAATAATTATGATTAAAGTCATCACCTATGGAACTTATGACCTTCTGCACCAAGGTCATATCAACCTTTTAAGACGAGCCAAAGAGCTTGGAGACTACTTGATAGTTGGTGTCACCAGCGATAGCTTTGACCGTGGCCGAGGTAAGCTAAATGTCCGCAATAATGTATTGGAACGTGTTGAGGCGGTAAAAGCCACAGGCTATGCTGACGAGGTCATCATTGAGGACTACTTGGGGCAGAAGATAGACGACATTCAGAAATATGATGTTGATATCTTTGCTATTGGAAGCGATTGGGTTGGGAAGTTCGATTACTTGAACGAATACTGCAAAGTGGTTTACTTGCCACGTACCGAAGGCATCAGTAGCACTATGCTGCGCGAAGAGAGCCAAGAAGTGTATCGTTTGGGTATCATAGGCAGTGGTCGCATTGCCCATCGCTTTGTGCCTGAAACCAAGGTGGTGAATGGTATAGAAGTAGCTGCAGTGTATAACCCCATCCCAAAAGAAGCTGAAGGTTTTGCCACCCAGTATGGCATCCAACCTTATTCTGATTTTGAGACATTTATCGATCAAGTGGATGTTGTATATGTGGCATCGCCCCACTTGACACATTATGATTATGTAAGGCGTTGTCTTTTGGCTGGCAAACACGTGCTTTGCGAGATTCCTTTTCTGCTTAGCAAGGAGCAGGCATTGGAGCTTTATCGTTTGGCCGAGGAGCGCAATTTGGTGCTGATGGAGGCGAGCAAGACGGCCTATTGCCCAGCCTTCGGTCATATCATTACGTTGGTTAAGAGCGGCATTATAGGTAATGTGGTGGATGTGAAAGCCTCGTTGAGTAAGATGGTTGAACCACCGACGCGCGAATTAGATGCCGCACAAGCTGGAGGTGCAATGACCGAACATTCCCCGCTGACCCTTCTTGCTATCATTAAACTATTGGGGGTTGAGTGGAATGATGTTAGTTTTCACACTAAGATTGAAAATGGTGTGGATGTTTACACTAAAGGGGTTATCAACTATCCTCATGCCACTTCATCCTTTACTTTGGGTATCGGGGTTAAGACCGAAGGTAATCTTGTGATTTCGGGCACCAAGGGTTATGTTTATGTCCCAGCTCCATGGTGGCTCACCGATTATTTTGAGGTACGCTACGAAGACCAGACTAAGAACAAGAAATTCTTTTACAGCTATGACGGTGATGGATTGCGCTATGAGATCCAAGAATTCATATCTATGATTGTGAACGACCGCCGCAGCTGCTATAAGTTACGTCGTAGTGAAAGTGTGGCCATAGCGGAGATTATAGAGAAATATCGTAACAGAGAAAATGTGACCGAGATATGATGAAAAGAATGCTCATAGCTATGATTACAAGATGAATACGAGAAGATAATTCCAATTTTAATAAACAGAAACATGGCTTCGATTGTTAATATTGTAAAAAGTTCAAAACTACTTTATAACTTGTATTATTATGTGGGTTCGTTTGCCATTATTATCTTGAAAAAAATGCTAAAGGCAGATCCTAAACTTATTGTGTTTAACAGTTTTGGAGGGGATAATTATGATGATAGCCCTCAAGCGATTTATTTGGCGATGATTAACGATAGACGTTTTAAAGATTTCAAGTTCATGTGGGCTTTTAAAAATCCTGATAAGTTTTCGATTCCAAAAGGTGAAAAGGTCAAGACAGATACTTTTAGTTTTTATAAATGTGTATTAAAGGCTCGGGTTTGGGTTACAAACACAACAATGACAAGAGCACTAAGCTTTTCAGGAATAAATACCTTTTCACTTAATACATGGCATGGAACCGCAATAAAAAAAATTGGCAAAGATGCAAGTTTAGGTAGTGCTTTCGTCGCGAAAGGATCAAGTGACCATAGTGTTTTTTTGGGTCAAGGTGAATATGATCAAATGGTATTTTCAAATGCTTTTGGTATTGCCGAAGATAGAATTGAAATTATTGGGCTTCCTCGTAATGATGAACTTGTATGTAGTGATATTATTGATAAGATACGCAACTTAAGGAAAAGGTTTTCTATACCTGAAGGAAAGAGAGTGATTCTCTACGCTCCTACTTTTCGGGAATATGATCGGGATGGCGCTGATTGTATTATGAAGTTACCCATTGATTTAATGAAATGGGAACGGGAATTGGGGGATCAGTATGTGCTTTTAATACGAGCACATCATGCGGTTGTAAAAACAATGAATATCATCGACAATGATTTCGTCAAAGACGTATCTTCTTATCCACATCTGAATGATTTGATGGTTTTGTCTGATGTGCTCATCTCAGATTATTCAAGTATTTACTTTGACTATTCCATTTTGGGGAAGCCTATGCTTTGTTTTTCGTATGATTATGATCGATACGAGAAAGAACGTGGTATGTATTTCGATATAAGAAAAGAATTGAATAATGAATGCTTAGACACAGAGGACAAATTGCTTTCAGCCATTTTAAACTTGGATTTTGAAAAGAGAAAGAAAGTGACAGAGCTATTTAGAGACAAATATGTTCAAAAGTATGGTACAGCCACCAATGATTCATTGGATTTGATATATAATTCCATCAATTGTTAGAATTGAGCCATTATGAGAATATTGATGATATCTCAAGATCCCTGGAATAAAGTAAATAGTTTTGGGAATACCCATTCGGCAATTTTCGGAAAAGTTCCCAACATCGAGATTGCCCAAATATACTTGATGGAGGGGAAACCTGATTTTGAGCCAGTGGTAAAACGATATTACCAGATACCTGAAGGTTCTGTCGTCAAGTCTGTTTTCAAAAGAGGAAAGAAGAATTCGGTAGGTAAAGAAGTATTTCTCGCAAGAGATGTAACGGAGACAAGCGAGAAAAAGTCTTCATCAAAACAATCATGGTATTCTAAGTTGTTGTCGATAGGAAAGCGTCATCATTGGCGGTGGATGTTTTGGATGAGAGAATTGGCATGGAAATACGGCAATATCAACTATGATGGTATGATGGATTTTATCAGAGATTTCAATCCTGATATCTTCTTTTTGCCATATATCCACATTTTCTACACCAACCGTCTTGCTCTTTACATTAAAGAAAGATTAGACGTACCCATGGTGATGGAAATGGCGATGGACCATTATTCATTGAATAGGGTTTCATACGATCCTATATTTTGGATTGACAGGTTTGCCAAGCGAAAGGTTATCCGAAAATTGGTTGCAAAGTCATCTTTCATGTATGTCATATCCAAGAAGATGAAAGAAGAATATGAAGGTCTCTTGGATATCGAGTGCAAAATCCTATATAAGACTCCAGACATTACACGACAACAAACGCCATATACCGAACCGAACAATCCTGTCCGTTTTCTTTTCACTGGAAACATTTATGCCAACCGATGGAAAACGTTGGCAATGCTTGCAAAAGAATTGCAGAAACAGCAATTTGGCGTTTTGGATATCTATACTGCCACGCCCATTTCTAAGGAAATGAGAAAAGTACTGGATATTCCTGGAGTGTCATTTTTACATGCTCCCGTATCACAGAATGAGGTCATTGAACTTCAAAACAAGGCAGACGTCTTAATACACACAGAAGCCTTTGATCGATACAACAAATCATTAGTGCGTTGTGCTATCTCCACAAAAATCATGGACTATTTGTGTGTGGGTCGATGCATACTTGCCATTGGCCCCAGCGATATTTCGTCCATTGAATATCTTGCCGATAATGATTTAGCATTGGTTGCCTCTGATGCCACAATGTTGAACAAAATCATTACTACAATAAAGAATGACACTTCCCTTCTTCAACACTATGCCAATAGAGGAATCGAGTACACTAAAACAGAGCTGAATGCTGATGTTATAAGGCAAAACTTGTATGACAATCTACAAAAAGCCATAGATAATTATAAGTTTCAAAAATGAAAACCATTATACGCGCCACCACCGTCCCTCAGTCTCTTCATTTATTTGAGGGAACGATGCCCGATCTGATAACAAATTATGAGGTCCAATTGCTTTCATCACCAGGTGAGCAACTTGATTTGATGGGCAAAAAATATAATGTGAAGACGCATGCTTTAGAAATGTATCGCCGATTGTCGCCATTGAAAGACTTGAAATCTTTACGACAACTAATAAAGGTTTTCCGCAATGAGAAACCTTATATGGTACACAGCATGACCCCTAAAGCTGGATTGCTCTGTATGATGGCGGCAAGGCTTGTAAAAGTGCCTGTAAGAGTACACACATTCACGGGCTTGGTGTGGCCAACTGAACATGGATGGAAGCGAAAACTGCTTATGTTTACAGACAAAATCACCTGTGCCTGTGCCACACATGTCATTCCGGAAGGAGAAGGCGTGAAAAACGACTTACTCAACAACAATATTACAAAGAAACCCATCCGGGTGTTAGGCTTTGGTAATGTGATGGGTGTTGATATGGTACGTTTCAGCCGAAGACCAGAAGTAGAAGAAAAGGCCAAAGCAATTGCAGACGCATCGGCATTTACGTTTGTTTTTGTTGGACGCATTGTAAAGGATAAAGGCATCAATGAACTATGCTCAGCCTTTGAGCGTTTGAACAAACAGCATTCCAACACTCGCTTGCTTTTGGTGGGCAAATTCGAAGACGATATTGATCCGATATCCGACCAATCAAGGAACATAATAAACAACACTCCTGCAATCCAGGCTGTTGGCCCACAATATGGCGACGATTTGTTGGCTTACTATGCCGCATCGGATTGTTTTGTATTCCCAAGCTACCGCGAAGGGTTCCCCAATACCGTGTTGGAGGCAGGTGCTATGGGCTTGCCGAGTATCGTTACTGATATTAATGGTTCTCGTGACATCATTGTGGAAGGCAAAAATGGAACTATTATTCCGTCAAAAGATGCCGAATCATTATTTAAAGTAATGGAAAGAATGTTACTTGAAGAGAGTTGGAGAAAAACTATGGCTAACAACGCTCGACAAATGATTTTGGATCGATTTGAGAAGGGGTTTGTTCAAAAGTGCTTATTAGAGTATTATGATGAAATAATGAAATAAAAATATGTACAAACACTTTTTCAAGCGATTATTGGATTTCTTTATCTCGTTGATAGCCTTGTTGCTCATCGGTTGGTTCATCCTCCTTGTTGCTTTGTTCCTGCATTTCGCCAACAAAGGAGCTGGAGCTTTCTTCACTCAAGACCGTCCAGGCAAAAACGGCAAGATTTTCAAGGTTATTAAGTTTAAGACGATGACTGACGAAAGGGATGAAAACGGTAAACTCCTCCCCGATGCTCAACGTTTGACCAAGGTTGGAAAAATAGTACGCAGCCTTTCAATAGATGAATTGCCTCAGCTTATCAATGTGTTCAAGGGTGATATGGCGTTAATCGGTCCAAGGCCGTTGCTGGTGCATTATCTGCAATTATATACACCAGAACAAGCACGCCGTCATGAGGTTCGTCCTGGCATCACAGGCTGGGCACAGGTGCATGGCCGCAACCTCTGTAAGCTGAGCGACAAATTCAAATATGATGTGTGGTATGTGGACCATTGCACATTGTGGACCGACCTCAAAATAATATGGATGACGGTGATGAATGTGTTGAAACGTTCTGATATCGGAGAAGGCTCTGGAAACATGCAGGAAGTGGACGATTTGAATTTTACTGAAAGAATCCGTGAAATGCGTGCGAAAGGATTAATTGATTATTGATAGACTAATAATATGAAAGATTTGATTATAGTATGTGCAGGGGGCTTTGGCCGCGAAGTCTATTATATGGCCAAGTCCATTGGCAAGTGGAATATCAAAGGTTTTATCGACGACAATCTTCATGCTCTTGATGGAATAAATATAGCCTTGCCAATTATTGGAACAATTAAGGATTGGAAACCATCGGAGAGTGAAGTGTTTGCCCTCGGCGTTTCTAGTCCGAAGACAAAGGAGATTATAGTAAACATAATGAAAGCCAAAGGAGCAAGATTTGAAACATTGATCGCACCACATTCACGTGTTATCGAATCGGCATCAATTGGTGAAGGTTGTATCATCAGCGGCTCTATAGGTGACTGCGTGAGAATCGGTAATTATGTCAATGTGATGGGGTCGATGATAGGTCAGGACTCTACAATTGATGATTTTTCAACCACTACGGGTTATACCAATATAGCTTCTGCCCATATTGGCAAGCGAGTGTTTTGCGGAAGTCACTCAGTGGTCCTTAATGGCTTGACAGTTGGTGATGACGCATATATCTGCGCTGGCAGCATTGTTTTTAGTAAAGTCAAGGCTGGAACCAAGGTGTTTGGTAATCCAGCAAAACGTATGGATTTCTGATATAACGAAGCATTGTGGAAAAACATAGATTATACCTGTTTGACACAGCAAAATTCATCCTGATCTTTCTAGTGATATTCGGTCATATGATGGAAGGGAATAGGGCTTTGTCATATAACAGCGAATTATACGGCTGTATTTATCTGTTTCATATGCCGCTTTTTATCTTTATTTCTGGCTTTTTTTCAAAGAGATATGCTGAAAAAAGGTCATTTTGGATAAGTGAATTGCGTTTGGTCGAAACTCTTGTGATATTTCATGCGTGTTCCATGTTGTTCAAGGTGTTTGTGTATGGCAAACCGTTGATAATTAACGATATTGTCATTCCAGGCATGGGTTCATGGTATTTGCTCAGCCTTATTTGTTGGCGGGCAATATTGCAATTCACCCCTAAAGGTTGGTTGGATTCAAAATGGATGATTCTTGCGTGTATTGCGATAAGTCTATTAGGAGGTTTTATTCCTATTGGTGGTGCGTTTTCCATACAGCGAACATTTTCTTTCCTACCTTTCTTTATGATGGGTTATACAATTAAGGAACGTAATTGGTTGGAAAAAATCAGGCTTAAACCACTAATTGCTAGCTTTATTATAGTTGTTATATTTGTTAATATGTTTGTATTCAACAATTTAGGAGGGAGTGGAAATAATAATCAATTTCATAATGTTATGATGGGAACTTACTCCTATTTCAAAGGCTCTGATTTTATCTCACATCCCTTGCTGTATAGGGCAGCGTTTTTAGTGTTGTCTGCTATCACTTGTTGCTCAGTGTTGTCGGTTGTCCCCACCAAGCGCATACCTGTCCTGACCGACAATGGTAAAGACACTTTGTTTTTCTATGTCTATCATGCCTTTGTGTTCCGTCTGTTATTGATGTTGTATCCCGTGTTATCATTAGAGAAAAACTCACTCAATCTTTTCATTGGTGCAGTTGTTGTTATGATAATACTGATTCTCCTCAACAAGATACCTTTTTTGCATTGGTTTTTGAATCCTATCACAAGAAAGTTAAAATAGATATATGGCGTTCTTTAAGTTTAACAATATTCGAGTCGCAGGAGTGGCTTGTGCCGTGCCCCGAAACGAGGTAAAGACAGAATCGTATAAGCCTCTCTTCGGCAGTGAGGAAGTGGAAAAGTTCATGGAAATGACAGGTGTGCGCTCTTCGCATCGCACTTTGGAGCATCAAACCTGTAGTGATCTCGGTTATCGTGCTGCAAGCGAGCTGCTTGCCCATAAAGGCGTAAAGCCTGAAGAGATTGGGGCGGTTATCTTTTCTTCCCATAGTCCCGACTATCGCCGTCCTGCCACGGCTTTTGTGCTGCAATACCGCCTGGGTATCCCCAAGGAGGCGGTGTGCTACGATATCAGCTTGGGTTGCTCCTCACTCGTGGTGGGTATGCAGACGGTGGCCTCCATTATGAACACGGGTGACATCCAAAAGGCACTGCTCTTTGTGGGCGACACGGCGGGCAAGTCGGTCTATCCTGAAGACCGTAGCTCGGCTATGCTGTTTGGCGAGGCCGGTGCCGTGATGCTTTTGGAGAAGACGGATGACCCAAAAGACCAAATCAACGCCTTGGTGCGTAGCGATGGCAGCGGCTACCGCTATATGATTGTTCCCGGTGGTGGTTACCGCAACCTTCATGCCTCTGAAGAGGTGGTGATGTGTGAGGATGGCAATCCACGCACCTTGATGAACAGCTTCATCCAAGGCACTTCGGTGTTCACTTTCACCATCTTTGATGTGCCACGCCTCATCAAGGACTTCTTTGCCCAAACCGAAACCACGCCCGACCAGTACGATTGCTTCGCATTCCATCAAGCTAATCTCTATATCCTGAAACAGATTGCCAAAAAAACCAAGATTGACTTCGATAGAATGCCCATCACACTCGACCGTTATGGCAATACCTCAGGAGCCTCAGCCATCGTGTCGCTGTGCAACCGCTATGGCAACGACGGCGAGAATAAGACCATCAAGGTAATGGCCTGTGGCTTCGGTATCGGCATATCTTTGGGTGCAACTTCTTTTGAGATAAACACGAACGATATTTTGCCCATCTTCGAGGATGATGCTATTTTTGAGGACGGCTTGATTACTGACCCCAACCAACTTTACGAGAAGAAATAATGGTAACGAATATCCTTGAATATTTGGAGCGGACAGCCCAGTGTCTGCCTGAAAAGACAGCATTGGCTGACGACAAGCTGAGCTTGACATTCAGCCAGTGGCTTCAACAGGCCGAAGGCATAGGTACAGCCATAGCCCAGGCTACTGGCAGCACCATTCGCCACGCCGTGCTGGTCTTTGTTGACCGCCGTATAGAAGGTCTTGTGGGAGCATTGGGTGCCGTGGAGAGCGGCAATTTCTATGTTCCTATCGATTGTAAGATGCCTTTCGAGCGTGTACGGCTGATTGCCGAGGTGTGCAAGCCTATCGCGGCCGTGGCCACCACTGAGGCTGACATGAAGACCCTCGAGCATATTGAGTTCGCCGGGCTACGCTTCCTTTACAATGAAGCCAAGGAGCACTATGCTGACCATGGAGTGTTAGCTAAGATACGAGAGCAGATCATTGACCTCGACCCTGTGTATAGCATCTTTACAAGCGGTTCCACTGGCGTTCCGAAAGGCGTGGTCATCAGCCATAGGGGCATGATTGACTTGGCTGATTGGTTGGTAGAAACGTTTGAATTTACCGACCAGGACGCCTTGGGTAACCAAACCCCATTCTATTTCGATGGCTCAGTCAAGGATATTTGCATCTGTCTTAAGAGCGGTGCCACACTGAATGTGATTGGCAAGAAGTATTTCACTTTCACCAAACTGCTGATGCCGTTGCTCAACGAGCGTCATATCACAGCCATCTTATGGGCCACATCGGCCATTGTGTTGGTGGGCAATAGCGACATTCTTAGTGTGGCGTTGCCGGAGCATCTGCGCCTCGTTACCTTTGCAGGTGAGGCCATGCCTGCTAAGCAATTGCGTGCCTGGCAGGAGAAGCTGCCCAACGTGCGTTTTGTTAATCTTTATGGCCCGACGGAAATCACGGTGGATTGCACTTACTTTGATGTCACTCGACAATATGCTGACGACGAGTATATCCCCATCGGAAAGGCTTGCCGCAACATGCAGGTGATTGTGTTAAAGGACGATGACACCGAAGCCGCCGTTGGCGAGGTGGGTGAGCTTTGTGTACGTGGCAGTGGTGTGGCTTTGGGCTATTATGGCAATCGAGCCAAGACTGATGAGGTGTTTGTGCAAAACCCACTTAATTCGCTTTACAATGACATCATTTACCGAACAGGTGATTTGGTAAAACCAGAAGTTGATGGCAACTTGGTGTTTGTGTCGCGCAAGGACTTTCAAGTGAAGCACAAGGGCAACCGCATTGAATTGGGTGAAATTGAGGTGGCGGTGAATGCCATTGAGGGCGTAACCAATGCCGCCTGCATCTTCGACCAGGAGCAAGATAAGCTGGTGCTTTATTACACCACTGCCAATAACCAACCCTTAGACATCATCAACCTCGTGAAAGAACGCATCCCTGTGTATATGTTCCCCGAAGTGGTAAACCATTTGGCTCAGATGCCATATAATTTGAATGGGAAGATAGATAGGATAGAACTTAAAAAGCAGTATGAAGCCAATAAAGATTGATCATTACGAGCGGTATATACAATTGGTGGAGCGATTTAATCGAAAGGGTCGCCTCACCAACAACTATATACAGAATGAGGCGGCAGACCTGATTATCCACGACCGTTTGTTTACTATTAGTGGACAGGATAATGCCATGCTGTTGGTGCAGAAGGATGGTTTTTCCCGTATCTACTACTATATCAACAATCCCGAAGAGATATTAGCCTTGCCCGAAGGTGAGTTCGTGACAGAAGTTTTATTCCGTGGCGAGAATGCACCCGAGGCTGAAGTAGAATGGCTCGAAAAAATGGGCTTTCACAAGAACCTTGTGCGAGACCAGTATTTTGCCAAATACGCCTCGTTAACCCCACCTGTGCTTATCAGTGGACTGAAAATAGAGACAGCCACCAGCATAGAGGATGCATTGTGGGCAATCAATCTGTTCAATGCTTCGTTTGACAAATGGAGTGGGGATTATATCCCTGAAACCAAAGCAGGACTTTTGATACAAGAACAGGCTGTTTTAATGGCCAAAGACTTTGAGGGTAACCGTTTGGGAGCCCTGCAATTGGAAACTATCAAGGGTGTTACTTGGTTGAACCATGTGGCCGTGGTGGAAGAGGCGAGAGGTAAAGGTGCAGGGCTTGCATTGGTGGAAACCTATATTGAACGTGGTCATGTGGACGACAACAGCCGATATATGCTATGGGTGCAGCGGCAGAACACACCCGCTGTAACCATGTATCAGAAAAAAGGCTTCACTTACATGAATAAGTCAACTTTATCGATGATTAGAATATAAACAATAAATACTATGGAACAATTATTAGAACTCTTAAAAGGTGTCCGCCCCGATGTGGACTTTGAAAACGAAACCGCTCTGATTGACGACGGTATCTTGGATTCATTTGACGTGGTAAGCATTATCTCTGAATTGGACGATCAGTTTGATGTGCAGATTCGTATCACCGAACTTGACCCTGAGAACTTCAATTCGGCTGAGGCTATTTGGAAACTTGTACAAGAATTAAAGAATAAATAATCACAATGTGGAGTAATCGTATAAAACCTTTATTGGATGACTTCAACATGCAATCTTCTATATTGCATGAGAAAACTGGTAAAAGTAGGCTTCTTTGGAGAATTAAAATGTTCAATTCTCTTTTGGGGTTAGGTGCAAAACCAGTTGATTATGTCAGATTTGAGTTTTGGCGAAAGAGCAAGTCGGAGAAGAATAGATACATGACTTCTCTCAGATATTCTAAATTGTACCGCTATCTTAAAAAGACGGTTCCTGCTACAATTTTAAAGAGCAAATCGGGTGAGTATGCGTATTATAAGGATTTCGTTAAGCGTAATTGGATGGTAGTGGACGGTAATACCAAGGAAGAAGAAATTTTTTCTTTTGTTAACTTATACCATACTGTTATAGTTAAACCAGACAATGATGAACAGGGAAGTGGTATATTTAAATTAAAGGATAACAAGCCCCAAGAAATAAAGAACTTCTGTCAAGCAAAAGGCGCAAATGTTTATGTGATGGAGGAGGTGTTAGAAAACGATAAGGATTTTGCTGTGATGAATGAATCATCGCTTAACTCAGTGCGTGCCACCACTATGATTGACAAAAATGGTAATCCGATTCTTTTAAGTTTGATGTTGAGAGTGGGGAAGCCTGGACAAATAGTTGACAATTGGGGAGCTGGCGGTTTTTTGATTGATATTGATGTGAAGTCCGGTTGTGTCGTAAAGCCCGCTTTGGACAAGAAAAACAGACCATATATCAGTCACCCAGATACTGGTTTCCAATTTGTGGGATGGCACTTGCCAAAGCTTAATGAATTGAAAGAATATGTTAACAAACTCTGTTTGGTGGAGAAGACAGCCCGTTTTGTTGGTTGGGATATAGCCTATACTCCTAACGGTTTCGATTTGGTAGAGGTGAACATACCTGCAGGTCACGAAGGTGTACAAGCTTTCAATACTCCGATATATGATATTATTCAATCCAATTGGTAGTTTATAAAAAAGTAATAATATGAATAGTCAGAAACCGTATTCGTCTTTTTATAAGGTTTTTTACAGAATACCTGTTGCTGTTGTTAAGGTATTTGTCAGAATCAAACCTTGGGTTCTTGATTCAAAAAAGAACACGTATTGGCCAGAAAAGCCATTAAAATCGCATTTCAGAATTCTTACAGACCATTTATGGTATGCATGTAAGTATGGTTTTAATCTGGATGACTATTATCCTATGGGTTTAGATGTAAAAGGGAAGCATGTGAAGGATTATGTTAGCGATATAGTCCAGATGGTTGCCATGCAAGGTCTTAACGGGTCTTTCAATGTGAAGTACAATAATATCAAGTTCGACTTGTTGGGCTGTATTAGAGACAAATGGATTTTTGCACAAATGATGAGATCCTATGGCTTCCCTATTCCCAAAACCTATGGGTTGATTAAAGGAGGAAAACTGATTAAAGTTGATCCATATTCCGAAAATGATTTGTCGATTATGGCAAAGGAGGATCTTAATGTTTTTCTTAAACCCGTTGATGGAATTTGTGGCGTTGGTATATATCATTTGCGCACTGGAGGTGGTAAAATAGTTTATCAAAACAAAGAAATCTCAGTCGAAGAATTGAGAAGTATGGTGAGTGGTGGAAAATATTTGGTGCAATTCTTTATTGACAACCAGCACCCTGGAATGATTAAACTGTATGACGGTGCAGTTAACACTTTGCGTATTGTAGTGGCTCATGACCCCGACGGCCCACATGTTATTGGACGTATGTGCATGATGGGTGCCCATGGTACAAGCCGCAGCAACTGGCATTTTGGTGGTGTAGCCATCAATTTAAAGGAAGATGGTACGCTGGACAAATACGGATTTTGTAAAATCGACAAGAAAGTATTAGCACATCCCGATTCGAAAACCGTATTTGAAGGATATAAGATACCTTATTTTGATGAGGCGATAGAATTGGCTAAAAACGCCTCTTCTTTGTTCTATGGATTCGCCTCAATGGGATGGGATATAGCAATCACCGAGAATGGACCAGTAATTATTGAGGGCAATGACGACTGGGGCCTGGTAGCGCATCAAATGGTTGAAAATAGAGGTTATGTGCCACTATGGATTGAGCATTTTGGAAAGTTTAATCTATAATAATAGTATATGAAGACGGTTACACTAAATACTGGGCTACAAATTCCAATAATAGGCCTGGGAACATTTCAAATTCCTAACAATATGATGACTGAAGTAATTGGTTGTGCGTATGAATTAGGGTATAGGATGTTTGATACAGCATGGAAGTACAACAATGAGACGGATATTGCACAAGCATTTAAATCAAATGGCATTAAACGAGAAGATGTGTTTATTTCAACAAAGTGTAATGCAGATGCTTTGTTTTTTGGAGGATGTCATGCAGGGAGAAGAGGAATTTTTGATGTTCGAAACTTTACAACTGCAAAAAAAGCTATAATAGAATCATTCAAGAATCTTAATACAGAGTATATTGATTTATTTTTAGTTCACGGGTCTTGGCCAATACCAATCGCTCAAAAGTTTTATTTAGAATTGTCAAAATTATATAAAGAAGGGAGAATAAGAGCGATAGGTGTGTGTTCAGCACTTCCTCCTCATTTGGATGCATTCGCAGATGTTTCTGATGTAGTGCCTGCAGTGAATCAATTTGAGATTAGTCCGTTAAATACTCAAAAGAAACTAATAGAGTATTGTAGGAATAAAGGAATCTGTGTTGAGGCAATGTCTACTTTTAGCCATTTCAGGAATACGGCAACTAGAAAAGAAATCGTTGAAAACAGTGCAATTGCTCCAATTGGTATGAAATATAACAAAAGCATACCTCAAGTCATTTTACGTTGGCTGACACAACAGGGTGTTATTATCATTCCAAAATCTTCTCACAAAGATAGACTTAAAGAAAACATTTCAATTTTTGATTTTTCTTTAACCGAAGAAGAAATGGCTTTAATCGACAATCTGGACCAAGGACATTTCCTTAATTATAATCCCGAAGTGAGTTTGACAAAACCCTGTTGGATAAGAGGTAGGGTTCCAAAAAAATATCGTAGATGGAAAGGTTTTTAGATGAAACAAATCATTGAATTAATAGGAAAGATAACAATCGTTACTGGAGCGGGTTCCGGCATCGGTCGTGAAACATCCCGTGTTTTGGCTGAGCATGGAGCAACAGTGATAATGATGGATGTCAATGCAGACGGTTTGGCTGAATCAGCCGCCATCTGTGGTGAATCTTGTCATCCTGTAACCATTGACCTAACTGATGCCATGGCTTTAACTGAAATGGTGTCAAAGGTCGTGGCTGAGTACGGAAAACTGGATGGTTTGGTACATTGTGCCGGCATCAGCAGCCGAAAACCATTGAATGTACTCTCAAAAGAAGGTTTCTCAAAGGTGATGGACGTGAATTTCTATTCGTTTGTGGAATTGGTGAAGCAATGTACTAAGAAGAAACATATCAATGATGGGGCAAGCATAGTGGTGATGTCGAGCATCAGCAGCATTCGTGGCTATAAAGCCAAGACAGAATACTGTGTAAGCAAAGCCGCTGTGGATGCCTTTGTGCGTTGCATGGCACTGGAACTGGCCGACCGTAAGATTCGTGTCAACTCGGTGATGGCTGCCGAAGTCTTAACTCCGTTGGCACTGAAAGCGCGTGAGATGAACGCAGCTGTTGGTGCATCGGACTTTAACGCTCCGCTCGGTCCAAGCGAACCCTACGAGGTGGCTAACACCATCGCTTTTTTGTTAAGCGATGCCACAAAAACAATAACGGGTACAAGCCTGTTGATTGATGGTGGTGCTTGTATATGAAATAATGATTAAAAACTAAATAAAATGACACAAGAAGAAAAAATAGCATTGTTGGAAGATATGCTGGAGCTTGACAATGGCTCTTTAAGACCTGAAACTGCTTTGGCCGAGATTGAAGAATACGATTCGATGGCCAAACTGTCTCTCATTGTACTTATGGATGACGAGTTCAGCAAAAAACTCACTGGCGAGCAAATCCGCGAGTTCAAGACCATTCAGGACATCCTCGACTTCATGGGCTAATGCTTGTGGTGAAATCGGCCGTCGGGCAGGTGATGGACGCTATGGTCTACGCCTTGTCCGACGGCAAAAGTAATGATTATTATCTAATAGACATCGGTGATTTCGATGCCGCACAAAGCCTTTTGCCTAGGGAAGCCAATGTGCGAGGTGTATTCATCACCCATGGCCATCACGACCATATCTTTGGTCTCAACAAACTGAAAGTTGCATTCCCTAAATGTGTGGTGTATGCCTTTGAGGAATGCGCAAGAATGCTTTCATCGGCCAAGGCCAATCTTTCGTATTATGTGGAAATGCCATTTGAGTACGATTGTCCAGTGGTTGTGTTGCACGACGGGGATCAGATACAATTGTTCGATGGCATTTCCCTTATAGCCTTTGCCACTCCTGGTCACCATCCTTCCTGTATGAGTTTCTTGGTGGAGAATTACCTTTTCACGGGTGATTCTTATATTCCTAACGTTAAGGTAGTCACCAACCTACCTGGAGGTAACAAGAAACAAGCTCAAGAATCTGTAGCAAAGTTGTTGGAACTCGCTAAAGGCAAGATATTATGTCCAGGACATGAAGCTATAGAAGAAAAGTCAATTTCATGATAGAATTCGGTTCAGACTTTCACTATATCAGTGGCTTTAACGATAGCGTCAATACACTGCACGACTTCTATCCACATGCCAACTACTATGCGGATGGTCGACAGGCATTGATACACCTGTACCACCTGCAAGGCTGGCAACGTCTTTGGGTGCCGGAGTATTTCTGCTACGATGTGATAGCGTCGCTGAAAGAGGCAGGCTTGGATTTGATGTTTTATGCTGATTATCCTGGTTATAACGGCGATGACAACACACTTGATGCCATACAACGGAATGGCCATTTTCGTCCGATGGACGCCGTGCTTCGTGTGAATTATTTTGGTATGCGCTCCCGCAGGAGGACAGAGCATCTCTCGGTGGCTGCCGTGGTGGAAGACCACACCCACGACTTGATAGGCGATTGGGCGGTGCATAGCACGGCAGATTGGTGCATCGCATCGTTGCGCAAAACGTTGCCCCTTTCCGAAGGAGGGATGCTATGGTCGCCCAAGGGATTGCCCTTGCCCGAAGCCCCCGAGCGTTCGGCACGGAACGAAGAGATTGCCACCATCCGTTGGGAGGCCATGAAACTCAAAACCGGCTATCTTGCTGGTGAAGAAATAGAGAAAGCGGCTTTCCG
>JAEEGL011547329.1_pt1 | contig 19662 bp, 26 predicted proteins | sample 9134231 | NCBI WGS metagenome assembly JAEEGL01 (sample SAMN16246548, study PRJNA631951) | gut metagenome | biome: gut microbiome; feature: rumen; material: fiber-attached | host: Bos | place: Iran: Karaj | collected 2018-10 | reverse complement strand
CTGTGATTTATCCTGCATTATTGATCTCATGCTTCCACAGAATCCTCCGTTGTATACTTCAGAGAGATCTTGATGCCTTCCTTCGTCGGCTTCATGGATCCGGTATAACCGCCCTTGGCAATCGAGATCTTGCTGATCTTATGCTCGGCCAGAGGACGAACACTGGCCAGAAGGAGCTGCTTTAAGATATCCAGGTCCTGCTTGTCCTTAAAGAAATCCTTGATGGCTCCTTCTGTACATGCGATATTCTCCTCGATCTTTGTTTTTGCTTCCGCATCCGGACAGTTGCATCTTTTTGTCACTTCTTCGTCGATCTCGGCCTCTGTGTAGCTGTCCGGAACCTCGATAGCCTGATACTGTCCGCAATAATTGCACTTCCCCTGTACGCTTTTCATGTTTATCTGTTCTCCTCTCTTAGTTAAACGGCAGTTCTTCTTCGATGCCATCCGGAATGTTCATGAAATCCTGCTCCTGTTCCGGTGTCATCTGTACGCCTGCTGCCTCCAGCGCCGCCTGATCTCTGGCTGCCTTATCTTCTTCGTTCATCCCGCCTCTGCTCTCGGCAAATTCCTGGCTGTCGATCACCACATCGGTCGTATAGATCTTCTGGTTGTCCTTGTTGGTATAGGATCCTGTCTGAATATGTCCCTCGATCACGATCTTTGTGCCCTTGTGCAGCCACTTTTCCGCGAAATCCCCATTCCGGCCAAAAGCGATGCAGCTGACAAAGTCCGCTCCGGGATCCTGATTGTTCTGCGTCTTCCTCCGATCGATGGCCAACGTGTATCTTGCTATCGTGATCGGATTCTCACCCTGTGATTGTCTTACATCGGGATCCCTTGTCAGTCGTCCCATCAAAAATACTTTATTCATGCCTTCTGCCTCCCTTCTCAGAATCCCAATATGCAATATCCATCCTGAAGACCAAGCTCGGGGCAGTTCCGGAGGATGTATTTGATCGTCCTATTCCTCAGTTCTGCGCCGGTGTAATTTGTCCCGTCCCATTCTTCCAGAGTTACCAGGTCCCCGACTTTATAATCCCGGTCGTCCTTTCTCAGTTCGAACTGTTTTTTGAAATCCTTGGCCGGTCCGAAGTATTCCGGCAGCGTCTTTAATCTGTGGATCGTGGGGGATCCTGCAGGTTCATCCTTTTCCGTTTCTGTGTCAATAACCTCCGGATCCGCATTTTTGTTAAGAGAATCGTCATTCTTCGTTTCGACAATCTCCGTTTCTTCGGGCTTTATGCGCTCCACATTTTTGACAACCTCAGTATTCTTCATAGCGGAATTGGATTTTGAGGCTGCGGATCTCTCCACCTTTTTCGGTTTCTGCTCTTTCTTTTCCGGCTTTTCCTCACGGTCCTGCTCTGGGAAGGACCTCTTCTCTTCATCCTGTACGACATACTTCATGAATTCATCCCAGGAAACACGGGATTTGTTTGCCGGATCGCGCATATTGGTTATGGTGATCCCATCCTTCTTCATGCTGACCATAAAGCGTCCCTGGCCACTGATGCGGATATTATAGACGCGGTCGCCGTCCGGCATATAAGCATCCTGAAGATCATCCATCGGGAAGGGGAGGTCTCTTATGTGAAACCGGTTTATCGGATCCGGGTGTTCATCATTGAGCTGCTTTACGACGAGCGTCAAAAACTCATCCATCCCTTCCCCGGTCTCCGGCTGTTCCTCCTTCTTTTCGAGCATTACCTCTATGTCCGAAACCTTCTGTTCTTCATCGTATTCATCCTTGATGATCTGGATATCCGCCTTTGACATCTCGGGAGACAGTTCCTCATTGATCTCATCCGGAAGTGTCAGCATGATTGACAGCTTTGCGGAGCCGTATTCCTCATATTCCACCTTCAGATGTTCCGAGTATCCGCCGATCGAAAATCTGTCATTGATCCGGATAAACCTGCTCACCTGGGACTTATCAAGCCCGAATTCCTTTGATGCGAATTCGTTCACATCGGAATACTCCGAATCTTTGAGTATTTCCGTATCCCGTGCCGTCTTAAGCAGATATCCGATCCTGACAAAGCTGACTGCTGCCTTATTCAGTTCGGCATTCAGCGCTCCCTTCAGCTGTTCCACTGTTTCAATGTTGTTGTATGATACGATCTCGTTCATATCCTTCCTTTCCGTTGCACCGGTACAACTCAGCCTAAAAATTTGTTGATAAAATACTGCTGCCCTTTGCCAGTGACCTTTGTCGTCTTTGTGATCCTCACGGATCCGTCCGGGTTCTGTACGCTGCTTTCCTTGATCTCAAACAGCCCCTGCTCTATATAACGCTGTGTCGGCATATTCCGGGAGGATCCGTTCTTGATGAGATATCCGTTTTCCCGCATCCAGGCAAACAGCCTTGTCTGTCCGATCTGATAACCGTTCTGTGCAATCAGCTTTGCCAATTCCCCGATCAGGATGGAGGTGTTACTGGTCGCGACCGCATCCGCGAAGATCTCCTTCGGCCTCATTCTCAGATTCTGTTCTTCCAGCTTATTGTTTACCAGGAGAAGCCTTTCTGCCTCATCCGCCTTATCTGCCAGGGCGCGGAGTGCTTCCGCATAGGTCTGAGGCAACTGATATCCTCCGGTTTTTCTGATTGAGGGAAGTACCTCTGAGGTTACCCATCTTTTGAATTTTCTGGCATTCGGAAGCCTGCTGCCGAGGATCAGCGAATATAATCCGCTCTCGTTGATGATCACTGTCTCCTGAATGCCACCAAGGGTATAACGCTTTGTTACCCCCCTGTCGTCCAGATCGACATGATCTCCTACGGCCTTGCTTGAATTGCTGTATCCCAGAGCCCTTGTGATATCCCTGGCCACAAACCAGATCTCGTTGTCGTTCTGTACCGTACCGATGTTTCCAAACTCTTCACTCTTGAAAACCGTAATTTCTTCGTTCATGCCGTTTTCCTCTCCTTTGTTGTGCCGGTGCAATTCGACTTTTTCTGAGTCTTTTTGCGCTTTTTGAGCTCTTTCGTGTAGGTTTTCAGCCAGGCATCTATCAGCTTTGCGTTTGGCTTCTGGTCGAATGCTCCGTACCACTGGATGATCTCTTCGTCTCGGATCTCGACTGTGATGAGCGGAATATCTTTCTCGTCTGCTTTTCTCAGGAAGAGGATGAAACTTCTTCCGTCGTTGTGGCTTCTCAGGTATCCGTTACCACCGACGCAGTGATGCAATATTCGTCCCTCTTCCACAATCTCTGCCGCGTCCTTGGCCGGCCTGATGATATAGCCCCCTGCTGTTGCCGAATACTTTTCTGACAGTTTTTTATACTTCATCTTGATTTTCGGGAATTTTTCAAGCACTTCCGCTTTTCTTTTATCCATCTTGGCTTTTTCGGCCAGCAGGATCATCTCGTCTCTCCGCCTTCTGAAATCAGCCGGAAATAGAATGATATCGTTTGTTATATCGTATCCCGCATTGATCCTCATGGAGATGTAATCGTAATATTCTCTTCTAAGGTCTTGACGGCGGCCTCTTTCCTGCCATGTGGCCGATTTCCCAGGCATCCACATCTTTTGCTTATTCATGTAATTTTTCAGGCGGACCGGTGACATGTATTTCAGCGTCTTTGATGCTTTCTCCCAGTCGGTCGAGTATGTTGCTTCTTTGAGTGTTTTGATGATATCGAGTTCTTCCTCTGTCCAATGAGCCCCGAGCCTTCTTTCAAGCTGGTATATTTCGAGGGTCTTTTTATCGCCTTTCTGCTCGATCAGTCTTTTAAGCCTGTCTTTGTTGATCCTGAGTCTGTCTTCTACCTTTTTGCCTCTGGGATTCGGATTTACCGGATTCTTCAGGACCAGGTTGTCGGCATATTCTGTTAGTCCCATTTTGATGATCATCTCGAAATCCGGATATCGTGCCGCTGTGATATAGTAATCTATGAGCCAGCAGTCATCAGCGTAGTGAGCCGTGATGGACGGAACCACGGGAACGTACTTAAACATTCCTGTCTTTGCGATTTCCTTGTATGTTTTCGGGTGGACGCGATAATACCAGTTTTCTCCCACATTGCTTTTATGCCAATTTGATCCCCACTTTTCGTATCGCGTCGGTTTCTTTCCCTTTTCGAGGAATATACGATGATTCTCATTGCAGATGTATTCTGTTTCCTGTCCCTGTCTTGTCCTCTGGACTGCGTAGTATACCCTGAAACAAAAATGCTCGTCGTCGATCTTTTGGCCAAAGCATATTCTGTGGAATCTGTACTCGATCTTTGTGTGTCCTGCCGGTTTATAGATAGCCTTGGCATTACACTTCCGGCATACGGTCGGCATGTCTCGCTCCGGCTTTTCGATATCCGAAGCCATGTCTTTAAAAGGATCCTCGGTCTCGACCGCTCTTAATACATACCTTTCCCCGCACTCTGCGCAATGACACTCGGCATATGCTCCTTTGCGCCTGTAATATATAAAATGATTCTCTGAAAACTGTTTTCTCGCCCACGCATCGATTTCCTTGAACGGCTTTAAGTCGATATTGTCCATGTCAACCTCCCAGATAGTATTCTTTGATGATCTTATGAGCATTGCCCATACCCGGGATCCCCAGGGTGATCTTCTGGGCGGATACGCCTGCTGCCTTGATGATCTCCTTATCTACCGGCTGCTGGTGATTAAATGACCATTTCAGCAGAGCACCGATGCATCCCTTCAGGCTCTTTCCCTTTTTCCGAACCGCCAGCTGCATCTTTTCATTGTCTGCGCATAAGGTCCGGATGTAGGCCAGCCAGTCCTGCATGATATCCTTCGGCTTAAGGTCCGCCTCCTCGATGTCAAGTTTTCCCATGGCGGCCAACAGGGGAGTTGTCAGCTGATCGACGATTCCGTCCATGTAATCTTCCGCATCTTCCTTGTCGATCCCGTTTTCTTTGGCCAAGGTCAACAAAGCCTCCCTGTCTCCCTCCTGCTTTTGTCCTTCTGCTGCCTTATTCAGTTCCTCATAACTGTTAAACTCTCCGAATTTTTCAAACATATCAGATCCCCATCTCCTTTCTTTTTTCCTTGACCATCCGCATCGTCCGGAACCTGTTCAGTTCTTTTTCGGCCTCCTGATGCATGAGGTCTCTGTAACTGTTATGTCCTGACGAAAAGATGAAGCGTTGCGACATCCCTTTCATCAACATGATCAGCTTTTTCCACTGTTCTGCATCCGGCACCGGTTTTCCGGAAGAGGTTGTCCAATCTGACGCCTCCCAGTCCTCATACCACTTATTGACAAAGGCTCCGGACGCATTTTGATCGATATAAACCTCGATGGATTCCACTTCCTCCTGGGTATACCGTTCCAGGATAAAGGGGAGAATATAGATCGCATTCGACAGAAGCTCTACTGTCAGCGCACGGGCTGTTGTCTTTTCCCGGTGCAAAAAGGTATCCTTTGACGGTGGCGGGTATGTGATCGGGATCCCGTTGTGAAGATCCTCGATGATGTAATAGCCCACTGCCTCCTGTACCGCCGGACCCTTCGCGGTGGTTGCGATAAACAAATTGATCCTATCCATGCCTTCGTCCTCGCTTTCTGATCCTCTTCACTTCATACCTGCATCGGCATTCAATCTGATCCAGAGTGAACTGGTGACAATATGGACATTCGCAGATCTTAACAGGTTCCGCTTTTTTGACTCTATCGGTCATTTTGATTTCCTGATACCGAAGGTAACTCATACCGGTATAGGCATTGATGCCCCGGCGGATGCTGTCCCGGTCGATGTAATATCCGCTTGTCGGCTTTAGATCGTGATTAAAGATCTTCCGCATCGTATGGCGTTCTATGATTCGTCTTTCCGGTTCCTGCTTTTTCAGATTCCTTGAACAGCTGTAGCGGATTGCCTTTTTGACATCTTCATCCGCAAAACTCCTTAAGATCTTCATCTGCTGCTCTGACGGGGGTTTTACGATATATTCCGCCAGCTGATCATATGGTCCGTCATCCAGGAGCTCGTTATGTGCAATCCCGTGTTCCCACTTCTCCATGATGAGGATGTCCAGATTATCGATCCGGTTCAGGATCAGATGGATGTGTACGCCTCCCCGGGATCCGATCTCGATACGATAGATATATTTGCACTCCGTTCCGGTCTTTCTGTAGGATCTTTTCAGTTTGGCCAGAAATCTTTGCAGGTCCTTACTGATCTCTTTGATCGACTTTCCCGTTCCCTTTTTGTATGTCAGCGTCGTCCAGTAATCCCCTTTTTCAAAATTCCCCTTGATCAGGTGTCTTACCGTCTTTTGCTTGTTGTAAAGGTTCTGCCGTTTTATATCATCCGGAGTCCGCTTTTGTTTCGGCTCCCGTTTTTCTCCCTTGGCTCCGTAATTCCCTGCGAATTTATATTCATATTCGATGGATGACGGAAACCTCCATATATCCAACCAGTATCCCATAGGTGTGTTCCTAACTTTAATATCTATAATCGAGCTTTGAATCCCATAAAATCGGGCTTTTCATTGCTCTTTACTTATTGACTGCCGCAGTCACCTGTGTTATACTGTTCGTACAAGAAAAGCACGAGGTGACATTCGTGTCCGAATCAGTCGGTATTTCCCTACCGGCTGATTTCTTTTTGCGTTGCACCGGTGCAACTTTCCTTTCCGATCCGGATTGCTTCTTTGATCCCGTTCCAGATCCATTCGTCAAAATCCAGTGCATCCTCTGCGGAGTTTGTTCCCTGTACCGCCGGATGATGAAATGCTCCCGGCGCGTTTTCCTCTAACTGAAAATATCCCATACGCACCTCCTACATCTTGAAATCCCTGGCTACCGATCTAAATTTGTACGCGAAATCCCGGTATCCCTGGAGCCTGCGTCCGATCTCTTCGTATAAAAGATCATCCGGCATCGCCTCGATGAAGATCTGCTTTTCTTCCGGTGTAAGCGCCGCCGCCCTGTCATGAAGCCGTCTTGCTTCGTCCATAGTGAGTGTGTTTGCTGCCATTCTGTTCTCCTTTCATTTCTTGCCGAAATACATATTCTGTTCTTTGATGATGTCGTGTCCCTGTTTGAAGTTCGCTTGCCAGACGTAATCCTCGGGGAGCTGGCTTCCGTGGATCAGCAGATATCTGGCATTTTCTACGGTCCGCTCGGTCGGTTCTTTCCAATAACCGCCTCCCGGTTTTGTACAGGCATATTGATCCTTTTGAAATGCCACCTCATCGATGGTGTTTGGGAAAAACTCACTGTCGATCCGGTTCAGGATCACGGAGCCCGTATAGAGCTGCATCTTGTCCGTACACCAGTCCGCACCCGCTTCGCCTCCCATCAGATGGGCCAAAACATAGAGCGTATGCTCATTGATCATGGTCTTCACTTCCATGGGAGGAGGTTCGGATCCATTGATCTCCGGCATCGTAACCTTTACCGGTATCGGTTCGGTATTCACGATCACCTGGTTTTCCGGGATCGTTTTGATCTTATAGATCAGGATCGCAGCGCCCAGGATCACGATCAGGATAAATTCGACCAGTATTCTCTTAAAATTCATGCTTCCTTCTCTCCTATGCTGTATACGCATCTCGTGCACTCCTTTGTGATCAGCTGCATGATGCTCTCGATCGTCAGATCCGTATCCGAGTGATCCAGGATGTCCTGCGCGGCCGTTGCAATATTCTGCGGTGTCGGAGCATTGTCATCGACAAAGCACAGAAGAGTGCAATACTCCTCGTTGTCTCCCCTGGTATAAAATCCTTCGTTCCGGCACATGTGATACATATATTCCGAAAACCAGATCCTTTCTTCTTTCACCGGATTCTCAAATACCTTCATTGTTTTTCCTTTCCCTGGAAATGCAGTTATACACGGACTGCTTCGCGATCTTCATTTCTTCCGCGATCTGATGCGCTTTCCATCCGGCCTTATGCAGTGCAAGGACCTTTGCATGATCCACGGATCCCTTCTTCCCCGGTTTGAAATCCCGGTTCTCTTCTTTCCTGGCCGTGTCCTCCGGTTTGTCAGCCGGCACTGTTTTCTTCTCCCGGCTCTCGCTTCCCAGGATCAGGCGGTTGTATTCCTCAACCGGGATCACCACATATCCGTTTCTGTAAGTCTCTGCTGTTGTCATTGCCCCTTCCTTTCCTTAAAACCGCGGCGGCCGACCTGATTATGGGCTCTTTAAGTGATTTCCCGTTGCGAACGCAAGCACACCCATGGGCGCCGCACGGCAGGCATCACACCGCATTTCATGCTTAATCCCAGGACATCTTCGCCCAGATGTTTTTTGCCACATCCGGGATGTAATATGATCTCGTCCCCTCCAGCCTCGGAAGTCCTTTGAGATATGCATTTTTCACTCTGTTCAAATTCTTTTGGCCAAGATATCCCGCCAGCACGGTGAGCGTGATAAAGGATCCACCGCCGGCGTATTTCTTCAGATCGTTTTCCAGGTCTTTCGATGTCTGCATATCATCACCCCATTTCATTGATGGCATTCAGCTGGCCAACCAATATTGCGATCTCTTCCCTGCGTTCACTTTCCTGCGAAAGCCGTTCCACATTTCCCGGTGTACGAGGATGAAGAACATTCAGCTGTCGCTCAGGGTAGAACTTCACAGTGTCCTCGACGACAATGCTTTGTATGTACCACTCTGATTTCATGGATTCTCCCTTTTTCTCCCGTGCAGCCATCCAACCTTGGCATCATTACATCGAATGGCCTTCAACAGGGTTTCCGGATCCGTATGCAGGGCCGCCGAGATCTTTTCAAACTCTTTCATGCTCAAGCCCCGTTTCCCATGAAGCGTCCTGTTCAGCTTGTCCTTATCGATACCAGCTTCCCTGGCGATATGCGCCTGTGTGATGCCACGGTCCCGCAGGTATATCAAAAGACCTTCCTCCACCGTATTCATGCCTGCTGCCTCTTCCTTTCTTTGTGGGTTGGTAAGTTTTTTAAATATAGACTGTCAAGTCTATATTTGTTGTGGTATCCGTAGGATAGCACAACATTCTACTTTATGTAGAGTTTGAGGGCAAAAAAATATTATCCTCCGGAATGTTGTAGACATAGCACAGCATTTTCATTTCCGGAATTCTTGGTGCTATCTTACCTTTTTCCCAGTTGATTATAGTTTGTCTTGATACACCGATTCTTTTAGCTGCTTCTTCCTGTGTCAGTTTCGCGTTTACACGAGCTGCCTCCAGCGATATCTGAAACGTATCCAATCCTGCTGCCTCCCTTCGTCATATGTTCATGGTTCTATCATGGTATTCCCTTTATGCGGCTGCGGTGCCTGATGTGCTTTATCCGCCAATTAAGGAGTTTCCCCGGGCCTGCATCCTTCTCCGTAAAAGGCCTCCCCCGGGTCAGGTATCACACCGCTGATATCCTCATTATACTCTACTAAATGTAGATGTCAATACTTTTTGTAAACTTTTTTGACATTATTATTGTTTTCGTCTACTTTCTGTTTTAGAATTAAGTTATAAGGAGGATATCACTATGTCAGATGCTTATTATAAAGAGGTTTTTTCAAAGAATTTAAAATACTATATGTCTTTAAATGGGAAAACGCAGGTCGATATCATCAATGAACTTGGATATGACAAATCTGCCGTTTCTACTTGGTGCAACGGCTCTCGGCTTCCAAGAATGGATAAAGTTGATGCCCTGGCAAAATATCTTGGCATTCGCCGGTCCGATCTGATCGAGGAGCGGATCGCCTCCCCGTCCGAGGAAACCGCAAAGGAATCCCAGAGCGGAAAAAAATATTATTTCTCCGATGAAACTGCCGAGATGGCTCAGAGATTATTCGAGGATCAGGATCTGAGAATGCTCTTCGATGCTTCCCGGGACAGCCGACCGGAAGATCTGAAGATGGCCGCAGATATGCTTAAGCGCTTTAAGGGGACAAATCCGGATGAATGATATCTATACCAGACTCGTGGATCTTCCTCCACGTATCCATGAAATGGTGGCTCCTGGCCCCGACGGTTATTCCGTCTATATCGATGAAAAGTTGAGTGAGGCCGAAAGGATCCGGGCTTATCATCATGCCCTGAAACATATTGAGGGGAAGGATTTTGAAAAGGAATGTGCTGATCAGATTGAAATAGATGCACATAGCGGATAATAATTTTGTGAATAAAATAACAGTTGACATTTTGTAATGAAGTGGTAAGATTAAGACAGCTGAGATGGCTGTCGCTGAAGACGGCTAGTAAAGACCTCCTTATCACTTCGGTGAAAAGGAGGTTTTTTCTTTTATGGGTATTATCTTTGACAAACCTTATAAGCAATCTAAAGACTTAATCAACCTATTAGAATCGCGTAACATGCTTGTCCCTGATCATTCTTTTGCGGAACGCGTGCTGAATTCTCTGTCTTACTACACCGTAATAAACGGAAACAATAATTCCTTTCCTGAATATCGTTCCAAAGGTCTTTATCCCGATGGCACAACCTTTGAGGATATGTATACGCTTCACCTCATTAACACGGATATCAATAATATTATCCTAAAATACATTCTTTTTGTTGAACGATATCTGAAAACTCGTATAGCCAATCTCGTTTCTGACAAGTATGGTGTATATACCGACTACAATGATCTTGTTTGTACAAATCCGGACGATTACCTTTTTCGAGATCACTATCGAGGACCCGGACGAAACGTTGTTCTTCGAAAACTGAAAGAACAAATTACTTCATCGAAAAGAAATGCCAGCGTTGAGCACTATGTAAATACAAAAAACCATGTTCCCGCCTGGGTATTAGTAACTACAATCCCATTCGGCATGACAATTCGATGGTATAACATCCTTTTACCTTCCGATAAAGCTTTCATCTGTAATCAGTTTATCTCCTCCTCATTACCCGATAATGATAAAAAGGAATTCGTTCGGAAAGCACTTGATCTCTTGCATGAGTATCGGAATCACATCGCCCATGGCGATAAGATTGAAAGTAATCCCACTTTTCCCATGCTCCCAAAAAAAACAACGATGTTTCTTACGAACGGAATACTTTCCAGCAAGGAATATAATAACGGTCTTGGGCGTAATGATTTATTTGCAGCCATTATTTCGATTTTTATCCTCTTAGATGACTCACTCATTTTAAACAATTTTTTGGAAGATATTAAAATCATCCTCACCAAATACGCCGGTACGTCGATTTCCAATATGGATATTTATGATATATTCGGACTTCCAAAAAATGTATCCAATCGACTAAAAGCCTTGATTTAGTTGCACCGGTGCAACAGAAAGGAGATCCTATGGCAGCTCATTATGAATACACTTTATCCTTCACCTACCAGGGAAAGCGCTATAAGGTCCGCGCGAACACAAAAGAAGAACTGTATGAAAAGAAGGCCAACCGGATCCGGGATCTGAAGGACGGAATTGTCATTCTTGATTCCAGGACCACCGTCGACACCTGGGCAGAGAATGCCTTCCATGTTTATAAGAAGAATGTTTCCGGGCTTCCTGAGATGCTTCTGCGCTATAACAAATACATCAAGCCTTTTCTCGGATCCCTTCCGATAGCATCCGTAAAATCGATGCAATGCCAGAGCGTATTAAATGAATGTGAGGGCATGAGTTTTTCTCATTGCTCCAAACTGCGCCAGGAACTCAGTTTCATCTTTCAAACAGCGGTCGACAATGAGATGATCCTTAAAAACCCTGCTGCCAAGCTGACCCTCCCGGAATGTGTCAAGGGATCCCGTCGAAGCATCACGGATCATGAGCGAAAGCATCTTCAGCTTGTTTTTGAACAATATTCTCCGTTCATTCTGTTCATGTTGATGCTCAGATGCGGATGTCGGCCAACCGAAGCCATGAATCTGATCGGCCGCGATATCGATCACGAACAGAAGCTTCTGCATATCCGAGGTACAAAAACGGTTAATTCCGACAGATATGTTCCTATTCCGGATGATTTATATCCCATGATCAGGAACACAAAACCATTTGATCCTATTGCCCCGAACAATGCCGGCAAAATACATACGGAATCATCCTATCGTAACATCCGTGATAGGCTCAAAAGGGAGCTCAATCTATCTATGGGATGTAAAACCTATCGGAACGCCTTAATACCCCCTTATCCGCTTTCTGAGGACTTTAATCCCTATTGCCTGCGTCATACTTACTGTACGGATCTTTGCAGGGCCGGTGTCGATGTCAGGACGGCCCAGAAGCTCATGGGGCATTCCAGCATAACGATCACCGCTGATATCTATACTCATGTCGATCTGGGAGAAATTATGAAAGCCGGAGAAATGATAAATTCTTACCATGCTTCCAGAAAAATGATTGCAAAATAAGACGGAGCCCGCCCACGACAGCTGGCCCCGTCTTAAGTAATGCTATTGAAAAGTGATTTTATTATATCATCCGCATGATTTGTGTCAAGCGTTTATTCTTTCAAGCAGAGCATCCTGTAATACTCTCGAAAAGTTGATCCCCATCTTTTCAGCCTTCTTGTTGATATAGTAGGGAATCGTAACATTCTTTCTTACAGATCTGTTATCATGCTCAGATCTGTATTCCTCAAAGTCGACATCAACGACATACTCCTGCTCTCCGAGTTCTTTTTGATGATCCTTCGAATACGGTTGAGGCACCTCGTCTCCATCATCCTGCATGGTGATCCCGAGAAGTCCGATTGCATCTCTGGCCATAAACAGAGCCTCTGCTAAATCCTTTCCCTGTGTGTAGTTGCCAAAATCAGGAATACGCACCGCATACCAGCCGTCTTCCGTTTTCTTAATAAAAATCGGATAGGCTAACCTTTTTGACATATGTTTGCTCCTTTCCGTCTCTCCATTGATAAACCCCTACAAAGGGAGTAGTGCTTTGATGGTGGAAGCAGGGGCTTTATTTAAGCCCCGCTTCTTTTAAGATGCCTTTTGCTGTCTCTTCATTTATTTCTCTGTGCCTGGGAACTGCAATACTGTTTTTTCCTTTTCGGTAGATGTCGTGGTTGCTACCGTGGCGATAGAGTTCAAATCCGTTTTGCTTGAGAACATCTATCAGATCTTTCTGTTTCAATAGCACTACCTCCTTTCTGATTTTATTATACGCATTATATGCGTATATGTCAATAGGTTTATGTGCATTTTATGCGCATATTTTATCTATGTAAAATATATCCGACATTTTGTCGGGTCGGGTGTCCCACTGGGTGTCCCACTTTAATGTCTAAATATGTCCTGCTATGATATATTTTTCTCGAACATATGAACGTATTCGGAAAATAAAAAAAGCCTGCAAACGCAGTGTTTGCAGGCTTTCTAGAGTTGTGAGCCATCGGGGACTCGAACCCCGGACAACTTGATTAAAAGTCAAGTGCTCTACCACCTGAGCTAATGGCCCATGTTATGATGAATCCTTACTTCCCGTGATGATGCGTAAAGAACGCACATCACTTGCTGGGCTAGCTGGATTCGAACCAGCGAATCCGAGGATCAAAACCTCGTGCCTTACCGCTTGGCAATAGCCCAATGTCCGGCAACGCCAAACTTCAGGGTGGGTAGAGGGACTCGAACCCTCGGTCTCCAGAACCACAATCTGGCGCGTTAACCAACTACGCCATACCCACCATATCGTGCCCAAAGGGATTCGAACCCCCGACCCACGGCTTAGAAGGCCGTTGCTCTATCCAGCTGAGCTATGGACACAAAACAACTTCTATACTTTATCACAAGTCTGAAGGAATTGCAAGAAGTCTTCTGATTCCTTCCACATATCCCGCAAATCCCTTTCCGGAGATGGTTTCCGTCACTGCCTGACGCAGGAAGGAAATCTTGCGGAAGTCGTCTCTTTGATCCACATCGGAGATATGTACTTCCACGGCGGGGATGGATACGGCCTTCAGTGCATCCAGGATGGCCACGCTGGTATGGGTATAGGCGCCGGGATTGATCACGATCCCGTCATACATCCCGTAGGCACTCTGAATGGCATCTACCAGATCCCCTTCGTGATTGGACTGGTAAAAGTTAACCTTCACATCCAGTTCCCGGGCTTCTTTTTCAATATAATTGATGAGGTCGGCATAGGTTTGGGTCCCGTAGATCCCCGGCTCCCGGATCCCCAGCATGTTCAGGTTCGGTCCGTTGATCACAAGGAACCGTTTCTTTTCTTCCGCGGTTCCTTCCGTTACCTCGGTGATCTTTTTGATAACGCGCGTTACTGTTTTGTTCTCATAATCACTGACCCGCACCGTCATATCCTGCAGTTTCAGATAAATGGGCAAACGCTTGTAATACAGGGCCTTACGCTTTTCATCGTTCTGAGAAAGGGGACGTCCTTCGGAAGCAAGATCCTTCAGTTCCCGATGGAGATAGATCAGCAGTCCGTTGCTCTTTAAGGCATCCACGTTTTCCTCCCGCAGGATGGCACCTCCTCCGGTGGCGATGACGATCCCGCTGCGGGATGCCGCCCTGCGGACCACCTCCGCTTCCTTTTCCCGGAATGCTTCCTCTCCGAACTCCTCGATATATTCACCGGCGCCGACACCGTTTTCTTCACGGAACATGACATCCGTGTCAATAAAATCCCGATCGAACTTCTTCGAGAGCATGGCGCCTACCGTGCTCTTGCCGCAGCCCGGCATACCGATCAGGATGTAACTGCTTTTTTCCATCTTTACACGGTGGATCACCCGCTCCAGATCCTTCAGATCCTCTTCTCCCGGTTCCGTATCCCTGCCGAAAAAGAGCCGTTCCGCGTACCAGGCCTGGCCCACCAGCATGGATAACCCGTTGGTGGCGGGGATCCCCAGCTTTTGGGCTTTCCTCACCAGTTTCGTGGTAAGGGGATTATAGACCACATCCACTACACCGCTTAAATTCGGGAATTCCGCCGGATCCGCCGGCATCCCGTCGTTATCCGGAAACATGCCCACAGGGGTAGTATTGATGAGGATCTGCGCATCCCTGTGATCCTTCAGTTCTTCGTAGGTAATGAAATCAAGGTTTCCCTCCGTGCCGATGCCGTAGCTTTTGGCGCTGCGGGATACCACCGTCACCGAGGATGCCCCCTTTGTAAGGGCCGTATAACAGGCAGTCTTGGAGGTGCCGCCGCTTCCCAGGATCAGCACTTTTTTCCCGCCAAGGTCGATACCGGACCGGGTGAGCATATAGGAAAAGCCGTGGGTATCCGTATTATGTCCGTATACTTTACCTTCCTTTTTTACCAGAGTATTGACGCAGCCGATGGCGGATGCGGTCTCGGAAGGTTCACAGAAACGAAGAGCGGTCTCTTTGTAGGGGATCGTTACGTTGATCCCTTCAAAATCCGCCTCCCTCAGGTATTCCTCGATCCTGTCCCGGGGGATCTCCAGGATCCCGTATTCCGGATTTCCGAACTGTTCGTGAATGGTTTGGGAAAAACTGTGTCCCAGTTTTTCACCGATCAGACCGTATCTCATAATTCCTCCAGCGCATTGCAGATGACGATGGCGCTCATGGCCTCCACACAGGGTACCGCCCGGGGTACGATGCAGGCATCATGTCTGCCTTCGATCTTAAGAGGCACTTCCTTCATGGTTTTCAGATCCACCGACCGCTGTTCCTTGTAGATGGAGGGCGTCGGCTTAAAGGCGGTACGGAACAGTACCGGCATCCCGTTGGACATGCCCCCCTGGATCCCGCCGGAATTGTTGGTCTCGCACCGGACCTTCCCCTCCCGGATGCAGAAAAAGTCGTTGGTCTTGCTGCCGTAGGCTTCCGATACGCCGAAGCCGATCCCGAATTCAATGCCCTTCACCGCCGGAATCCCGAAGATCCCGTAGGAAAGACGACTTTCCAGACTGTCATAGATAGGGTCTCCGACTCCCACCGGTAAGCCCGTGATCTTGCATTCCACGATCCCGCCGATGGAATCCCCTTCGGAAGATACCAACTGCATCTGAGCCTCCATACGATCTCCCGCATCCCCGTCCAGTACCGGCAGGGTCGCGCCTTCCGCATACTCCTCAAGCTCATCGCTCAAAGGATCATAGGACCGGTCCGTGGCGGTGCCGATCTTCAGGATATGGGCTCCGATCCGGATCCCCCGGTCATTCAGAAGCTGCATGCATACGGCTCCGGCATAACACATGGGCAGAGTCAGTCTGGCGGAAAAATGCCCGCCGCCGCTTTGATCCGCATTGCCGTGATATTTGTGATAGGAAGTAAAATCGGAATGGGAAGGACGGGGGATCAGGGAGAGATTCTCATAATCCTTACGCCGCACGTTCTCATTCCGGAACATGACGCTTAAGGGCGCTCCCACCGTTCTGTGATCCACGAGGCCGCTTAAGACCACGGGTTCATCCTTTTCCTTCCGGGCAGTGGTGTAGACACCCTGTCCTCCGGCACGTCGTTTTAAAAAAGTAAGGATCATTTCCTCGTCAAGCACCATCCCTGCGGGAAGGCCGTCGATGACGCAGCCCACCGCATCCGCATGGGACTGACCGTAAACCGTAACTCTGATCCTGTTTCCTATGGTAAATGACATATCGATTCCCCTTTGATGCCGCGGCTTTCCGTCGCGGATCCTTGTCAAATATTTATTCCGAACTTTTTACATCCATGCCCAGCACATCCCGGCACACGTCGAAAAATCCGGGATAGGATTTGGCGATGGCCTCCGCATGACGGATGGTCACCGGACAGGAAAGTCCCGCCGCCGCAATAACGCCGGCCATAACGATACGGTGATCGTTGGCGCTGTCGATCAATACATAATCCGGTGCGCGTTTGATGGGAGAGACGCACAGATCCAGATCATCGTCCATATCCACCACATGCCCGGAAGCCCCGATGGCGGACAGCACCTTCAGGATCTCGCTCAGTCTGTCGCTCTCCTTGATCTTTAACCGTTTCACGTTGCGGAAGCAGCTGTCCTTTTCCGCAAAAGCCGCCGCAACGGCAAGTGCCGGTACCAGATCCGGTATATTTCTGACATCCGTGTCAATTCCGGTCATGGGTCTTCTGCCTACGGTCACGGAGTCCGTACCCGTCATGACATCCGCCCCCATGGTTCTTAAGCAGTCAAGGATGGCCCGATCCCCCTGAATGGACTCAAGATTCAGATTGGTAAGGCTGATCCTGCCTCCCACCGCGCCCATGCACAGAAGATAGGCACTGTTGGACCAGTCTCCCTCGGCCACAAGTCTGCTTCCCATCTCCGGAGAAAGACCGTAGGTCTGTCCGCCCGGGATCCGGAATCCATCCGGCAGGACCTCGATCCTGATACCGAAAGAACGCAGCACCGCCATGGTCATATCCACATATCCGCCGGATTCCAGAGGTGTCAGCAGTTCGATCCTGCTCTCTTTGCCGGAAAGAAGGGGCAGGGTAAACAAAAGCCCGGAAATATACTGGGAAGAAACATCTCCAGGGATCCTGTAGATCCCGCTGGTGATCCGTCCCCGCATCCCGATGGGCAGAAAATCCGAAGTGGTAGTGACCCCGTGCTCATTCAGCACATCGCAGAGGACACGGAAAGGCCTGGAGGGCAGAGAACCGTGTCCCACCAGCCGCACCTCATCATAAAATGCTGCGGCAAGGGGCATGAGAAACCGGGCGGTAGAACCGCTCTCCCCGCAATCCAGTACGGTACGGTTTCCGCTGCGGATCCCTTCTTCGATCCCGTAGCCTTCCTCGGTGTCATGCAGGACGGCTCCCATACTGCGCAGACAGCCGGCGGTGGCCGTCATATCCTTGGATTTTATATTCGTAACTACTGTTATTCTATCATTGGAAAGTGCACCGGCAATGAGCTGACGGTGCACATAGGATTTGGAAGAGATCGCTCTTGCTTCCGCATCTTTGAAATTTCCTTTTGAAACGGTGATATCCATAGTCGGTCATTCCAGTTTATGCAAAGCCTGTGCTTCCAGGCTTTCATCTTCTTCCTTGCGGCATCTTCCCTCCCTGAGAAGTGCCGTGAGTCTCTCCCGATCCTCCTCTTCGATGGCGTCGATGTATTCCCCCATATGTTCCATGAATTCCTTCAATTCCGGAAGCAGAGCTTCCTTATTGGAAAGAAAAAGTTCCGCCCACATGGTCTCATTGAGTTTTGCCACACGGGTCAGGTCCTTGAAACTCCCCGCACTGAAGTCGTAACGGTCCGACAGGGTATGGGAACGGACATAGGCGTTGGAGACCACATGAGCCATCTGGGATGTATAGGCGATCACCCGGTCGTGCTCTTCCGGAGTCGTCTCCTTGATCCTGGGAAATCCGGCCCTGCGAAAGAAATCCGCAGCTTTGGAAAATGCCTCCTCATCCGTACCCGCATCCCTGCACAGGATCATGGATGCGTTTGCATACAGGGAAGCTTCCGCATTTTCATATCCGGCCACTTCCTTTCCCGCCATGGGGTGTCCGCCTACAAAGAAAAGACCTTTTTTGAGCAAAGGTCCCGTCAGCTCTCTGCAGATCCCGGATTTGATACCGGTACAGTCCACGATCACACAACCCTTTTTCAGATAGGGGGCATACCCGTTGATCACGGGAACTACCACTTCCGGCATCAACGCCACGATGAGAAGGTCCAGGTCTTTCGCGTTTTCATAAGTCAGTTCGCGATGAATGACCCCCTCTTCCATGGCTCGCTCCGTCACCCTTCGGGTCCTGTTATACCCGTAAAGCGTAACATCCGTATGCTCTTTGATGGCTTTGGCCATGGAGCCTCCGATGAGCCCCAGGCCTACGATCCCCACCGTCCTCATAAGGATGTTGCGACCTCCCGGAAACGCTTCACATTCCTGCTCACCCGCTCAAATGCTTCCGGCGTCAGACTCTGCTGACCGTCGGACCAGGCAGCCGAAGGTTTGTTGTGAACCTCGATGATCAGGCCGTCCGCTCCTGCTGCCGTAGCACCGTAAGCCATGGATTCCACGTATTTGGAATACCCGGTGGCATGGGAAGGATCGATCACGATGGGCAGATGGGTCTTTTCCTTTAATACCGGAATGGCGGAGATATCCAGGGTATTCCGGGTAGCGGTCTCGAAGGTCCTGATCCCGCGCTCGCAGAGGATCACGTTCTCATTTCCTCCCGCCATGATATATTCCGCACTCATCAGCAGTTCCTGGATGGTATTGGCAAGTCCTCTTTTTAAAAGAATGGGCTTTTTCAGGGTACCCAGTTCCTTTAAGAGGTTAAAATTCTGCATGTTCCGGGCACCGACCTGGATCAGGTCCACATCATCGAACAGCTCCAGCTGGGAAATATCCATGATCTCGGTCACGATGGGAAGTCCCGTTTCCTTTTTTGCCAGAAGCAGAAGTTCGATACCCTTTTTCCCGAGGCCCTGAAAGGCATAGGGTGAAGTACGGGGCTTAAAAGCACCTCCCCGGAGCATATCGGCACCTGCCGCTTTCACCGCATTGGCGCATATAACGATCTGCTCCTCCGTCTCCACGGAGCAGGGTCCCGCTGCCACCGCGAAATGTCCGCCGCCGAATTTCACGCCGGTATTTCCGATCTCTACAACGGTATCCTGGGGATGGAATTTTCGATTGGCTGCTTTGTAGGGTTCCTGGATCCGGGTAACGGATTCCACCATCTCCATGGCGGAGATCAGATCGATATCCACCTTGGAGGTATCACCCACAAGACCGAGGATCGTGGAAGACTCACCCTCGCTGTAATGCAGGGTCAGTCCCAGGTTTTCGGTCAGATATTTGGTAAACTGTTCATATTGCTGTTGAT
>JAEEGL011543160.1_pt1 | contig 19662 bp, 12 predicted proteins | sample 9134231 | NCBI WGS metagenome assembly JAEEGL01 (sample SAMN16246548, study PRJNA631951) | gut metagenome | biome: gut microbiome; feature: rumen; material: fiber-attached | host: Bos | place: Iran: Karaj | collected 2018-10 | reverse complement strand
TGCTCTTCTTCGTACCCCTCAAGAAATGGTGCGAGGTGCAGAAGCTGACACTGAAGAACGAGTCACAGGAGACCAAGTCGCTGAAACTCTTCTCGTTCGAGGAGTGGTGTCTCTGGAATGCCGCTACCGATATGGAGAATTTCCAGCGTAACTTCTCTACGGGTGAAGTGGAGATTGAGGGTTCGACAATCTACCACAAGACCGAGTATCGCGAGCGTCGTAACCACTACGCTTTCTATCATGTGAACACAGAGATTCAGGGCTTCGACACCGACCGCGAGACATTCGTGGGACTCTACAACGAGTTTGCCGATCCTCAGGCAGTGATGGAGGGCAAGCCCCGCAACTCGCATGCTCACGGCTGGAGCCCCATCGCCTCACACTATATCGAGGTGACGCTGAAGCCTGGTGAGTCGCGCGACTTCGTATTCCTACTCGGCTACATCGAGAACGAACAGGACGAGAAATTCGAGGCACCTCAGGTCATCAACAAGAAAAAGGCACACGCCCTCATCGCTGAACTCGACACCACAGAGAAAGTAGACAAGGCCTTTGCTGAGCTCTGTGAGTACTGGGATTCTCTCCTTAATATATATAAAGTACAAACAGGCAACGACAAGCTCGATCGCATGGTGAACATCTGGAACCAGTACCAGTGTATGGTCACCTTCAACTTCTCGCGCTCGGCATCGTTCTTCGAGAGCGGCGTAGGCCGTGGCATGGGCTTCCGCGACTCCAATCAGGATCTCGTGGGCTTCGTTCATCAGATTCCTCCACGTGCCCGCCAGCGCATCATCGACATCGCCTCCACACAGTTCCCCGACGGCGGCTGCTACCACCAGTATCAGCCACTCACCAAGCGCGGCAACAACGACATCGGCGGCGGATTCAACGACGACCCCTGCTGGCTCATCTTCGGCACCGTGGCCTACCTCAAGGAGACGGGCGACTTCTCCATCCTCGACGAGCTGGTGCCCTTCGACAACCAGCCCGGCACGGAGGTGACGCTCTTCGAGCACCTGAAGGTGTCGATGGACCACGTCGTCAACAACCTCGGCCCGCACCTGCTGCCGCTCATCGGGCGCGCCGACTGGAACGACTGTCTGAACCTGAACTGCTTCTCGTGGGACCCCAACGAGAGCTTCCAGACCACGGAGAATGTCTCTGAGGGCACGAAGGCTGAAAGCCTGATGATAGCCGGCTTGTTCGTGGTCACGGGCAAGGAGTATGTAGCCCTGTGTCAGAAGCTGGCCAGTTCCGTCTGTGGCGATAGTATCGCCACATACACAACGGAGGCCCAGCGCATGCAGGCTGCCGTCGACGCGATGACAGAGGCCGTGAAGCAGCACGGCTGGGACGGCGAGTGGTATCTGCGTGCCTACGACTACTACGGACGGAAGATTGGCTCCCACGAATGTGAGGAAGGCAAGATATTCATCGAGAGCCAGGGCTGGTGCACCATGGCCGAGATTGGCGCAGAGGAGGGCATGGTGGCCAAGAGCCTCGACGCCTGCAAGAAATATCTGGAGTGCGAGCACGGCATGGTGCTCAACAACCCCGCCTTCTCGAAGTATATCTACGAGTACGGCGAGATTTCTTCCTACCCCGAAGGCTACAAGGAGAACGCCGGCATTTTCTGCCACAACAACCCGTGGGTCATCATCGGCGAGTGTATAGCCGGGCGCGGCAACGATGCCTGGAGCCACTACTCCAAGATTCTGCCTTCGTATGTGGAGGAGAAATACCAGACGCTGCACAAGGTGGAGCCTTACGTGAACTGCCAGATGGTGGCCGGTAAGGACGCCTTCCGGCCCGGCGAGGGCAAGAACTCGTGGCTCACGGGCACAGCCGCCTGGATGTGGTACACCGTGTCGGAGTTTATCCTCGGCATCAAGCCCGACTACGACGGCCTGCGCATAGACCCTTGCCTGCCCGAGACGGCCACCGACTATACCGTCAGCCGCAAGTTCCGCGACGCTGAGTACACCATCACCATCCATCCCAACGGCCGGCAGAAAGGCGTGAAGCAGATGGTGGTCGACGGCTCCCCCGTAGAGGGAGGCCTTGTCCCCTACGCTCCCGGCCGCCACACCGTGGAGGTGACCATGTAGCCACTCGCTGTCAGAAATGATTTAAAGCAGGAAAACGCCGAGGCAAAAAAAAATATTGCCTCGGCGTATTGTCAGTTCAACTCTTTTTCGTATCTTTGCAGTCTGATTCAATTTATAACGTTATAAAGTAAGGATAATATGGCTGAAATGAAGAAGATGAAGACCGCGCTGATTTCCGTGTTCCATAAGGACGGACTGGACGAGCTGCTGAAGAAGCTCAACGCGGAGGGCGTTCGCTTCCTGTCGACAGGCGGCACGCAGAAATTTATTGAAGAGCAGGGCTACGAGTGCCAGAAGGTGGAGGACGTGACGACCTACCCCTCCATTCTGGGTGGCCGTGTGAAGACGCTGCATCCGAAGGTGTTCGGAGGCATACTGGCACGCCGCGACAACGAGGGCGACCAGGAGCAGATGAAGCAATATGAGATTCCTGAGATAGACCTGGTCATCGTGGACCTCTATCCTTTCGAGCAGACCGTGGCCAGCGGCGCTTCCGAGGAAGACATCATAGAGAAGATCGATATCGGCGGCATCTCGCTCATCCGGGCCGGTGCCAAGAACTTCAAGGACGTGGTCATCGTGCCTTCGAAAGCCGAATACAGCGTGCTGCTCGACATCCTCAACAAGCAGGGAGCCGAGACCACGCTGGAGCAGCGACGCATGTTCGCCACCAAGGCATTTGGCGTCAGCTCGCACTACGACACCGCCATTCACCAGTGGTTTATTATTAATAAGAAGTAAGAAAAACAACGGGTTGGGCGGTCGTCCAGACCCCCAACTCCCTTAGTTAGGGGACTTATATGGGATTTTTCAGTTTACGACAAGAGCTGGCCATGGATCTTGGCACAGCCAATACTATTATCATCAGCGACGACAAGATAGTCGTCGACGAGCCATCGGTGGTGGCTCTGGACCGTCGTACCGACAAGATGATTGCCGTGGGCGAGCGGGCCAAGATGATGTATGAGAAGACACACGACAACATTAAGACCATCCGTCCGCTGCGCGACGGCGTGATAGCCGACTTCTCGGCTTGCGAGAAAATGATGCGCGGCATGATCAAGATGGTGCATACGGGGCATCACATCTTCTCCCCCTCGCTGCGCATGGTGATTGGCGTGCCCAGCGGCTCCACCGAAGTGGAGCTGCGTGCCGTGCGTGACTCGGCCGAGCATGCCGACGGGCGGGATGTGTTCCTTATCTTCGAGCCTATGGCAGCAGCCATCGGCATAGGCATCGACGTAGAGGCGCCCGAAGGCAACATGATTGTTGACATCGGCGGCGGCTCTACCGAGATAGCCGTCATCTCGCTGGGAGGCATCGTGAGCAACAACAGCATCCGCACCGCCGGCGACGACCTGACTGCCGACATTCAGGAGTACATGGCCCGCCAGCACAACGTGAAGGTGAGCGAGCGCATGGCCGAGCGAATCAAAATCAACGTGGGTGCCGCACTGACCGACCTGGGCGACGAGGCTCCCGAGGACTACATCGTCCACGGGCCGAACCGCATCACCGCCCTGCCGATGGAGGTGCCCGTGTGCTATCAGGAGATAGCCCACTGCCTGGACAAGACGGTGGCCAAGATTGAGAATGCCGTACTCAGCGCCCTGGAGCACACACCGCCAGAGCTGTATGCCGACATCGTTCACAACGGCATCTACCTCACAGGCGGCGGAGCCCTGCTGCGCGGACTGGACAAGCGTCTGACCGACAAGATCAACATTCCTTTCCAGGTGCCTGAAGACCCCCTCCACTCGGTGGCCAAGGGTGCCGGCATCGCCTTGAAAAATGTTGACCGCTTCAGCTTCCTGATGCGCTAGGATGCAAAACCTGCTGGCGTTTATCATTCGCTACTACCACTGGATGCTTTTCCTCCTGCTGGAAGTCATCTGTGTGATGCTGCTGTTCCGCTACAACAGCTATCAGGGCAGCGTGTGGATATCGTCGGCCAACAGCGTGGCGGGAAAGGTGTATGAATGGCAGTCTGACGTGGAACATTTCTTCAGCCTGCAGCAGCGCAGCTGGCAGCTGGAACAGCGAAACATGGAGCTGGAACAGAAATACTGGCGGGCACGCCAGCAGCTGCTCGACATGCAGGTAGACACGGCAGCAATCGACAGCACCATGCGCACTTTGCTCGACGACTTGCAGACCATACAGGCCAAGGTGGTGAGCAGCACGCTGAACCGCAGCGACAACCTGCTGACGATAGACCGTGGCAGCGCTGACGGCGTGAAGCCCGACATGGGTGTAATCTGTGGCATGGGACTGGTAGGCGTGGTCTACATGGTGAGCAGCCACTACTCGGTAGTGCTTCCCGTGCTCAACAGCCATTCACGCATCAGCTGCGCCATTCGCGGCAGCGGCTATTTCGGCTATCTGCTGTGGGACGGCAAGAATTCCGCAGAGGCATATATGGAGGATGTACCGCGTCATGCGCAATTTGAAAAAGGTGCCTGGGTGGAGACGAGCGGCTATTCGGCCATCTTCCCGCCAGGCATTTCCGTGGGCAGCATCACCGACATCGGCAACTCGGCCGACGGCCTGTCCTACAGGCTGAAGGTCAAGCTGGCAGTAGACTTCGGCCACCTGCGCGACGTCTGCGTGATTACCGACAAGACTTTCGTCGAGCGGAACGAGCTGCTGATGGCGGCAAGAGACTCTATGGAGTTAGGAGTTAGGAATTAGGAGATGGCAATAGATACGCTGAAAAGACTGTTGGTATTCGTGGCACTGGTGCTGGCACAGGCGCTGGTGCTCAATCGCATACAGCTGTTCCATTGCGCCACCCCGCTGCTCTTTGTCTACTTCGTCATCATCTTCCCGCGCAATTATCCCCGCTGGGCTTCGTTGCTGTGGAGCTTCTTCCTTGGTCTGACGGCCGACATGTTTGCCAACACGCCGGGCGTGGCAGCGGCATCGCTGACGCTGGCCGGCTTCTTGCAGCCACAGCTCCTTGAGCTGTTCCTGCCCCGGGAGGCCGATGAGAACATCAAAAGTTCGGTGTCCTCCCTAGGCTTCTGGCGCTTTGCCGGTCTCTCTGCCGCGCTGATAGCTGTCTTTTGTCTCATGTTTTTCGCCCTTGAGCTGTTCTCTGTTTCCAACTGGCTATACTGGCTGGAGTGTGCCGGAGGCAGCGCCCTGTTCACCTTTGTGCTCATCATGGCACTGGAGAGCCTGCGGGGCAAGGGCATTGACGGTTAACGCTAAGAGATGGCAGAAGAGAAAGAGTTCGGTCTGGAATACCGGCGCTTTGTCGTTGCCGGCATTGCCATTGTCATCGTGACGGTGTATATCCTGCGCCTGCTGTCATTGCAGCTGATGAGCGACGACTACAAGAAGAACGCCGACTCCAACGCATTCCTGAAGAAAATAGACTATCCCTCACGTGGCATCATCACCGACCGCAACGGCGAGCTGCTGGTCTACAACCAGCCCAGCTACGACATCATGGTGGTGGAGAACGAAGCCCGCGACCGCTTCGACACCCTGGAGTTCTGCCAGACACTGAACATCACCCCCGATGACTTCAAGCGCTATGTAGCTGCCATGCACGACAAGCGCCACAACCCCGGCTACTCCCGCTACACCCAGCAGATGCTCATCACCCAGCTCAGCGACCACGACTTCTCCGTCTTCCAGGAGAAGGCTTTCCGCTTCCCCGGCTTCTACGTGCAGCGGCGCAGCGTGCGCCAGTATGAGTATCCTTACGCAGCACACGTGCTGGGCGACGTGGCCGAGGTGAGCGAGGCCGACATCGAGGCCGACGACTACTACCAGCCAGGCGACTACATAGGCAAGCTGGGCGTAGAGCGCTTCTACGAGAAACAGCTGCGGGGCGAGAAAGGGGTGCAGATACTGCTGCGCGACGCCCACGGCCGCATTCAGGGACGCTACCAGAACGGTGCCTTCGACCACAAGCCCGTGCCGGGCAAGAACCTCACGCTAGCCATCGACAAGGAGCTGCAGGCACTGGCCGAGCGGCTGCTGGAGGGGAAGATTGGCTCGGTCGTGGCCATAGAGCCACGGACGGGCGAGGTGCTCTGCATGGCCAGCTCGCCCAGCTACGACCCGCGAATGATGGTGGGCCGCCAGCGCTCGAAGAGCCACCGTGAACTGAGCCAGGACCCATGGAAACCGCTGCTCAACCGCAGCATCATGGGACAGTATCCTCCCGGCTCCACCTTCAAGACCACCCAGGGACTCACCTTCCTCAGCGAGGGCATCATCACTGACAAGACCCCCTACCCCTGCTACCACGGCTTCGTCTTCAAGGGTCTGCGCGTGGGCTGTCACGGCCACGGCTCTCCCCTGCCGCTGGTGCCTGCCATCAGCACCTCGTGCAACGGCTTCTTCTGCTGGGGACTGTACCACATGCTGGGCAACATGGAAAAATACAAGACGGTGCAGAACGCCATGAATACCTGGCGCGACTATATGGTGAGCATGGGCTTCGGCTATCCGCTGGGTATCGACCTCTCCGGCGAGAAGCGCGGCCTCATACCCAACGCGCAGTTCTACGACAATGCCTACAAGGGCGGATGGAGCGGACTCACCATCATCTCTATCGCCATCGGACAGGGCGAGGTGAACGCCACGCCGCTGCAGATAGCCAACCTGGGCGCCACCATCGCCAACCGAGGCTACTTCATCACTCCACATGTGGTCAGAAAGATAGAGGGTGACCAGCTGGACACGCTCTACACCCGTCCACGCTATACCAAGGCTCCACGCTGGGCCTACGAGCTGATAGCCAAAGGCATGCGCTCGGCAGCACTGGGCGGTACCTGCAAGGCACTGGGCCACTACGACTTCATGCCCTGCGGCAAGACGGGCACAGCCCAGAACAAAGGCCACGACCACTCGGTGTTCATGGGCTTCGCACCGATGGACTCTGCTAAGATAGCCGTGGCCGTTTATGTGGAGAACGGCGGATGGGGAGCCACCTATGGCGTACCCATCGGCGGCCTGATTATGGAAAAATTCATCAAGGGCCAGCTCTCGGAAGCCTCTGAGCGCAAGGCCTCGGAAATACAGTCACGACGCATCAACTATGGCACAAGCGACCGATAAGCCAAAAGGAGTGCTACGCTCACTCGACTACTGGACCATCCTCATCTACGTGCTCCTGCTGGGCATGGGGTGGCTCAGCGTGTGTGGTGCCAGCTACGACTATGGTGCCGACACCGACCTGCTGTCGCTGTCGACGCGCAGCGGCATGCAGATAGTTTGGATAGGCACCTCGCTGGTGCTGGGACTCTTTCTGCTGTTGCTCGACGACCAGTACTACGAAATGTTTGCCTACCTGCTCTTTGGCTTGATGCTCATCATGCTCTTCGGCACCATCTTCAACCCACATAGCATCAAGGGTTCGCGGTCGTGGCTGGTGCTGGGGCCGGTGAGATTTCAGCCGGCTGAGTTAGCCAAGTTTACCACCGCCCTGGCCCTGGCGAAGTTCATGTCGCGTCGTGAGTACGACATGCACAAATGGCCTGAGTTCCTGAAGACACTGGCCTTCATCTTTACGCCCATGCTGTTCATCGTCTTTCAGCGCGAGACGGGGTCGGCACTGGTCTATTTATCCCTCTTCCTGATGCTCTATCGCGAAGGCATGACGGGCAGCGTACTCTTTACAGCCGTAGCCATGGTGTTCTACTTCGTGGTGGGCATCCGCTACAGCGAGCCGTTGCTCCTCGACACGCCAACCCACATCGGGCGCTTCGTGGTGCTCCTGGCCATTCAGGTGTTCTCGTGCACCATGGTCGGCATCTACCTGAGCCGTTGGCGGCAGGCCTTCGCGGCTATGGCAGCCTGTGTGGGCATCACGCTGGTGAGCCTGCTCTTCTCGCTCTACGTCATTCCCTTCGACATCTACTGGATTCAGCTGGGCGTCAGCATTATGCTGGTATGCTGGCTGGCATGGATGGCTTTCGGCATGCAGCTGCGCAACTATCTGTGGATAGCATTCTTCGCCGCTGGCTCGCTGGTGTTCTTCCACGCCTCCGACTATGCCCTGAACCACATGCTTCAGGACCACCAGCGAACACGCATCAACGTGCTGCTCGGCCTGGAAGACGACCTGCGAGGAGCAGGCTACAACGTCCACCAGAGCGAGATAGCTATCGGCTCGGGCGGTCTGGAGGGCAAGGGCTTCCTCAACGGCACGCAGACGAAGCTGAAATATGTGCCTGAACAGGACACCGACTTCATTTTCTGCACCGTGGGCGAGGAAGAGGGTTTCATTGGAGCCGCCGGCGTGCTCATCCTCTTCCTGACACTCATCCTGCGCCTCATCCATCTGGCGGAGCGACAGCCAGGAGCCTTCGGGCGTATATACGGCTACTGCGTGCTCAGCATCTTCCTCTTTCATGTCTTCATCAACGTGGGCATGGTGCTGGGCCTGACACCCGTCATCGGCATCCCCCTGCCGTTCTTCAGCTACGGCGGCTCCTCGCTCTGGGGGTTCACCTTCCTGCTGTTCATCTTTCTCCGCATCGATGCAGGGAGAAGCGCAGGCATCAGGAGCTAAAAGCCAGGAGTAACCGTTTTCCCCGTGGTTAGGTGTGCGGCGTATTCGCCGCAGCCAGGAGTCTGCCGTTAAAAAAAATTAATTGTCAAGAAATATCTCCCTGTTCCTAACTTTTAACTCCTAACTATTTTGTACCTTTGCACCCGTATTTCCGATGTCTGATAAAGATCTTCGGGATGCCCGTCAGGGTTCGCTTAACCGCGATTAAAAGGGAACGGGGTGAAAATCCCCGACTGTCCCGCAGCTGTGAGCCCCCGTATAGCGACAAAGCAGATGCCATTGCCATTTGTGCGAGAAGGCGCTTTGGAGCGGGGTGAAGTCAGAAGACCTGCCATGATGGAATAGAATGCCGACAGCTCTCGATGTAAGGGCTTGGAGGCGACAAGCATTTTTTTGTACGTGTATTATTATATTAAGTTCTTTGACAGGAGATCCTGTCGTGAGATAGTATCTCCTTTTGTTTGGAAAGGTAAGATGATACAACGATATTTGACGGGCGCAGCCATGATGGCTTTGGCCCTGACATCCATGGCACAGACACCCCTGCTGAGCGACTCGCTGCAGGAAGTGGTGGTAACGGGTACCGGCACACAGCACCTGCTGAAGGACGCGCCCGTGCAGACGGAGGTCATCAGCCACCGCCAGCTGCAACAGTTTGCCGGGCGGTCGATAGAGGAGATTCTCTCAGGCCTGACTTCCAGCTTCGACTTCAGCGAGAGCGACATGGGGTCACGACTGCAAATGAACGGTCTGGGCAACTCGTATGTGCTTATCCTCATTGACGGACGACGGCTGCACGGCGACAACGGCGGCGAGAACGACCTGAGTCTCATCGACCCGCACAACATTGAGAAAATAGAAATTGTGAAAGGAGCATCGTCAGCCCTCTATGGAAGCGATGCCATTGCGGGTGTCATCAATATCATTACCAGAAAACATCGTGAACAGGGGCTGATGGCAGAGAACACCTCGCGCCTAGGCTCTTATGGAGATGTCAGACAGCACAATGGCATCGCCCTGAACTACGGCAAGCTGTCAAGCTACACCAATTTCCAGCTGCAGCACAGCGACGGCTGGCAGAACACCTCAGAGGAAGCCCTCCAGCAGACAGAATATCACATTCTGGACTCACGCAATAAAACAGTGAACCGCCATACCAACTGGCAGGTGTCGGAGCGGCTCACCTATCAGCCTTTGCGCGACCTGGAGCTATATGCCGACGGCAGCATCTACTGGAAACGCATCTACCGCCCCAGCGGCCACCATCCGGGTGTCGACGTGAGGACGTGGGATTTGCAGTACGACAATGCATCGCTGTCAGCAGGCGGCAAATGGCAACTGAACAGCACTGACGTCATTACCCTCGATGCCGACTGGAAACGCCATGCCTACAACTATGCCTATACAGACACGACGCTGACCGACGGATACGTCAACGGCCGCATCACCAACTACTACCCCTATTTCCCTGGAGACAAGGAGCTGCAGAGCGACCAACGGCTGACGAACATTTCGCTGAAGGGCGTCTTCTCCCTGCCATACGAGCAGTGCCTCAGTGCAGGCCTGGACTACCGCTACGACTGGCTGAAGGCCCCGATGCGCGTCGTAGGCGGTAAGGCGACGGACAACACAGAGGCCATCTACGTGCAGGACGAACTAGGACGGCTGAGTCCCGTTTTTCTGACCGCCGGCCTCCGCCTGACGCGAAACCAGGGCTTCGGCACCCGCCTCACACCCAAGCTCTCGGCCATGCTGAAACTGGGCGACCTGCGCCTGCGGGCCACCTGGAGCCAAGGATACAAGACACCCACCCCGAAGGAACTGCACTATCAGTACATCAAGAACATGAACGGCGTGTACCTCTACCTGGGCAATACTGACTTGAAGGCACAGCATTCCAACTACTTCGGCCTGAGTGCGGAATACTCAATCAACCGTCTTACGCTGACCGTTGCCCCTTATTATAATAAGGTGGACGACATGATTACCCTCGTCACCATCCCCGCCAAGGAAGCCCCTGGCGACTTAATTACCAAATACGACCCTATCCGCGTGCGCCAGTATCAGAACATGGAGGACGCCAAGACCTGCGGCATCGATGTCACCCTGCGCTATCAGGGACGGCACTTTACGGCGGGCGGTTCCTACAGCTACCTCGACACGGAAGCCAACGAGTATGACTCTGAGAATGACGTGATGCAGCGGGTCACCATCGACGGCATGGCCCACCACAAGGCCAATGTCTACGCCACCTGGAACCACACTTTCAAGGGTGAGAGGCTTGCGCCTACTTTTGGAGTAGGTATCTATGGCCGTATGTCATCCAAACGCTACTATCAGATCGACGGCAACGGCAAGGGCTATCAGCTTTGGCGCATGACAACTCGCTACAGCTTTACGCCCAAGCTATTCTCTCACTCAACCCTCACCTCCCACCTCTTCCAGCTAGAGGCAGGCATCGACAACATTTTCAACTATGTAGACCGCACGCCCCACGGTCTGCACCTGGGCACCACGACTCCTGGCCGCACCGTCTACGTCTCCCTGACCATTCACTTCAACAAAGGCAAAAAATTAACCAATAAATATATTTCAAACATAAATTCAAACAACAATGAACAAGATTAAGTATCTGATGCTGGCCATGATGGCTGTCATGACCAGTGCCATGTTCACCGCTTGTAGCGATGACGACGATTCTAAATTGTCGAACTACGAGAAGTACCAGCAGGCCGTGAACAAAACGGTAAACTCACAGAAGAAGAGCGACAAGGTCATTCTGCTCGTCGCCTTTGGCTCTACATGGGAGCAAGCCTACGACACCTTCGACCAAGTGGTGGCCGACTACAAGAGTAGCTTCAGCGGCTGGGACGTGTATCTCTCCTTCTCCAGCGCCATCTGCATCAACAATGCCCGCGCCGGCGAGAATGTAGCCCCGAAGGATTACTATGACCCTGAACACTGGCTCACTGCCATTGGCCTGGCTGGCTACAAACAAGTGGTCGTCCAGTCGCTGCAGGTCATACCGGGTGAGGAATATCGCCGCGTGCGCGACAGCTACGTGAAGGACTTCATGAACAACCGCAACGGTGACTTCACCAATGCCTACATGAAAAGCCTCGACCTAAATGTCGTTGTCGGCACACCGCTCATGGCCGAGGAGAGTGATGCCCTGACACTGGCTCAGACCCTGAACAACGAGGCTGACGTGAAGGCTGCCATGCAGAAAGGCATCGTTGCTTTTATGGGTCACGGCAATCCAGAAGGCTACGACTACTACGGCGGCAACATTCGCTACCTGCAACTCGAAGATGCCCTGCGTTCTATCAGCCCGAACTACTATGTGGGAACCGTCGACATGAACGAGACCTACGCCGAGGACGTGCTGAACCACATCAAAGGCGGCAAGTTCGACTATCAGGTTGGTGATGTAGCCAAGAGCACTATCTATCCCGCCAACAACGCTAAGAATGCCCAGCTCTTTGTGCTGATGAGCATTGCCGGTGACCACGCCCATAACGACATGGCCGACGACGAAGACAAGGAGAGCTGGTTCTCGATGTTCAACAAGGCCGGCATAGAGACAGCTGCCTACGAGACTGGTTTCAAAGAGGCTTGCTGGAAGAAGTACAAGACAGGAGAAAACTATATCCCCGGTCTGGCTGAGCGCAGTGCTGTCCGCAAGCTTTGGATGAACCATACCCGCGAGGCTATTGCCAAGCTCGGCACCGACGAGGCCATGTCTACCCCGACCACTGCTCCGGAGGAGTAATAAGCGAGAGTTAGGAATTCAGAGTTTAGATTTAGAAGTTAGGAGTTAGGAGTTAAGAATTAGGAGTTAGGACTTGCCATTTCCCCCGAAGTCAGGTGTGCGGCGTATTCGCCGCAGCCAGGACTCAGGAGTTAAAAAAAATTAATCGGCAAGAAATATCTCCCTACTTCTAACTCCTAACTCCTAACTATTTTGTACCTTTGCACAACTTATATATAAATAACAATCATCAAAATGAAGAAAGTACAAATTCTCGTGTTGTCCACAGCCGCAGTGCTGATGACATCCTGCTCAGGAAAGCTGGGCGCCCTCTCATCCGACTATTTCACTGTTACCCCTAACCCGCTGGAGTCACAAGCCGGCGTGGTGGAGGCCACTATCAACGGCTCCTTCCCCGAAAAATACATGAAGAAGAAGGCCGTGGTCACCGTTACCCCCGAACTGCGCTTCAACGGTCAGGCCGTGAAAGGCCAGCCAGCCACCTTCCAGGGTGAGAAAGTGATGGGCAACGACCAGACCATCTCCTACCTCGTAGGCGGCCGCTATGCCATGAAGAGCAACTTCACCTATCAGCCCGAAATGGAGCAGAGCGAGCTTTACCTCACCTTCGACGCCAAGGTGGGCAAGAAGAGCGTCGACGTGCCTGCCGTGAAAGTGGCCGACGGCGTCATCGCCACCTCCGAGCTCTACAAGCGTACGCTGGCCACCGCCCAACCCGCTCTGGCCCAGGACGCTTTCCAGCGTATCATCAACCAGAAGCAGGATGCCAATGTGCAGTTCCTCATCAACCAGGCTAACCTGCGCCGCTCGGAGCTGCAGAACAACAGCGTGCAGGAGTTTGTACGCCTGCTCAACGATATCGCCGCCAACCAGGAGACACTGCGCATGAACGGCGTCGAGGTTTCCGCATACGCCTCGCCCGACGGTGGCTTCAACATCAACGAGCGTCTGGCCGGCAAGCGTGAGGATGTGGCCGCCAACTACGTGAAACAGCAGATGAAGAAGGCCAATGCCAACGCTCCCCTCGACACCAAGTACACCGCTGAGGACTGGGAAGGCTTCCAGGAGCTGGTTGGTGCCTCAAACATTCAGGACAAGGACGTTATCCTGCGTGTCCTCTCCATGTATCAGGATCCTGAGGAGCGCGAGCAGCAGATTAAGAACATCAGCAGCGCATTCCGCGAGCTGGCCGACGGCATCCTGCCCCAGCTGCGCCGTGCCCGCATGACCATCAACTACGATGTAGTGGGCCGCGACGACCAGCAGATTAAGGATCAGCTCAACAGCGATGCCCGCCAGCTCAGTGTCGAGGAGCTGCTGTATGCAGGTGCCCTCTATGGCAACGATTTCACCAATGCCGAGAATGCCTACAAGAAGGCCACCGAGCTTTATCCCAACGATGCCCGCGCCTTCAACAACGTGGCCCTCGTGGAATTTGCCAAGGGTAACTACAGCGAGGCAGCCAACTGGCTGCAGAAGGCCAGCCGACTGGGCAAGGTGCTCCCTGAGACCAACGCCAACCTGGGTCTCCTCGCCCTCCAGCAGGGTGACGTGCAGGGTGCTGAGGCTCTCATCGCCAAGGCTGCCGGTGCCAACGGACTGAGCGAGGTGCTGGGCAATCTCCACCTGGCACAGGGCAAGTATGCACAGGCCGTCCAAGACTTCGGCAAGCTGCAGACCAACAGTGCCGCCCTGGCCCAGCTGCTCAACAAGAACTATGCCGCAGCTGCTCAGACACTGGCCGGCGTGAAGAATGCTGATGCCATCACCGACTACCTGAAGGCCATCGTCAATGCCCGCACTGGCAACACCGGCGCCGCAGCACAGGCTCTGGCAGCTGCCGTGGCCAAGGATCCCTCACTGGCAGCCTACGCCGCCAAGGACTTGGAGCTGAAGAACGTCAGCAAGTAATCCCCCCCTTCTGAGGTAAAAAGACTTGAGTTATGGCATCCCATCTTAAACACACCGTCCCCGTCATAGCTGCCTGTCTTTTTACCTCTTTCCTTTTTTGGGCATGTGGCGGTTCTACTGACCGCTTCCACTTGGAGGGGCAGTTTAAGAACCTTAACCAAGGCGAGTTCTACATCTACAGCCTGGAGCAGGGCTTCAAGGACACCATTGCCGTGAACGACGGCCGCTTCTCCTACGTCCGCATGATGAAGGACACCACCACCCTGCTCATGCTCTTCCCCAACTTTTCAGAGTTGCCTGTCTTCGCCAGCCCCGGTGCGGAGGTCAGGATGGAGGGCGATGTCACCCATCTGCGCGAGACCAAGATTACCGGCACCCGTGACAATGAAGACATGACAGCCTTCCGCATCAAGACCGGCGAGAAGATGCCACCCGACGTGCAGAAGGAAGCCCTGCGCTTCATCAACGAGCATCCCACGTCATCCGTCAGCAACTTCCTTTTGCGGCGCCATTTCCTGCAAGTCCCTGAACCCGACTATCAGCAGGCCCTGAAGCTCTGTGCCAAGCTTCGTAAGGCACAGCCGCAGAACCAGCAGCTGGCACGTCTTCACACGTTGCTCACCAACTTGGCGGCCTGGAAGACCGACGGCCCCCTACCCCAGTTCTCGGCCGTAAGCACTCAGGGCGACACCATCAGCAACGCCACCCTCAAGAAGGACGTCAACGTCATCACCGTCTGGGCATCGTGGAACTTCGAATCCCAGAACGTGTTCCGCACCCTCCAGGTAATCGACAATCTTTTCCCCAAGCGTCTCTCCGTTGTTGCCATCTGCCTCGATGCCAGTCCCAGCGAGGGAAAGAAATATCTTGAGCGCGACAGCATCCAGTGGCCCAACATCTGCGACGGCCAGCTTTGGCAGTCGCCCGTCCTTTCCCAATTGGGAATAGCCACCCTGCCTGCCAATATCATCGTGGACAAGCAGGGCAACATTGTGGCACGCAATCTCAGCATGTCCGACCTGAAAGACAAAATAGAAGCCTTGCTCAAAGAATAGTCTTCCACCGCCAATGACGGCGGGAGGGGAAAAGCAAACGTCGAAAGACAGGGGGGTAAACGTCGAAAGTTTTTTTGCGCGTACCTCCTTTATTCATACCTTTGCACTGACAAAGAACAATAAGTATCATTTAACCATAAAATGCAAAGGAAATGAAAAAGCTGATATTTGCAACAGTAGCCTTCCTGACCATGACCGTCAGCGCTTTGGCTCAGACAACAACGGTAAAGGGTGTGTTGACCGACAAGGCTTCCGGCGAGATTGAGCCGTTTGCCACCGTGCGCGTCTTCAAAGCCGGCACGACAGAGAAACCCGTGGCCATGTTCCTCACCGACGCCGAAGGCCGGTTCTCCTACGAAGTGAAAGGCAAGGGAAAGTTCGACATCGTGTTCAGCAGCGTAGGCAAGGAAGACCTGAAGCAGACCGTAGAGCTGGGCAGCGACGGTACGCTCGACATGGGTACATTATATATACTGCAGAACGAGAATGTGCTGAAGGGCGTGGAGATTGTGGCACAAAAACCGCTGGTGAAGATGGAGGTAGACAAGATGAGCTATAATGTGGCAGAGGATGACGATGCCAAGGCGTCGACCGTCCTCGACATGCTGCGCAAGGTGCCTATGGTCACCGTCGACGGTCAGGACAACATCACGGTGAACGGCTCTTCATCGTTTAAGGTGTATGTCGATGGCAAGCCCAACGTCATGTTCTCCACCAACCCCTCGATGATTTTCAAAAGCATGCCTGCCACGATGGTGAAAAGCATTGAAGTGGTGACAAACCCTGGAGCAAAGTATGATGCCGAGGGTGCAGCCGGTGTGCTGAACATCGTGCTCGACAAGCAGGCAACAGGCGGAGCCGGTGCTGCCAGTATGAACGGCTACAGTGGCTCACTGCGAGCTGCCGCTGCCACCAACGGATGGGGCGGTGGAGTCTTCCTCAGCGGACAGCAGGGGAAGCTCTCCTACAGTGCCAACGCCATCTATCAGGAGATGAAGCCCGGCACGCAGACGGTAAGCAGCGAGATGGAGCAGAACATCTTCTTACAGAAGAGTACAAGCCGTACTAAGAGCACCATCCCCGTTACGATAGGCAGCCTCTCGCTGGGCTACGACATCGACTCAGTGAGCACCATGAGCCTGACAGCCCAGCTCACGAAAATAAACATGAAGAACACTGGCTACACCCAGACCAACCTTGTCTACATGCCAAAAACATCTGTCGCCACCTTGCCAGCCACCTCCTGGGAGTATGGAAATGACCTGACGCTGAAGAACAGTCAGACCAGCTTCAGTGGTACTGCCGACTATCAGCGCTTCTTCAACAAAGAACGAACCAGCTGGCTCGCCCTGGCCTATCAATTGAGCTATAGTCCTACCCATAATAAGCAAAACACCGATTTCAACGTCATCGAAGGTTTACCCATCGACGTCACCGACCGCTTCAGCGACAACCGTGAGAAAACCTTGGAGCATACCTTTCAGACCGACTACACCACGCCGCTGGGTTCTGCTGCCCACACCCTGAACCTGGGTGCCAAGCTGATGCTGCGCAAAGCCTCCAGCGATGCCAGCTACTATCTGGCCGACGTCTACAACCAGTCCTTGAGCATGGACTACGAGCACAAGAACCGCATCGGCGCCGCCTATGCCGAGTATGAGGGCAAATGGGGCAGCATCGGTGCCAAGGCCGGCCTGCGCTATGAGCACACATGGCAGGATGTGGAGTATAAGCTGGGCAACGGCCAGGATTTCAGCACCGACTATGGCAACCTTGTCCCCTCTGCCAGCCTGAGCTATTCACTGGCTCCCACCAGCAATATCGGCTTGACCTACAACATGCGCATCTCCCGTCCCGGTATCACCTATCTGAACCCCTATGTTGACCGCTCCAACCCCACGGCGCTGACCTATGGCAACAGCGACCTCGAAGTGGAGAAGACACACAATGTGGCGCTGGTATTCAATCAATTCAGCTCGAAGTTGATGCTCAACCTGAATCTGAGTCACAACTTCACCGACAACGCCATAGAGCAGTACACCTTTGACGATGGCAGTTATTTGAACACCACCTACGGCAACATCGTGAAGCGCCACCAGACAGCCCTGAACGGCTACGTGAACTGGCTGGCCCACAAGAACACCCGCCTGTTCCTGAATGGCGGAGTAAGCTACGTCGATTTGCGCTCGGATGTCCTGGGCTACAGCAACAATGGATGGCAGGCCAATGCCATGGCAGGCTTGCAGCAGACGCTGCCTTGGAAAATAACACTGGGCACATATCTCATCAGCCAGTCGAAGACCTACACCCTGCAAGGCTGGAGCAGCGGCATGAACCTGCTCATCGGCATGCTGTCGAAGACGCTCTTCAACGACAAGCTCACCCTGTCCCTGCAGGGGCTGACAGGCCTCAGCGACGGTGGCAGCATCAAGATGGAAACCATGAGCCGGGGCAATGGCTTTGTCAACCATCAGGACATCAGCGTGCCCATCTACAGCCTCACTTTCTCGGTGCAATATACCTTCGGCAACACCAAGCAACAGTTCCAGCAGCAGCCCCGACAGACGCGCATAGAGAGCGACTTCATCGAGCAGAAGTCGCAGGGTGAGATGATTCAGGGCGCAGGAAACATGGCTAATTGACATGAAAAGACCTTCGAAAAAAGATCTCGCGCTATTTGGCATTCAGGTAGCAGTATGGGCGACAGTCATACTGCTGCCCATGCTAACGACGTGGCTGGCCACCCGCAACTGGGAGTACACCAAGCAAACGGTGCAGATTGCATACGGCATGCTGCAGTCGCCCATGCTGCTCTATTTCGCCAACTTCTACATCTTCGACAGCCTGCTGTTCCAGCGTCGGCACTACGGCTGGTTCGCGCTGGCCAACCTGCTGCTGATGGTGGTCTTAAACTGGGGCATGTTCTTCATTGGCGACTATGCCCCCGAGCTGCCGGCCGTGGCCTGGGTGGGCTTCTTCATCGGCTTCTTCATCTACTTCCTGCTGAACTGCGCCATGATAGCCGCCGCGCTGGGCATACGCCACTTCATCCGTGTGCGCCGAATCCGCCAGCAGCTGAAAGAGGAGAAGACCCGCCACACCGAGGCAGAACTGGCCTGGCTGAAAAATCAGATTAACCCACATTTCCTGTTCAACACCTTGAACAACATCAGCAGTCTGACGCAGATAGACGCCGATGCCGCCCAGGATGCCATCGCCCAGCTGAGCGACCTGCTGCGCTATGCCATGTACGAGACGAACAAGAAGATGGTGCCCGTAGAGGGCGAAGTCAGCTTCATGCGTAACTATATCGGGCTCATGAAGCTGCGCTGCAACGAGAAGACCGTTGTCAACGTCGAATGGTCAGTAGCCAACAGTCAGCAGGAGATTGCCCCCCTGCTGTTCGTTTCGCTCATCGAGAATGCCTTCAAGCATGGCGTCAGCAGCAGCCGTCCTTCCACCATCGACATCCGCCTGGAGGAGCAGCCCGGCCAGCTGGTGTTTACCTGCGACAACACCAACTACCCCAAGGACGATGCCGACCGCAGCGGCTCAGGCATCGGACTGGAGAACACTCGCCGCAGGCTTGAACTGCTCTATCACGACCGCTTCACATGGGAGCAAAGCATCACTCCCGACAACATCTACCACGTCAGAATTGTTTTGAAAACAAATTGAAATACATAAAAAAAGTTAAACCTGCTCAGATAACTCCCCCCTCCTACCTCCTAACTCCCAACTATTTTGTACCTTTGCAGCCGCAACAGCACGACCATGGTTCCGTAGCTCAGCTGGATAGAGCAACAGCCTTCTAAGCTGTGGGTCTTGGGTTCGAGTCCCAACGGAATCACCAAGAACAATCGGCAAGTAATTGGTAATCAATTACTTGCCAATTTTCTTGCGTTTCAGATACACCACTTTTGCACCACCTAGCCCTTACAACAAGGTTTTACAAACTCATTCTGTTAGCGACTGCAAACATAGTAACTTTGTAAGTAATTTTTGTCTAATTTGTTGCATTATCCAGAAATAATTCGTATTTTTGCACCGAGATTGCAAGGTATTCTGAAACAGAGCGCCGTCATTATGAAGATAGCAAGAAAGTGTTTTGGGACAACTACAGCGTGAGTTTAAACTAACAGATATGAAGAAAAATGTATTATGGATGATGGCCGCCATCCTCGTATGCGGCCTGACTGCAGGTGCTCTGATGGCCTGCGGGGATGACAAAGATGAAGATCTGGCACAGGACAAGATGGAGGCCTTGTGCCATGTGTTGGT
>JAEEGL010933089.1_pt1 | contig 19663 bp, 24 predicted proteins | sample 9134231 | NCBI WGS metagenome assembly JAEEGL01 (sample SAMN16246548, study PRJNA631951) | gut metagenome | biome: gut microbiome; feature: rumen; material: fiber-attached | host: Bos | place: Iran: Karaj | collected 2018-10 | reverse complement strand
CCAACCGTCGTTAGAATTAAGACTACGTTTATGGTAGCCACGCGGTGTCTTGTAATATGCGTGGTAATCTTTTAGGAACTGTGGGGCGTCTTCCGGAACGGGATCTACGACTCCACCGGCAAGCTTGTATGCGCCGTTTTGATAGTCTTCAGTGCGCTGGTTGTTGATTGCGATTCGTGCGTTTTTACGTGCTTCTTTGTTGTCGTCGGCGTCAAAATAGCCATTTCCGGCCACGCGCGTCATGTCATACATCGTGCTTGCAATAACTGCCTTGATGCGCGTTTCGAGACAAGCAGTTTGCAGCGCCATGCCGCCCCAACCACAAATACCGATAATTGCAATTTTGTCCGGATTCACTTCGTCTAGATTGGACAGACAATCTACTGCGGCCTGAAAATCTTCTACGTTTAAATCTGGAGAAGTCATGTAACGGGTTTCGCCACCGGATTCGCCAGTAAATGATGGATCGAAAGCAAGCGTCAAGAAGCCACGCTCTGCTAAAGTTTGAGCGTAAAGGCCAGAAGATTGCTCCTTGACGGCACCGTATGGCCCAGAAATAGCAATAGCCGGCAACTTATTGCTCTTTTCTTTTGGTTCATATAAGTCTGCCGCCAATTCTATTCCGAAATGGTTTTTAAAAGAAACCTTTCTGTGGTTTACTTTGTCGCTTTTAGGGAATACTTTATCCCATTCGTCGGTTAGTTGTAATGCCATAGAGGTCTCCTTTTTAAAGATATAGTTTCAATATTTCTAGTTACTATTATAACATTCCGGGTCAACTAATCTTCGGGGTTGAATTCGCTTAGTTTTTGTTGAATATTTTTCTGATAGATTGTTAATGCCTGCTTAATTTTGCCCAGCCATGTATTTATCCCGGAAGAATTTCGCGCAACAATTGATAGTGTAATACTTATCTAGCGTTTGACGCCTCTTACTATCCTTGACTTTTTCTTGCATCTGTGATATAATATAGGTATTAGTCGCGCATTGCGCTTAGAAGGAGGTGGTTAGATGAGCGACGAACGTACATTGACATCGATACTTGAAGAATATCGGTATGGATTTTTGGAGTATCTTAAATCCGCCGAAAAGGTATGCGTGCTGAGGCGAGAAGTTGAGGCAGTGCGAAAAATGTCTGTTTTATTTGAAAGCGGACTGAAGTTTACAGATGAGGAGCGGACAATCTCGACAGAAGCCGGATTTCTTCTCTACAGGAAATATGGAATGGAATTCTCTAAGAAAGGCTTTATCGAAGCAGAAGAAAAAATACTAGCGGATTTTAATACCGCAAAGAAAATCGAAAGCTTCTATTGGGCATTCTTATCTGATTTGTCAGAGCAGGCATGGGGAGATAGAATGGAATCCTTCAGACTACTCTTCATTAGCTCACCGAATGCGGAACAGCGAATTTTGTTCTATCGGCATGAATTAGAAGTTGAAGCTATGTCGCCGGAAGCGCTGGAGACGAATTTTGTCGAAGTAGGCGAAGGGCTTCTTCAGATTGTTCCGATTAGTATCGATGATGATTAAGAAAATAGCGGCCATGTTTATGGCCGCTAATTTTGTTCGCGCTGTCTTCGTATGTATTGTGTCATGAATCGATTGGCGCCGGGGTGATTTAGCTGTAGGCTTTTTAGGAATTCTCTGCTTCCTTGGTCGTCCGGAGAGATTCCTAATCTCTTTTGGAATTGAACTGCAATTCTCCGATAAGTGCGGAACTTATCTTGAGTTTCGGCGTTATTGTAATGATATGTCCAATGTAATGCTTGGCGATAAATCTGGTAGTTAATGAGGTCCTGAATGTCTTTCGGCAGCTCTTTTTGTGCAGATAAGGTCTCACAATATCTTCTAAAGATGTCATGTTCGTCCTTTGGCAAGCAAAGTGCAAAATGTGGTACGTCGTGCATTGGTGCGAGATTTTTCTTGAGACAGGTTGAAGGATATAGGATATCCGTAAAGCCATGATTATTGTCGAAGTTTTGGATGATTTTTGTTACTTTTCCGTTACCGTGGCCGGTTGTAAGATCGAAGCAGATTGGCTGTTGTTTTATCTTTGTTTCGCCATTCTTGTTCGTGATTTCTACTGGAAGATAGAGCGCAGTGTCGGCTTTATTAATGAAGTCGTCGTAATCGCTCGTGAGGATAGTTGCAGCCGGAGTGCCGTCTTTTGCATCGAAAAAGCCTGTCTCTACGAGTGGGCGAAAGAAGGCTTCGAGTATCCTGCCGTCAATTTTGTCTTCGATATTTTCGTCGTTACTATCGTATCTGTCGAAATTACTTTTGCATCTGTCGACGGTTCTGGCATGTTCTGGAGTATATCTGTCCGAGCCGGCGTCCTCGAAGATTCCTACATATTCGGTACGTTCGCGATAATCGAGTGGGCCAATATAGTACCGGGCGGCTTTTTTCTGCTCTGAATATTGCCTTGGTATTTTACATACGTACCTAAGTAGACCGTTCTCTCGCGCTTTTACTTCGTCGTCAATGGCTTTTTCAGTGGCAAATAGCCCGTCGTATAATGCCGCTTTCTCTTCGGTGTTAGAAGTATATGGTTCGAATTTGAAGCCCGATACAACGGTCCCCTTTGGTTGGCCTTCGGTTTCGGCATACGGGTAATATTTTCCTGGAATTATCTCGGAATATTTATTACCAGCATTACCCAGTTCTTTAAATAATTCATCGCGTTTTTTATCGTTTTCCGCGTCTGGCTTGAAGGCTTTCTCTGACCAATATTCGGTTTTATCGCTCGGTAAATCTTGCCAGCCAACTACCTCGCCGTTTTTGTTGAGTTTCCCCTCTGCCTCAATTTTGATGTATTGTTTCGGATTCTTTTCCATGTACTTATTATTTTACTACAGATTCAAAAAGTGGTTTTGATTGACATTTTGGCGATTTTGTAGTATAATTATTGAGTTGTTGTTCATTTATAATTTTGTCTAGAAGGGGGAGAGAGTCTATGGCGAAAACTAAGAATGTGGTATACCTAAATCACTGGCAGCTTTTTTTCAAAAAAGTTGACGGTAAGGAAAACCGTTCAACGATCGTTGATACTTTTGCTGACTATTATGTCGCGAATAGGATGGATACCTATGAGGTGCCCGGTAATTGCATAATGGGCGGCCGAATCTATGGCCATGGCGGTTTTCCGGACGGGACTATGATGTTTACGGCGTCGATCGAGACGATTGAGCGCGTGAATATTAGTATGGCAAAAGGTGTGCGCGATGATTTGCTTTGCGCAACTACCGAGCTTGGCGAGAAGTATTATTTCTTCGCTGATGAGCCGAGCCCGCTGATGGGCCTGCTCTTTAAAGATTCACTTCATGGTGGCCTCCTGAACGACGAGGATGGCTACTATGTAGAGACTCAGATGCACAAGCGGCATCCGGAATTTCTCTAGAAATTTGCCCTGGCCGATAAGGCTGGGGCTTTTCTTTTGTTAATTTTTATTGTAGAATAGTTCCTGTTGTCATTATTTTTTTGAGGAGGGCGCTAATAATGAAAATGTACATTAGGACTTATGGTTTTTATGAAGATAGGCGAAATGAAGATTATGTCTCTTGGATAAATACCGAGGGGCAAGGTTTTATGCGATTAAAAAAGATGAATGAGTTGGTTTGTTTTCCAAATCATGGCGTTTCGCATCTGAAATACTCGCTTGATTTTTCTGATAACCCAGCGAAACTGATTGATGAATGTGCGCAGTTTGCGAGGGATTATATGGAGCCCGGGGCAGTGCTTCTGAGTGATGGTAAGTGTGACTGTATGTTAACACAACGTGCACATACGAATGCGTTTTCGAGTTGGCCTCGCGAGCGCGAGTTCATTGTATTATTTAATGCTCGACCTGTTGGCGTCAGTTATCATTCAGATCACATTATCGATGTTGGGTTCGATCGCTATTATCTGGAGTATAACCCTGATTCAATTATTGTTTGGGACGCTGATCGCTATTATGATGCGCTTGGCGATAAATATGAGTTGTGGGGTATCTATAATAATACGGACAAATTCCTATCGTTTACGGATGACGTGATGGCGCGACGCACGGAGGAGGGGCTCGAAACGGCTTTGTAAGAACCAAAAACCGAGGTTTTGAAGACCTCGGTTTTTTATTGTACAATGATGATATGAACGAAGATGACGACAAGAGCCTGAGGATTCTCGACGAAGAGCTTAAAGACTCTGATAATGACAGTGAAGAACTCCTAGCTTGCGGTAATTAAAAAACTCCGATAAGATGGTCGGAGTTTTTTGGTGTTTAAAAAATTGACGGCTCTTCCCAAAAGTAGCTACAGTTTTCAGACTCGTCGAGTACTTCTTGAACTACCTCGAATACCTGCATTAAAGAAATTGTGCATTCGCCCTTGGTCTTGAGTGTGATGTAGATATTTTCGGCGGCAGTGCCGACTTCTCCGACGTCGCGTCCTTCTGAGTTGATCGATTGTGACGGGTAGTAGCAATAATAGGTACAGTGAAGTTCATTCTCGGTTTCGAAATTATCCGAAAGCGTGTTGCCGATTTCGAGTCGATAGCTCCCTACTTCGAGTTCGCTGAAGGCGAGACTTTTCATTTCGAGTTCTACACGATATTCGGTGCCTTTGCTCTGATTTTTGAAAAGTCGCGAAATGCGCGTGATATATTTCGCATTAATAGTCGAATATTCGCGCTTTGTCCCATTAACCCATTCACATGTAACAATTGGTCGATACATAAAAACACCTCCTAACGTGCAAAGTTCGTTGGCTTCTAGGGTTATTATATCAAAAAAGTGAGGTCTAGGTGGCCTCACTTATCTGTTACTAGTCGACGACTTTGGATTTGACAGTTTTCGTAGTGGTTCTACTAACAATAATGCCGCCTGACGTATCGACGAAGGCGAAGATAATTAGCATAACGCCGAGAACTTGAATCATAAGATTTGGTACGATGATTTTGCCAAAGATACAGAGTGCGCCACAGATGATTCCGACGAGTGAAAGAATGAGAGCATTTTTGTAATTTGGATTAAATTTTTTAGTCATTAATGCATCCTGCATGCGGAAAATACTCTCGATGAGGAGGAAGACGCCGATGATGATTGAAATTACTTCTTGGATGAGGTCTTTTTGAATGATAAGAAAGCCGCCGGCGACTGCGAGAGCAATGCCGGTAAATAGCTTGGTATAGTCGGAAATATTGCGATTTTCGACGCGGAAGTAGGCGACAAAATTGTATGCAGCGCAGACGAGGAAGATGGCGCCAATAACAACTGAGATGAATGATGTGACTTTATCTGCCCAGATTAGCAGACAAATACCAAGAATCAAAAAGATGAGATTGATGCCGATTGGCATCGAAAACTTTTTAACCTTGCGGGCGGCCTTGACTTCAATTTTCTTTGCTTCTTTTTCTTCGGACATTTTAATTCCCTTTTAATTATTACTATTTTATAACATTCCGCGTTTTTTTAGCCAGATTGCGAGCGCGACGGAGAGTAGAATGGAGCCGATAAGGATGACGGATGCGGAGAGTGGACTGGTGCCGATAATGCCGAATTGGACGTTCATGCCTAGAAATGATGAGACTATAGTCGGAATAGAAAGAACGATGGTGGCACTCGCAAGGAACTTCATGATTTCGTTCTGATTGTTATTGATTACTGACGAATAGGTTTCAGAGATAGATTTTAAAATTTTGCGATAGACGCCAGCCATGTCGATAGCCTGTTCGTTTTCAATCGAAGCGTCTTCGAGAAGGTCGAGGTCGCCATCGTAGAGCGTTACGACGTTGCCTTTGCTAATTCGGTCAAGCACGAGCTGATTTTCTTTGAGCGAGCTTTCGAAATAGACGAGAGTTTTCTCAGCCATAAGAAGGTCGATGAGATCGTCGTTTTTAGTCGATTTCTGCATACTATCTTCTTTGGCGTCGATTTCATGATAGACGTCGAGGAGAACTTTGAGGTATTGAGCAGCTGCAGCGGCAACGATTTGAATAAGAAAACGAGTTTTCTTGGCTGTACGGAAATCGCGAACAGTGCCACGGCGGAAATCATGCAGAATGCCGGTTGCTTTTGGTGAAACGGTAACGATGTAATTGTTATCTGAAATAATAATACCGATTGGATAAGTAATATAATCTTCTTCATTCTCGTTCTCGAGTGATGGTACGTCGACAACGATAAGCGTAGCGTTACCCGAAGTTTCAACGCGCGGCAACTCGTCAGTATCGAGCATTTTCATAATTAGGTCGCGGTCGATGTTGGTCGTTTTAACTATTTCATCTATTTCGGCGTCATTTGGTTTGACGGCATCAATCCAGCAATCTGACTCAGCAGCTTCGAGCTTTTCGAGCTTTTTGGTATCATGGTTGGTTTTGTAGAATTTAAGCATTATTAATATTGTAGCACTTCGGGTATAATTAAGGTAATGAAAATATCACGTGGCGATGATTATTTTAGTATGATTCTCCAAATTATTGGAGCAGCGCTTGCGGTTCCTATTTTAGTGCTCTGCATAATTCGTGGTGCGATTGAGTATGGCCTAGTCGGCATCATGTCGGGGGTTGCATTTGGCGTTTCGGCGATTGTGTTGTTTGTTCTATCCGCGATTTTTCATGGTGTTTCGGCGAAACACAAGAAGTCGCGTGCGACGCTGAAAAAGATTGATCATTGTTTGATTTTTGCTCTAATCGCCGGTACATATACGCCCATTACGTTAATTGCGATGATGAAAACAGAGCCAGCGATTGCATGGTCGTTTTTCGGCGTGGTGTGGTTTTTTGCGATTGCAGGATCGATACTCTCGATTGTTGGGTCAAAAGCGCTTACGGGTGTACTGATGGCTTGCTATCTAGCGCTTGGTTGGCTTGTTATTCTTTGTCTTCCGAGTTTGATGATGATAACGCCGCCGATTGGTATAGTATTACTGTTCTTAGGTGGAATTTTGTATTCGATTAGCGCGCTTTTTTATTATCTAGAGCGTGATATTCGTCATATGCATACGATATATCACATGTGTGTTTTGGGCGGCAGTATCTGCCATGGCATTATGATTCTACTCTGTATTCTCTAAGGACGAGCGGTTTAGGCTTGTATTTTTTGGCGTTTTGTGATAATATAGAGTACGGAAGAAAGCGCCCCCCCGCTTTCTTCCTTTATGTGGGGCGTTAGCTCAGCTGATTAGAGCGCCTGCTTTGCAAGCAGGAGGTCAAGAGTTTGAATCTCTTACGCTCCACCATTTTTTATGTTTATCAAAAAAACCAGGTTCTTGAGACCTGGTTATTATTTGTTATTATTTCCAGAGGTCAAGGTATTCTTTGGCGACTTTTTCTGGCGAGCCTTCGCAGGCGATTTTTCCATTCTCGATTAATATGGCGCGATCGCAGTATTTTCGTACATTTTCCATCGAGTGAGTGACGAGAACGACGGTTTGGTTGCCGCGTAATGCGGCGAAGTAGTCATTACATTTCTTCTGAAAGGCAGCGTCGCCAACAGCGAGCACTTCGTCGAGGATAAGAATGTCGCCATGGGCGCGAATTGCGATCGAGAAGGCGAGGCGTACCTGCATGCCTGATGAATAATTCTTGAGTTTCTGGTCCATAAATTCGCGTAGTTCGGCAAAGTCGACGATATCGTCATACATTTTGTCGACTTCGGCATTCGAGAAACCGAGTAGAGCGCCATTTAGGTAGACATTTTCGCGGCCAGTAAGTTCTGGATTGAACCCGACGCCGAGCTCGATAAATGGAATGAGAGTGCCATTGATTTCGACTTTGCCCTTCTCTGGGACATAGATGCCGGATATTACTTTTAGTAGGGTTGATTTACCAGATCCATTACGGCCGACAATGCCGAGAAATTCGCCTTTTTTGACGTCAAAGTTTAGACCGCGTAAGACGGTTTGCTTTTTATAGCCCTTAATGCCGCGTAGGCGATTGAAGATAGCCTGCTTTAGCTTGCCTGCGCGTTCAGTTGGAAGTTTAAAACTTTTATGTACGTCTTTGACACTGATGGCAATCTCTTCGTTTTTTGTAGTCTTTTTCATAATTAGACCTCCTCCGCAAAGTATTTAGAATGTTTGCGGAAATAGAATGAACCGCCAAGTAATACTAGAATAACGATTAAAATCGGTATGAGACATATCCACCAACTGCCAATATAGTTCCAAGCCGTAATCGTTGTGTCTGTAATAAGATTGTGGCGAATATCCTGAATAACTTGCGAGATTGGGTTAAGTAGGATTATTTTGGCGGCAGTAGCGCTACGGGCGGCAACCATCGATACTGGATAAATAATAGGCGCGCAGTAGAATAATGCTTGCACTAAGATATCCCAGATTGAGCCGACGTCGCGATATTTAACATTAATTGAACCGAGGAAGAATGAAACGCCTAGTGCGAGCGCATATAGTTCAACGATACTAAATGGTACAAGTAGCCATGCTAGCGACGGTGTTACGCCGTTAATGAGCGAGAATACAATTAGAACGATTATATTGATACCGAGGTTAATAAGTGCGGTCGATGTGGTTGCGATGACGATGATCCATTTCGGGAAATTAAGCTTGCGGATAAGGTCGCCGCGCATCACGATGGCCTGGATACCCATGTTAGTGCATTCAGTAAAGAAGCTCCAGAGGATAGTACCGCAAAGCAGATAGACTGGATAATGTGGAATGCCGTCGCCGAAGCGCATAATCTTATCGAAGACAACGTAAAGGATTACGAATAGAAGTAGTGGGCGGAGTACGGCCCATGCGTAGCCGAGTGCTGAACCTTGATAGCGGAGCTTGAAATCAGTCTTACTGAGCTCTTTGAGAAGAATCTTATTCTTCCGTGAAAATACATCAACGATTCCCATATATATAGTAGTTTAGCATAATTGTTACTTATTTAAAATGTAGAATGTAGCCGTTTTGGTCGGTACATTTGAAACCGTAGTTTTTGGCGTAGTCAATTATCTCTTGATGCTGGCATGGGTCGGCTTCAAGAATCATTTCGCAATCATCTGGACACTGTTTAATTAGACGTTTAATTAGTGCTAGGCCATGATCCTTGGCGTAAAGTGCGAGTGCGGGTTCATAGTTTAGCGAACGCGGTTCAATCCAATCCCAATTTGGATCGACGTATGGAAGATTCGCGATAATTAGGCTGTTTGGCTCAGGGTGATATAGATCTAATAAATCGGAAATGCGAAAATCTATTTCTGCGCCGAGATGTTTGGCGTTTTTTTGCGCTACTTTGAGCGCGGCGGGCGAGATGTCGGTTGCAGAAATGTGTGTTTCGGGCATTTCGAGTGCTAAAGTTATGGCAATGCAGCCGGAGCCGGTGCCGATATCGACGATATTTTTGGCTTTGGTTTTGATGGCCATTTCGATGATTGCTTCGGTCTCTGGGCGTGGAATAAGCGTGTCGTGCGTAACAAAGAATCGGCGGCCATAAAACTCTCGCCAGCCGAGAATATAGGCTAGTGGCTCCCCGCTTGCGCGACGTTTAGCCTGAATATCAATGACGCCGGTATTTGGTAGTCTTTCGTCAGGATGCGCAGTAATATAGCTACGGTCATTGACGTGCAGAAAATGCACGAGGATTAATTCAGCGTCGAGTCGATCGATAATTTGACAAACTTTTTCTAGCCACCCTTCGATTGTCATTCTACTTTTTCCAATTCTTTCGTGGATTATTAAATAAGTTTTTAAAGTTGATTTTTGGCGTAAATTCGATTGCGTTCTTACAGAAAATGCGAGTTGCGAGCAAGGCGCAAAGGAGGCCGGCGATAATAACGTCTGCAAGGCCTAGCCAGAATTCCCAGGCTGGTAAATTGTTAAATATGCCGCGAAGCATTAATGCGATCGGTGCACTGGCTGGGAAGTAGCTGAGAACATAAGTTAGTGCGCTAGTGCCTGATGGCATAAATACATTTATAAAGAACATTGGTAGAATGACGGTAATAATGACGACGGAAGAATAAGAGTTTGCGTCTTTGGCGGTAGGCGAAATTACGCCAACAATCATACTCATTGCCGTAAACATAAAGTATGCGGCAACAAGAAGCAATGCGTAACGCGCGATGCTTGCAAAATCGAAGCTAAGTTGTAGCCAGTCTGGTAATATGTTGGAGTTTTGGCCGACTTTCATTAGAATAAGTGACGGTATGACAAGTACTAGTAACTGAATAATGCCTACGATCATTAGTGAGATGATTTTACCTACGATGAGGTTGATAGGCTTGATGCTCGTTAGGAGTAATTCGCTGATGCGGTTTTCTTTCTCTTCGACCATGGCAGCAGTTAGGCGATTACCAAGTACGATCATGAGGATATAGAAACAGACAATGGCGATTCCTGGACCGATAATATTGCGCATGCGCTCACTACCGTCAATGACGTGGTCGTCTTTGGCGTCGAAGGTTGTGGCATCGTATTGGACTGTATTTGAAATAACAGCAAAATTAAGTTCGCCAGCATATTCGGCGGCCGAATTTGTTAGCAGTAATCGGATAGGCGGGGTGTAGTCGTCAAGGATGCTTGATTCGTCCGGTTTGGTGTAGATTTCGACTTTCTTGTCTTTATTGAAATCAGGTGAAATATAATAGAAGACGTCGATTTTCTTGTCTTTAACGGCAGCGATGCCGCTGTCTTTACTCTCCATGACTTCAATGGTTTGTTCTTGCTGTTTTTTGTTGGTGAATTTTGTCTCTTTGACGTAATTCGATTCGTCGAGCATGCCGAGTTTCAGGTCGGATGTATCGGTGCCGGCGTCGAGAGTCTGGTTAGTATTGTAGCCAAGCAGCGCAGCAATGCCGATGTAGGCGGCAAAGGCGATTGGAATTAGGACTGCGGCAATCCAAAAGCTAGGCTTTTTGAGGCTGCGCATTACTTCGAAGCGGATTACTTCTTTGGTTTTACTCATAGTCCTCCTTTTCGCCATAGACATCTACAAAGATTTGGTCGAGCGATTTATTATTAAATTCTTTGCGAACCTTTTTGACTGGGCCGTAGGCGCGGGCCTTACCGTTTTTAAGCAAAAGAATGTCGTCGCAGAGACGTTCGACCTCATCCATATAGTGCGTAATCATGATAATAGTGCAGCCTTTTTTGTGCTGCTCTTCGATAATATCCATCAACAAACGGCGGTTGACTGGGTCGAAGCCTTTGGTCGGTTCGTCGAGAATTAGCAATTCTGGATCGTTCATGACGGTAATGCCGAGCTGGACTTTTTGTTGCATACCCTGAGACATCTTGTTGATTTTGGTCTTTTCGAATCCTTCGAGTCCGACGCGTTTTAGGTAGTTCATGATCCATTCGCGCGGGTTTTTGAGATCGCGAAGGCGAGCGAAGTACATCATGGTGTCATAGACGTTTTCTTTTTTGTAGAGACCGCGCTCTTCTGGAAGGTAACCAATGCGGACATCGTCGCCTGGCTCAAATGGTTTGCCATTTATATGAAGTGTGCCGGAGTCCTCAAAATATAGTCCGAGGAGGGTGCGGATAGTCGTGGTCTTACCGGAGCCATTGCTGCCGAGTAGGCCAAATATCTCGCCGCGCTTAACGTCGAAGCTAAGGTCTTTGATGACGGTTTTTCCGGCAAAAGAAATTTTGAAGTGTTTGACTTCAATAATGTTATCGGATTTACTCATGAGTCTATTATACCTAATTTATGAAAGTCTTGCTAACAGAGAGTTTATTGTAATTATGCTTCACTTTTTTGCGGCGCCTTGCAAGAATTGGCTCATGAAAAAATTGTTAGTATTAATTGCGGTTTTCGCGTTGTTTGGTGGAGCAAATTGTTACGCCGAGGAATATGTTTCGTGCCCTGACATTCGATTTGTTTTTGCGCGTGGTTCGGGTGCTCCATACACCAGCTCTGACGAATTTCTTGAAGTGGTCGATGCGATCAATTCGCTACATAAACGATATAGCTTTACGAGTGAAGTATATGATCTAAATTATTCTGCGGTTGCGATGAATTCTGCGACGCGTCTCGTCGGCGCATTTGTGTCGGCCGGTAAAGCATATTCGTATGGGCGAAGTGTGCGCGATGGTGTGCGCATTTTAAATGATTATTATGATTCTTATCGGGCGCGTTGTCCTGACATGAAGTGGGGTTTTATTGGTTATTCGCAAGGCGCGACGGTTGTTGCAAATGTGGCGTCGAGTTTTGATAGTGACACTACTGCTTTCGTGTTGCTGTTAGGCGATCCGGAGACATATCTTCCGGAAGGACGTGGACTAATTCCGCGCGCATGTACGGGTGGCAAAGTATCGTCATGGCGAACGTATGTGCCGAATTGTCATACACACAAAGGCGTGTTTGGCGGTAGAGATCCGTATGAAGCTAATAATTTGACGGGCAAATATTCGCTTTGGTGTTTGCGCGATGATTATATTTGCGGGAGTTCTAAGAATCCGTTACGCAATTCTGGGCATACTTCGTATGTTTCTTCTGGTTCCGTACTGCTTGCGATGAGTTATGTGACGACGAAGTATCTTGATCCGATTTTTGGTCGACGTAACACTCGGTTGCGGATTGTTACTGATTCAGTGGACGATGACGATTTGGTTGATGAGCCGATTGGTTCGTTACTGACGAGCCCGGAACAGCTTGCTGTATGGCGCGATGGCGATACTGTGCGAATAAAGTGGGTCGCGGTGCCTAGTGGCGCGAAGTATCTTTTGATTCGTTTGAATGGCGTCGATCTTGGCTATGTAGATAGTGAGCTGCTGACTTATGAAATACGTGATGTCGATTTTGATGGTGATAATAATTTTGAATTTGCGTGGATGGAAGAAAGCGGTGAGCTGAGCGATGTTTTGAGTATAAATGAGATTCTAGATGAAGAGCCAGAGTTTGTCGCTGATTTTGACAATAATAGTAGTGGCTTAAAATCGATTGTGGCTGATGGTCCGTTGATGCCGATTGAGCCAATTATTAATAAGAACGATGTAGCGTCTAGCGAAAATGATTCTGTTATTAATAATTTGGCTATTTCGCCGCCTGTTTTAGCTAACGATTTAGTATTACGTGAGCCGTCGGTCATTAGCGAATATGGCAGAGTATCGGGCAAGAAAGGCATTAATTATGTGCGTGATTACAATTTAGTAACGATAATTGTTTCGGTGTTTGGAGCTGGCGGTTTAGTGTTATTTCTGATGTTTCGCCGGCGGCATGGCTAGAAAAAAGTAGCCTCGTTTTTCGAGACTACTTTTTAGGAAGTGCGAGGCGTTTAGCCTTCAATTAGCGTCCAAGCGAGGGACGCTGTATCGAATTCGAGTTGGCAATTGAGCTTGCCTGCAACACATTGAAAGATGTGCTTGGCGGAATTGCCGACGAATTTGATGCGAGCACCGATAGTCTCGGTAATCTCGACTTCGCCCTCCCCTTCTTTGCGATAGTATAGTGGTTGGCATGGAATGCGACTGTAATTAAACAGCGCCATGACCTCTACCTTTTCGCTTTTTGAAGCTTGGTTGTTAATAGTTTTCATAAATTACTCCTTGAAATTGATTAAATTTGTTTGGAGTCATTTATGTGAGCCATGGTTTTCGGCTCGGTGCCGCCCGTACAATGACGAAATACAGACGACGATGCGCATTACGACTGCAGTGACCGAAGTGTGCTGTCGTACTTATATTATATGGTGAACTATGGCGCTTATGCTAGTCTTGAAATGCAAGAATTTTGGCGGAATAATAGCGTGGAAAAGCTTATGCTGGTATGTGCAATAATTGTGCGTTTGCTTTTTCGGAAATCCCCAAGAAACGGAAATGCATCGCTTGGTAGCGATGCATCTGCGTGTGGTTAACCTTATGTCTTATATTGTAGCACAGATTAGTAAAAATGTCAATATTATTTTTGAGCATTTAAAATCCCCCTAGATAACTAGGGGGCGAGATTTTACCACCTTCTTATGATCGATTGTTTTTCGATCGGGATTTCAGGCTTCTTTTCTCCGCAGAACTTTTCTGCTCGTTCGACGAATCTTTTTACCTGTTCTGGTCGGAGATGATAGTACTGCGAGTTAAAGTGAAGATAGACTGTTCCTTCTGGTATCTCTTCGTCAAAACTAACTAATTCGACTAAGAATGAAGCGCCTTTGTCGATTACGAAAACTGAGGGAATGTATACTTCGTCACCTCGATGATCCTTAAGCCAAGGTCTGGGGTCTTTAGCTCTCGACACTCTTTTGACGTGCGGCATCTTTTCTACATTTACTACGGCTGCAGGCTCGTAAGGACGAGCGAGTTTTTGGAACATTTGGATGTACTCGTTCATAGTTTCTTCTCCTTTTTGAAAGATCTTTGTTTATATATAAATACAACAACATGAATTCGTAGCGTTTCCCTGATAGCCTCGTGTCAGGACGAGATTGCGCTACTATTCTCTCGGGCTTGTCGCCCCACGGTCTGGTCGCTTTGGAAGCCGACCTTTATGCTATTCTCTATCGATAGCAATGGCGCGACGCAGCACCACAACATGGAATGATAGTCCTCGAGACTATTATCTCGTTGCAAGCGAGAACCGCTGATTGCGGCATTCCGATGGCTGATGCCTACTGCACGGTATAGCAGCTGAAGTTGAAAGTCGCCGAAGCTATTTCTTCTTCAGTATACTCATGCCGATCAGTAAGTCGAGGAAGACCTCTTACGCCCATCACGATGACGCTGTCACCGCTACCTACGCATACGCGAGGGGGAGTTTCGGGGATCTCGACTTCGATGCCGAAGCGCGAACGCATGGCGTCGATGGTAGCAGCGTGGCTCGGGTTCAGACACGGTGTCAAACCGCCGTTTTCCGCGAGCATACGTACTTCCTCGACGTCGATTGTTCGACGCTGGATCGTGCATGCTCCGGAGAACATGCTGTCAGCCAGTGCGAAACCAAAATACGTCATAATACTTACCTCCTTTCAATTTTCGGACGCTACTTGCAATAGGTCCGAGACTAAATATTAAGACGATGTGTCCTAGAGTTATTCCCAGCTAACTCGAGGGCATCTCGCCTTAATAATGGGCGGATGGTAAGTGAATTAATATTATTTTGGTATTGTTTATGGACATAAGCTGCGTTCGAACAACTTATGCGCTAATTATAGCAGTTTTTGTGCTATTTGTCAATTATTGTAAAATACCAATGTTATATAACAGGGGTAGATTACTGCCTAAAAATGTAAAACCTATTTTTACAAATTCTTGTTTGGGGGGTAGCTTTCTTTGTAGAAACTTGTGAGAATAGAATGGATTTGCATCATTGCTTCCGCGATTGGAGGGCTTTCGATAATCGATGTCATCGGCGCTTCGCCGAATTGTATGAAAGCGACTTTGTTTCCGTATATATGTACGGCTACTGGTGCGGTATATGCGTCTTTCGGCATGAAAGTTCGATGAAAGTTGACTTCTTTGTCGCGGCCGCTTCTTAGATTTTCGCGTGCGCCCTTGCTGTCTGGCGTGAGCGCATAAGTATGTATCCCGAGTTTTGGCAATTCTTCGCGGTATTTATGTAGGAAGCTGTCCATATCTACATCTTCGCCTAATTGCTTGTCGGCAACGGTCCGAATGAGATAGACGTCTTTTTTGACGCGTAATGCGTCTTTGTAGGCCTCTTTCACTCCTTCGATCCCCTCTAGCGTGCGGCTACCTGGTGCGTAATTGTTAGCGTAGAAGATATTTAATAGTGCCGACATATTGTTTTTGACGTATTGCTCGTTCTTTTGGATTATTTTTCGTCGGTTTTCGGCTAGGATTTCGAGGTTTGTAGGATTTTTGACGCGGTAGCTGATTTTTCGCTTGTTCGTTTTTTCGATGAGGTCTAATTCAGTAAGACGCTTGGCGATGTTGTAGCAGTTTTCGCGTTTTTCTTTTGTTATTTCTGATATTTTAGTTGGGGTCAGCTCGCCATTTCTCAGTAAGGCTAAATATACTTTAGCTTGGCTTTCGGACAAGCCGGATTTCTTAATTACATTTAGCTCTTCGTCCATACTGCTTACAGTTTACCATTTTATAGGCGTTTTGCCCCACTTTTCGAGCTGTTCGTTGCACTTTATGAAGTGATTATTGCCGAAAAAACCATTATGCGCCGATAGCGGTGATGGATGAGCGGATTCGAGTACGAGGTGTTTTTTGGTGTCTATGAGAGCTTTTTTACTGCGTGCGTCACGCCCCCAGAGTAAGAAGACGAGGTGGCCGGAGTGCTCATTTAGATATTTGATGATATGCTCGGTAAAGGTTTCCCAGCCTTTGCCGCGGTGGCTACCAGCGAGATGTGCTTCGACGGTGAGGACATTATTGAGTAGGAGTACTCCTTGCTCTGCCCAACGTTCGAGATTGCCGGTAGTTGGGATATCTGCGCCAGTTTCGGCGTGGATTTCTTTGAAGATATTCTGGAGCGATGGTGGAATTTGAATGCCGTCGCGTACGGAGAATGCGAGTCCATGGGCTTGACCGGGGCCATGGTATGGATCTTGGCCGATGATGACGACTTTGATGCTATTTAGGTCGGTCGTGAAGGCAGAAAAGACCTGTTGTTTGGGCGGAAAAATCATCTTTTTGTCGTAAGCTTCGTGCAAAAAAGTAGCTAATTCCTTAAAATATGGTTGCTCGAATTCGGCTTGAAGGACCGGTTTCCAGGATTCGTGCATTAGAGTCCGAAAAGTTTGATTAATGATGCCTGGATTTCTTCGATAGATGGACTAGCGTCGACGGTTGGAATATCGAAATCTTTGGCGATACTAATGTATGCATGGTCGACTTTGTGTTGGAAGTCCATCGATTTTGACTCGAAGGTGTCATTTTTGGAATTGTCGTCGCGGCCAGTCTGGCGGGCGAGGCGCTCTTTATCTGGAAGTGTTAGAATAACGCATTTGTCGGGTTTGACGTATTGCTCTGGCATAGACTCTTTGGTGACGCGGATGATTTTATTGCGGCTGACGCCTTGTCCATAGCCCTGATAGGCGAGCGTTGACCACCAGTTGCGCGCGGAGATAACGTAGCCACCTTCTTTTAGTACTGGTTCGGCAAGTTTGCGCCAAAGTTCTTGGCGGGCGGCAGTAAATAGTAGTACGTGCGTGAATGGTTCAAGATTATACTTCTTATCTTTGATAATGCGGCGTAGTTCGTGAGCGGATTCAAGGTCGCCGTCAGGTTCGTGCATCGTAATGACGGGTTTGCCGGTTTTGCGTAAATATTCGGCAAGCAATTCAACTTGAGTAGATTTGCCTGTAGCGTCTTGGCCTTCGATAACAATATACATACTATTTCTCCTTTAGTTTATGATAGCAGTTATTGCAAAGTGCGCGGTATTTAATTTTGCTTTTGCCATCATCGATGAGAATGTCCGGTCCTTCGGTGACGAGCTTGTCGTCGAGGAAGCGAGCGTTGAGGGTGGCTTTGTGGCCGCAATCGCAAATGGTTTTGATTTCTTCGATTTTGTGCGCGATTTGTAACAGGCGCGTGGCGCCCTCGAAGCCTTTGTCGTCTTGGCGGAAGTTGAGACGGAGTCCGTAGCACATGACGGGGATATTAAAATCGATAACGACCTGCATCAGTTCGTCGGCCTGCTTGGGGGTTAGGAATTGTGCTTCGTCGACAAGGACGCAATCGACATCTTTGTATGATTCCTTGATTTTTTCATAGATATTATCTTTGCGCGTGAAGGTAAAGTTCGTTTCTCTTTCTGGTCCAATGCGCGTAAGGAGCTTCTCGCCATTTTTTGTATCGGTGCGAGGCTTGATGACGCAGACTTTCTGTCCGCGTTCCTCGTAATTAAAAGCTACCTGTAGAAGCTGCATGGTTTTACCGCAACCCATCGCGCCATATCTGAAATATAACTGTGCCACATTCCTCCTTTTTTCTATATTTTAACACCTTATGCTAAAATTAAAGTATGGGATTATTAAAGCGAGGTAACAAGGAGCAGCGTGCCGAAAGTGCGCCAGATTCAGCTGCTTCGAAGTGGGAAAATCTGTCGAAACAGATTAAATTCGAATCGGCAGAAGATAAGAAAAAAACGAATGCCGAGCGTCAACAGCGCAAGATTATTACGGCATTACTCTTAGGGAACGGTGGTGTCGACTCTGAACCTTTCCATCATCATGATGTCGAGGTAAGCGAAGAAGCGCGTGATGCATATCTAGACAAGGTTGCGACACGCGAAATTGGCGATAAACAATATCGAGAGTTACTTAATAATGTTGGTGATCCATATTTGGATAAGGATAACCCGACGGTAGCAGAAAAAGGCGAACGGGCGTTTAGTAAATTCTCTTCCGCATATGAGCATGCAATTCTTCAAGCGATGACGGTTGAAGGGCGGATTACGAAGGGCACTCGTCCAGAAGATATGAAAAAATTCTACGATAGATACCCGACGCCAATGGATTTTGAGAATGTGAGCAATTTGTTCTTGCGTTTTATTAGCGAGAAGAATCAAGAGGAACTTCCGGAGTATACGAAGAAGATGGAATCGTTTAAGCAAAAAGTCTACGGTAAGAAGCAGGAATACTGGACGCAGATTAAGAATTTGCGCGACGAGGCGATGGATATGAACCTACGTCGCGAACGTAGCGCTGAGCGGAATCAGTGATCGACTTTGCTTGTTATTGATTGCAATTCGAAGCGGTATTTTTGCTCGCAATTCGGATATTTTTTCTTGTCGACGGGGCTTGCGAACATTTCGATGGGGCGCGCAAATAGCTTACCTTCGCCATAGAGTTGGCGGTATATTACTAGTTCTTCGCCGGTTTCGGAATGCTCGGCAAAATCTTCAATAAGATATAAATCTCCTTTGAAGTGGCGAAATATGTGTCCGCGACTTCGCCTGATCCTGTCGAGTTGTTTTGAGCCTGTGGTCATAGTGCAAGCAGAGTGGTTTCGCCGGTTTCGAGATTCTTAGCTTGAAGATTATTTGATTCAGCCTCGTTGCTGCCAATGACGACGGCGTATTTTGCAAGCTTCGCAGCGCGGTTAAACTTATTACCAAGTTTGCGGTCGTCGAAGTCGATATCGACGGTGTTGCCTTTAGCGCGGAGCTTGTCGGCTACTTTCATTGTGTAGGCATATTCATCTTTGCTGAGTGGCAGGAGGACATAATCGAGTGGTTTGCTCGACTCGAGATTAAGGAGGCCTTGCTCGTTAAGTACGTAATATAGGCGCGTGAGACCAATGCTGCCGCCGACGCCTGGGAATTTTTGTTCAGTGAAGTTGCCGGCGAGGTTTTCGTAGCGACCGCCGCTCGAAATGCTGCCGATTTCGCGATAGTCTTTGAGGAATGTTTCGTATACGGTGCCGGTGTAATAGTCGAGACCACGGATAATCATGAGGTCGATTTCGATGTCGCTCATGCCCTCTTTGGCGTTAAGGGTATTAAAGACTTCACGGAGTTCATCGAGGCCTTCGCGGACATTTGCGAGGTCGCCAATATTCTCCGTAAGTTTAGCTTCAACCTCGTCGATGGTGCCCTTTGTGAACATGAAGTCCATGATTTGTTTGACTTGTTTGTCGCTAAGTTTTAGTTCTTCGAGGGCGGCTTGAGATTTTTCGACAGGGACTTTTTCGGCGTGGTCAATGATGCTGCTAATTTCTGTCGCATTTGCTTCGGCATTGATGGATTTTAGGAAGCCAGACAAGACCTTGCGGTTACTAATGCGAATTTTCATCTCGGGTAGATTGAAGGTTTTGAGTGCGTCGTG
>JAEEGL017059642.1_pt1 | contig 19664 bp, 15 predicted proteins | sample 9134231 | NCBI WGS metagenome assembly JAEEGL01 (sample SAMN16246548, study PRJNA631951) | gut metagenome | biome: gut microbiome; feature: rumen; material: fiber-attached | host: Bos | place: Iran: Karaj | collected 2018-10 | reverse complement strand
TTGAAATGTCCGCCGTCCACTATGATGCCGCCTATGGAATTGCCACCGCCGTTGATATATTTGGAGGTGGAATGGATCACCACATCCGCCCCCAGAGATAAGGGCTTTGCTATAAAGGGAGTCGCCGTTGTTGAATCCACAAACAGCGGTATTCCCGCTTCGTGAACCACCCCCGCCACCGCAGGTATATCCAGCACCTTTAATGCCGGGTTGGATATCAGCTCCCCGAACACAACTCTGGTATTCTCATTTATCAGACCCCTTATGTAATCCGCATTGAGCTCTCCCGCAAAAACAGTATGTATTCCCAGCTTTTCGAGATCATGGAGGAGATCTATGGTGCCACCGTACAGACCGCTTCCGGCTATAATCTCATCCCCGGCGGAACAGACCGCCAAAAGCGCCGCCGTGATAGCTGCCATGCCGCTGCTGCAACAGATCGCACCGATCCCTCCCTCAAGCTCATTCACCCTGTTTTCAAAGGCTGTGAGCGTGGGGTTACCTATCCTGGAATATGCGTATCCCATGCTCTTGTGGGAAAAGACACGCTCCAGCTCCTCCATGCTCTCGTAGCGAAAGGCTGTCACCTGTGAAACCGGCGGAAGGATCTCCCTCCCCGGATTTGACGATATGGACTTACCATGTAATAATCCTGTATTAAATCTCATAACTACCTCAGACCATATGATCTGCCCTGTTTCTGCTACTCGCAAAACATAGGGCAAATACTATCACAATTCACCTACTATGTCAATAGGTATATATTGCAGACATCTTTATTTTCTCATGGTGAAAGGATACAATGCATCTTCTTCCGTCGTCTGCCTCAAAGCCACACCAAAGTTTTTTCTGATCAGGTTTTCCTGCTCTGCCAGTTCTAACGGGGATCCGCTGATAGACAGCCTTCTGTCCTCCATCAAAAAGATCCTGTCACTGTATGCAAAGCTCTGCTCTATATCATGACATACCTCTATAATGCCCTTTCCCTCATCTGCAAGCTGCCTTAAAACCTTATAAAAACTGTCCTGATATATCCTGTCCATATAGGTGGTAGGCTCATCCAACAGGATCATGTCGCTGTCCTGAGCGATCACCATTGCCAGATAGGCTCTCTGTCTCTCTCCGCCGGAAAGTTCATTTATGGCCTTGTGAGCAAATCTGTCCATTCCCGTGAGTTCCAGCGCCCTCTCAACAGCAGCCTTATCCTCTCCGGTCATCTTACGAAAATTACCGTGATAAGGGTAGCGGCCGTGTTCTGCCAGTGTTCTGACCGGAATGTTGAGGCTTTTCAGATCCTGTGGCAAAAAGGCCACCTTCCGGGCTCGTTCCGCCGGTTTATAATCCCGGCATTCCTTATCATCTATCAGGATACTGCCCTCATAATCCTTTTGTCCCACAAGAGTTCTCAACAAGGTGGATTTTCCGCTTCCGTTCCTGCCTATAACGGTCGATATCTCCCCCCCTTGAAACTCTGCCTCTTTTACAAAAAAAGGTTCTCCCCAATCATATTCCGTTGAAAGATCATGTACACAGATCATTTATGCCCCGAGTCTCTTTCTCTTTTTTATCAGCATCCATACCATGAAGGGTGCGCCTATGATACTCAAAAACAATCCGCAGGGTATCTCGTAAGGGAACACCAGGTTCCGTCCCAGAAGATCGCATATCATCAAAAAGACTGATCCGGATACCATACACAGGAACTGACCGCCCCTGCTGTTTCCCTTGTAGAACATCCTCACCACATTGGGCACTATGAGTCCCAGAAAACCTATGATGCCGCACATGCTGACTGCAGCTCCGGAGAGCAGCGCAGCGAAAAAGATGAAAGCGCCCCTGTATCTTCTGACATTAATTCCCAAGGCACCGGCAGTCTCATCTCCCATGACCAGAATGTCAAGGGAAGGAGCAAAAAGCCAGGCCAGGATCAACACCGGTACTATGACCGGTACCGCAAACAAGACGGCCGATGGTGAAAGCGAAGCAAAACCTCCCAGCTGAAAAGCTGCCCGGTCCGCCACCGTCTCGGGCTTCAGGGCTATTATCACATCTATAAACGACAGGCAAAAAGCAGAGATCGCCACTCCCGAGAGTACCACCGATGTCTTCGACATTCCTGTCCCGGATGCCAGAACATATATGGCCATTGTCACCAGAACAGCCCCCAGAAAAGCAGCTATGCATTTTCCGCCGTATCTGTAGGGGAATATGCAGGCATACAGCAGAACGAAAAGTCCCGCCCCGTTATTGATGCCCAGAATTCCGGGAGATGCCAGTGTATTATTCAGATTGTTCTGCAGAAGATAACCCGAGACGGAAAGAGCCGCTCCTGATGCGGCGGCGGCTACAATCCTGGGTATCCTGATCTGAAATACAATAACCTTTTGAAGTGCCGTTCCACCTCCCAACAGACAATCGAATACCTCAGAGGATGAAACAGATCCGTTACCCGCCAGCAGAGATATTGCCGCTGTCACCAAAAGTATCAGGCACGACACCATGTAAGCTCTTTTTTTCATTCCACACCGTATACTATCTTATAAGCCTCCTCATAAGCCTCTCCCCAGTGATCATTGGGCTTTAACCCGAAGAGATCCTTGTCCAGCAGTATGTATCGCCCGTTTTTCACTGCCGATAAAGACTGCCATGCCGAATCGGATTCAAAGATCTCTCCGAAGCTTTCAAGTGCCTTAGTCTCATCGCCTCTTGTAACCACAAAGATGTAATCCGGATCAGCGGTCACTATGGCCTCCATTGAAAGCTCATTGAAAGCGCTCTCATCTGATGCTATATTCTCAAGTCCTAGATTGTTAAAGATCTCGCTGGCAAAATAATCATTTTTTTCCGCCTTGCTCTTTGTGGCAGATACATGGAGCAAAAGATAAGTTTTCGGTTCAGCATTCTCCGGAACCTTTGACAGTACGGAATCTATGCTGTCTTTTACCTGAACCACACTTTTCTCGTAGAGATCATCTCTTCCGGTGAGATCGGTGAATTCCTTCATAACCTTCTCATAGTCCGCATATCCGTCTATGTTGGTGAAGACCACGGGTATTCCTATCTCCTGCGCCGCCTCACCCAAAGACTTCTGAGCCGGATCCGTCTCAAACAGTATCAACAATTCAGGCTCCAATGCAGCAATCGCTTCAAGACTCACATGATCCATATCACCGAGGTTTTGTGCATCCGGATTTAATCCCTCTACGTCAAGGGCATCCTCCGAAGTTCCAACCAGAGTACCTCCCGCCAGGATCCAAAGCTCGGCATTGGATTCCGACAGAGCGATAACCCTCTTGCCTGTTTCTGCCTGCTCCTTTTCTGACAGAGCAGACACACTCTTACCGCAGCCTGCCAGGAGCATGGCGAATGTTAGAACCATTGCCACATATGATATTTTTTTACTCACCCTTATATGCCCTCCAAATAGTTTCATCGAATTTATCCTTTCCTATCCGGTCGATGGTAAACTTGAATCTCTCGCCGGATTTAGCGTTTTCATCAAAAAATTGTAATGCTGCGTCACAGATCCTGAAGAGAGTCTCCTTATCTTTTACAAAGGGGATTATCTCCTGACCCTTGTTGATGCTGTTTCCAAACAGGCCGCCGAAGCTCACCAGAAATCCCGGTGTAGTCTCGTATGCATCCGTCGGACAGCTGAAAACACAACGTCCGCAGTAATTGCATTTTTCACGGTCGATCTCTATTGCCTTATCACGGATGGTGATGGCACCTGAATGACAAACCTTTTCACAGACACCGCAGTTTATACATGCATCCTTTTTCCACTCAACCTCGACTCCGCCTTTTATGCCGAGATCATTTTCCTCAGCCTTTAAGCAGTTGTTCTGACATCCTGTTATGCCGAACTTAAACTTATGCGGCAGTTCCCTGCCGAAATACCGGTCGTTCAATTCCTGAGCCAGTTCCTCCGTCTCTATGCAGCCGTTGGGACAGACCGCAGCTCCCTGACAGGCTGTGATGGTGCGCACTCTCGGCCCGCAGACTCCGGGCTTTGCGCCGCCCTTTGCCAAAGCTTCCTTCACCTCATCGATGTCCTCCAGCTTGATGAAGGGAATCTCTATGCCCTGCCTTGAAGTCAGATGGATATATCCGTGACCGTATTTTTCAGCAACTTCCGTAATAGCCGCAAGCTGCTCGGCGCTCACCTGACCTCCCACCACAGAAAGACGCAGTGAAAAATGATCCTTCTGTTTTTGCTTCATAAATCCGCCCTTTTTCAGCGTTGCGTAATCATTTGCCATAACTAAACTCCTCCATATGAAAACCAAACGAATGCTGCCCCGGCAACTGCACATACAATAACAAAAAATATACCGAATTGTAAAATAGTTAGTATCGATACATGGTTATAGTTTTTTTCTATAACAGTTTTTAACTCTCAAATATTTGCACAAAATTCTTTTCCCCTGTAGCCAAAACGGGAAAAACTGATATAATGAAGACAGTAACATATTTTTGGGTTTTACGCAACGTAATATGTATTGGGGATCAAAAAGGAGGAGACTATGTTACCATTGCCAAAGCTCATGGAATTACAGGCGAATCTTGAATACATCAAGAATCTCAATCACAGTTTTGCAGTAAGATATCTTCAGGGACAGCCTAACGCTTCTGCCAAAAATGAGGCCGCTGCTCTCCAGACCGCTATAACCAATCTCATATCCAACAGACGTGACGACCTCGACACCTGGGCAAAACAGCTCAAAGAGATCACGGATTCTTTGAGCGCAAGCCGCGCCAACCCATACGGAGATGAGGTCACTGAAAAGCTCCTGTCGGATATTTCCGCCTACAAGGATGATATTGTAGCCAACGACATCAGCGGAAAACTCACTGCATTTCTTATCGCTGACGATTACAGGCAGCTCAGCGATCCCAAGATCAAGGACTCAAACGGCGATCCCGTACAGAAGGACCTGATATATGTGACAAGTCTTGTGGATGACGTCGCAATGTTTGAACAGACACATTCTCTTCTGTACTCTAACCCCGCTCTTGACAGCTTCACCGAAAAGCTTGACGAGTACAGAGATCAGGAGAACAGCATGCTGTTACAGCAGCAGCTCATCATGATCACCGCTCCCGCCGGAATAGATGCAGGTCACATCGATGATGAAGTGAGCGCCCTTGAATCAGAGCTTAAGCAATGTAACGACAGCGTTAACGAGCTCGCAGGCCGGCGCAAGGAATATAATGAGAAATACCTTGCCGCATTCGAAAAGCTTAAAAATGCCTCTGAGGAAGACAAAAAAGCTCTCGGTGAAGAGGTTGATTTTTACTCCTCCGAAGGCTTCAGGGAACAGATGATAGACCGTACCATAAATGTCCTGAACGCAGAGCTCAGCCTAAAGCAGAAGACCCACGAAAAGGAAATGTTCAACGCCAGCTTTGCCACCTTTAACCGCCTGACCGACATGCGCAACGAGATCGCAGCTATCAATGCAGGATACACGGATCCGGAGGATTTCCTGGCAGGAAGGGTTTCAAAAAAGGTTTCCTTCTTCCTCACGGAATCTGACAAGAACAAGGGCGCATTCCTCTCCAATGATGCAAAGTTCACTAAGATCCAGGAGGACCTTAAAGCTCTGGGAGATGCCTCCGGTTTTTCCGGAAATCCCGATGAGCTGAAAAAACGCCTTGAAACGCTCAAAGCTGCTGCAAGTGAATTCATTGAAGAGCACAAGAATGACAAGAACCCGTTGAACAGCAAGACCAGACACTTCCGTCTCAATCTGTCGGGCAGGATCTCAGCTTATTGTGAGAAGACCGTAAGGTCCATAGATAAGGTAACCTGGACCAGAACAGCCGCCATAGATCAATATGTAAAGCATATTCTGGAGCATCCTGAAAACGCCATCACCAGCGCCGAATACTCAGGCATGATAAGACCGCAGCAGGAAATTATCGACCGCACTACCGAAAAGATCGACAGCTTGAAACACCATATTGAGTCTCTTCTCATGACGGAGGAATCCATGTCCAGAACAGGACTGGAAACCCATTCGGCATACAAAGCTTCAGTGTTCAGATCTGTGTTCTATCTGGAGGTTATAGATGAGCTGGATAAAAGATCATTTGATATAGCACCGAAGGATCTCCACGATATCGACCGGATACTTGCATACATCCGTGATCTTCTGGATACTCCGGATGCCGGAGTAAAGATTCTGTCAGACGATCCTGACAAGGCATATATATTCAAGCCCTTCGATCACATCGAGAGCAACAACATGCACAATAACTTTGACTTCTTTGATGAGTTTAAGACCACAGCCAATATCAGCACTGCCATTGAGGCCCATAAAATAGACACCAAGCTGAACAGGGACTTCCATCAGGAGCTCTACATCGACCGCAAGATCTTAGCCGAATATCTGGAGAAAAAGAAGTAGATAAAACTATATCTCATAACTATTTATCTCATAACAAAAGCAAAAGGAAGCACCGTACCATGATGCTTCCTTTTATTTTTTCCTTATAATATGATTTGAGATCAAAAGCTGATTCACTTTAACAATTCCTGAAGTCTTACCGTTGACACATCATCACGTCGCGTGAGTAAGAACATATTACCCTGCTCATAAGCAGTTATGTTGTATTTATCACAACCCTTATCTATCAAAAGCTTACACAGTTCATAAGAATCGTCGTCCAGATTATCCGCCAGGATATTGAGAGCATTAAAACCTGTGAAATCCTCGGCGTTTATATCCGCCCCCCGCTTTATCAGCAGTTCCGCAATATCCGGTCTATCCGCGTAAACCGCGTCCAATAGCGGTGTAGAACCGCACCTGTCACTGTATCTGTAATAGCTCGTAGGGCCTTCATAGGTATGCCACTCATACTCAGGAGGGTCATTATAATGCCGGTACTCTATATCCGCCCCGTAATCAAGTAACAGGCTTATCATGGCAAGCTCCGCTTTCCTGTCCTTTTTATCTGGTGACACGGGTTTTCCGTAGCTGTCCAGAAAACCTTCCTCGCACAGTATCCCCAGCAGCGTCCGCTCTCCGTTTTCGGCCTTATCGTTGCTGTCTTTAGTGCAGTCCGGATCCACGCCTTTCTTTAACAGCTTCTCCGCTCCCTTGTAATCATTATTCATCACCTGATAAGACAGGCTCCCCGCTTGCTCTATCTTTACAGATACTCCCGAATAGATCAGAAAACCTATAGTCAGTACCAGCGGAGCCATGAATACAAAACCGAAGATCTTCACCGGAATATAAAAGCGCTTCTTTCCCTCTGGGTTCTTTTTGTAACTGCGTTTCATGAAAAAAGCTATCAATAGCAGTATTGCCCCAACCGTAGTACAAAATCCCAACACCGCCAGGATTATGATCATATACATCAGGAAAATACCCATAAATGCCATAACCCTACTCCTCAGCTATGTTTATATTTTTTGTGCATTTCTTTCTTAATCTTGTACATCAGCTTGTCCGCTTCCTTAACATACTCCTCAAGGCTTGCTTCCGCTCTCCCCTTCGGATCGGTGGTGACATATCCTATGCTGGCTGTCAGGACATAGGGAAGCTCTCTCTTTTCACATCTTTGCTGCAGGTTCTTTTCGATATCTTCTTTCACCTTCGAAGCGAATTTTTCATCGCAATCCGGAACGATGGCCAGGAATTCATCACCTCCGTAACGGACGGCGATCCAGTCTTTTTCCAGCCTTTCGCTGATGGATGCGGCCACTGTCCTGATGGCATTATCACCCTCGTCATGCCCGTACCGGTCATTTATGAATTTCATGTTATTGATATCGATGAACATGACGGTCATCGGTGTCTTACTGTCTATGCTCTTTTTGTAAAGAGGAAGTGCTTTACTCTCGTAACCCATACGGTTATATACACCGGTAAGGGCATCCTTATCGTACAAATCCTGTAATCTTAAGTTTGCCCTGAGAAGCCTTACAGACTGCTGGAGCTTTTCCAGATAGGGATACATCATGGAATCCCTCAGCACATAGGGCTTGTCCGTAAACACTATATATCCGTAATTATACTGATAGTAATGCAACGGCAAAATATAGAACACATGCCGTTCACCTTTTTGCTTTTGATAGTCCGGTATCAGATCTCTCGCATCCACCCGATCCACATCCAGTAGTTTCCCGTCTCTGACAGCCACGAGAACCTCCAGCTCACCGCTTAAGGTGTCTGCGCATATCTCCCTTTCGTCGGCCTTTACATTTTCAAGATAATCAGCATTGAAGACAAGATAAAAAGCAGAACCCTCAAACTGGTGATTTTCAAGGTAATGTTCCCTGAGTCTCTCCCTCAACTCACGGTAATCGGAAGCATCTGACATAACGCTTCTCATATTTCTCTCGTTCTGCTCCAAAAGACTGTTGTCCGAGTCCCTTTGGAAAGAATGCTTGCAGAACAACCGCCTCCTATTGACATACTCAACGGACTTGCAGCCACAGCTCTCCGCGATGACCGCATGAGTCGGAACCTTGATATTGACAGATCCGTCATCCTCTATTCCATTATATATGAGTTCACACGCCTTTTGTGCAACATAGTAATAATCCTGCTCCACGGTCGTGATGGCAGGATAAAAGATACCTGCATTCTCCGTATTGTCAAACCCTGTGACTATAACATCCTCAGGAACCCTGATCCCTCTTTTATCCAACTCGGTAGCTATTGCCAGCGCCATTATATCATTGGCGCATACTATGGCATCCGGTAACTCGCTATCCGATTGCAGTAGCGACTCCAAAGCATCGACTGTACGCTTATTACTCCATTTTCCGTAAGCCACATGCTCATCCGGCAGCTCAAGGCCGTGCTCCGCCAGCACCTCTCTGGTGATACGGAGTCTGTCCACACTGTCCACATGTGTTTCCGTTCCGCCTATATAAAAAACCTTCTTTACATCGTGTTTTTCCACGAGATGCGTTACAAGCTCACGCATGCCGCTCTCATTATCAACACACAGGGATATAACACCGTCAAACTCCACACCTATGCTGACGACAGGAATTCCTTTATCCCTCGCTGCTGTACATATTTTTTCGGCTGTCTCATCCGAGTTTATAATATTGGAAAAGACAACGACGCCGTCATAATCTGACATTTCGCACAGATTATAGACATTCAGCTCTCCCTGCATCGTGTGTTTGTGTACACTGTACGAAGCAAAACTCATGAAAACAAATATATCCAGATCCCTGGAATCGGCATATTCTTCAAAGCCTTCCATCGCTTTAGCTAGAACATCCGGGCTCCAGCCATTGGTACATACCGCTATCCTGTTTTTCACAGTCTGCTCCTCCTTTCTTTACGAAGGAAATCACATTTACAAAAAATTTTAACACAAGAAAACACGGCTGACAAACTCTTTTTATGTCAAATTCTTACTATATTTTGCTTTATTGTTACCATTTACAGCCAATATCATGTAATCCGGCACGACCAAATGCATGTACACTGCTGTTCACGTGTGCTTCCCTTCGTCGCGGGGTTCACGCGCATGCATATTTGCGAACTGCGCGTGACTTCGCTTCGCTCACTCACACTCGTTCACAACCGTATGCATACGCTTACTTTTATCAAAACATAACAGCTATAACCCCTTGCTCGGTCAGCACAATCTCACATCAGTGCACATGCATTTAGTCGTGCCTCGTCTTCCGGATAGACTATAAATGGTAACCTCAAAGTATATTCCGGTAAGACCAGTAAAAAAAATAAAAAAAGTAGTTGACATATATCTGTTATGGGTGTATATATAACACATAAACAGTTCGGACAAGGAGGTACATATGATAATCTCACAAACATCAGGAGTACCGATATACCAACAGATATCGGAAAGCTTCCGGACTGACATACTGGAGGGACGACTGAAGGAAGGCGAGTATCTTCCCAGCATCCGCGGGCTGGCAAAAGACCTTCGTATCAGCGTCATCACCACCATAAAGGCGTACGAGATGCTTGAATCCGAAGGGCTTGTCACGGCTGTCCAGGGCAAAGGTTACATGGTCAACGCCCAGGACGGCAACATGCTGAAAGAACAGCATCTAAGAAAGGTTGAGGAAGGTCTTATGCAGGCCATTTCCTCGGCACGGATCGCCGGTATGTCGGAAGAGGAGTTAATGGACACATTCAAAATACTGCTATCGTTAAGGGATGAACCATCATGACGAAGTCATGATCTGTAATGGTTCCGACCACGCGGGCATGACTCGGGTACGAATCATGCCATTACATCTTACACAAGGAGAATGAATATGGAATTTGAAAGCGTTATACACGGAGAATCGATCATCAAGGCATACAAGGGTTTTGAACTTAATATCCCTGTTCTGGACATCCCAAAGGGATTTGCCACCGCCCTCATCGGAGAAAACGGTGCCGGAAAGTCAACACTTTTAGACATTCTGGCAGGCATCAGACTGGATTACATCGGAAAACTTAAATTCTTTGGCAAATTTGATGACAAAGACAGGGAGAACAACCCTGAGGTCAAAAACCGTATCGGATACGAAGGAACCGGCAATTACTTTCTTCCCATGTGGACCTTAAAGCAGGGCCGCGAGGTACAGAAACTCCTGTTTGAAAGCTTTGACGAAGCACAATACAGAGACATCTGCGCAAAGCTTGCAGTACCCGACGATGACAACAAAAAGATCTCCGATCTCTCCGACGGAAATAATATGAAAGTGAAGCTCGCTGGGGTTCTCGCAAGAGACACCGATCTGCTGATCTTAGACGAGCCTGCCTCCCCCTTAGATCCGCTGATGAGAGATAAGCTCTGCGATATGATCAGGAATTACCTTCTCAGGCAGGAAGGCGAGAAATCCGTCATATTCTCAACACATAATATAGCAGACATGGAAGCCGTCACGGATTACGCCATCATCGTAGAGAACGGCACCATCGTGGAATCCGGCTTCGTGGAGGATCTCAAAGAAAAATACATCCTCGTAAAGGGTGAAAAACAGGATGAAGAAGCAGCTTCAAAGGTTCTGTACTCCATCAGCGGCAGCAGCTACGGCTTTGAAGGACTCTGTCTTTCGGATCGTCTTGACGAGCTTGCTGGTCTCGGCATCACCACCGAAACACCTACCCTCTCACAGATCTGCATTGCGGTAATGAAACAGAACTCACGACTCTACTAAGCTTACCGATCAGACTATAACACGGAGAATATAGCAATGAAAAAAATCATCAGTTCTTACAGAATATTTACTCCAGACCTGTACACCATATTCGGCACTATAATAGGAAGCCTGCTGTTGTGTGTTCTGTCTTTCGCGATATCCCACACCGTCATCCCGGAGATCGCAATGCTCATCATACCGGTTTCTATAGTCATGCTGGATCTGGCAGGAGATCTGTTTATATTTTCGGGTGTCTTTTCAAAGGGCACCGACTTTGGTCTGCTTGCCACATCGCAAAAAGGCTTCGGCATCTTAAAAGCGGGTGTGCTCGGTGACCAGCTCAGAAGATTCTTTCAGATTACTGTCGTAACAATCGTAAACGGTCTCATCTTAAAGGACGGTTTGTTCGAAAAAGGATTCTTCACAAGTGACCTTCATTATGCCGGGTTTTTGACAGTGCTGATCCTCACCCTTTACTGCGGCAACACATTGATCCTCTTCGTCACGAGAAGATATACGAATTTTGCATCGGGATTACTGACCATGAGCCTGTGCTCATGCCTGGAGGTATTGGTATTATTCGGATTTGAAAGCCTGTTCTTAAAAGAAGGCGATCCCACCCCCCTGCCATTAATGATCACCATGGTGATCATAGCAGTGGCTGTAACATATGCAATGTGCGAATCCATCAACCTGAAGTTTATGGATTCCTTCGGCACAAGGGCTATGGGAAGGTTCGGCGATGATGCCCGCAGAAAGATGGCTGTATTCTTATTGACAGCCTTCGGTTGCAGCTTCCTTATGATACCTGCGATGAAGGTCGGATTCGATGCAGACGCGGACTTAAGCGCCATGATGATCGCGCAGATGATGTACCCGGCATGCGGAGTGATCCTGGCTAAGCTTTTATCCTACAACGAAAAGCCACTGCCAAAAGCCGCCTTCATCACGGTCCTCTTTACTGGTATGATAACGCTGATACTCGCAGGCGTATCCATCATAAACCCAGCGATGGTCGAAGTACAGGGTATGAAAGTCAGTGCATACTACTCTGTCTCTTCCACCGTCATCATAATCTCCAGCATACTGTTTTTTATCATGATCCTGGCCGCCAAAAGAGAAAAAAAAGAAAATGCAGGTCTTACTTTTCCGAAAGCCGGAAAATCCCTGCTATTCGTACTGCTCTTTGTTATCCTGTATTTTACATACGTGATATTCGCTTCTATGCTGCAGGCATTATTCACGGGAAGCGATGTGATGGAAGCCATGAACTCCGTGCTCAGTATCTTTGCACCTGATAAGGAGCATCCGGTATGGTTTTCCCTTGCATTGGAGCTCCTTACCACATGGCTTCCGGTACTGATAAATCTACCCCTGACCTTTGTGATGTTCCTCGGGGAGGAATACGGCTGGAGATACTTCCTGCAGCCTAAGATGCAGCATAAATTCGGCGTTACCTTAGGCACAATACTCTTAGGAATAGCCTGGGGCATATGGCATACCGGTGCCGACATCATGTTCTACTCTTCGGAGACCGGCCTGCAGATGCTCATTGCACAGATCATAGCCTGCATCTCCCTTGGTATATTCATGGGATATGCATATATGAAAACCGAAAACATCTGGGTTCCGGTCATGATGCACTTCTTCAACAACAACCTGATAACAGTGTTGGCAGGCAATGATGGGGCAGATGCCATGAGCGCCATGACCGGCAAAGTCATCGACTGGGAACTCATTCCCATATATTTCATAGGCTACGCTGTATTCTGGGCATTTATATTCACTCCCACAATGCGCGGCAAAAAAACAAAGAATTTAAAGGAGGCAGAAAATGTTTAAGGAATTAAAGAATGCATACAAACTGATACAATACGGATTATCCGTAAAAAAGCAGATATTGATCGCATCGATCTTCTCGCTGATAGGTATAGCTCTGGAGATCGCCACAAAGGGTACAGAGCCCATAGGTGCCTTCTACTTTATATTATCAGGACTCTTCTTACACCAGATGATACTGTCTTCCGGCGTATCTACCCTGATACAGTCTTCCCCGTACAAAAAGAAGATCCAGTGTACATACCCCTATATCGCAGTGGTTCCGTGGACATATGTAACATTTACCATCATGGTCATCATAACCTGGGTATTCTCAAGATCCGCTGATCCGGAAAAGATGTACTTATACGGCAAAAACATGGTATATATCGGATTCCTGCTCCTCATAACCATGATCTACTTTGGCATTGTCTACAAATACTTTATTGCAGCAACCATCGGAATGGTACTTAGCATGACTGTTCCCGTAACCTTTGTAAACATTATATCCAACAAGAATTTCCCTCTCCTGGAAAACTTCTGGTTATGTGTAGTCATGGCATATATCTTATTGACCGCAGGTTCCGTACTGTCCTGGGCTCTTTCAAACTGGCTGTACAAAAAACCTCTCTCAAAACTGGCATTCATGTCTGCCATGACCTCTTCTTCCGGCTTGTCAAAATAGATCAGCTTCTCTTAAATATATGATACAAATGGGCAAAAAACTTTCTGAAGGGACGTACCATAAGCCAGATCCCGGCATACATAACGTAGCCGGGATCATTTTTTTTGATCCTTCTCCCGTTTCGGAAAAAAACCGTCGCCTCGCCCAGCACCTGCGATCTTTTTAAGGGGCCTTCAATACCCGTCTGATTATCCCCCACCATGTACACACCCTCATCCGAAACATGATGAATACGATGCAATATCAGGCTGCCATCGCCGCGACGATACAATACCACCATGCCGCGTTTTAACTCCTTCACAGGCTCTGCCACCACGCGGTCGCGCTCTCCCACCAGCAGAGGGAACATACTGTTGCCATGTATCTTAAAACTCACGGCCTTACCTGCCGAGAGCTCATGTTCAATATCACTCATTACATATACTCCATTTTCGGATCGTTTCTATGGCACTCATTCCGGCACGACCACATACATATACACTGCTGTTCGTGTGCACATGAATGTGATCGTGCCTCACCTACCTAATATAATGTGAACAGTAACAATGATTTGAGGGTCATAAAAAATAAATCTATGACATCTGATTTTTAATGGTATATAATCTTTATATGCAGTTACTGTTTACAGCACTTTTTTGATTTATTCCGGCACATCACATCCATATGTGATAATGCCTATTCTGCATAAATCTAAAATAATAGAGATACAGGTGCACTTGAAAAAACACAGGAGACCGGTCACATGAAAAGAAATCCCCACTATCATCTCATAAACATAGGAAATGAACATGTCCTCTATCCGGACACCGCAGGCGTGACCTTGGGCCTTAAACCTGTCACCTTAAATAACACCGGTGCTTTCCTGTGGGAAAATGCATCTGCCTGCGACAGGGATGAACTTATACAAAAAGCCGTCTCATACTATGATGTTACGGCGGATGAGGTGGAAGCTCTCTCTTCAGACATCAACGCCTTTATCGACAGCATGTACGATTCCCGTGCATTCATAAACGATGCGGAAGTATCCGACCAAAAAGCTTCTGATAAAATAGCATCCGATAAAACTGTTTCCAATGAGACTATATCAATTGAAAAAGAAGAGGTACTGTACACCGTCGGCGGCATAGATCTCCATTTCTCCTGCGTTCCTGCCCTGACCGAAGTTCTATCCGATATGCTGAGCAGGTATTTTGACGGATTCATGACAACTGTATCAACCGGCAGCAGCGGATGCAACAAAGCAAACGCTCATAGCAGTATCGGTTCACACTCAGACGGCACCGGTAATACTGACAAACCGGTGCAGCATATATTTATGAATAAAGCAACTCCCTTCAAAGACTGCCGCAGCGACATATTTAAGTCTGTCATATTCGAAAGTAACGAGATATCCATGTACGACATGGGAGACCGTTATTGTCTTCGCTATGGCACAGAGGACTTTGACTTTCTGGACTGCATACTGGTGACAAAGGATTTTGAGAAAGTCACCGTGTGTCTCAACACGAATGATATCATAACCGAAAGCCTGTTTCTGTCACTGCGCTTTCCCTTTATGCTGAGGGCTGCAAGAGCAGACCGGTACATGCTGCACAGCTCTTCCCTTCTGTACCTTGACCGTGTATTCTGCTTTTCGGCACCCTCCGGCACAGGAAAATCCACTCATACTGCTATATGGAACAGGCTCTTCGGATCCGTTCTCATCAACGGAGACTTAAACCTCATAGGCTTTGATGAGTCCGGGGGTGAATACCTTGTCTACGGAACGCCCTGGTGCGGGACATCCGGCATCTGTGATCCGGAAGTTCGCATATTGGGCGGCATAGTGTTCATAAAGCGAAGCCCCATTCCCGCGGCAGAAGAAATCCCCTACCCGCGCAACGTCCTCGCCACCGCCAACAGACTCATATCTCCTTCCTTAGGAGCCTCAGAAACTCACGCTAAATTTGACTTTCTCGATAAAATGTGTTCCTCACATAAGATCATGACAGCCACTCTCCATGCCAATATGGAAGATGAGACTGCACTTCTCATGCGATCATTTATCGACAATAATGTGAGCTGCATGTAAAGTGACTGATTCCGGTCAATATCATATAGCATACAGTCTGCCAAACAAACCGCCAGCCTATATACTACATGATATTGGCTGTGAATAGTAGTATTTTCTCAATCCATTATATTTCTCAATATCTCCCTGATATTCTCTTCCTTCAGGAGATTGCATTTTTTATCCCTTATCTCATATACGCTGTCGCAGACCCTGAGAAGGCTCAGCCTGTGCGTGGTAACAACGCAGGTTCTGGGATATCTGTCCTGAGTGATGTTCTTCAAAAGTTCCTTCTGTGTTGTCTCATCCAACGCCGATGTCGCCTCGTCCAACAGCAGTATCGGCGACTTTCGAAGCAGGGCTCTCGCAATGGAAAGACGCTGTGCCTGCCCTTCGGAGAAGCCGCCTCCTCTCTCTTTTATAACGCTGTCAATTCCATCCGGAAGCTTCGATACAAAATCCCATGCGCAGGCGCTTTTTAACGCCTCTATGATCTCCTCATCCGTCGCATCCGGCTTTATCCTCAACATATTATCTTTTATAGTGCCTGAAAACATAGTGTTGCCCTGTGGCACATAGGAAAAAAGCTTTCTGGAGGAAGCCGTGAGCTTCCTGACATCCCCTGATTCCAGGTCTTCGCCACCGGGTACCAGACTGATACTACCCTCTGAAGGATTTATCAGCGCAAGGAGCATACGCATCATGGTGGTCTTGCCCTCTCCCGACGGGCCTATCAGACCCACTATCTTGTGCGGCCTTGCCTCCATGCATGCGCCCTTAAACACCTCAGTGCCGTTCATATATGCATAACTTACATTGTCCACTACAAAGCCTATGCCTCTGTCATGATTTTCCCGCATGTACTGTGCCATGGCATCATCCTCGGAATAATCCTCCCTTGGCATCTCCACAATATCCATAAGTCTTCTGGTGGACACGGACAGGCTCACTGCGCCGGGTATGAGATTTATAAGGTTATTCACCGATGAAGAAAGGGTTGACGCCAAAGTCAAAAACATGGTCATGGTACCGTAGGTTATAGCTCCGCTCCACACCCTGTATATACCCCAGCCGTATGAAACATAGGATACCACCATTGACAGCAGTACCATCAGAAGTGAGGTAAACATGCTCATCCTTTGGAAAGACAGACGCATCCCTATGAATTCTTCCTGAATATTCCGTAACCTTTTCGAGTATTCCTTTACAAGATCGAAGGCCTTTATTGTCTGAATGTTGGAAAATGCCTCCTGATTGAAGCCGGACATGCGGGCATTTATGTTGGCGCTTTTTGCATTATTGCGGCGCATTCTCTTCATGGATTCTCTGCTGATCAGAAAAGAAAAGGGCATGCTCACGATAGCGAACACCGCAAATGTCCAGTCGTAATAGATCACCATGACAAGGGCACTCACAAACCGGGCCACATATACGATAAGATTAGGCACAGAGGTCAGGATACCGTTTGAGATGGTGGACACATCCGAACTCCATCTCACCAGAAGATCTCCGGTATGGTAGTTGGTCAGACTCTCCCAGTCCGTCACCAGTATTTTTTCAAATATATCAGATTTGATATTGGCATCCACTCTGTAATTTATCTTGCTGGCGACGTAATCAGAAGCCTTATTTATGGCAGTAGAGAGTAACGTCATGCTGATCATGATGCTGAAGGTCTGCACCACTTCACCTGTGTCATGTCCTGTTATGATATCCACCAGATCCTTGGACACAAGGCTGCTCAAAAGTCCTGTACCTATGCCCACAAACCCCAGCAGGGTATAGAAGATCATAGCACCCACGTAATGACGTGCGTACTGATATATCCATTTTAACTGCTCTTTATAACCTTTCAATGACATGACATCTATCCCAAAGTGTTACTATTCTCAGCAAATAGCAACCCTAAAACAAAGGACCTCATCAACCCGATGAGGTCCAATTCTCTGTTACCCTTGATAGTAATAATTATTCGTTTCCGCCGTTACCCTGTACATTAACAGTCTTTGTACACTTGATGTCATACTCTACAGGCTCACATGTAGAAGGTTCTGCACACCATACCTTCAGCAGGGTATTAAAGTTGTCACCCGACTTGTATGAATCTCCGAGAGACTCTCTCTCCAAAACAACCGTACTACCGTTTGCAGTGGCAACAAAGCCTTCAAACAGCGCATTTGTAATAGTCTGATTGAACGTAACGGTAACAGTAGTCTTTGTGGAAAGGTGCTCGCCGGATCTTGAGTGATTTGCTATAACTCTGAATGTACACCAACCCTCATGCGCAACAGTCTGGTCTTTATTCAGTGTAACTGACCAGCAGTCACCTGCATCTACATGCTGATGCTCTCCGGGTGTCAGATCATCCGGAAGCTTTGCGCCTTCAGAACCGGAACCTGTGGCATAAACCATCTCAACAGCATCATCTTCGATCATTACTATCGGCTTTTCGTATTTCATGTTCTTATCCTCCCTTTTAGTGTGTATCGGTCGCTTTCATCAAAAACTTAACCCCGATCACATGGCATTACAGCTACTTACAGGTCACACATCACAGCCACCGCCTTATGCCTCAGGATGCCAATCCGTAACCTAAATCTTTAACAAGTATAACTTCTGTCCACAAATGTGTCAATTGTTAAAAGGGTTAAAAAAATCAATGAAAATATATCAAAATGCACTAAATGTGCTACATTTCTAACCTGCCACCGCAGTCAATACCACAGCATTTCCGTCTTCATTTTGTGCCTTGGATCTGTCTCTTGCCCGGATGATAAGATAATATTTTGTACCTTTTTCGAGACCTGTCACCTTGTCTTGGAACGGATAGGTGTGCAGAAGATCCCCGTTCTCATATCCGTCGCCAACCTTCGGCTTCAGCACCACCGACTCTGCCTTTGACAATTCCGGGTCTTCCGAGAGATCAAAGGGTTCCTTTTGATAGTATAAAACATACTCTACCCCGTTTTTATCCAGAGCCACATCCCATCTTACTGTGATACCGCCGTCCACAGACACAGCCTCTCCTATGCCTATCCTGGGCGTCGGCGCCCCCGGAGGCCACTCCGTGGAATCATTATATACACTGGTCCAATGGGGTGGTTTCTTATCCTTCTTTGTCTGATGATCCAGCACAAAATTATTTACCAGGGTCACACCGCCATCAGTTATGTAATGCATAAAACCGGTCTCATTTTCCGCGACCTTCATATCCTCCAGCAGAAGCTCAAGTCCTTTTTTCGAATTTCCCATCAGAGACGCTTTTAATTCATACTCCTCAGGGCCCTCCGCATATCCGAGAGACAGGACCTGAAAACCGTCAGGTCTCTCCGCCTCAGCCATGAGCTTTGGTGCGTAGTTGTATCTGTTATCACCGTAATAATTTTCATTGAATGCAGATGTGGAATTTGAATCCAGCATAAAGCTCTCATACATCACATAATCCACGAAATGCCTGGGATTGTATTTGTAATGCGGCAGATAAGGATTATAGAAAAAGATTCCCCTGTTCTGCAAAATATATTTGTCCGGATAATCTTTTTTCAGTCTTTTGGTGAAATCCTTAACTCCCGTGGCGGTCCATTCAAACCGGGTCATGTTCACATCTGCCTCGGAGGTATAACTGTTGGGAGCGCAGGTATCTATGGTATCGAGAAAAAGACCGTCGCAGCCAAGTCCCCTGCCGTAATCGTCACTTAATATTTCCCTTATGCCCGGAATACCGTCCTCGCCGTCTATGGTCATATCCATGAGAACATCATACCAGGCGGGATCTCCTATATTGGTAAAAGCACAATTGAAGATCGGATTTATGTCAGGCTTGCCGTCATGATCATTATCATCCAGATAATATGAGGCATATCCCACTCCTGCATCAGACGGTTTACCAAGTGGATCAACATTATCAAATGTCGTATCTCCCGCTGTTCTCGGATCAACACGCGGTCCCGTCTTATCTCCGGTGTATTTTTCAT
>JAEEGL016509842.1_pt1 | contig 19664 bp, 14 predicted proteins | sample 9134231 | NCBI WGS metagenome assembly JAEEGL01 (sample SAMN16246548, study PRJNA631951) | gut metagenome | biome: gut microbiome; feature: rumen; material: fiber-attached | host: Bos | place: Iran: Karaj | collected 2018-10 | reverse complement strand
CGGTGGCAAGACCGACAGCCGAGAAGACGATGCCCTTGACCGTACGCGGACGGCGGGTGCTGCGGACGATTCCGACCGCACCGAGGATGATCGCCGCGGCGCAGAGAAGCATGGTGATCACGGCGAGCACGATAACGATGACGCCGCCGGCCGGCGCTGAGCCGCCGCGATACGAGACGGCGCGCATGATGTTGCCGAACAATGCCGAAAAGTAGCTGATGAAGGACATCACGAAGCCGATGATGCCGAGCACCAGCGCGGCAGCCTGCAGACCGGTCGAAGCGGGCTGTTTGACGGGATCCTGAATGATGATGGGGTTCTGATAATACTCCATTATTTGTTACTCCTTTCCCATAATCCTTGATGCTTTTGTTTTTTGATCAATAATCGCCGTAATAGGACAGATACAGTTCGGGAAGCGTTTCGTATGCCTCACGATGGAAAACGGCAGCCGCCTTGGCCTCCTCGATCCATGCGTTGAGACGTTCATCCCACGCTGCATCCACATCCGCGCTGTTTCTCAGCGACGCGCGGAAGTCCTCCTCAATCGACGCGCGGTCACGCTCGCCCGCCCGGAATGTTTCGACGAGTTTCACAATGAAGTATTCGTCGTCGACCCTGATCGGCGCGGAATACGCGCCCGGCGCAAGCGACGCTGCGGCCGCGGCGAGCTCGGGGAAGTCCGGCTCTTCTGCGCCGGTCAGCACGACGAACGAAAGCCCGCGGGAGCCTTCCGCATCGGGCTCGTTATAGGCGTTCATCGCATCCTCAAACGTCATCCCGCCCTTAAGGTCCGCATACGCGGCGTCGATCCTGTTCTGCGCGGCCTTGGCGTTCGCGGTCTCTGCCGTTTCGACCTTCTCCTTCAGCGCGGCGTATTCGATCTCGATCTCCGCGCGGCGCACCGTATTCTTGTCGTTCAGCGCAAGCGCGCCGTATTCGGCTTCGAGCTCGGCCATCTTTTCCGCGGCCTCTATGATCTCGGGATCGGGCTCCGTGTTCTCTTGAACGCGGACGACCTCAAGACGCGCGGCGGAAACGGGGACGTACAGCGGGAACGAGAGCTCGTCCGCGACCTTCTCGCCGTTCATGGCCTTGAGGAACAGCGACGGATCCGCGTCGAACTGCTCCTTCTGTGCGGAAAGCATCTCGTCATACTTCGCGTTGACCGTTTCCGCATCCGAAACCGCGTCCGAGCGAAAGTCCTCCTCGAGGATCGCGGTATACTTGTCGACCCGCATGGACGTCAGATAGCTGTCACGGCGCATCGCCAGATAATCGTCAAAGGTATATCCGTCACCGAAGTACATGGCAAGCTGTGAGTTGATCTCCTCCAGCGCGGCCGCAATCTGCTCCTCGGAAAGCAGCGACACGTCCGAGATCGGCTCGTCCGCCTCGATATCCTCCGCAAAGTCCAGAATAATCTCGTCGCGCTCCTCGCCGAGCAGACGCTCGACCTCCGCTTCGATCTCCGCTTCTTCCTCCGCAGAGAGCGAAACGCCGAGCTTCTTTGCCATCCATTCCGGCGTGTAGTATTCGATCAGAGAATCCTCCGCCATACCGAGAACTTCGTTGAGCATCTCCTCGTCGAATCCGTAGCCGGCGAACATGGATACGTACTGATCGTACATATTTTCAAACTCACTGACCTTGATCTGAATGTCGCCGAGCTCAACGGCGATCGCGTCCTCATCCGGCTCGGTCCGATCGCCTCCGTTTTCCGATTCGTTTGCGGCGCCGCCCTCCGAATCGCCGGGCTGAAAGTCCTCCGGCGTTTTGACCTCGCCGGTCTCAGATGCATTTTCTTTTTGCGCATCCTGATTCGGCACAAGACAGCCGAGCATCGGAAGCGTCAGAAACAGTGCGGTAATCAGCGCAAGAATGCGCAGGGTGTGTTTCATCGTATGATTTCCTTTCGGTTATTTCTGTATATTATACTCCGGCTTCGAGATCTGCGCAATGCATCAGTCTGTAAACTAATTGTGGAAGTTTTTTGACAAAATCGCGGCAGACGAGCTTTTTGTCCGTCCAAACGACCGCCGCGGGCTCGTTTGCAAGGAGACGGAGGTTCGGTTCAGAAGACAAAATGGCCAGAAGCCGCATCCCGTCCGGATGCGCGGACGCATCGTACACGAGCGTCGCCTTGCCGTCGCGCACGGTGACCGACGAGAAGCCCGCGCGCCGCGCATAGGCGCGGATCAACGCAAGCTGCATCAGCGTCATCACCGGCTCCGGCAGGTCGCCGTAGCGGTCGTTGAACTCGTCCAGAAGGTCCGTGTAGGCGTCGTTGTCCGTGATCTGCGCAATGCGCTTGTACATCGCGAGCCTATGCAGCTCGGACGGCAGAAAGCTTTTCGGCACGTACGCGTCGACCGGCACGTCGACCGTCGTCTCGATCTCCGGCGCAAGCGTTTCGCCCTTCGCTTCGGCGACGGCGGAGCGCATCAGCTTGCAGTAGAATTCATAGCCGACGTCCGCGATATGTCCGTGCTGCTCCGCGCCTAAAAGACTTCCCGCGCCGCGGATCTCCAGATCGCGCATCGCGAGGCGGAAGCCCGCGCCGAACTGCGTGAACTCTCGGATCGCAAGGAGCCGTTTCTGCGCCGCTTCGGAAACGGCCCGCGCCTGCGGCACGGTAAAGTATGCGTACGCCATGCGCGTGGAACGACCCACCCTGCCGCGAAGCTGATAAAGCTGCGCAAGCCCGAGCTTGTCGGCGTCGAGCACCACGAGCGTGTTTGCGTTCGGGATGTCCACGCCGCTCTCGATGATCGTGGAACAGAGCAAAATGTCGATCTCCTTGTTCAGAAACGCCATCATCGTGTTTTCGAGCAGCGCTTCCGGCATCTGTCCGTGCGCCATCGCAATGCGCGCGTCCGGCAGCAGCTGCTGAAAATGCGCGAGCGTCGAGCCCATCGTAAGTACACGGTTTGACACGATAAACGCCTGTCCCCCGCGGGAAAGCTCCTTTTGAAGCGCGCCCGTGATGAACGCGTCGTTGTACTCGGTCACGAACGTCTGCACGGGGAAGCGGTTCTCCGGCGGCGTCTCGATCGTTGAAATGTCGCGAATGCCCGTCATCGAAAGGTTCAGCGTCCGCGGGATCGGCGTCGCGGTCATCGTCAGCACGTCGATCTCGCTGCGAAGAGCCTTGATCTGCTCCTTGTGGTTCACGCCGAAGCGATGCTCTTCGTCGATGATCAGAAGCCCAAGATTCTTATAGCGGACCGATTTCGCAAGCAGCGCGTGCGTGCCGACGACCACGTCGATCGCGCCGGTCTCGAGGCCCTTTTTGACCTCGGCGCACTCCTTCGGGGACTGGAACCGCGAAAGACACGCGACCTTTACGGGGAAGTCCGCAAAACGCTGCAGCAGCGTATGATAATGCTGCTGGGCAAGGATCGTCGTGGGAACGAGGAACGCCGTCTGCTTGCTGTCCTGCGCCGCCTTGAACGCCGCGCGCATCGCGACCTCGGTCTTTCCGTAGCCGACGTCGCCGCAGAGCAGCCGGTCCATCGGACGCGGCGCTTCCATGTCCGCCTTGACGTCTTTGATCGCCTGCGCCTGATCCGGCGTCTCCTCATAGGGGAAGGCGTCCTCAAGCCGTTTCTGCCACGCCGAATCCTTCGAGAACGCGAACCCGCCGTTCTGCGTTCTTGCCGCGTACAGCCGCGCAAGGTCGACCGCCAGCTTCTTCGCACCCTGCCGCGCCTTTTCCACGCGCTGCTGCCACTCCGTACCGCCGAGCTTCGACAGCTGCGGAGGGACCTCGGCGTCCGCGCCGACGTATTTCTGAATGCGGTCGAGCTGATCGGTCGGGATATAGAGCCTGTCGTCTCCGCGGTAGGCAAACAGCAGATAATCCTTCGTACTGTTGTCGACGGTCAGCTGCTCGACGCCCATGAAACGTCCGATGCCGTGCGCCTCGTGGACCACATAATCGCCGACCGCGAGGTCCGTGTACTTCAGCGTGCCGCCGCGCTTTTTCGTATGCGAGGAGGGTTTCTTGCCGAACAGCTCCTGCGCCGTCAGCACATAGAGGTGCGATTCCGGGAACGCAAAACCCTGCGGCAGCGATTCCGATAAGACAAGCGCTTCGCCTCGCACCGGCGGCCGGGTCAGCGCATCGGCATAAGCAACGTTCATCCCGCTGTCCGCAAGCACATCGCGCATCCGCTCCTGCGCCTCACCGACATACAGAAGCACCGATTCCCGCGAACCGAGCAATTTTTTCAGCTCGGCGGAGAACTGTTCGGAATCGTTGAGATACGCCGGTGCGGGCTCCGCCGTGAAGCCGACGCGTCCGCGATGCCTGAAATTCGGATAGGGCCGGAACAGCGCATAATAGGCTGCGCTGCGGCGGGTGTCGAGCCGCCGCATCAAGGCGTCCGCTTCGATCAGCAGCTTGCCCTGCGACGGGTGACCTTCGCCGCGTTCGAGCGTCGCCGCAACCGTTTCGGAAAAGACCAGCTCGGCGGCTCTCGCCTCGTCCGCAATACGCGAAGGGTCGTTCATCAGGATCAGGCCGTCTCCGGGCAGATAGTCAAGAAGCGTTTCGGTAACCGGATAAAGCAGCGGCACCAGTACGTCCGCGCCGACGCACGGGCGGCGCTCCCCCCATGACTCTCGCTGCGCGTCGAAGCCCTGCGCCTTCTTCAAAAGCCGCAGCGCTCTGTCCATCGCCTCCGCCGTCTGCGGCGTTTCGAACGCGGGCGGCAGCACGACCGCACAAACCTGTTCGACGCTGCGCTGCGTCAGCGGGTCGAAGAGACGCATCTGATCCACGTCGTCGCCGAAAAACTCAATGCGGTACGGGAACTCCGCCTGCGGCGGATACACATCGAGAATGTCGCCGCGCGCCGCAAACTGTCCGGGGCCCTCAATCTCGGCGGTACGCTCGTAACCGGCTTCCGAAAGACGCGCCGTCAGCTCCCGCGGGTCGACCGTGTCTCCCACGGCAACGCGCACGATCTGCGACAAAAATGTCTCATGCGGTGCAAGCCTCTCCATGAGCGCTTCCGCGCAGGTGACGATCAGGCTCGGAACGCCGAGCGCAAGCTTTGAGAGTACGGCAAGACGCGCGCTTCTCCGTTCGGAGGAGACCGCCTCAAGGCGGACCAGCGGAAGCTCGCGCGGCAAAAGCAGCCCCGTATCGGGCCGATACGCCCTTTGCAGCTCGAAAAGCCGCATCGCCTCCGCGGGCGTCGGTACGACCCAGACAACCGTATGGTCCTCCGCAAGTGCAGCGTTCACCGCCGGGCGGTGCGCTTCGCTCAATCCGAAAACGGCGACCGTTCCGTCGCCGGCTTCCAGTGCAGAATGCAGTTGTCGATAGCCCGGGTCGTTTGCGACCGCGCGCAACAGCTCTTTCATATCGTCATCATGGTGCATTTTCGCACCAATTACTCCTCATCCCTGTGTCCGTCAATCGAAACGGAGCGGTTCTTTTCGTGCTTTTTGTTGTACTTTGTCTGCGCCTCGGTGATATTGCCCTGTACGATCAGCGCCGCGGCGTCGGCGGCGTGTTCAAAGACCTCGTCGAGCGTCTTTTGCTCTTCCTTCGAGGGCCGCTTCAGCACGTAATCACGCAGCATCAGGCTCTCATCCTTGCCGACGCCGATGCGGATACGCGCGAAATTCTCGGAATGCACACACGCGATGACCGAGCGCATCCCGTTGTGGCTGCCGGCGGAGCCGTTGGCGCGGATGCGCAGACTGCCGAGCGGCAGGTCGATGTCGTCGTAGAGCACGATCAGCCGATCCGGCTCAAGCTTGTAAAAATGCAGAAGCTGTTGGACCGCATCCCCGGACAGGTTCATATAGGTCTGCGGCTTCACAAGGATCACGCGTTCGTTTCCGATCCGCCCCTCGCCGTACAGCGCGGAAAAGCCCTTGGTCTTTACGCGCACGTCCAGCCTGTCCGCGAGGACGTCCAGCGCCTGAAAGCCTGCGTTGTGCCGTGTTTTTTTGTAGCTCAGCCCGGGGTTGCCGAGCCCGACGATCAGATACATAGCCATTCCCTTCCGAAATACGTATTTCCCCACGCCCGGTCAGGGGGAGGGGTCCGTATTGTTTATTATAACACGGGCGAATCACGTACGCAAGAAAAAGCTTTCCCCGTCACCGGATCCCGGCGTTTTGCATAGTATATCGAGGACGGACTTACCGTCCGGAAAGGAGAACCAAATGGCTGTTATTACCAATCAGGCAAATCTGACATATACCTACGGCGCGACGACAGCGTCTGCCGTATCGAACATTGCGGAAACCGAATGGAACGCCTCCCTCGCCGCGGAAAAGCGCGCGCTGGAGAGCGCCTACCGCGAGGGCTCGACGCTGACGTATCTGATCTCGCTCAAGAACAGCGGAGCCGCACAGGTCGAAGGCCTTGTGATCACCGACGATCTCGGTGCATATACGCCCGCAGGCGCTGCCGCGCCGGTTACGCCGCTGACCTTTTCCGGTCACGCAACGCTGTACGTAAACGGCACGTTTTCGGAGGAACTGACGCCCGAGACCGTGCCCGAAGGCGTGCGCTTCACGGTCCCCGAGATCCCCGCAGGGGCGGATGCGCTTCTCATCTATCAGGCGACGGTAAACGGCTTTGCGCCGCTGACCGCCGGAAGTGAAATTGTCAACACCGCATCCGTCGGCGAGACCGAACCGCTGACCGTTTCGGCGACCGTGCCCGTCGAAGCGTATGCGGACGTCTCGATCGAAAAGGAAATGTCGCCGAACCCTCTCACCGACGGCGCACCGATGACCGTGACCTTTACGATCGAAAACCGGGGCAACACGGAAGCGACCGATCTCGTGCTCACCGACGATTTCCCGCTCACGCTGACGGATCCTTCCGTAACCGTCAACGGCGCTCCCGTCACGGATTTTACGTTCACGGGCAACCTCTTTACCCTGCCTGCCGAGGGCAGTGCGACAACGCTTTCCGTGCCTGCCGCCGCGTTCTCGCAGGATGAGACCGGTGCCGTCACGGTTGCGCCGGGCGTGCTGACGATCGTTTTGACCGGAACAGTATAAGCCTTCGATCTGTTGAAACAGGTTTCACGATCCCTCTGTTGGCCTTCCTGCCGATACCTCCCTTTCCGCAAGGGAGGTTTTTTCTTGGCTTTTCTTGTTTTTTCTGTTGCGTTTGACGGAAAAAGAAGGTATCATATATTCGTATGAGTATGCATTCCGACATTGTAAGCTTTATCGGCATCGCGCGGCCGGCGGATCCCCTTTCGCTTCCCGCGCTGACGCTCGCCTATCTCGGCGACACCGTTTACGATCTGTACGTCCGCACGTTCCTTGCGGAAACACTGCGGCTGCCGATGCGCGCGCTGCACCTTGAGGCGGCGAAGCACGTCTGCGCCGCAGGACAGGCCGCGGCCTACCGACGCATTGAGCCCGCGCTTTCCGAAGCGGAGCAGGCGGCGTTCCGACGCGGACGCAACGCGCATTCCGGTACCGTGCCGAAGCACGCCGACGTGCGCGATTACCGCGTGGCGACCGGTCTTGAAGCGCTGCTCGGTCATTTGTATCTGTTGGGCGAGGACGCTCGCATCGGCGAGCTGATGCGCCTTGCCCTTGAAACCCCCATTGAATCCGAAAAGGAGCCCAAAGCATGAACGATCAAAGAAAAGACTACGGAAAGCGTCCCGCCTCCGGCGAGACCGGCGCGCGCACGCGTATGCAGTACGAAAAGCCCTACGGGAAGAAGCCGTATTCGAACGGCAAGAACTACGGAAACGGCGATCGGGAGTACCCGAAGCCCGTTTACGACAGGCCTTACGACGGCGGACATCGCAAGAAGAACGCCGAAAATCAGGGCGATTACGGCAAAAAGCCCTACAGCCGCGACAAGAAGCCGTATGAGCGCAAGCCGTACGACAAGGGTGAAGGCGATCGCAAGCCCTACGGTCGGAACGAGAAGTCCTTCGGCCGCAGACGCGACGAACAGCCCGGGCGCGGATACGAGCCCGCACCGGAGATCAACGAGCGCGATGAACAGCCGTTCCTTCTGATTGGCCGCAACGCGGTGCGCGAAGCTTTGAAGAGCGGGCGCAGCATCGACCGCATTCTGGTCACGACCGAGCACGACGGTTCGCTCGGCGAGATTGTCACACTTGCGCGCGAACGGAAGATCGTCGTGCGCGAGGTCGACCGCAAAAAGCTGGACGAGCTCTGTATGCCCTTCGGACACGGCGGCAAAACCGCGAACCATCAGGGCGTCGTTGCGTACGCGGCGGGCGTCAGCTACTGCGAGATCGCCGATATCCTCGAATATGCGACGGAAAAGGGTGAAGCGCCGTTCGTCATCGTTTTGGACGGCGTGGAGGACCCGCACAACCTCGGATCCATCATCCGCAGCGCGGACTGCGCGGGCGCGCACGGTGTGATCATCGGCAAGCGCAGAAGCGCGTCGGTCACCGCAGCGGCCGTCAAGGCGAGCGCAGGCGCAACCGAATACGTGAAGATCGCGCGCGTGGTGAACATCTCCGCGGCGCTTGCGCAGCTGAAATCTGCGGGGCTCTGGATCGCCGGCGCGGACATGAACGGACAGAATATGCACGGCGCGGCAATGAAGGGGCCGCTTGCGATCGTAATCGGAAACGAAGGCGAAGGCCTCTCTAAGCTCGTTCGTGACAACTGTGACTTCCTCGTCTCGATCCCGATGCAGGGACACATCGACTCGCTGAACGCGGGCGTCGCGGCGGCGATCCTGATGTTTGAAAAGAAGCGGCAGGACGCTGAATGAGCATGAACGCACCCACCGACGAAGAACTGCTCGCGCGCATTAATAAGGGCGATGACGAAGCGGAACGGCTGCTGTACGAACGCTACAAGCAGCTGGTCCGTTCGCGCGCGCATTCGTATTTTCTGATCGGCGCGGACCACGAGGATCTTGTGCAGGAGGGTATGCTCGGACTCTATAAGGCCGTCTGCGAATACGACGCGGACAAGGCGGCGTCGTTCAAGAGCTTTGCGGAAATCTGCATTACGCGGCAGATCCTTTCCGCAATTAAAAATGCCACGCGCAAGAAGCACAATCCGCTGAACCATTACGTCTCGCTGAACGCTTCGCCCGCCGAAGCGGACGGCGAGCTGACGCTTCTCGACACCATGCGTTCGCTGCGCGTCGCCGACCCCGAGGACGTGGTGATCGGGCGCGAAAACTTCGAGCGGATGGTTCTGTACCTCGAGAACACGCTCTCGCCCATGGAACGGCGCGTGCTGAGTCTGTATCTGGACGGGCTCTCCTATCCGCAGATCGCGTCGCGCATCGAAAAACCTTTGAAATCGGTCGACAACGCCATGCAGCGCGTCAAGCGCAAGCTGGAAGGCTTTAAACACTGACAGGCATACAGAAGGACGGAGGCAAGCGCCTCCGTCCTGTTTTGTATTATTGCGATCAGTTCTGCACCGTCAGCGTGATTTGCACGCTCCCGCCGTTGATATGAAGCAAATCCTTTGGACCACCGTTGCTGTCAAGCTCGTTTAGCCCGGTAATCGTGATCGTTTGCGGCGTTCCCTGTACGCGGCTGAATCTTACCGTCACTTCGTCTTCCTGTCCTGCATAGTATTCGCGGCTTCCCGGGATCTGTGTATAGTACGTTCCCTCCGTCGTATCAAGCTGAACAGTGCAATCACTGCCCCAACCGAAATAGATCCTGTTTTTGCCGTTCGCAATACGAAGCACGATCACGCCGTCGTCGTTGTATGCCTGTTTGGTTTTATGATTTTTATTTTTTGAAAAAAACCGCCGGGGAAATCCGGCGGTTCGGTATGTATGGCGGTGTGCGGTCGTTTTCTGCGGCTCAATAGCTGGTGCCGTAATCCGCATGCATCGAGGTCCAGGTCTGCGTACCGCTCTGTACGCGGCTTGCCGGGATCGTCCACACCCGGATCGTGGAATGGTGCGCTTTGATCGAAACCATCTCCCCGATCTTCTCGTTGACGATCGTCCCGAGCGAATCGTCCGTGACGCTGATCCGCGTCTCATATGCGCCGATGTTGCCGTCCGTGCCGTTCGCGTACCACATCAGGGCTTTCACGTCGCCGTTCTGCGTCTGCCACATAAGCAGCAGGACCGTATCATAGGAGCCCTCGTAGACCGCGTCGCTGTTCAGGAACAGATAGTTGTTGTTCAGGAAGTTCCCTATGTTGGATGCAGACTCGATCTCGCTCCGGAACGACGGATAGATCTGCCCGACGTAATCGAAGACGGTGTTCGATCTCAACGTGTTCAGCCGTGCCATCGCTTCATCGCCGTAGGCAAGCTGCAGTCTGCCGTTCTCGTAATGTGTGGCCATGATGCCGTCTTTGGAGCTACGGCGTGTGTTCGGATGCGTGCCGCTGACGGTGTAGATCGTGCACACGATCCAGTAGTATCCGTCCTCGCTTCCGGCAACGAAGCCGTCACGCTTATCGTACTCGTCGTACTGTCTCCAGTTGAATCCGAAATCGGCGTCGATCACGCTGTCGGCGGTGTCATAGTAGCACGTGCGGAAGGCGTTGTAGTCGCCGTTCTTTGCGGCTGTCGTCATTTCATCGAACAGGTCCCAGAAAAGCTGCATGATCTGTTCATCGGAGACCTGCTCCTGCTCGGGTTCAGGTTCGGGTTCGGGCTCCGGTTCAGGTTCGGGAGCGGGTTCGGGCGCGGGAGCCGGTTCCGGTTCGGGAGCGGGTTCGGGCGCGGGAGCCGGTTCCGGTTCAGGAGCGGGTTCGGGCGCGGGAGCCGGTTCCGATGTATTTACGGAAGCAGCCTGTCTTCCTTCCTTCTTTACCTTTGCGCAGCCGATCACGGCAATGAGGCAGCACGCCGCCAGCAGCAGCGCAAGGGTCTTTTTGATGATCTGTTTCATTTTGATTGTTCTCCTTTTTTTATAAATTCGGGTTTTTCTCTGCCCTTTTCACCCAATAAGATACATTTCACAGGCATTTGGTTTTATGATTTTCAAATTTTATTGAAAAAAAGATCTCCGTCTCGAAAAACGGAGATCTTTTTTTGAGCGGCGGCCGCGCCCGGAGGGAGTTCCGGGAGGAGAGAAAGGCAACCGCCGCCTCGGGGGAGAACATGATAAAAGGCAGAGGTAAGGAGGTGTATCCGCCTTTTATCGGATCGAATCTTTTTCAGCGAACCGTTCCGTCCTCAAAGTAGGACCAGCTTCCGAAATAGGTCATGCCTTCGAATACCTGATACGAGCGGACGCGCAGGTGATACGTCTTGCCGGACTTCAGACCGCGGAATGTGTATTCATGGGTCTTCGGATCGGTGATCTTGACCGTCGCCTTGATGTACTGCGAGGAATAGCCGCCCTCCAGGATCTGGACCTGATACCCCGTGAAGACCTTGGATTCGTCCCATGTGACCGTCAGCGTGCCTTTGCCGGGCGTCACGTTCGTGATCTCGCGCTGCGTGATGTAGACGATCGTCTTCAGCGGTCCGACGATCCCGAGGTTATAGTTGTCCATTGCTCCGCCGATCGTCTTGCCGGCGGCGGCGTCGGTCTTCTCGGCAAAGTACGCCTTGACGCCGTACTGGTAGCGCGTACCTGCATAGACCTTGCGATCATAAAAGTAGGTGTTCGTCGTGTTGTTCCAGCGCTCGAACGTCGTCCAGCCGGAGCTTGCCAGATTCCACGCGCGGCGATAAATGACGTAGCCCTTTGCGCCGGGGACCGGATCCCACCGGATCAGCGGGACTCCATTGTTTACCACGGTCGTGCCGGTCGTCGGCGGCAGATAGATCTTGAACCAGGCGGTGCGGGTCTCGCCCGTGTCTTTCATGGTGATATCCGCGTACGCGGTGCCTGCGTCGACATTGCTGCGGTACACGACCGTGTAACGGGACGGATCGACGACGCCGTCCCCGTCTCTGACGACGAGCTTCGGCTCCTTTGCCGTGCCGTCGGCGACCACATAGGGCGTCGTGCCCCTGTACTGCACCTCGCCCTCCGCAAAGGAGACTTCAGCGGTTGCAAGCGAACCGACCGAAACGCGGACCGTGTGCTTGAAATAACCGTTTTTCGTCCGGATCGTGACCGTCGCCTTGCCGTTCTTCTTCGCGGTCAGAACGCCGTTGTCGATTGAAGCGACGCTCGTATCGTCGATGCTCCAGTTGAGCTCGTTTGCGGGGTATGTGACCCGCGCGTTCAGGAATCTGCCCTTCTCGCTGACGCACTGACCGCGCAGATAGAAGATGATCTCCGTCGTTTCGCCGACGTTCATGCCGTAATCGGTTCTGTCGGTCTCGAACACGTAGTCGTATTCCGGCGGCATGGTGAAGTAGAAGACGACGCCCGAAGTCTGCGGCGCATCTTCGAATTTGTCGATCGCATAGCCGATCCGGCGGCTCACCGTCCTGTTCGCGGGCTGGGTAAACTCATTTGCGCTGTATCTTGCGAACCACTGGATCCAGTACAGTCTGCCCTCGACCTCGACGCAGCCGACGCCGATCTTGTCGTAATACTTCTGCATGATGTTCTCACGGTGGCCCTCGGAGTTCATCCACGCGTCCATGACCTCCGCTGCGCTCTGCTGATATTCAGCCGCGTTCTCGCCCCAGACCGAGCCCATGTACGGCGAGTAGAACGCGCTGCCGTCCGGACGGGTGTGCGAGAACAGGACCGCAAGCTCCATCGCGCGCTGCATGGCGTATTCGGTGAGATCCTCGTCCATGACGAGCGGATTGAGGCCCGCTGCCATACGCTCCTGATTGACGAGATCGAGGACCTCGAACGCCTTGTCGTACCGCTCGACGCCGGTTACCGTGATGTATTCCTGTCTGCGCCAGCCGGAACGGCCGAACGGGTCAAGCTCCGGGTTGCCGACGTGAACCGTCGTGTAGCGCGGGTCGAAGCCGTAGTCGTCGATAAACTGCACGCTTGCGGGCACGTCGACTTCCCTGAGGGAGGCCGTCCCGTAAAACGCCTGACGGTTGATCCTCGTAATGCCGTCGTTCAGCGTCAGGGTCTGCAGCCGATCGTCGTTGAGCAGGATCTGATACGGGATGATCGTCAGCGCGGTCGTCGTGAACGATTCCAGCCCGTGACACTCGCCGAAGCTGCCGTTCTCCGCCGTGGTGATCGTTTCCGGCAGGGTAACGTTCTTCAGTCCGTCGCAGTACGCGAAGCACAGGCCCTCGATCGTGTTGAGCGTCGTGCCGAAGTCGATCGTCGTCAGCGCTTTGCATCTCGCAAACGTGCGGTAACCGGTCTTTTCAAGGCCTTTGCCGAACTTGACGGACTTCAGATTCTCACAGTTTTCAAAGGCGCACGCGCCCATTTCCGTGACCGTGTCCGGGATCGTCAGCGATTCAAGCGCATGACAGGACGTGAACGCGCTGAACCCGATCGTCGTTACGTCGGAAAAGTCGATCTGCTTCAGATACCGGTTGGAGGCAAACGCGCTTTCTCCGACGGCTTCCGCGCCCGCGGGGATCTTGACGTTTGCGGTCGTTCTGCCCGCAGGATAGCTTACGAGCGTCTTGCCGCCTTCGGTGAACAGGATCGCGTCCCGCACCGTGAAGGTCGCGTTGCCTTCCTCGACGTCAAACGATTCGATCGCGCCGTCCCAGAACGCAAGCGGGCTGATGACTTTCAGCGTTTTCGGCAGCGTGTAGGATTTGATCGCCGTTCCCTGGAACGAATACTCGCCGATGTTCTCCAGGCCGTTCGCCGTGACGGACTCCAGCGCGGAGCAGGCCGCAAAGGTGGTGCCGACGCAGGTCACCGAATCCGGGAGCGTCACGCTCGTCAGCCCGGTGCACTGACAGAACGAAGAGTACAGATAGGTCAGCCCCTCCGGGAGCTGAATGGACGTCAGGTTTTTGCAGTCCCAGAACAGATAGCTGCCGAGGCCGGTGACGCCTTCTTCGACGACGACCTCGACGATCTGATCGCGCACGCCGTACCACGGGCTTTCCGCCGCCTTGCTGAAGCTTTTGACCTCGCCCGTGCCGGTGATCGTCATCACGCCGTCCTTCATCGTCGCGACGATGCCGTCGTTCAGCGCGAACGTCATCGGTTCGCCGTTTTCCGTTTCCTTCATGGCGGCGTCGGACTTGCGGCCGTGACCGCTCTCTGGAATGTGCATACCCGTCGGCGCGGCCATGCCGTCCTCGGAGACTTCCGGAACATCCTCTGTTTCTTCATGCACGGCCGCCTCGCCGAGCTCTGCGGTCGGTTCTTCCGTTTCCGCAGGTTTTTCCGTCTCCTCCGCCAAAGCGGCAGGCGTCAGCCCGATTGTCATCAGCAGGCAAAGCATCCATGCGATCCATCGTTTCATCATAAAAGTGTTCTCCTTTCGTTCCCTTCTCGGGTTCCTGTTCACTTATTAAGATAATCGAATACGGCGTTTGGTTTTATGGGTTTGAAAAAACCGATCATTTCTGCGGACGGATCCGGGAAACAGAAAAAAGAGCCGCAAAATGCGGCTCGATCGTTTGAATGCTGTGATCAGATCAGATAAAGAGCAAGCGAAATCAATGCTGCGCTGGAGAACATTCCGAGACAGACCAGCGGCCACTTGCCGATACGGGTAAAGCTGTAAATATCCGGCCATCTGCGCGGTTCCGGCACAAAGATGACCTTATACCAGTACAAAACGCCGTACAGCACGACCGGCGCGACGCCGACGGCGATCGCCCACGCGGTCATGGGACGTGTTTTTTCAAAGACGAGGAAGGACACGATCGCAAGCAGCGGGCAGATCAGGTGCATCAGAAGCTGCGCGCCGGAAAGAAAATCCTTCCACTCGTGCGAAAGCGGCGCAAGCAGCAGAAGGACCGTCAGCATCGTGACCGTGACCGCCGCCGTGCCCGCGAATTTCAAAAGCTGCACCCACACGGGAAGACCGCCGCAAAGCCATGCGATCACAACGGCGACCGATGCAGCCGCGCTGAGAAGATTCGACAGCATGGTGAAATAGCGGAATAATGTGCTTGTCGGGTTCGATACCCGGATCCCCCATATGAGACAACCCGTAACAAGCGCGATATTTGCACCGTTCAGGATCAGTGACGGTATCATTCGGTTCCCCTGCTTTCTTTCGGTTTACGTTGTATTTTAGCACGTTTCTTCGTCTGCCGCAAGCGTTTACGCACGGATTTGCCGGAGCGCTTCTTTTTCCCGCCGGACGTTTTCGAAGCGAGCTCGCGAGCCAGATCTTCCGGTATCTCCACCGGCCCCGCCTTAAGCGCTTCCGCCGCCGCTTCCGCGTCCGGACCCGCCTGCATGGTTTTGGGCGCTTTCGGCTCCTTTGCGTACGAATGGTTTCCGAAGGTCAGAAGGAGAAGTGAAATATAGAACAGCAGCATATAGATCACATGGATCACGGGCACGTCGAAGATCGCAAAATAGACCCCCAGCAGCACATCCGAAAGCGCGAACAGCTTGGCGGCATACCGGATCGGTCCGGGCTGACCTCCTGCGCTGTTGTACATAAGCAGCAATACCGGCACATATACGGCGGACGCCCACGCCGGAAGCCCCATACGCGCCGCAAAGCCTACGATGATCAGCGCTGACGCGCCGAATGAGATCAGCGCCCACCATACCCAGCGTCCCTTGCTCATCGGCTCGCTTCGCAGGAAGTTCACGATCAGCAGAATGTGTCCCAGAAGGAAGATCAAAGCCCCCGGGAGGAAGTATTTGGAGATTACAATGTCGCCGATAATCGCGACAAGGAATCCGGGGAACACGGAATCGCGAAGCCGCTGCTCCTTCCGACGGAAGTGCAGGAAGAACAGAACAATCAGCGCAAACCCGACGACCGCCTTCCAGACCATCCGCTGCTCGTCCATGTCCGCAAAGAACCAATACGCAGCCTCCGCCTCCAGTACCGCTGCGCAGAAGATCCCGAGGAAGATCCATGTCGGCACCCCGAGCTTGTTGTGCTTTCGGCGAAGCCGCACCAGCAGCCAGATTCCGAAGGTAAGCAGGATCCCGATGAGAAAGCAGATTCCCGAGAGCGCGATCCGCCAGTTGAGGCCGAGCGACTCGATCCCGATAAACGTCGCCAGCTCCCTCGCGTCGAAAGCAGCCTCGACAAAGCCGTCCGGCATCCGAAGCTGCTGATCCTCCGTCCGGTACGCGACGCCGGTGTCGCCGGCTTTGACCTTGACGGGCTCCGACTTCATGCCCGAATACCGTCCGGATGCGCGCACGGAGCACTCGGCGCAGTAAACCTCCACGATGCCGCTGCCCGCCGCTTTCCATGTGACCTCGAAATCCATGTCGTGCGGTATCGCGATCACGCTCGTATTTTCGATCCGCTCCATATAGAAGAGCTTGTCGAGTTCTATGCCCGATCCGTCTTCAACCGAAGCGCTTTCCAGTCCGTTTTCATAACGAATCTGTCCCCTGTGATCCAGATATACCCGGATCTCCGGGAACTCCGTGTACGTAAGACAGATGTCCGCCGGTCCGCGTACCAGCACGTAGGTGAACGATTGCTCCTTGTCGAACACGCCTTCGCGGATCGTATCGAGGCTTGCAAGGTACGTGTCCTCGCTGTGCTCGTTGAACAGCCGCAAAAACAGATTGCCGCTGTTATTGTTTGCGCCGGCAAGTTCCGTTCGCGTCAGGACGTTGCCGAACACACGAACCACATAGTCGATCAGCTCGTCAAGATCTTCCCGGCTTTCCTTGTCGCTGCCCTGCAGCGCAAGCATCAGGTTGCGGAGCGTCGCCACCAGATTGGAAGCGTTCTTGTTCTGCATGATGCCGACGACGGCGGGCTGGAAGCGCTCGTTGTAGTGCTCCCGGCTCTCCATCAGTTCCATGATCATTGAAAGCAGCAGCCGCATCCGCAGATTCAGCGCCGGACTGTAATTCGTCTCAACGCCGTATATCTTCCGCGCTGTCTCCGCGCGGTAGTCGGTAAAGATCTCGCCGACCGACGAAAACTCCGTGACCGGCAGAAACAGATCCTGTCCGTACCTGCCGAACCCCCAGTCGGCGGGCATGACCTGCGGAACAAGGTCCATCGGGTTCAGAATGTTGAAGATGTTCTCATATCCCGTCTCCGGCGGATTCAGCACCGCGGCGGGCGTGGCGAACGTATAAGCGTAAACGTCCTCCTTCTCGAATATCCCCCTCTGCACCAGAAAGCCCGCCGTCAGATTCGAAACGGCGGCGGCGCGGCTGAAGCCGGACATCCAGATCTTGATCTCGCCCTCGATGCCGTTGGTGAGGATATACCCGGAAAGGCGGTCGATCACAAGCTGCGCGGCGGACATGAACCCCTCGTGCACGTCGCCCGCGCCCGGCGTCATGTTGGACTGCCACTCGTTCTTATATCCGCCGCCGCAGACGCCGATCGCGATCAGCGTGAAGGGCTCCTCCCCCTCGCGCTCCATTTTTCGCGTCCCCATCGCCGTGGAGATGGTGTACATACTGGTTTCTTTGGAATAGTCGTCCTGCCGGATGTTCGAAAAGCCCGCGTCCGCAAGATACCGTCTGAGATTCAGAGACGGATCGAAGCTCGCGTCCGGCTCCCCGTTGTTCGGCACGCGTTTGGCAGACAACGCCATCGCAAGCGACATCACGGCAAGATTCCCGTCGTACGCGGTCGCCGGGCGATAGAACGGATAGTCCGCAAACCAGATATCGAACTCGGACGTGTCCCTGCTCGCGCGAAAATTCAGACCTGCCCGCACTTTGCGCACGGGGTATCCGTTGACGGCGACGGGATCCCCTTTTTCGTCCCGCTCGACGACGGCGTCCCCGCCGAACATCTCGACGTCCAAATCGCCTGATGAATCGTTGTCCGGCGACGTCTCCGTTCCCTCCGCCCAAACAGCCGACAGCGAAGCAAAGACGAACATGAGCGCCAGCAGCACGGCAATCGTTCGTTTACACATAAGCAACCCCTTCCTGTACCCTGTATCATCCTTCGGAAAGCCGTGAACGCGCACCGTTCCGTTTTCCGTTCCCGTTTCGATCCGGACGCGCGCGGCTTCAGCCCCGCGTCGCCGTATAATAGATGAGATCGCGCCATTCGCCGAGGTATTCAAACTCCCGTGCGGAAAGGCGGCTGCAGCGCATACCGCACTTTTCCATCACGCGGCGCGACGCGTCGTTGCCGGTAAAAAACGACGCGCAGACGGTTTTCATGCCCTTCTCTTCAAAGAGATACGCAAGAAACCGCTTCACCGCCTCGGTCGCATAGCCTTTGCCCCAATGCGCCGAGCCGATCCCGTAGCCGATCTTGCAGGCGCTGTCCCGCTCGTCGAAATACAGGATGATCCCGATGAGCTTTCCGGTCGCCTTGAGCCGGATCGCAAAGAGATCGTCCCGCCCGAGATACGTCGAAAAATCGAAGTCCTCAAGCGATTCCGCATACCGGCAGACGAAAGTTTCCAGCACCTTTTTGTCGTGCGAAATGCTGTTGAAATAATCCTCTTGATCGGTCTCTTTGATCCGGTCGAGGATCAGCCGTTCCGTCTCCATGCGCTCCGGCTTTTGGATAAGCTCGATCTCGTCGAGCCCGCCCGGGGTGACCTTTCGGTTCCCCGTTTCGAAAAAGCCGAGCCGCGCATAGAGCCGCCTTGCACGGTCGTTGTTTTCAAGGATCCGAAGCGTCGGCGTACCGGGGCTGATCGCCGCGGCAAACCGCAGAAGCTTCGTGCCGTATCCCTTCCCCTGCTGTTCGGGCAGAACGTACAGATCCTCAATGAGATCGCCCGTCACCGAAACGACGCCGACCGGCTTATCATCAACGAGCAGAAAGATCCGGCTGCCTTCGTCCATTTTGGTCTTTAGGTACGCCGCCTGCCGCTCCGCGGTATGCAGCGCAACGAATTCCGGCGTGCAGAACGCGCAATGCGACGCCCGCCACGCGGCGGCGTGCACGGCTGCGGCATCCGCAAGATTCGATGCATCGACCGGTACGATCATGGTTCCTCCGAAGCTCAAACAAGAGCAGATGATATTGATATCCGTTTCATGCGCGCAGCGCAATTCACATACAATCCCTCCGTCCCGGCTTCGCCGATCCACCTCCCTTTGCGCAAGGGAGGCTTTTGGTTGTGCCGACACCCCTTTAACGAGGAATGTGCAAACGAACGAAAGGGGCGACCCCGTTTGCACCGCCAGTGCGATGCGTCTCTCCCTCCGCCTCGCTTCGCTCGGCACCTCCCCCATCAGGTGGAGGTCGGCGTTGCCATGCTTTTCGAGTTGCTCTCCCCGAAGGCGTACATATACAGAGGCTTCTCCCCCTTTTAGGGTGGAGAAGCTCCGCGAAGCGGTGATGAGGGGGCTCGGCGGATCCGCGAAAAGCGTCCCGCTTTTCTGCGTGTACTCCTCATCCGATCCCTTCGGGATCACCTTCTCCATAACAAGGGGAAGGCTTTGGAGGCGTCGATCATCTGTGCAGAACGCCATTATTCGGACATTCGCTTGAGCAGCGTCGACACGACCGGCCGGATCGGAGGTGAGATCATCGAAAGGTCGATCTCGTCCCTTGCGAAAAACCGCAGCGCCTCCATCTCGCCGTCGCGCGCGGTCGGTGTTCCGCGCCAGTTCCGGCAGAGATACACGATCTCGAAGTTGGAGACCTCGTCGCCGTTCGGATAGACGTAATGCGCCTCCGGTCCGGAGTTGACGCAGAAAAAGGTCAGCTCGTCGGCGATCAGTCCCATCTCCTCTAAAAGCTCCCGCCTT
>JAEEGL010494237.1_pt1 | contig 19664 bp, 17 predicted proteins | sample 9134231 | NCBI WGS metagenome assembly JAEEGL01 (sample SAMN16246548, study PRJNA631951) | gut metagenome | biome: gut microbiome; feature: rumen; material: fiber-attached | host: Bos | place: Iran: Karaj | collected 2018-10 | reverse complement strand
GAGTTCTCGTTCCACAGGTCCTTGAACAGGTTGTCCATCTTATGGAGAACCGACCAATCGTTCTTCGCCGTCACGATGCAGGTTTTCGTCCTCATCTCGAGCCTGCTGTCCTTGAGGATCCTGAGGATGCTGAGCTCGTGGTCGGTGGTCACGGACAGCTTCGACGCATAGCGGCGGCAGGCGATCATCACAGCCTCCTCATTATCCACGTCGATGTCCTTCATGATCATCCTGGCCAGCTTGGAATAGTTGATCAGGCCTTTGGAGACGCAATCCTTAATGCTGGGGTGCGCGTCTATGTAGATGCGCGTTTTCTCCGCGAGGCTCTCGCTGAGCACGTTCTTCGACATGCGGGAGTGATTGTTTTATTTTGTATATATGAGTTCCAATTGAGACATTTCTAAAGCCAAAAGGTCTGCTGCAATAGCATGAGGTCAGTTTACGGCCCGGATCGGTTTTCAGGCGCCAGAATGTATGGATGTGGACATCAAATATCGGCGGTTCAGAATATAATGACGGGGGATCCCCCCGCCGAAACGGTTTCAGACCACTTTGACGACAGGAGTCCCGTCCTGGGCGAGGACCACCTGGACGCCGCTCATGTTCTTCAGGTTCTCGTAGAGGATATACTTCAGATATGCTTCGTCGCTGTCGAAGGATTCGCGGACCTTGTCGACGGCGGCTTTGCTGGCTTCCGCCTCGACCTGTATGCGCTCGAGATCGATCTGGGCCTTCTCCAGCTGCTGCTGGGCGATGAGCTTCTGCTCGACGGCCTCGCTCATGGCTCTCGGTATGCGCATCTCGCGGATGATGACCTTATCCACCACTATGCATCCGTCGCATCTGTCCATTATCTGGTTGGACAGGTTGCTGGTGATGGCGGATTCCACGTCGGATCTCTTGTCCGAGATTATCTCCAATGCGGTGTAATTGACGCAGGTGAGCCTGGGGACGGATCTGACCTCCTGGTGCAGGATGGTTATCTTCCAGTCCTCTCCGTACTCGAGACGCAGTTTTTTGATCATTTTCTCCGGGATATGGAAAGTGACGGCGATGTCCATGTCTATGACGAGGCTGTCCTTGGTCAGGACGGAGATGCCTCCGACGATGTCGATGTCGTCGTCATATCCGATGTATTCGACGGTCTGCGTATTGTATCTGATGTTCTCGACGGCGGCGAGAGCGTATCTGGGATCCATGTGCCATCCTTCGTCGATGACTTCGCCTATGTTCCCCGCAGGGCTGTTGACGACGACGCCTTTCTCTCCCGCCCCGACCTGCACGAAAGACATGCTGGCCACGAAGAGGACTATTATGAGAGCTATGATTCCGAGGGCCGCGCCGGTTTTGGACCCGTTTTTCTTGGCCCTGATGCCGAACGCTATGCAGGCGACCGCCAGAACGGCGCCGATGACGAACGGGACTATCCCGAGCATCACGCTGGACCCGACCAATATTATGCTTGCCAAGCACAGGATGGGGGCCAGCTTTGACAATTCGAAGCTGTCCATGCGGATCGGAATGGGATCCCAGCATTAATCTGTATGCGCAGGAAACTGAAATCAGCATCCGCAGACGGCCAGATCGGAGATCGGACACCCTCCGGCGTACATTTCCATGCATTTTTTTGTGCATTCCCTGCACCGGCTGAATCTGCGCTCGGCCTCTGCCGGATCCCCGTAGGATTTCCAGCATCCGGAGCAGACGCAGGAGCCCCCGCCATATCTCATGAAGCCTTCCACATCCGCGAGAGGGTATCCGAGGAAGATGCCGACTTCATGCGGCATGCCGATCTCGGCGAATCTGGAGCGGAGATGCCTCAGATAACCTGCGGAATCCGCCCCACCGTATCCGTAATCCCCGAGGAACTTCCTGACTCCGGCGCCGGAAAGCGTCTCTGACAGCAGCTCCGGACGGTAAGCGTACACCAGAAGGGCGTCCGGCTCCGAACGGAGGGCCATGACGAATACCCCGCAGGAACGGAGCGCCCTGTTGATGGAGCGCAATCCCGCCATGATTTCGGAAGGAGGCGCGCACATCCTGAACATGCTGCCGCATTTTATTCCCGCCAGGGTGGGGGCACAATGCCTGATTACCCGCTCTTCCAGCGTGCATGCGCATCCGTTCCGGCATCCGCGATGGGTGGCGGCATCTGTTTCCATATTTAGGCATAATTAAATTATGATATTTATATTTAGGTAAACCTAAAATTATGACACCTATGGTTTAAGCGGGCCGCGCATACGGCATCGCATGAGACTCACGGATGCGCATCTGCATCTCCACGACGGGATTCCCGCCGGATCGTATCCCGATGCGGATTCGCTCGAAAGATTCGTGTCATGCACCGCGAGACCCTGCGAATGGCACCCTTCGGACGGGGATCCGCGCGCGGTGGAATCGTTCGGGGTGCACCCATGGTATTGCCCGGAATGGACGCGGGAATCAGAGGACGAGCTCCGCCGGATCCTGGACGGCGATCCGAGCGCCCAGGTTGGCGAAATCGGGCTGGATTCCAAGAGGGGAACGGTGGCGGACCAAATGCCTGCGTTCATCGGGCAGCTCCGGATGGCTTCCGAAATGGAGCGCATAGCATCGATCCATTGCATCGGATGCGAGGACAGGATCCTCGAAGCGTTAAAAGCCAATGGGAAAGGGTGCAGATGCGTTATCATGCATTCATTCTCGTCAGAAAGCTACGCCAAACCATTCGCCGGGCTGGGATGCATGCTGTCTGTGAACCCCCGCATACTGAAACGCTCCGAGATCAGGCTGAAACGCTTTTTCGCCTCTGTCCCGCTGGACAATCTCCTTCTGGAGAGCGACGCGCCGAATTGCCCGAAGGATTTCGCCGGGATGGGGGATTTCGCCGCGAAGATAGCCCCATTCTACGGGATGGAGGCTGAGGAACTATGCGACATCGTATGCCGCAATTTCCGGAGGTCGGTGCATGGCCGAGAACATCAGCGCAAGAACCGAAATCCTGATCGGAAAGGAGGGCGTGGAAAAGCTGAGGGAAGCTTCGGTCATCCTCTGCGGATGCGGCGCTGTAGGAGGGTATGCATTCGAAGGCCTTGTCCGCGCCGGCATCGGGCATATACGCGTGGTGGACAAGGACGTATTCTCGGAGAGCAACATGAACAGGCAGATCCTGGCGACCAAGGATACCATAGGCATGCCGAAGACGGAAGCCGCGAGAAGACGCGCGCAAAGCATCAATCCTGATGCCAAGATAGAGACAATGGATGCCCTCGTCTCCGAAGAGACCATCCCGGAGATCCTCAGCGGGGATTTCGATGTCCTCATCGATGCGATAGACACTGTTAGGATGAAAACAAGGCTGCTCCAAGCCGCCTGCGAGGCCGGGATCCGCACCTTCTCATCGATGGGGGCCGCGCTTCACATGGACGCCGGCGCCGTCCGCATATCCCCGGTGATGGGATCCAGGGTTTGCCCCATGGCTTCCCGCGTCAGAGCGTCGCTGAGAGGTTTCGACGCATCGAATATAACATGCGTCTATTCCGAGGAGAAACCGATCGCCGTGCCGGATTCCAGGGACGAATTCGGGAAAAGCGTCCTCGGCTCCATGCCGACGATCCCGGCGATATTCGGAATGACTCTGGCCAACGAGGCAATAAAATACCTTCTGAGCAGATGAGACTGGGGGCCCGGACCCCCATTTTCTCATGCGTGCCTTATCCCTGTGGCTTCCGAGATGTCTTTGCTGACTGTGCAGAGATCGCTCTTGGAAAGGCCGTGGATGTCGTCATGCCCGGTGACGCGGGCGAAGGTCCTGAGCTCGGATGCCATCGCGCAGAGGAAATTGGCCACCCTCTGGGCCCCGGCTCCGACGTCGAGACGGTCCTCGAGCTCCGGATCCTGGGTGGCGATGCCCATCGGGCACTTGCCTGAGCCGCATATCCTGTATCTCTGGCATCCCAGAGCCATCAGTGGAGCGGATGCCATCGCAACTGCGTCGGCGCCCATGGCGATCGCCTTGGCCACATCCCCGCTGGTGCGGAACCCTCCGGTGATTACCAGCTCCTGATCCATACCGTGGGAATCCATGTATCTTCTGGCTCTGGCCAGAGCGTAGACGGTAGGCACCGAGGACGATTCCCTCAGGAATTTGGGCGAGGACCCGGTGGCGCCGCCGCGGCCGTCGATGGTGATGAAATCGCACCCGGATTCCGATATGAACTTCAGATCGTCCTCTATATGTCCGGCGGAGATCTTCACCCCTACCGGAAGGCCGCCGCTCCTCTCGCGGAGCATGTCCGCCAGCGCTTTGAGGTCGCCGGGGCTGTCGATGCCCGGGAATCTGGACGGGCTCTGGATATCTTTACCTGCGGATTTGCCGCGCATGACGGCGATTATGTCCGTGACCTTGTCGCCGGGGAGATGCCCGCCCATGCCGGGCTTGGTCCCCTGGCCGATCTTGATCTCGATGGCATGGGAGTTCCTCAGGGTCTGGGAATCGAAAGAATACATGTTGGGCGCGAGCTCGAATATGTACCTGTAGGAAGAGACCATCTCGTCGTAAAGAGCTCCTCCTTCTCCGCTGCACATCGCCGTCTTCGCCATGGCGCTTCCCTTGGCCAGAGCTATCTTCGCCCTGCCGGAAAGGGCCCCGAAGGACATGTGGCTGACGAATACCGGGCTTTCCAGCACCATAGGACGTTTCGCCTTCTTCCCTATGACCGTCCTCAGAGAGACTTCGGCGCCGTCGTCCAGCGGGAAATGGGAGAGCTGCGCTCCCAGGATCAGGATGTCATCGAACTTCGGCACCGGCATCAGGGTATCCATGGCGCCCGATATGCTCCTGCCGGTGAGGGCCATCTCATGGATGTCGTCCATCGCTCCGCCGTCGCGCCTGACCAGCTCCGGCGGAATGGCGAGGGACGGCCTGCGCTTTTCCTTCTCCCCGGATGCAGCTTCGTCTTCCGGCTCCGCGGCCGATGCGTCGCCGACCCTGCTGAACTCGCTCTTCGGCGACCCGCACAGGGGGCACTTCCAATCGTCGGGAAGGTCATCGAACCTGACGGATTCCTTGCTCTCGTCGTATATCTCCCCGCATACGCCGCATTTGTATATGCCCGGGACCCAATCCGGCTCTCCGGCCGGCTCGCCGACTTTTTTGAAGGCACTTTTAGGCGAACCGCACAGAGGGCAAACCCAATCGTCGGGAAGATCCTCGAATCTGACCGGCTCCACGCTTTCGTCGTATATCTCGCCGCAGACACCGCATTTGTAGACTGCCATGATACCGCATGGGAATCGGGCTTTAAACGGTTTCACAGCGGAATTCGGCCTGCGATGTCCCAAAAACCTGTGCGGTCCCCGTAATCCTGCCGGAGACGGGACCTGTACTGCCTGAATGCCTTGGCTCCTCCGGGCTCGTTCTTGGATACGGACTCCAGGAACGCCAGAAAAGAGGCGGCCTGGCGGTAGGAATCCGTGCGCCCTTCCCTGAGGATGGTTTCGAGGGCCGATCCGGCGGCCTTCCTTGCGCATGCCCCCTGCCCCGAATTCCCGATCGCCCTGATTACCTTGGCAACATCGGAGCCTTCCGGCAGCGAGAAACCCCTGGATTCCAGATAAGAAAGGACCTCCTCCTGCATGCCGTTTCTGGCCAGGAAAGAAAGCGCTGCATCGTCTGCTCCGCCGCGGAGCCTCTCTTCGGCCACCAGGCGCACGAGCTCCTCCCTGCTTTTCCCCGAGGACATCGCCGCTTTCAGAGCATATTCGCTGGGCTCGCGGACGAGGTTCTCCATCTCTATGCGGCGCATGGATCCTGCATCCCCGACGATCCTGAATGCCTCGTAGGCGGCGTTCCTTCCTTTGGCGTCCATTTCGCTTATGTCAGGAAGCATGCCCAGGATGCGCGGAGCTTCCGACGCCTTCCCTTCGGATGCAAGCCTGCGGACAGACTCCAGAACAGCCTCCGGCCTGCTCTCGCCCGATGCCACGTATTCCTCGTACCTGCCTAGGGCGAGATAGACGTCCCTGATGGCCGGCTCCCCGGGATGGGCATCCGCCAGCTCCCCCAGAATCTCCGGATCCAGCTCGCCGATGAGATCCCTGGCCCATGCGCAGCCCTCGGACGAAACGGCGTCCCAGACCGCATCGGCGGGGGACGAACGGAGATCGAGGGATGCCTTCTCTTCCCATCTCCGGTCCGGCCAGACGAAAGCCCCTTCCGATTCCAGGCGGAAGCATTCGCCCATAAGCCGGGAATACAGGCGCAGCCTCTCTCCGCTGCCGCCGATCTCCGAGAAAATCGTCCCGCAGATGGCGTCGACGTCGTCGGAAAGGCTTTCCGAATCCGGATCCAGGCGGAAAATCGCGGCCGTTATGCGCTCCGAATCGCTCTCCCGGATGCGGTCAGAAACGGCGGACGCATGGGCGCAGGAATCCGAGCGGCATGAGAAGCAGTATGACGACGAACCGTCCGAAACCACTCTGGCCTCCGTCCCGTCGGATCCGGCGGCCGAAAATCCGAGGATGCCTTCCAACGGGCAGGGCCTGACGCGCATATGATCATCTCCTCCCCGAGCGGTCGGCGACGAATCCTCTGACGTTAGTCTCGACTATGTCCGCGCACCATGACAGGCGCCTGTCGATGTCCTCGCCCCAGAAGCGGATGACCACCCAGCCCTCTCTCCTGAGAGCCTCGTCGACCTCCGCGTCCCGCTCTATGTTGCGCTCGATCTTCGGGATCCAATAATCTCTGTTGGACTTTATCGTCTCTTTCCTTTCCTCCCAATCGCGGCCGTGCCAGAACTCGGAATCGCAGAATACGGCGATCTTCGCGCCCGGGAAAGCGATGTCCGGAGTGCCTTGGATGCCGCGGCAGTTCTTTCTGTAGCGGAGGCCCCGGCTCCAGAGCTCCCTCCTCAGGGCAAGTTCGATGCCAGTATCCTTCCCTCTGATGCGGGACATATTGTAATGGATCTGCTCGGGAGTCTTCTTCACGGGACAGGAATCCTGCGGCGCGTATAAACGGATTGCCGGAGCCCGGGCGGCGGCCATGTTCTCCCCGGGGCTGCCGGCATCGGACAGAAAAGCGTCCTACCCATCGCGACCTTTTATATCAAATAAGCATAGCCCGGACAGAACCGGCGGGCTAGATACACCCGTCCGGAGGGACTGACGATGATAAAGCAGATCCAACCTGTATACAACGGCACCAAGCTGGAAAAGGATGTCCAGGAGAAATGGAGATCCGAAAAGGCGTACGAAAAGACCAAGGCGCTGCGCGCGGAAGGCGAGAGATTCTACTTCGTCGACGGCCCGCCCTATACCACGGGCCACATCCACCTGGGGACCGCTTTCAACAAGACGATCAAAGACATCCTCATAAGATACTGGAGGATGAACGGATACAACGTCCGCGACGTCCCCGGCTTCGACATGCACGGGCTCCCCATCGAAGTCCAGATGGAGAAGCTCCTCGGCATCCACTCCAAGAAAGAGATAGAGGAGATGGGCATAGACAAGTTCGTCGCCGCCTGCGACGAGCACGCCCACAAGCTCCACGCCGAGATGACCGAGGAGTTCAAGCAGCTCGGGGCATGGTTCGACTGGGACAACCCCTACCAGACGCTCAAGCCGGAGTACATAGAGTCCGCGTGGTGGACGCTCCGGCGCGCCTACGAGAGGGGGCTGCTCAACGCATCCAGCAGGGTGGTCACCTGGTGCCCCAGATGCGAGACCGCCCTCGCCGAGGCCGAGATCGAGTACTGGGACGAGACCGATCCCTCGGTCATGGTCAGATTCCCCCTGACGGACGGGAGCGCGTCGCTTCTGATATGGACCACCACCCCCTGGACCCTCGCGTCCAACATGGCGGTGGCCGCGCACCCCGACTTCGAATACGCCAGGGTGAGGATGAGCGGAGAGAAAGGGTCAGAGACCGTCATAATCCTGGCGTCCCAGGCCGAATACGTCATGAACGCCGGCGGATACGAGAGATTCGAGATACTCTCAAAGATGACCGGCAAAGAGCTGGAAGGCCTCGGCTACGTGCCCCCGTTCGAGCTCGAAGGAGTGAAAAAGAACGAGTGGACTTTCAAAGTGGTCAACGCCGAATACGTGGAGCAGGACAACACCGGGCTGGTGCACACCGCTCCCGGGCACGGTCCGGACGACTACGAGACCGGGAAGAGATACGGCATGGAGCCTTTCTGCCCGGTGGCGGAGAACGGCAGATACACCGACGAATTCCCGCTTCTGGCCGGGAAGAAGGTCAAGACGATCAACGAGGACGTCATAAAATACCTCGCCGAGACCAAGGATGCCATCTACAACGTCGCGAAGATCAAGCACAGGTACGGGCACTGCTGGAGATGCAAATCCCCGATCATCTACAGGAACACCCGCCAGTGGTTCGTCAAGATCCCGGAGATCAAAGAGGAGATGCTGGCCGAGATCGACCGCGTCAAGTGGGTCCCCGACTGGGCGGGCTCCACCAGGGAAAGGAACTGGGTCGACGGCGCCAGGGAATGGTGCATCTCCCGCCAGAGGTACTGGGGGATACCCATACCCGTCTGGGAATGCGGATGCGGCGCCAAGAAGGTGGTCGGCCAGTACGCCGAGCTCAGGGAAGGCGAGGGATACGCCGAAGGCATGAACCCCCACCGGCCCTGGATCGACGGCGTGACCTTCAGATGCCCGGAGTGCGGGAAGACCATGCATAGGGTCCCCGACGTCCTCGACGTCTGGTTCGACTCCGGCGTCAGCGCCTGGGCGCAGCTGGGATACCCCCACCACAAAGAGGAATACGACAGATGGTGGCCGCCGAGATTCATCGTGGAGGCCCACGACCAGACCCGCGGATGGTTCTACTCCCAGCTCGGGGCCGGATGCATATCGATGGACCGCGCCCCTTACGACGAGGTCATGATGCACGGATGGGTCCTGGATCCGAAAGGGCAGAAGATGTCCAAATCCAAGGGGAACGTCATCAATCCTCTGGACCTCATCAACGAGGTCGGCGCAGACTCCATGAGATTCTATCTCATAAGGTCCAACGCCCCCTGGGAGGACACCCCGTTCCAGAAGGAGGGCCCCAAGAACGCCAGGAAAGTCCTGAACACCCTCTGGAACGTCGTCAACTTCGCGTCCACCTACATGGTCCTGGACAGGTACGATCCCGAGGAGCACCCTCTGGAGAAGGTCATGCCGCACCTCCGCGACGAGGACCTCTGGATGATCTCCAGGACCGAGAAGATGAAGGCCGAGGTCACAAAATACCTGGAGTCCAGGGAGCTCCACAAGGTCGCCAGGACGCTGGAGGACTACATAATGGAGGACCTCTCCAGATGGTACGTCTGCCTGGTCAGGGACAGGTCCTGGTCGGAAGACGAGGACTCGGAGAGCGACAAGATCGCCTCCTACTTCACGCTCCGCTACGCCATAATGAACACCACCCTGACTCTGGCGCCGATCGCACCCCACATAGCCGAGGTCATCTACGGCAGCATGGGCGGGAAGAAGGCCTCCGTGCACATGGAGGACTGGCCGGAATGCGACTCTTCCCTCATACGCGAGGACATCGAGCGCAGCATGTCCCTGACAAAGAGCATAGACGAGATCGTCGCCTCCGAGAGGGCGAAGGCATCCTACAACCTCAGATGGCCTCTGCTCAGGATACTCGTCCGCGGGAAGGAGGAAGGGACCAACGACGACGTGAGAAGGTTCGGGGATGTGCTGTCGTCCCAGTCCAACGTCAAGGAAATCGTCTATCTGGCCCCCGGAGAGGAGACTCCCGGATCGGATAAGATGGCGGCGGCCGAATTCGACGGCGGGGACGTGTTCATAGACTTCACGGTCACGCCCGAGATAGAGGCGGAAGCCCTCGCCAGAGAGGTCATCAGAAGGATCCAGCAGATGCGCAAGGACATGAAGCTGAAGGTAGAGCAGTGCATAAACTGCGACCTCATGACCGACGAGTTCCACGGGACGCTTCTGGAGCAGTGGAAGGACGCCATCGCATCGGAGGTCAGGGCCGAAAGGCTCAGCATCACCGACAGCCCCGCCGGGACCGCCGTCAAGGAATGGGAGTTCGGCGGCAAGACCGTGACCATAGGGATATCGCCCATTGAATGAGGGGACGGGCTCCGGCCCTCCCCGAACATCTTTTCCCGGAAGCTCTGCTTCGCTACGAATTTCGAAGAAATCCTAATGATTTATCAAGATATTAGATTATTACTACGAAATTCGTAAAATATACTCAAACATCTTATATTCTCGCATGAGTTTCCGCAAAACCATCTCAACCTCCCGGGATCGGGGGGCCAAGGGGGATTCCCAATCTCAAAAGTACAGCCGCTGACCGCATACAAGGCGGGAGCCATCATCTTCATAATACTGTTCGTCCTGCTGCTGGCTTTCATGACCACCGGCCCGGTGGATGAGGGAAGCAGATTCAAAGGCACGATCTGGGCTCTGGCACCGCCTCTGGTGGCCATCATACTGGCGCTGATCACCAAGGAAGTCTATTCATCCCTGTTCGTAGGGATCGTGATAGGCGCGATCTTCGCCGGGGACGGCCATATAGAAAGCACATTGAACGTGATGTTCGAGGGCGGATTCATAACCGTCCTCAGCGACTCCTGGAACGTCGGGATACTGATATTCCTCGTGATCCTCGGTACGTTCGGAGCTCTTGCCCTCAAAAGCGGCGGAACCCGCGCCTACGGGGAATGGGCTCTGTCCCATATCCACAGCCGCAAGATGGCCCAGCTCGCCACGATGGTCCTCGGAGCCGTCATATTCATCGACGACTACTTCAACTGCCTGACGGTAGGTTCCGTCATGCGCCCCGTCACGGACGCGCATAAGGTATCCCGCGCCAAGCTGGCATATCTGATAGACTCCACCGCCGCCCCGATATGCATCATCGCCCCGATCAGCTCCTGGGCCGCCGCGGTCTCCGGATCGATCGACGACGCCGGGCTCGGAGACGTCCTCAACCCTTACACCCTGTTCACGCAGAGCATCGAGTACAATTTCTACGCCCTGTTCACCATAGCGGCGGTCGTCTGCATCATATTCTTCGACATCAACCTCGGTCCGATGAAGAAGCACGAGAAGAACGCCCTGAACGGAGACCTCTTCACCGTGCCGTTCAATCCCATCGAAAAGCAGAAGAGCGAGGAGGAGGAAGTCAGCGGCAAAGGCAAGGTCATCGATCTGATCCTTCCGATATTCGTGTTCCTCATCCCGGGATGCATCATCGGGCTGATGTACACCGGAGGGATATTCGACGGGGCCACCATACAGGATTCATTCGCCAACTGCGACGCCTCCGTCGGGCTGGTGTACGGATCAGGGATCGCTCTGATCCTGACCATCATCTACTTCATGCTGCGCAACGTCCTCAAATTCGAGGAGGTCATGAACTGCCTGCCGCTCGGGTTCCGCAACATGGTCCCCGCGATCCTCATCCTTATCTTCGCCTGGACCCTCTGCGAGATGACGAGGGGGCAGCTGGATTCCGCGGGATATGTGAAGTCCATAGTCAGCGATTTCGGAGGGAACGCGATTCTGCCTGCCCTGTTCATGCTAATAGCGTGCTTCATCTCGTTCTCCACCGGAACGTCCTGGGGGACATTCGGGATTCTTCTCCCCATAGTCCTCTCGGTGTTCGAAGTGGGAGACCCGCTGATGATCGTCGGAGTCAGCGCCTGCCTTGCTGGATCCGTGTTCGGAGACCACTGCTCGCCCATATCCGACACTACCATCATGTCGTCGGCAGGGGCCCAATGCAACCATATAGAACACGTATCGACGCAGACGCCTTACGCGATGATCGTAGCGGCGATCAGCTTCGCGTTCTTCCTGCTTGCCGGGTTCTGGCAGAGCATAATAGTGACCGTGCTGGGGATCGCCGCCACCGTAGCCATATTCTATATCCTGAAGAAAACGCAGGAAAGAAACCCTGAGCCGTCGGGCTGAGCCCATTATCCGGGGGATGTCCCCCGGAATTCTTTTGTTGGCGCTCCGGCGGGAAGCTCAGGTTTAGATCGGGTGCGATCGCCCGATGAGCTTGGAAATTACCTCGGAGGTGCCGTCCACCGTGTTCATGGAAGAGACCTCCCCCGGAAGGACCCATCTGAAATCCTCGTTCTCATCGTTCAGGACAGGATCCCCTCCGGAGATGTCGAACCTGAACGGATGGACCTCCCAAAGAGTATTCCCTTCCCTGACATAGACCGCAGGCAATGATTTGGATGGGATTCCGGCTTCAATGCGCGTCTCCTCGGCGATCTCCCTGCGGGCGGCGCTCTCCAGGCTTTCCCCTTCCTCGACTTTGCCGGATACGAGGGACCATCTGCCGGGGAACGAACGGCATCTCTCCGGACGCTTCAGCATCAGCACCTTCCCTCCGCGTACGATGGCGGATGAAACGCAGACGCGGCACTGCACGCCTTCGATCTCTATCGTTCCGGCGTCGGCGTCCACCGCCACGGTGTCCCCGTCGCAGAACATTCCAATGGAAGGTATGGAATCGACCATGGGGATCGAGGATATCACCGCGCCGGTGGCCACGATCGTCTCCGCGCTTTCGTTGATGACCGCAGCGGGCTGCTTCCCGTGGACCATCAGATCGTACATAACAAAAGAACCTACGGTGCTGCCTTTGCCGCTCGGGAATACCAGGATCTTTCCCGCGACGTTCCCGCCGCTGCCTACGCGCACCTCGCCGGTGGATCCGTCGACGCCTCCGAGAAAGCTCAGCGGCTCGGATATCTTCAGGACCTCGCCCCTGGCCTTTCCGCCGGCTATCATGCGCCCAGAAATCTTCACATGACCACCCCCAGAAGGGCGGAGATGTCGCGGCACATCGCCTTCTGCGAACACAGGGTGGGGAGATAATTGCCCGCCTTGGCCGAATTCGTCCCGGTCCTCGAGAACACCCCTTCGATGGGAGCGACCACCATGCAGGTGTCGGCCAGGACCTTGCCGAACTGCTCCATGATCCTGACGTCTTCGGGGCATCTGGCTCTGACCTCGGCGGAAGTGCAGAACCATATCTCGATGTCGTCCCTCACTTTCTTCTTCCCTCTGAGGAAAGATGCGATGTCGTGCATCTCCTTCTCGGTCAGATGCGGGCAGCCGATGGCGATGAGCTCGATATCGTCTGCGACATTCAGCTTGGAATACGCGTCTTCCAGCTCTTTTTTCCCGATGGGTATGGCCTCAAGCTCGGACACGTCGAATCTTCCGGCCTCTGGCGTGGTGCCTTCGACGTGATAAAGAGCGACGGATCCGGACGCGGCCATCGCGGCAGAGAGGGCTTTGGCCTCCTCGATTCCGGGTTTTATTCCCCTGAAATATGGCACTCCCTTGCCTTTCAGCATTCCGTACGCCTGGCCGAGAAGCGAGTGCGAGAACACGGACCCGTCTATGTCGGCGTCTATGACCGCCGTCGGCTTCCTGTTCTCGTCCAGATGCAGGCCGTAGTTGGCGGTCTTGCCGAGAATTGCTGCGGCCAGGGCTCCGGGCCCGCCCTCGCGGTTGGTCCTGGCGCCGATGTATGAATTCACGAACGAAAGCGCCGAAGATTCCGCCCAGGCCACATGGTCCCCGAATCTGGGGACATTCGCTCCGGTGTACGGGGTGCAGGAACAGGTCGTTCTGATTCCCATCCTCCCGTACAGATCGATGATTCTGAGCTGCTTCCCGGCGAAATGCTCCGAAATGTGCATCTCCTTCCACCTCTCCCTGTCCATTCCCACAGGGTTGAGAGTCGATGGCACCGAAACTTTCGCTCCGCCGGAAACCATATCCTCCAGATATTTCAGGCCGCCATCCCCGATCGTCTTGTAGGATGCGCCTGAAAGATGGGCGGAAGTTATGTCGATCAGGCTCTCTGCACCGTATATCTTGCCGAGCGCGGTGACCAGCTCCATGGCTTTCTGCCTGCCTTCCCCCTGCTCTCCGTTCAGAATCGCTTCCTCGGCTTTCGTAAGGTCCATGGCAGGGAACCTAGCGCATCGATATTAACCGTATCGCAGCGCCGCCTGCGGATTTCCGGCGGAAATGATGCGGGAGACATAGGATTAAAATGGCTGATGCCATCGAGCGCGGCATGATCATGCCATTTCTTGCGGCGGCCGCGGGAGGCGCGATCGGCGCGGCGCTGAGATATGCGGCATACAGGATCATCGACAGCGATTTCCCCTGGGCGACGTTCGCGGTGAACATAATAGGCTGCTGCCTCGCGTCTTTCCTGATGTTCAGATACGGCGCGGATATGCATGACGCCCTGAAGACGCTGCTTTTCGTCGGAATCTTCGGGGCATTTACGACGATGTCCACCTTCTCGATCGACACCGTGAACCTTCTGGCTTCGGGATCGTACTGGCTGGCCGGGGCCAATGTCGTCCTCAATTCCGTGGTCTGCGTGGCTGGGGCAGCGGCAGGAAGATATCTCGCATTGTTATGAAGAAAAACCGGCGCGGGGCCGGTAAATGGCATCACTGGGGGATGTTCTTTATGAATCTCAGACAGAACGGGATCTTGTCCCCTTTGCCTTTATGGAATTCGACGCATTCCATGCAGTTCCCATGCCTGGGACAGCTTTGGTTCGGGCAGTTGCAGTTAGGATTGAGGTCCTGTGGCATGCATGGGAAATCGCCCCGTCGGTACATATACGATGCTGTCGGTCCGACGGCTTCTTTATGTCTGCGAACCTGACCCCCGGGATCGCTTTGAGGATATCCGAGGGCGACATCTCGATCTGGTATCCGATCTTGCCTGCGCTCACGTAGAATCTCCCGTGATCGTTGGCGCTGGAATCCACGACGACTTTCATGGGGCGCTTGATGCACATCGGAGAGCATCCGCCATGGACATACCCGGTGACGGAAAGCAGATCCGCGGATTTTATCATGGACACCGACTTTTCGCCCACCGACGCCGCCGCTTTCTTGAGGTCCAGCTCGCCGGTGACCGGGACCACGAAGACATAATACGCCTTCTCCTTGGATTGGGTCACCAGGGTTTTGAACGCTTCCGAGGGGCCCTCGCCCAATGCCTCGGCCACTTCCATGCCCCCCAGAGCGGCATCGCCGTAGCAGTTCACCTTGTACGGTATCCCCAGCTTGTCCAGATGCCTCATGGGATTGGTCTTGACATCCATGGCTGCGCATAGAGAAGTACGATTAATAATGAACTGCCACGAATCAGATAAAATAATCATATGCCTTTCGCGGACACATGAGGATCACGATCAGAGGCACCGTCCAGGGTGTGGGGTTCAGGCCTGCCGTGTACAGGGCGGCTCAGAGGTGCGGAGCCTCCGGGACCGTTCTGAACGACGGATCCGACGTCGTGATCGACACAGACCGCGGAGACGAGCTTCTGAGGGAGCTTATGGCCGGCCTCCCGCCCCTGGCGCGGATAGATTCCGTCTCCAAGGAAAACACAGATTATTCCGGAGCCGGAGGTTTCTCCATAATCCCCTCCGGAAACGAAGGGCACGGAGCATCCATCCCGGCGGACAGCGCGGTATGCGGCAGCTGCCTGAAGGAGATTTTCGGCGCAGGGAGGCGCGCGGGATATCCGTTCACGACCTGCACCGACTGCGGGCCCCGCTTCACGCTTCTGAAGGGGATGCCCTACGACCGCCCCCTGACCTCCATGTCTTCGTTCCCGATGTGCCCGGAATGCGGGCGCGAATACGGGGATCCTGGCGACAGAAGGTTCCACCACCAGACGATATGCTGCCCGGAATGCGGGCCAGGATACAGATTGGAGCTGAAAGACGGATCCGTCATCCGCGACGATCCCATCGGGAAGCTGGCGGAGATGCTGGACGGCGGATCGATTGCTGTAGTCAAAGGATGGGGCGGCATGCACATATGCTGCAATCTGGACATCCTCCCGGAGATGAGGGAATGGTACGGCAGGAAGAACAAACCGTTCGCCGTGATGGCAAGGGACATGGAAGCATTGGAACGCTATGCTTCGCCCTCCGATGCCGAAGCGGAAGAGCTCCTGTCGCCGTGCCGTCCCATAGTTCTGGTCGACAAAATATATTCCGAAACCACGGAGCTCCTGTCGCCCGGCCTCGACAACGTCGGCATGTTCCTTCCATATGCTGGGATGCACCACCTTCTTTTCTCCAAACTGAAGCATGACGCCCTCGTGATGACCTCCGCGAACGTCCCGGGGGAGCCGATGATAATAGACGACGGCGCGGTCAAAGAGCTGGGTGCGGATGCATACCTCCTGCACGACCAGCCCATCGCCAACCGCGCCGACGATACCGTCCTGAGGATTTTCGACGGGAATACCCAGTTCATCAGGAGATCCAGGGGATACCTCCCGTTCGGGCTTCCGACAGATATGAACGGAGATGCCGTCGCTCTCGGCGCGCAGGAGAATCTTACCGGATCCGTCACCTCGGACGGGAAGATCTGGCCCACCCAGCACATCGGGAACGGGGAAGGCCTCGGCGTCCCGGAATATCTGGAGGAGGCGGTGAGGACCCAGATGAGATTCGTCGGATGCGAGCCAAGAATCATCGCCGAGGACCTCCACCCGGGATATTCCAACAGGAAGTTAGCCAGAAGGCTGGCCGAGGAATTCGGCGCAGAAATCAGAGACGTACAGCACCATTGGGCCCATGCCGCGGCGCTCATGGCCGACAATTCCGCCGATTCCTGCGTCGTCCTGGCTCTGGACGGCACCGGCCACGGGGACGACGGCACCGCATGGGGCGGCGAAGTGCTCCGCGCGGACTTCTCCGGATACAGAAGGACAGCGCATCTGGAATGCATCCCCCTTCTGGGCTCTGAAAAGGCGCTGCGCGACCTCAGACGCCTGAGATTCGCGATAGACCGGATGAACGGCGACGAGAACGGCGATTTCACCGACGCGGAGGCTTCCGTCCTGTCCAAGCTCATGGGAAAGAGCGTCGTGACCTCGTCCATGGGAAGGGTGCTGGATGCCCTCTCGTTCAGCCTGGGCGTATGCTCCCAGCGCACCTACGACGGCGAGCCGGCCATGAGGCTGGAGCCTCTGCTGAGAAGAGGGAAGCTCATTGACGGGTTCGAGACCGTCACGGAAGGCGGAGTGGTCAGGACGGCGCATCTGTTCTCCGGGATCAGGGGAAGACAGGACAAGGCCGACGTCGCATATTCCATAGTGCACGGCATAATGAGCGAGCTGGTGGCCTCGGCGGCGGAGGAGGCGGACAGGGCCGGGATACCGCGCATCGGCCTGACGGGAGGCGTATCATACAACGGAACGGTTTCCCGCATGTTCAGGGATATGGTTAAATCGTCCGCCCATGTACCCATCCTCCATAAAAGCGTCCCGAACGGGGACGGGGGCATATCCGTAGGCCAAGCCGCGATAGCCCTGAGGATGATACAATGAAAAACACGCTTTTCGTTCTTCTCGACGGCGCCGAGGACGATCCCAACCCGCTCATGGGAGGGATGAAACCCATAGACGCAGCTGACATGCCGTTCCTGAGAAGAAAAGCGCCCCATAGGCTGAAGACCTCCGGGAAAGGATACACCCACCTTTTCCTCAACGAATTCTTCACCGGCCATCCTCCCGAGATCCCGCGCGCCGCTTTGGAAGCCATGGGACTCGGCATGGACATGAGGGACCCGGAAAGGACCGCGTACAGGCTGAGCCCGGCGGTCATATCGGACGGCATGATACGCTGGTCCTACAGCGCGACCGAATACACCGAAAGGCTGGTCCCCACCGTGGAGTCCCATCTGGATATCCTGGATCGGTACGACCCTTCCATAAAATTCTTCATAGGAGGGCGCGCGATCCTCACCATGGACTGCGACGACGTCCCGGATCTTCCCGCGCCTCCCTCGGACGCGCCTTTCGTGGAAGTGCCCGGCGACCTGGGGAAGATGGTCATGGCCGTGGCGGAAGATCTCCGCGGGACCACCGATTACCCCTGGGGATGCGGCAAATTCGGGAGGCAGTACCCTCCGGTGAGATGCCTGGGGAAGATGACCGCGATATCCAACAGCCCCACTTCCCTGGGGATATGCGCCTCTCTTGGGTGCGACATCAGGCTGATAGACGATCTGGACGGCAGATTCCCTGCGGCCAAGGAGGCGCTGAGACACGGGAACGTGTTCCTCCACATAGACGAGGTGGATGAATACAGCCACCAGAAGGATCCCTTCAAGAAGAAGGCCGTCCTGGAGCATGCCGACAGGCTTATGGAGGAATACTTCTCCGACGCGGAGAACATCATCTTTTTCGCTGACCACGGGACATCATGCGTCACCGGGGAGCACATAACCATGGACGTGCCGATCTGGACGAGCATCGACACAGGGCTCGAAAACGGCACGAAAATACCTTTGAACAGAACCGTGGAGACACTGATGGAGAACAGGGCGTGAGAAGATGGCGGATTTTGAGATACCGGAATCACTGAGCGTATACGGGGACGAGAAGCTGGCGAAAAGCATCATCTCCAGAATCTGGGGGAAAAGAGGCGTCTTCACCTGCACCGTCGCGAACACCAGGACATCTACTATACCCGGGGTCTCCGACGCCGGGGATACGCCGGAGCTCACCATGTTCACTCCCGCCGCGGACGCTGAGATCCTGGTGAGCGGGAAGACCACCTGCATGAAAGGGATCCCGATAAACCCCGGGGGGATACCCACGCCCGCGACCCTTACGAAAGCCGCGCTCAACCTTTCCGGAATACCGTTCTACATCGTCAACGGCGGCTGCGAGATCGTCCCGTACGTGCCCTACTTCGACATGGGAGGGAAATGCGGGGAGAAGATCACCACAGGAAACTCCGTGAAAAACGTCAGGGAAGAGTACGAGAAAGGCATGATGCTCGGCGAGATGCTCTCCAGAGCCTACGATTTCGTCGTCATAAGCGAGAGCTGCGCCGGAGGGACCACAACCGCACTGGCTGTCCTGATGGCCATGGGCGTCATCAGCGAGAACCTGGTGAGCAGCAGCTCCCCCAATAATCCCAAGGAGCTCAAGAGCAGGCTGGTGGCCGAGGCCCTGGAAGCCGCCGGGATCAAGCCCGGGGATCTGGCTGACGACCCTCTGAGAGCAATATAGTGCGTCGGAGACCCTATGATGCCGGCCAACGTCGGGATCATCGCTGGAGCCGCCAGGAACGTGCCTGTCATAGTCGGTGGCGGCACCCAGATGGCCGCGGTCATGGCCGCCGCTGCTAAGCTGCATCCGGAGCTCGCCGGCAATTACTTCCAGGGGACCACCAGATGGCTGATGGGAGACCCCAACTCCAGCATGAGGAAGATCATGGATTCGATTTCCGACAGTATCCCTATAGTGTATGTCAATGTAGACTATAGTGACAGCCCCTACGAAGGGCTCCAGGCATACGAATGGGGATTCATCAAGGAAGGCGTCGGATGCGGCGGATCCTCTGTCGCGGCTATCATCGGATCGTCCGGCAAGATCACATGCGGGGATCTGAAAGAGGAAGTCCACAGGATCTACCGCGAGATAATGGGGATACAATGACCGAAGAAAACAGACCTAAACTGAGCAAGCACGTCTGCCTGACCAACAGGAGCCCGCTGAGCATTTCGGACGATCCCGAATACGACATCCTCTGCGCCCTGGCCGACAAAGACGTTCTGACCATGGCGAGAGGGCTTTCCAAAGAGGAG
>JAEEGL014803211.1_pt1 | contig 19665 bp, 14 predicted proteins | sample 9134231 | NCBI WGS metagenome assembly JAEEGL01 (sample SAMN16246548, study PRJNA631951) | gut metagenome | biome: gut microbiome; feature: rumen; material: fiber-attached | host: Bos | place: Iran: Karaj | collected 2018-10 | reverse complement strand
TTCCTATCTTGCGGATGTCTATACCAGCGGGATCAGGCAGGCTTCTTTTCTGGACTATGCGCTCTATATTTCCTATTTTCCAAAACTCGTTCAGGGACCGATCATGCAGCCTCAGCCGTTCCTTGAGCAGATTAACAGCCCGGATGCCAGGGTGTTTGAGAGCGGGCGCTTTGTCTCGGGAATGCAGCTGTTTGCCATCGGGCTTTTCAAGAAGGTGATCATCGCGGATACCTTCGCAAAGACGGCGGAATACGGCTATGAGTACGCGGCGCTTCTTTTTACGCCGGATCTTCTGATCCTCGCGCTGGCATTTACCATGCAGATCTATTTTGATTTCAGCGGTTATTCGGATATGGCGCTCGGGATTTCCAGGATGTTCCATATCGATCTGCCCGTCAACTTTGACATGCCCTACCGGTCCGCATCCGTCACTGAGTTCTGGAGAAGATGGCATATCTCTCTCACGGAATTCTTTAGGAAATATATCTATTTCCCCCTCGGGGGTTCGAGGAAGGGAACGGTAAGGACCTGCATCAATATCATGATTGTTTTCCTTGTGAGCGGCTTCTGGCACGGGGCGAACTGGACCTATATCCTGTACGGGACGCTCAACGGAGCCGCGCAGGTTATCGAGCGGCTGCTGAAAAAGCCGCTGTCTTATGTGCCGGTGTTTGTCCGGCGGATCATGACATTTATCTTCATCAACTTTTCCATGCTCCTGTTCGGGTCCCGCAGTGTGGACCAGTTCTGGAATGTCATTATGGATACGATCTTTGACAACCGGTGGTGGGTTCCCATAAATGAGGAATTCGGAATGACGCTGCGGATCCCGGGACTGCGTGCCGTGCTGCAGGTCCTGCATGTGCCGTACACAAACCAGATGATCATCCTCCTGTCGGCGGCGCTTTTCTTTGTGATCGGACTGGTGCTGACAACGCGTCCTGCCGGCGAGGAAACAAAAGAGTACAAGGCATCATGGACCAGCCTTTTACTGACGATGGCGGGCCTTATCATCTCTGTGATCGCGATGGGGCGGGTGTCGACGTTTATTTACAATAATTTCTGATATGACTGAAGGAAAATGGACAAAACTTTTTATATCGGGAATGGCGATATTCGTAATGCTGGCGGGACTTGTCGTCGGTATACTGGATCCGTTCTTTCATTATCACGCGCCGCTTCGGGGCTTTTATTATGTCCTTGATGACCAGCGCTCACAGAATGACGGAATCACAAGGCATTTCGAGTATGACGCGGTTCTTCTCGGCACCAGCCATATTGAGCAGTTCCGCACCTCCTATGCGGACGAGCTGTTCGGCGTAAATTCCGTAAAGCTCCCCTATCCCGGCGCAACACTGAGGGAGATGAACGAGGATCTTCTGCGCGCTTTTGATACGCACGACGAAATAAAGCTGGTGATCCGCACCGTAGACCAGTCCTATCTCCTTGACGGGAAGGATGCCATGCACCTGGAAATGGGCGAGTATCCGACCTATCTTTACAACAGGAACCCCTTTGACGATGTCCGGTACTGGCTTAACCGCGACGTGCTTTTTAAATACTGCGCGCGCGCTGTTGTAAGGCGCCTTAAGGGAACGCCTCCGGGACACACGTCCTTTGACGACTACGGCGCAGTGGACGCGTCGTATTTCAGCAAAAAGAACGCGGTGGGAGACAGATGGTCCTTCGGACCCGTACCGGCTGACATGCCGTCCCTTACCGATGAGGAAAGGGAGTCTGTAAGGGAGAATATCGCGCAGAACGTGACTGCGGCGGCAAAGGCTCACCCCGATACGCAGTTTATCTGCTTCCTTCCTCCCGAGAGCATCCTGCGCTGGGGGTCGAGGGCGGAATCCGGGGAGCTTGTGCGCCAGCTCGAGGCGAATGAAATTGCTGTTCAGACCATGCTGGAATGTGATAATATCAGGGTGTTTAACTTCACGATGAAGCCGGGGATTATTCTTGACCTGGACAACTACCAGGACAATGTCCATTACAGCACCGAAATTGCGGACAGACTGCTGCTGTATATGAGCATGGGAGAGTGTGAGGTTACAAAGGATAACGTGGAAGCGGTCTTTGCCGCCGAAAGAAAGTATTTTTCGGAATTTGACTATAATTCCGTGCTGAAATAAGACAGGAGAGGGAGCATTGACAAACATATATGAAAAGCTGCTGGACAGGCAGACCAAACTTGCGCTTGTGGGACTCGGTTATGTCGGTATGCCGATCGCTGTCGCGTTCGCCAAAAAGACGGATGTCATCGGCTTTGACTTTAACAGAGAGAAGATTGAGAAATACAGGGCGGGAATTGATCCGACCAAGGAGGTAGGAGACGACGCGATCCGCCAGACGACGGTCGATTTCACCGCGGACCCCGCAAGGCTCAGGGAAGCGGGCTTTATTATCGTTGCAGTCCCGACGCCGGTCAACGACGACCACACGCCGGACCTTACGCCCGTTGAAGGCGCGAGCCGTTTCGTCGGGCAGAACCTCTCCCCGGGCACTATCGTCGTATTCGAATCGACCGTCTATCCGGGGGTAACGGAGGATATCTGCGTACCGATCATCGAGAAGGAATCCGGCCTTAAGTGCGGCGTCGACTGGAAGATCGGATACTCTCCCGAGAGGATCAATCCCGGCGACAAGGTGCACAGACTGCAGACTATCGTCAAGATCGTCTCCGGGATGGATGAAGAGACACTGGACCAGGTCGCGAAGGTTTACGAGCTTGTTGTCGAAGCGGGCGTCCACCGCGCGCAGTCGATCAAGGTCGCCGAGGCTGCCAAGGTCATTGAGAACAGCCAGAGGGACATCAATATCGCCTTTATGAACGAGCTCTCGATCATCTTCCACAAGATGGGCATCGATACAAAGAGCGTCCTTGAGGCGGCGGGAACAAAGTGGAACTTCCTGAAATTCCAGCCCGGCCTTGTCGGCGGCCACTGCATCGGCGTCGATCCTTATTACCTTACCTACAAGGCGGAGCAGCTCGGCTATCACAGCCAGATTATACTGTCGGGCCGCAGGATCAATGACGACATGGGCAAATATGTCGCGGAATCACTGGTCAAGCTCCTGATAAAGAGCGACATCGCCGTAAAGGGCGCAAGAGTGGGAATCCTCGGATTTACCTTCAAGGAGAACTGCCCGGATACGCGCAACACGAAGATTATAGATATTTACAGGGAGCTGCAGGAATACGGGATCACCCCGCTGGTAGTGGACCCGCAGGCGGATGCCGCTGAGGCAAAGCGCCTGTACGGCGTCGAATTCGACAGGATGGAGGACATCCGTGATATGGACGCGGTCCTTGTCGCTGTCGCGCACGAGGATTTCCGCGCGTTTACCCCGGAGCTTCTTTCTTCATTCTACAGCGGGCAGCACGGGAAGAAGGTTCTCATTGATCTCAAGGGAATCTTCGACAGGAACCTTTTCCCCGAAGATGCCTGGCTTTACTGGCGGCTGTAAGCACTGCCGCAGTTCATACATCAGCAGCTGATATCCATCCCCCCTGCGGGCCGGGATGGATATTCCATTTAAGGGGAAACATGGACAGGATCGTCACAATCACACAGGTCGGTATTCAGTGGATCGACAGCGTGCGGCAGGAACCGGTCAGGATCACCTGCACCGGGCGGTGCGTAAAGCAAAGGGATGAGTATCACGCGGTATATAAGGAATATCCGGAAGCAGCCGGGGGCAGCGTCCTGACAAAGCTCATCCTCGGAAAGGACAGCCTTAAGGTGACAAAAAGCGGCGCCGTTGATGCCCGGATGTCGTTTGTCCCGGGCGCGCGGACAGAGTTCGTATACGGCACTGGCGAAGCGGATATCCGCCTGTTTGCGGCGACAAGGAGCGCCGTAAGATACGTGGAAGGAAATATCCTGCGGTTTATGGTAGAATATTCTCTTGAATCAGAAGGCATCTTAATCAGTGAGAACACAATGGAGATAACAATCGATGGGATTTGAAAATCTGAAATTTGATAAAGACAGCGTATTTCTCGTAACAGGCGGGGCAGGATTTATCGGCTCGAACATCGTGGAAGCGCTCCTTGACATGGGCTATACCGTCCGCTGCATGGACAACCTCTCCACGGGACACATCGAGAATATTGAGCAGCACATGGACAATCCGCGCTTTACCTTCCTCAGGGAAGACATCCGTGACCTGGATGCCTGCCTCAGGGCGACGGAGGGAGCGGACTATGTCATGAACGAGGCGGCGTGGGGGAGCGTCCCGCGCAGCATCGAGATGCCGCTTCTTTACGAAGAGATCAATATCCGGGGCACGCTGAACATGATGGAGGCCTCCAGGGTCAATAAGGTAAAGAAATTTGTCTATGCCTCCAGTTCTTCGGTCTACGGCGACTCGACCGTCCTTCCCAAGAAGGAGGGAGGCGAGGGAGAACTCCTTTCCCCTTACGCCCTGACAAAGCGGACAGACGAGGAGTACGGAAAGCTCTACAAGAGCCTGTACGGCCTTGATACCTACGGTCTCCGGTATTTCAACGTGTTCGGCAGGAGACAGGATCCGAACGGCGCTTACGCGGCGGTTATCCCGAAATTCCTTAAACAGCTGATGGCGGGCGAGAGGCCGACGATCAACGGCGACGGCCGACAGAGCAGGGACTTCACCTATATCGATAATGTAATCGAGGCCAACATGCGGGCCTGCCTTGCGCCCTCAGACGCGGCCGGCAGGGCATACAACATCGGCGCCGGCGGGAGGATTTATCTCATCGACGTTTACAAAGATCTGTGCGAGGCGCTCGGCTGCGATACAGAGCCGATCTTCGGACCGCCCAGGAAGGGAGACATACGCGATTCGAACGCGGACATTTCTCTCGCAAGAGAGCTTCTTCACTATGATCCCTCCTATGATTTCAAGGCGGGAATCACACTTGCGATCGACTGGTACAGGAAGAATCTCTGAGGCCCCGGGGCGGCAGAAATTTTTCCGCGGGCCCGGCCGGGAGAGGCCGCGGCGGGAGCACGGGTATGCGCATAGCAATCCGAATGGATGATATTACACCGGATATGGACTGGGATAAGTTCGGGCGCTTCAAGGCTGTCCTTGATGAGGGCGGCATCCGCCCGCTCATCGGCGTGGTCCCGAAGACTCAGGACAAAAAGCTCCATATCTGTGAGGACAGAGAGGATTTCTGGGAGTGGCTGGGCGGCCTGCAAAGGGACGGCTGGCATATCGCCATGCACGGCCTGAACCATGTGTACCGCACGGACAGGGGCGGCCTGTTCCCGCTGAACCGGCAGTCGGAATTTGCCGGCCTTTCGTTTGAGGAGCAGCTCTCAATGCTGCAGGAGGGCAGGCGGCTTCTTCGTGAGAAGGGAATTGAGACCGACATTTTCATGGCCCCCTCACACTCCTATGACAGGAATACGCTCCGCGCGCTGAAGGCCGCCGGCTTTAGGGCCGTGACAGACGGCTTCGGCAGGGCGCCCTATATCCGGGGGAAGGAAGGCCTTGTATTCTATCCGGTCTCCTTCAGGAAGGAAGCGGATCTTAATTCTTCCCGTGACGGGATCACTACATTTGTGGTCCACGCCAACACCATGTCCGATAAGGAATTTGAGTGGTACAGGAAGCTGGTGGAAAGCGGCAGGGCAGTGTCCTACGATGAGATGCTCGGGGCGCCCGCGCGCAGGGAACCTCTCCTTCATCAGGCTCTTGAGTACACGATGGCAAAGGGAAAATACCTCGGCGTCCGGGCGGGGACGCTTGCAAAAGGACTCCGGGGAAGGAAGGCGGGAGAATGAACACGGACAGACAGCCGGTCCGGGTGCTGCAGGTTTTCGGCAGGACCGGGCTCGGAGGAGGTGAGAGCCGCACCATGGATCTGTACAGGCATTTAGACAGAGACAGGGTGCAGTTTGATTTTCTGGTGCATCACAGCGCGAAGGACACAGGGAAGGCGTGCCCCTCGAGCGATGAACTGATGGCCGTGCGAAGCCCGGATTATTTTGACGAGGAGATCCGCAGGCTCGGCGGCAGGATTTACTGCCTTCCCCGCTTTACCGTCGGGAACATTCTGGCATATAAAAAGGCTGCCGCAGGCTTCTTTGCGGAACACCGCGGCGAGTGGAAGGCGGTGCAGGGACACATGACCAGCACAGCGTCGCTCTATATGCCGGAGGCGGCAAAATCAGGAGCTGTGACGATCACGCATGTCAGGAGCGCGGGCCAGGATCCCGGTCTGAAGGGAGCGGCCACGATTCTTCTGCGCGCACCGCTTAAAAAGCAGGGGACAGTTTCCTGGCGCTTTGCCTGCTCCCGCGAGGCGGCAAAGCATGTCTACGGGACGGATGAGGCAAAGGACATCCGGATTATCCCGAACGCGATCGACGTCGGTGCGTTTCTTTACAACCGGGAGGTCAGGGAAAGGATCCGGGAATCCCTGGGGATCACAGGGCGTGATATCGTGATCGGCCATGTGGGCAGATTCGACTATCCGAAAAACCACGAATACCTGGTCAGGGTTTTCGCCTCCCTTCTTTCTATGGAGAATGCCTTCGGCCGGGAAACCGGAGGGGAGCGCCGCCGGCTGTTTTTGATGCTGCTGGGAGAGGGAGACCGGATGCCGGCGGTAAAGGAGCTCGCGGAGGAGCTCGGCGCCGGCGGACAGGTCCTCTTTATGAACAACAGGAAGAATGTCAGCGATTATTACCAGGCGATGGATCTGTTCTGTTTTCCCTCCCGCTACGAGGGACTTCCGGGAACGGTTGTCGAGGCACAGTCCTCGGGCCTTCCGTGCCTTATTTCGGACACGATAACCCCGGAGGTGCTGTTGACTGATCTGGTAAAGACGGTTGATATAAAGAAAGATCCGGCAGAATGGGCTGAAAGCATAAGGTCGATCCTTATGGCGCGGGCTCTTCCGGGGGATCCCGGGTATGACAGCGCAAGAACGGACACGCGGTATCCCGAAGCCGTGCGGGAAGCCGGGTTTGATATCACAGCCCAGGCGCGGATCATGACTGGTTTTTATGAGAAAGGTGTTTTCTGAGAGCTGCCGGTTTGTTATGGCATGGAGATAATATGTCTGTCCCTGAAAAAGAAAAAAAGAATCTGCTGCTGATGAGCCCGATGCTCCACCAGGGAGGGTTCGAGCGGGTCTGTGTCCAGACCGCAAGACTCCTTCAGGAAGACTTCAATACGGCGATCCTTATTTTCAGTGATAAGGATATCAATTATGACATCAGCGGTCTTGACGTGATCAATATCAATGTGCCGAGCAGCAGGGGAATCCCCGCGAAGGTGCGCAATATCATCCGCAGGATCAGAAAGGTCAGGGAGGTTAAAAAGAACAGGAAGACCGATATCGCCTACAGCTTCGGCTCCTCGGCCAATATCGTCAATGTTCTCTCCCGCGCCGGGGAGAAGGTCTATACCGGGATCCGGTGCTCAACCGACACGGAGAATCCGCGCGAGGTGAACCTGCTTACCGCCAGATCCGACCGCGTTCTCTCGTGCTCGAAGGAGATCATGCGCCAGCTCCGGAGCGAATACGATTACAGCGGCAGCGCGTACATCTATAATCCGCTCAACATTAAGGACATCAGTGAAAAAGCCGCGGAGAAGGTTTTGGACCTCCCCTTCGGAAAGGGCGGGGACGCACCTACAGAAGAACCGGTAAAGCTGGTTATGGGAATGGGAAGGGACGACAGGATCAAGGGCTTCTGGCACCTGGTCAAGGCGTTCTCGATTGTCTCGGAACGGATCCCCGAAGCGAGGCTCGTCCTTCTGGGCGCAGGAAGCTTTGAGGGATGCAGGAAGCTGGCGGAGGACCTTAAGATTTCCTCAAAGGTGTCCTTCCCCGGAGTCAGGAAAAACCCTTTCCCCTATGTGGCTGCGGCCGACCTCTACGTGCTCTCCTCCAACCACGAGGGCTTCCCGAACGCCCTGCTCGAGGCGATGGCGCTGGAGCGTCCCGTCATTGCCGCGGACTGCAAGACAGGTCCCAGGGAAATCATTTTATCGGATGAGGAATATGAGAACCTCCTGAAGGAGATCCCGGACGGCTCTTCAACCAAAAGGACGATCGACGGGAGCTTCGGCATCCTTGTTCCCGACATGGGAGATGAGCCGGATTATAACGCTGCGTTGATCACGGAGGGCGAGAGGGAGCTCGCGCGGCAGATGATACGCCTTCTTGGCGATGAGCAGCTCTCTCTGCAATACGGAAAAAAGGCGGGCGGGCATGTGCGCATCTACTCACCCGAGCGCTACAGGCAGGATCTTACGCGAATTCTGCGGGAAGAAATATAAAGCATGAAACCTACCATTGCATTTCACCTGAATACACTCTGCCACGGCGGAGCGGAGCGCGTCGTAACGAATCTCGCTAACCGCTTTGCAGAAGAAGGCTACGGGGTCATAGTCGCAACGGAGTGGTATGACGAGGACGAGTTTGAACTGGACCCGCGCGTAAGGAGGATCCATGTCGGCCTGAGGCAGAGTGATGAAAAGAAGGGAAGAGTCTCAAAATTCCTTGCAAGGGAGCGCTACCTTCATGAATTTCTCTTAAAGGAAAAGCCGGACGTTGTCGTCGCCTTTGCGCAGCGCGCCCTTTACAGGGCGCTGATGGCCTGCAGGGGGACAGGAGTCCCGGTCGTCGTATCCGTCAGGATTGATCCCGTAAAGTACTACAGCGCGCTCTCCGACAAGATCCAGATCGCGTGGCTCTTTGACAGGGCGGCAGGCGGCGTGTTCCAGACAGAGGACGCAAGGATATTTTTCCTCCCGCACTTAAAGGATACGGGAACCGTGATCCTGAACCCGATCACAGACAAATATATCGGCCTTCCCAAAGTGGCACCCCAGGACAGGAAAAAAGAAGTCGTCAATGTGGCGCGTCTCGTCGATTTCAAGAACCAGCCTCTTCTGGTCGAGGCATTTGCGCTCGTCCTTAAGAAGCACCCGGACTATGTACTGAAATTCTACGGACCTGATTCCGGGGACGGGACAAAGCAGAGGATCGAGGAGACGGCAGAGCGCCTCGGCATCCGGGACTCTGTCTTTCTCATGGGAGGGAGCGACACGCTCGAAAAACAGATCCCATCGGCGCAGGTCTTTGCCTATTCCTCCGACTACGAGGGAATGCCGAACTCGCTCATGGAAGCGATGGCGATGGGACTTGCCTGTGTTGCGACTGACTGTCCTCCCGGAGGCCCGCGGATGCTCATTAAGGACGGGATAAACGGTTATCTTATCCCGTGCGGGGACAAAGAGGCGCTCGCGGACAGGATAATGAAGCTTATAGAGGATCCCGCGCTCGCGGACAGGATGGGACAGGAAGCGAGGAAGATCAGCGAAATTGCGAATACGGACACTGTCTTCAGGCAGTGGGAGACCTATCTTACAGAGATTATTCGCAGCGGCAAGAGGTGTTAGGAGTCAGCAGAATGTGCGGAATCAGCGGTTTTATCAGTAACAGGGCGATCACTGAGGAAGATCTTCGCCGGATGAATAATACGATGATCCACCGCGGCCCGGACGACGAAGGGGCGGAGATCTACCCCTTAAAGGACGGACGCGCAGTAGGCTTTGCGCAAAGACGCCTCTCCATCCAGGATCTCTCGCCTATGGGTCATCAGCCGATGCACTCGCCGGACCGGCGCGTGAGCGTTGTTTTCAACGGGGAAATCTATAACTTCAGGGAGCTTCGGCAGGAGCTTTCGGAATATGAGTTTTGCTCCTCCTGCGACACGGAGGTGATTCTTGCGGCCTATCTGCACTGGGGACCCGGGTTTGTGAACAGGATTCACGGAATGTTCGCGATCGCGCTTTTCGACAGGCAGGAGGAAAAGCTCTTCCTTGTCCGTGACCGGATCGGTAAAAAGCCTCTGTACTACTGGAAGGACGGCGCGAACATTGTCTTCGCTTCGGAATTAAAGCCGATCGTGGCCTGTCCGTTTTTCGAGCCCCGGATCAGGAGAGAAATCCTGCCCAGGTTCCTTTTCCAGCAGTATATCAATGCGCCGGAGACGATATTCCGTGACGTATTCCAGCTCCTTCCGGGATCGGTCATGGAGATCCCGCTTGCGGGGGGAGAGCCGGCAGTGCGCAAGTACTGGGACATCAGGGAGGTATATGCGAGGGAAAGTCTTGATCCTGTCGAAGACTATGAGATGGCAAAGGCTGAGCTCAGGGAGAGATTGAAGCGCGCCGTCGCGCGCAGGATGATATCCGACGTGCCGCTCGGCACGTTTCTTTCCGGAGGCTATGATTCCTCGCTGATAACCGCGATGGCGCAGGAGCATTCTAAAGAGCCGGTAAAGACATTCACGATAGGGTTCCCCGTAAAGGAGTTCAACGAGGCAGTCTACGCGAAGGAGATATCGGAGTACCTGGGGACGGATCACACCGAGCTTTATATCGATGAGGATGAAATGTTCCGCCTCGTTGAGAGCATCCCGAAGTATTTTGACGAGCCGTTTGCCGACAGCTCGCAGATCCCGACGATGCTGGTGTCATCCCTGGCAAAGCGGGACGTCACCGTCGCTCTTTCGGGAGACGCGGGAGATGAGTTCTTCTGCGGCTACAATATCTATGACAATGTCGCGCAGGCGCAGAAGCTCGATTTTGCCGGAGCCGCCGCGTACTGCGCCGGCAGGATTCCCGCGGGCGGCGGCAGGCGCCTCCTTGACAGGATGCCCCTTCGCGTCAGGGTGGTTGCAGGCAACCGGGATCCCGAGACGAAGGTGCAGCTGGCCTCAGACAGCTATATCCTTGCAGCGCACGCGTTCCTGGAGGGAAAGGAGCGTTTTGATACGAGAATGAGCGCCGCCTCCTACCTGTCGATGGACAAAAACGCGCCGGGGGCGGACATTCCGATCAAGTATCCGGTCGAGAGCCTTTATAACGTCAGGGACTGGCAGATAAGGCGCATGCTCCTCGACATGGATACCTATCTTCCCGGGGATATCCTCTGCAAGGTGGACCGCGCCTCCATGAAGTATTCCCTTGAGGCCAGATGTCCCATCATGGATACCGAGGTGATGGAGTATTCCTTCCGGATCCCGCAGAAATTTAAATACATGAACGGCGATAAAAAGCATATCTTAAAGGACATCGCCTGCGATTACATACCGAAGCGCCTCCTTGACCGGCCCAAGACCGGCTTCGGCGTGCCGCTCGACGAATGGATGAGAGGGCCGCTCAAAGAGAAACTTGTTGATTTCTGCGAAAGAGACTATCTCATAAAACAGGGAATCTTCGATGCGGATTACGTGACGGGCTTTGTCGGGAAATACCTTGAGAAGGGAGACGGCGGTCCTGCGACGGGAGCCAATTACTCAAAGCTTATCTGGTCCTATTTTGTCTTCCAGCAGTGGTACGAAACCTACATGAGATGAGCCGTCGCGCGCCGCAAAAGAGCTTTTGCGCGTTCTGCGCCGCAAAGCCCCGGCCTTCGGCGGCATGATACAGGAGTAGTATGAACAATCCGCATATCGCGATGTATATCGGCTCCCTCCAGAAGGGCGGCGCCGAGAGAGTGATGGTAAACCTCGCGGAATACTTTTTCTCGCTGGGCTGGAGGGTCACCTTTGTCACCACATATCTCGGGGAAAATGAATATGAGGTCAGGAACGCTGCCTGGAAGGTCCTTGGAGCGATAAAGCCGCAGGAGGAAGGAAAGAAGGCCCCCGCGGGCGCGCAGACGGTTTATTATGTCGACAATAAGGGAAGTGCTCTTGTAGATCCCGAAGGCGAAAGGAGCGGCGGGATCGGGAGAAGATTCTCGGCCCTTCTTCCTTCCGGGGAGACGGGATCCCGCGCGGGCGCCTTTATCGGCAGGGTCCGGAAGTTAAGAGGAATCTTTAAGGAGCTTGATCCGGATCTTATTCTGTCCTTTTCGGGAAAAAACAATCTCATGGCGATTCTTTCCTCACTAGGCCTCGGGATTCCCGTCGTCGTCAGCTGCCGCTCGGATCCCGCAAGAGAATACGCGGGAAGGGCGATGAAGAGCGCGATGAGCCTTCTTTTCCCGCTGGCTGCGGGAACTGTCCTTCAGACAAAAGACGCGGCGAGTTTCTTTCCGGGTTCCGTGAGAAAAAAGGCGGTGATCCTGCCGAATTCCCTGAATCGCGGGTTTATTGACAGGGAAATTGTAAGGGACAGGCAGAAGACCATCATCAGTGTGGGACGCCTGGATGAAAATAAGAATCAGGCGCTGATCATCAGGGCCTTCGCGTCTCTTGTATCCGAAGATCAGAAGAGCGCGGAAGATAAGGACGGGGAAGCCGGGATAACGGAAGGCTGGAGCGTTATTCTCTACGGGGACGGCCCCTCCCGCGAAAGACTTAAGGAGCTTTCCTGTGAGCTCGGGATCGCGGACAGGGTTGTTTTTCCCGGCGCGGTCAGCGATGTGGCGGACAGGACGGCGGACGCGGGGATCTTTGTCCTCTCGTCCATCCAGGAGGGAATGCCGAATGCTCTCCTGGAGGCGATGGCTCTCGGGACGGCATGCATATCCACGGACTGCCCCTGCGGCGGCCCGAGGGACCTGATACAGGATAAAGAGAACGGACTCCTTGTTCCTCCCGGCGATACCGCTGCCATGGCGGCAGCGCTCGCGTCGCTGATGCGGGATCCGGAATTAGCAGGAAAAATGGGTGATAACGCGGCGCGTGTGAGGAAGAGCCACCATCCGGATGAGGTCAACCAAAGGTGGAAGGCCTATCTGGAAAAGGTGATGCGCCGGCAGTGACTGGAGCGGATTTATGTGCGGAATAGCTGGCTTTACGGGCTGTGTCAGGGAATGGCGGCCTGTGATTGAAAATATGAACCGGCGTATGATAAGACGCGGGCCGGATGCGGGAAATGTCTGGAGGTCAGGGGACGGGAATGTCGTCTTCGGGCACAGGCGTCTTTCCATTGTCGACCTTACCGAGTCGGGAAGCCAGCCGATGACAGGCAGGAGCGGCAGATATACGATCACCTATAACGGTGAAATCTACAACCACCGCGAGCTCGCGGCAGGACTCATCGCACAGGGGAAGATTCCTGCCTTCAGGGGAACCTCGGACACGGAGGTCCTGCTGGAGATGATCGGGGCTTACGGGATTAAGAAAACCCTCGAGCTGTGCAAGGGTATGTTTGCCTTTGCCGTGTACGACGCGGAAACCGGCAGCATTACGCTTGCGAGGGACCGCGTCGGGGAAAAGCCCCTCTACTACGGGATTGCGGGAAATTCCTTTGCCTTTGCCTCGGACGTTTCCTGCTTTAAGGAGCTGGACGGATTTACGGGCGAGATTGAGACCGGGATCCTGCCGGCGTATTTCACGCACGGCTATATCCCTGCTCCGTATTCTATCTACAGGGGCATTTACAAGCTGCTGCCGGGGACCTTCCTTACAGTCGAAAAGCCCTATACGCAGCTGCCAAAGCCGCAGGTATACTGGTCCATGAAGGAGGCCGCCCTGAAAGGCCAGGATGCCCCCTTTAAAGGCTCGCGGCAGGAAGCCGCTGACGAGCTCGAAAGGCTCCTGAAGGCCTCAATACAGGGGCAGATGGTGGCGGACGTACCCGTCGGAGCCTTTTTGTCTGCCGGGATCGACAGCAGCACGGTCGTAGCCCTCATGCAGTCCCTTTCTCCCGGGAGCGTCAGGACCTTTACCATCGGGATGGAGGATCCCGCCTATAACGAAGCGGAGTTCGCTAAACAGATCGCGGCGCACCTGGGCACGGAGCACACAGAGCTCTATATTTCCGAGAAGGAAGCAAAAGAGGTCATACCGCTGATCCCGGGAATGTTCTCGGAGCCGTTTGCGGACAGCTCCCAGATTCCGACCTACCTTGTCAGCAGGATGACAAGAGAGCATGTGACGGTCTCGCTCTCCGGCGACGGCGGGGACGAGCTGTTCTGCGGATACAGATCCTATGATTCCGTTGACAGGATCTGGAACAAGATGAAGGATGTGCCTTACTTTTTAAGGCGGGCTGCGGGAGGAGTCTTAAAGCGCCTTCCGGCTTCGCGCGAAAATCCTGTCCTCAGGGACAAGGCGGCACTCCTTGCGGCAAAAAGCCCGGCGCAGCTCTATGCCATCCAGGCGGAGCTCGATCCCGCGGCAAGAGGACTTGTCAACTGGCGCGGGGAGAAGGCGGCAGGCCCTGAGAGCGGTCTTCTTGCGGATGCGCTGCCCTATGTGTTCAACACATGGCCGGTCAGCGTCCTGAAGGAGCAGAATCACGAAATCATGCTCATGGATATGCTGCTCTATCACCCGGACGATATCCTGGTCAAGGTCGACAGGACAGCCATGGCGGTCTCCCTCGAGACGAGAGTGCCGCTCCTTGACAGGGACGTTGTGGAATTCGCGTGGAGCCTTCCGATTGAATATTTAAGGAGGGACGGCATCTCAAAGGCGGTGCTCAGAGATGTCCTGTACCGCTATGTCCCGCAGCAGATGATGGACAGGCCGAAAAAAGGCTTCTCTGTCCCGGTTGCGAAGTGGCTCGGAGAAAAGGACCTGCGCGGCTGGGCAGATGAACTGACAGACCCGCCAAGACTTGAAAGAGAGGGGTACCTTCGCCCCGGGAAGGTGAAGGCACTCATGGATGATTTCGACAGAGGAATTTTCCGTCCGCAGCTGTGGTATATACTGATGTTCCAGCAGTGGCTGGAAGAGGAAAAGAAGGCGTAAATCCGAAGACACCCGGGCAATGGAGAATAAGATGGAGCAAAGACCGCTGATTACAGTGGCTGTAACCTGCTACAACCTGGAAAACTATATAGAGAGATGTCTAAGGAGTATTCTCGCGCAGACCTACAAAGAGCTGGAGGTCCTGATTGTCGACGACGGTTCCTCGGATGCCTCGCCCGGGATCTGCGACCGCATCGCGGCGGCAGATCCTAGAGTGCGTGTCCTTCACACACCGAACGGCGGGCCCGGAAAGGCGAGGAACGCCGCCATTGAAAGGGCAAAGGGAGAGTACATCGCCTTTGTCGACGGCGACGATTATATTGTCCCGGATATGTATGAAACCATGGTGGGCGCCATCCTGAAGACAAGGGCGGACATTGCCGTCTGCAGGCACTATGAAGTGCTGAGCGCTGACGCGGACAGCTTTTTTGCCTCCATGTACGGTGACGAAGCCGGGCAGGACAGTAAGAAGGCCGCGGAAGAAGTAAAAGCGGAGGAAAAGGCAGAGGAAAAGGAAAAGGCGGAGGTAGAGGCAGAGGACAAGGAAAAAGCGGATCCGCAGGACATGGTCATGGACCAGTCCCTGATGCTGACTCTCCTTATCGAAGAAAACGAAGAATACCCGATCCGGAACGCTGTCTGGAACAAGCTCTGCAAAAAGCAGCTCCTCAAAAGGCTGCGGCTTCCGAACCAGAAATACTACGAGGACATCCTGTTTACAACACGCCTTATTGCCGGCGCCCGGCAGGGGGTTTTCGTCGACAGGCCTCTGTACTGCTATGTGACCGACCGCCAGGGCAGCATCATGAACCAGGGGATGAACAGGGGCATCATAACGGACCAGATCCCGTCCTACCTTGCAAAGGACGCTTTCCTTCTGTCCATAGGGCGCAGGGACCTTGTGAATGCGCATGACTACCTGGTATACAAAAAGCTCCTTCTCCTCTATACCGAGGCCCGCAGGTCAAAGGATGCAGGGAAGAAAAAGAACCTTCCGGAGCTCGCGGATTTCATCCGCACCGGGAAGGAGAGAATGGACGAAATCTACTCCTGCAGGATCGCGGATCCGCACCAAAAACTGCGCATGAAGCTGTTCCTGATACACCCTGCCTGTTATAATGTGTTCATGGACATAAACGACGGTATTATCCTGCCGCTTCGCCGGAAGATAAAGGCATCATCAAACGGATAGGAACGCCGCCGGGGAGTCCCCTGTGACTGCAAGATGGTAATAATTCAGATGAAAGGCGGCCTCGGCAACCAGCTGTTCCAGTACGCCCTGTACAGACAGCTGAGAAGTCTTGGGCGCAATGTAAAAATGGACGATACGACCGGATTTCGCGATGATCTGCAGCGCGATCCGGCTCTTTTGGCGCTCGGACTACAGTACGAGAGGGCTTCAGACGCGGAAATTATCAGGATCACGGACTCCTATATGGATCTTGCCAGCAGGATCCGGAGAAAGCTGACCGGCAGGAAAACGAGCCGCTACGACGAGAAGGACGGCAATTTTGATCCGTATGTCCTGGAGACCGAAAACGCGTATCTTGTCGGCTACTGGCAGAGCGAGAAGTACTTTCCGGACCCGGAGGTCAGAAGGCAGCTGAAGGACGAAATCCTGTCCGCCCTGGGCCGCTGCGCTAAGGAAGAATCCCCGCAGGATTCCCCGTCCGCGCCGTCTGTCAGTCTTCACATCCGCAGGGGAGACTATCTTGCACCCGGCACGGTGGAAACCTTCGGCGGGATCTGTACGGATGCCTATTATGAAAAGGCGGTGCGTGCGGTACTGAAGGAATACCCGGGGGCGAGGTTTATCGTCTTTTCCAACGACGATTGCTACGCGAGAGAGTTTGCGGAGCGCGGCAATGAGGCCTTCGGGAACGGCCGCTTTATCCCGGCAGAATCCTTCGGGGCGGACGGCCCTTCTGCGGACGCTTCCCAGCTCTACATGATGGCGAGGTGCAGTCATCACATCCTTGCCAACAGCAGCTTTTCCTGGTGGGGAGCGTGGCTCGGCGGCGGCATGAAGATCGCGCCCTCCCGCTGGCTCAACAATAAAAGGGCGGATGATATCTACACGGACGACATGCTCCGGATCGGGGCTGAAAACGGATTACAGGAATAGATTACAGGCATGATATTCGGGAAGAAAAAGGAACTGACCGGGACAGCGGCGCTGCCGGTCCTCACAAAGCTCAACCATATATTTGACAGAAAACAGAAAAAACAGTTTCTGGGACTCGGTGTCCTGATCCTTATCGGCGCGGTTTTCGAGACGCTGGGCGTATCGCTCATGGTGCCGGTCGTGCAGATGATCCTCGACCCGAGATCTCTCCACGGCGTCATCGCGAGATACACTGAGCGGTTTCCCGTGATCGGAAAAATCCTTCAGCTTCTTCGTCTCAACACGGACACGAGGCTGATGGTCTCGCTTCTTCTGGCGCTGATCGGAGTCTATATCGTCAAGAACGCGTACCTGCTGTTCCTGATCTGGAGGCAGAACAAATTCATCGCGAGCGCGCGCAACGACATGATCAGCCGGGTAATGAGAGAATTCCTGAACCGTCCCTATGAGGATTATCTCGGAGCGGATATTCCGACCGTATTCCGCATTACCGACAGCGATATCCCTCACATGTTTTCCCTGATCCTCGCCTGCCTGTCCCTTACGACAGAGGTCGTGGTCACGGTGTGCATCTGTCTTGTCCTTATCAGGACGAACTGGCAGCTGGTCGCCTTTATCCTCATGATCTTCAGCGTCCTCACCCTGATCAATGCAAGGGTGCTCAAGCCGAGGCTGAACACGATCGGCGCCCGCAACCAGCGCATCCAGTCCAGGATCGCGAAGTGGAGAATCCAGGCGATCTACGGCCTGAAGGACGTGAAGATCTTAAACCGCGAGGATTTCTTTATCAGGAATTATTATGAGAGCGGCAGGATCGGCGCCCAGACCGCGGTCAGCTACACGGTCCTGAACAACCTCCCGAAGCTCCTCATTGAGACTGTTTTCATGGCATCCATGCTGGGCTTTATCGCGATCTATATCGCCGGGGGAAACGATGTCGCTGTTCTCGTGCCGCAGCTGAGCGCCTTCGCGGTTGCAGCAATTAAAATCCTTCCCAGCGCCAACAGGATCAACACCTACATCACGGAGATCGCCTACGAGGAGCCGAGCCTTAATTTCGTCTACGACAACCTGGAGGAATCCATGAAGACAGACCGCCGGATGCGCGCGGTCAGGGAGAGAATTGCAGGTCCCGCGCTTAAGCTCAAGGACAGGATCGAACTGAATCATATCACCTTCCGCTACCCGGACGGGGACCGCAATATTTTCACGGATGCGCACATGGTTGTGCCCAAAGGCAAGTCTGTCGGCATAAAGGGACCGTCCGGTGCCGGAAAGTCGACGATTGTCGATATCCTTCTGGGACTCCTTCACGTGCAGGGGGGAGAGATCCTCTGCGACGGCGCCAATATTTTCAGCAATTATGAGTCATGGCTCGCCCAGATCGGCTATATACCGCAGTCGATCTATCTGATTGATGAATCGATCAGGGATAATATCGCTTTCGGCATCGACGCCGACAGGATTGACGATAACAGACTCTGGGAGGTCATGGAGGAAGCACAGCTCGCGGATTTTGTCCGCTCGCTTCCCGAAGGACTCGATACGAAGATCGGCGACAGGGGAGTGAGGCTCTCCGGCGGACAGCGGCAGAGAATCGGCATTGCAAGGGCCCTCTACCACGATCCGGAAATCCTCGTATTCGACGAGGCGACCAGCGCGCTCGACAATGACACAGAGGCGGCGGTAATGGAGGCAATCAACAGCTTCCACGGAAAAAAGACGATGATTATCATCGCGCACCGTCTCAATACGATCGAGCACTGCGACTTCATTTATGAAGTGGACGGGGAGAAGATTACGAGAACGACCCTCGAGGGAGAGACGATACTGCATTGAATGACCGCGGGGCATCGCCCCGGGGATCATCCGGAGGATTTATGATAGGAACAGAGTTTCTTCCCGGCTTCGGACTGGGAAACCAGCTGTTTGTTTACGCGGCTGCCAGATCCCTTGCCCTGGACAAAGGGTATGAATTCGGGGTATGCCACCCTGAGTTTCTGGCAAAAAACATGCATTCCGACTGCGGAATGTATTTTATGGACATTGATATGGGCAGGGAGATCACCGAGGAGGACAAGGCGCGGATGAAGCGCTTTGACGACGCCGATGACCGTCTGTACCTGGGCAATTCCGTGCACGACCTGACGCACGGAGCATACGTCAGCGGTGCCTCGCCCGCCTTTTTCCAGATTGAGGACGGGACGCTCCTCTACGGCAACCTGCAGTCGGAGCTCTATTTCCGCAATCACATGGAGGACCTGAAGGAGTGGTTTAAGGTAAGGCCGGAATACGAGTCCGACGAGTATACGGCGGATGACCTGTGCGTGATCCACATGCGCTGCGGCGACTATGAGAATTCGCCTGAGCTGTGGCTCGACAGGAGCTACTGGCTAAAGGGCATTGCCAGGATGAAGGAGATCAATCCCGCAATGCGGTTTATCGTCATTACGGACAGGGTGGATTCCGCGCACAAGATCCTTCCGGAGTATAAGGCAGTCCGCGGCGATCTCGGCAAGGACTATGTCACCTTAAAGAACGCGAGATACCTGCTGCTCGGCAATTCCTCCTTCCCTGTTTTCCCCGCGCTGACAAGCGAAACGCTCCGCTTTGCGATCGCGCCGAAATACTGGGCAAGGCATAACGTATCCGACGGCTACTGGGCTTCGGAGCAGAATATTTACAGCTGCTTTAACTATATGGACAAAAAGGGAGACCTGTTCACCGCCGCGCAGTGCAGGAGCGAGCTGGAAAGTTACAAGGAAGGCTCCCCGGTGTACGAGGGTCTCAACAAAAGGCCCGGGAAGATCCTTTATGCCGCCCGCAGGGCGAGGGCGAAGATGCTGTACGGCATGTATTTTTCCAGGAAGG
>JAEEGL013143340.1_pt1 | contig 19665 bp, 27 predicted proteins | sample 9134231 | NCBI WGS metagenome assembly JAEEGL01 (sample SAMN16246548, study PRJNA631951) | gut metagenome | biome: gut microbiome; feature: rumen; material: fiber-attached | host: Bos | place: Iran: Karaj | collected 2018-10 | reverse complement strand
GGACTATGATTAATTTTATTATTTGTGATGATAATAGTGAGTTCTTAAAGAAAGAGAAAAGAATCGTTGATAGTTTTATGATGAGGTTTGATATAGAATATAAAACCCATTTATTTAAAGAATATGATAAAGCTTTTGATGATATAATGGCCAAAGATATAGGCTTTAAAATATATTTGTTAGATATTCAAACCAAGAATGGATCAGGATTAGATGTTGCAAGAAAGATAAGAGAGATAAATGACGATTGGGTTTCAGTAATAATTATAATAACAGCTTTCAATGAATTTAAATATGAAGCTTTAGGTAATAGATTATTTTTACTTGATTTTGTTAATAAGATGAATAATTGTGAAGAAAAATTATTAGAAGATTTTGATAGAGCTGTGAAGAATTATAACGCAAGAAATAAAACTCTTAAGTATGAATACAATCATGTGCTTAGACAAATAGAACTTAAGCAAATAATATATATTGAGAAAATCCCTGAAGGTAAAGGTTGTATTATAAAAACAACATATGGAGAACAAATAATTAATAAAACGCTAAATGATACACTTAAAATGTTAGATAATAGATTTCTTAAAACCAGTAGAAGTATGATAATAAATCGTGATTATGTAAAGGAATATAATTTTAAAGAAAACAAATTGTATTTTATAAATGGTGAATACACATATCAAATTTCTAGAGGTATGAAGAAGGAGTTAAAAAAACATGATACAAGTTCTTATTAGGTTTTTAATTGGTTTTATTACAGCTGTCTCTGGATTCCTTTTTGTTAAGGAAGCTGTTAACTTAGATGAAAGGTTAAGTTCACTAAAAAATATAATTTTATTAATTATATTATCTGCAGTAACACCATTAATATATAGAATAAACTATCAAGCTATTAATCCTATTATTTCATATTTTGCGGCCGTTTTAATATATAAACAAATCTTTAGATATAATTATTATCAAAGTATAATAGTCAGTGCATTTTTAATGCTTTCAATTTTTATTGGTGAGTTAGTACTATCTATTTGTTGTTTAAAACTTTTATCGTTATCTGATGTAAGAAGTGATTACGTAATGATGATTGGATTTAACTTATTATCTGCTTTGATTGTAATATTATTATCTATGAATAGAAGGATTAAAGATACAATTAATAAACTTGCATTTAAGAAGAAGCCAAAGAAGATTGTTCAGATAGCACTTTTTATGATTTGCACTATTGTTGCAATAAGCTGTTTGTTTCTAATTATATTTAATAATTATGGTTTTAACTTAGAACTTATAATTTCAATCATAGCTATAATAGTGTTTTTTATTTTGATTTACGTATATGCGAAGGAACAATTAGAATATAACAGTTTAAAAATACAAATGGAATCCTTAATGAAACCAGTTAAACAGTTTGAAGATTGGTTAGAAAAAGAAAGTTTAAATAGACATGAGTATAAAAACAATTTGGCAGTTCTAAGAAGTATGGTTACTGATAAGAAAGCTCAAAAGTTTATTGATGATAAACTTAATAACACTTTGAATATTGAATTTGAATACATTTCTCTTTTAAAAAATGTTCCGACTGGAGGACTAAAAGGATTATTGTTTTATAAAATAATGTACGCAAAGGAAGATAATTTAAATATCAGTTTTGATGTTTCTAAAAACGTATCTTCTACAATTGATAAAATAGGAGACAAAAGCTTTCAAGATTTATGTTATTTGCTTGGTATATTTATAGATAATGCTATAGAGGCTGCTTCAAAATCTAAAGGGAAGAACTTATTGATAGAAATCTATTCAACTGATAGTAACTTGTTAAACTTTGTGATATCAAATAACTATTTTGGTAACGTGGATATAAATAAGGTCTATACCAAGGGTTATACTACAAAAGGTAAGGGAAGAGGTAATGGATTATACTTCGCAAAAAGAATTTCGAATAATAATCCTAATATAAGCTTATCTAACGAAATAATCAATGATTATTATATACAAAAAATAAAAATAAATATTGATAATTAAAAAGTTGTCCATAGTGGACAACTTTTTAAACTAATCTAAGTTCATGTTTCTAGCGTCTGGTTCATCAAAGATAACCCAAGCACAACCAGTAGAAGCTGCGGTTGAAGCAATTAGTGCTATTGCAGCTAAAGCAAATGATAATACTTTTTTCATTTTATTCCCTCCTTATTACTTTTTATATTAAAACCTAATAGTTTTAACCAATGCTTTTATAATTATTAAATGGCATTCCAAATATCTTATAAGTTATTGGGTTTATCATTAGAGATTCTATTATTAATGCAGTAAGTATCAGATTAGAGATAGTATTATTTTTAATTACAAATATTAGAAATATATATATTAAAGTACATACACAAGATGCTATTTTTCTATATTTTCTTTTTTTCTTATTTGTTAAAGGTCTTTTAAAAGTATCGGCAGGTGCGAATAGAATGAAATCAAATATACATAATATAGATAGAAGAACTTTAATATAATTACTAAGCGTAATATTAATCATTAAATAAGTTAAACCTAAAACTAGTATAATTGATAAAATTAAACAAGTGCTACTTTTATCAGCATGTAATCCAAATGCTGGAAACCTTATAATGTTGAACAACACTAGCATTATTAATACTTCTTTTAGATAACCCATTAAGAAAGCTATTAGAAAAATTATTAATAATTTGGTAAATGTCAGATATAAACCTTCTAAACCATATTTAATTTTCTCAATATCATTTTTGGAATATTTTTCGTTGTAAGCAGTTATTAGTTTTATACTATTTGACAAGAATAAATCTTTCATGATATCTCCTCTTACTCTCTTATGTTCAAAGTATACAACTTAAAAAACATTACTTTTTAAAAGAGATTTATTTGTTAAATTTTAGGTAATTATCAGAAATAAAGTTTACATATTAGAAACTTGTGTACAGAAAAAGGATGATATTATACCAATTAAGGAAAAGCAGAAAATAAATTTGAATAATTTGTTATTATATAAACACGCGGTGTTTTTGCTCGCTTTGTAGTCATGAAGTAGTAAATAAGAATTGGAAGGTGAGGTGTGAGAAAGTGAGAGGAAGAGTTAAATGGTTTAACAATGAAAAAGGATATGGATTTATAGAATATAAAGAAAATGAAGACATATTTGTTCATTATTCCGCAATTAACCAAGATGGTTATAAAAGCTTAACGGAAGGTCAATATGTAGAATTTGATCTGGTTGAAACTTCTAAAGGGTATCAAGCTTTAGGAGTTGTAGTAATTAAAGAAGTAGCTACCTCAAAATAGGTAGTTTTTTTCATGCAAATGTGATATTATATAGATGGGAGATGATATAATGGAAATTATAATTAGGGGAGATAAGGTAAAGGTAACTCAAGCGATCAATGACTACATTACTGAGAAGTTAGGTAAACTTGAAAAGTATATTGAAGGCGTTGATAATGTAAGAGCAACAGTAGTTATAAAAATCAAAAATCATACTCAAAAGGTTGAAGTAACAATTCCTTTGAAGAAATTCATATTAAGAGCAGAAGAAGAGCAAGAAGATGTATATGCAGCTATGGATGTTGTTATAGACAAGATTGAAAGACAAATTAGAAAAAATAAGACCAAATTATTATCAAAGAAAATTAAAGATGCAAAAGATATAGTAGTTGATTTTGTTGAAGACGAACCAGAAAATGAAAGCAAGATAGTTAAGAGAAAAACAATAGAAGTAAAACCCATGAGTGAAGAAGAGGCAATAATTCAAATGGAATTACTAGGACATAATTTTTACTTGTTCAAAGATGCAATTACTTCTAAACCAACACTTGTTTATAAAAGAAATGATAATGATTACGGAATAATAGAGACTGAATAATAAAATATTATGAATAAAAGGGAATAATGCTTTGAAATTCCCTTTTTTTTTGGTACAATAAATATTACAGGAGATGATTATATGAACATATTAAAGAAATTATTTGATCATGAGTATAAAGAGTTAAAGAAGTTTTCAGATATAGCTGATAAGATAGATGCTTTGGATGAGGAATATACAAAACTAAGCGATTATGAATTACAAGCTAAGACTGATGAATTTAAGAAAAGAATAAAAGCAGGTGAAACTTTAGAAGACATAATGGTAGAAGCTTTCGCAACAGCAAGAGAAGCCTGTTTCAGAGTTATAGGTGAAAAACCATATTATGTACAGTTACTAGGTGCCATTGCAATTCACTTTGGTAATATAGCTGAGATGAAAACAGGTGAAGGTAAAACTTTAACATCTGTTTTGCCAGCGTATTTAAATGCATTATCTGGTGAAGGAGTACATATAGTTACAGTTAACGAGTACCTTGCTGATCGTGATGCTAACTGGATGGGAAGCATTCATAGATTCCTAGGTCTTACAGTTGGTACTAACTTAAGGAGTTTGTCTCCTAAAGAGAAAAAAGAACAATATGATTGCGATATACTTTATACGACTAATAACGAATTAGGATTTGACTATCTAAGAGATAATATGGTCGTAAGAAAAGAAGATAGAGTAGGAAGAAAATTAAATTACTGTATTATCGACGAGGTTGACTCAATATTAATTGATGAAGCCAGAACACCATTAATTATATCTGGTGGTGTAATGCAAAATATTAACCTTTATGAACAAGCTGATATGTTTGCTAAATCACTTACTGAAAATGTAGATTATATTAAAGATGAAAAAACAAAGACCATAAGTCTTACAGACGAAGGTAGTCACAAATGTGAAAAAATGTTTAAAATACAAAACCTATATGATATAAATAATACTGCCTTAGTACATCATATCAATCTAGCACTAAAAGCCAATTACTTTATGTTTAAAGATGTAGATTATGTTGTACAAGAAGGTGAAATAATAATTGTTGATCAGTTTACAGGACGTCTAATGAAAGGAAGAGCTTTCTCTGAAGGATTACATCAAGCAATCGAAGCTAAAGAAAAAGTAAAAGTAAATCAAGAAACAAAAACTCTAGCTACGATTACCTTCCAAAACTTATTTAGAATGTATAGTAAACTATCTGGTATGACAGGTACAGCTAAAACCGAAGAAGAAGAATTTAGAAATATCTATAACATGTATGTTATATGTATTCCTACAAATAAACCAGTAATAAGAGTAGATGAAACTGACTTATTATATCCAGGCAAAGAAGGAAAATATAACGCTATTATTAGAGTAATCGAAGAAAGACATAAATTAGGACAACCAATTCTAGTTGGTACCATAGCTATTGAAACCAGTGAATTAATAAGTAGAATGCTAACTAAAAAGAAAATTAAACACGAAGTATTAAATGCCAAGAATCATGCTCGTGAAGCAGAAATAATTGCCCATGCTGGTGAAAAAGGAGCTGTAACAATAGCAACCAACATGGCTGGTCGTGGAACCGATATTAAACTAGGCCCTGGTGTTAAAGAATTAGGTGGTCTTTGCGTAATAGGAACAGAAAGACACGAATCAAGACGTATCGATAATCAGTTACGTGGACGTGCTGGAAGACAAGGAGACCCAGGATTTAGCCAATTCTTCGTATCATTCGAAGATGATCTATTAATAAGATTTGGATCAGATAGATATAAAACTATGATGGCAAGTATTGGCTTTACCGGAGACCAAGCAATAAGAAATAAAATGTTTTCAAAAACAGTTGAAACTGCTCAAAAAAGAGTTGAAGGCAATAACTTCGATATAAGAAAACATTTACTTAGTTATGATGATGTCATGAATCAACAAAGAACAATTATCTATGCAAAAAGAAATGAAATTTTAGATAACGAATCAATTCACGAAACAGTATTAAATGGTTTCAAAGAAAACATAACTAACTTAGTAATGTCACATCTAATAGAATCAAAAAAATTATCTGATAAAGACTATGAAGAAATATTAGAATATTCAAATGAAAACCTACTAAAAAAATATAGATTAAACCTATCGGAAATAAAAGATAAAGAAGAACAAGAAGTAATAGATATAATCTATGATAAAGTAGTTAAAGACTATGAAGAAAAAATAAAAGATATTCCACAAGAAGTAACAAATGAATTTGAAAAAGCTATCTCACTTAGAGTAATAGATAGTAACTGGATGGAACACATTAGTACCATGAGTCATCTTAGAGAAGGTGTAGGATTAAGAGGATATGCCAACGAAAATCCATTACAAGCCTATACCATGGAAGGATATCAATTATTTGATGCCATGATAAATAAAATAAATAGTGAAATTAGTACCTATCTATTAAAATCAGAAGTAAGACACAACACAGAAAGAAAAGAAGTAGCCAAAAAAGTAATAACAAACGACGGAAAAGACACAGTAAAAACCCAAAAGAAAAGCAACAAAATAGGTAGAAACGATCCATGTCCATGTGGCAGTGGTCGTAAGTATAAACAGTGCTGTGGTAAATAACCTCGCAAAGCCTTATAAATAAAGGGCTCACGAGGTTTTTTCTTTTTCTAAAAAGTTGTAATTTTTTTTCAAAAATGGCTTCTACATACGTTTTACATACGTTTTAGGTTTAATTTGGAAGAATTTCTTCTTCATCATTCGAATCAGCACTGATATTATTAAGCAAATTAGTGACATCACCAAGAGCACCATCAAACATGTGAGCATAGGTGTGCATAGTTTCATTTATACTAGCATGTCCCATATACTTTGAAACAATGGTAACAGGTAATCCCTTATTGATTAATAAAGAGGCACAGGAATGTCTAAAGTCATGGATCCTTATTTCTTTAACACCAGAAAGCTTGGCAATGCGTCCTTTTCTTCTACGAGCACACTGATAAGTCAAAGCTCTGGTTCCATAATCCTCACCAAAAACAAAAAAGTCAGGATTAAAATTTTTGAAGATAGAAACTTGATCGTAATATTCCTTTAAGTCATTATAAAGAGCATCACACATTGGGAGCTTTCTTCGGCTCGTTTGCGTTTTCAAACTGCTAAAATAATAAGTAGCTGAATAGTTATCAATGTCCAGAACTTGCTTCTCAATTGAAATTGTTTTTTTCTTCCAATCAACATTCTTCCATTGAAGCCCACGAGCTTCGCCAATACGTAGCCCACAATAATATAAAGTTTCCCAAAGACACCTATAACGAAGTTCGTCTTCCCCAGTTAGGAATTGCTGGAATTGTTCCAGAGAATAAATTTGACGTTCAGTTTTTAATTCATTCGGATTATCAAATCTGGTCATTAGCGAAATAGTTTGTCCCCAGTTATAATTATAATGTTTCATTCCCCAATGAAGAAAAGCCACAAGAACTTTGTAAACATCATTCTTTGAAACAGTTTTCATTGAGTCAATATCTTTCATGTACTTCTTCCATGCTTCATAGCGATCAGGAGAGTAGTCGACACATTTAATATTAAAGAGTGGTTCTAAATACTGCTTTTTATACAAGTAACCACGTTTCGTACTAATTTTTACTTTATCATCTTGATATTCGATAAATTTATCCCAGAGGTCGCCCAAAGTCATATCCTTTGGTGCTTTATTTTGTTTATTTAAATCGTTAAAGAATTGACGTTCGCCATCCTTTGCTTCAGTTTTAGTAGAATACATTTTACTAACAAAAACTTTAAGCTGTTCAAAATTATCCTTATATTGGACTTTGAAGAACCAGGCTCTGCCATCCTTTGTCGGTTTTTTAGATTTATAAATTGGCATGATATCACTTTCCTTTCTTCACAATTATTGTGTGATTCGCCAAAAAGTGATATAATGAAAATGGAATCCACTGACATTATATCGTTTTGGTATTTTGTATTAAAGTGTCGCAAACTTTTTATTGTGGTTCCTTGATCCTACTGTTACAGCAGTAGGGTTTTTTATTTTGAAACCTTACCAGGGATTTTATAAATTGCAATTCCAAGAATTTCGATAGGTTCATATTCTAAAGATTCCCTAGAATGAAATTCTTCAGTAAACCCAGACCTGTTATTAGGATTTAGAGGTTTAATTCTAATTCCATCAGATTCAATTACAACCTTTTTAAATGTAGCTTCGTTATTGTTAATCCTTATACAACAATTATCACCAGATTCACAAGTGGAACTTTTTAGGAAGATCACTGTGTCACCATCATTATACTCATCAGCCATAGAATCGCCATCTAGGACTAAACCAAAATAACGTCTGTCTCCAACCATCCATTTTTTAGGAATTAATTCATAGGACAGAGGTTCAACTTCTTCGATTGCTTCATATGGAACACCAGCAGGAACAGTACCAAGAACAGGAATAAGTTCCTTTGTTTTCAGAGCAATATCGATTTTATCATCTACGTTTAAATCAGTATCATCGATTAATGAATCAACCCTTACACCGAAATAATCAGCAATTTTGAATAATTCTTCAACCGATGGAGTGCTTGGATGATTTGGATTAACCCAATCACAAAAAGTAGAGTATTTAACACCGATAGCTTCAGCAACAGTTCGCCTGTTAACATCATCGTTCTTCATTAATGAAAGAACAGTTCTGGCAAATTTCTCATTTCGATTCATAACTTTTCTACCTCCATACACATTTTACAATATTTCGGAATATTTTACAACAATTTTATAAAAATTACGAAAAAAATATAAATTTTATAATTCGACTATTGACAAAACCGAAAAATCGGACTAACATTAAAATAGAGAGGAGGGAAGAAAAGCTAATGACACGAAGCTCTTACGATGAGCGAAAGCTCAAGAGAATAAGAAGTAGAGTATCATTGAGAGCAAAAAGAGTAGATTTGAATTTAACATTAGAGGAAGCATCTAAACTAATTGGGATAAGCAAGAATTCTCTTTATAATCTTGAGAGATTCAAGTCAAAACCAACTTTAGATGTAGCCTTAAAAATTGCTAAAGCTTATCACGTTAGATTAGACGATTTAAGATTTGCTCCAGATGATGAAGAAGTGAATTAGCAGTAAGAAATAGGTAGTATGGTAGTAAATAAAAAAAAGAAAAATATTAGAAACCATATTTTTTTTACTGTTATGTTCCGAAAAATCGGAATAATTAAAGATAAAAAGTTTGCGACACTTTAATACTTTAATACAAAATAAGAAAGGAAAAATTAATAATGAAACCAAAACGAAAATTGAAACCATGGGTAAAAGCCTTATTGCTTTTATTACCAGAAATCATAATAATATGCCAGTTGTTTTTTATTGGTCTAAATTTGAAAAAAGCTATTAATAGTACAACGATCACGATAACAGAAAGTAGGTGTTATTGTGGCTAAAAGTTTAACAGCAAAAGAAACATTACAAATTATTCAGAGATTATGGGCAACCACTAATGACATAATGCAGTTAGGATGTTGTGGAAAGAATAAAGCCCTAAAAATTAAAAATGAAATTAGAAATAAAATGATTGATGATGGATATGCAGTTCCAAGAAACATGGTAGACATGAAGCTAGTAATGGACTACTTCAATATAGATGAAAAAAGAATAAATATTCTAGCAGGAGGTGTCATTAATGGAAACTAATGAGCTACAATTTCCTGAACTACCAGAATCATCATTAAAAAAAGAAGACATGGGATTTAATTCAAAATTGCAAAAGAAAAAGAATGAATTAAGAAAAGATTTATCAGAAAAAGGAATACTTCCAAAGGGAGCACATAATGATTACGACAATTATGATTATTTTAGTGAAGCACAATATAAGGAATTATTTATAGGTTTATTTAGTAAGCATGGGTTAGAATTTGATTCAACAGAAGTTCAAGTTCAAAGCATCCCAGGAACAGATAAACAACCATTCGGAATACTTGCAACAATGAAATACATAATAACCGATATTGATACAGGATACAAAATAGAAAGTATTCATTCAGGATTAGCAATTGATAAAGGCGACAAAGCAATTTACAAAGCTAAAACAGGAGCATTGAAAAGTTTCTTCGCCTCAACATTTTTAGTAGCAACTAAAGATGATCCAGAGCGAGATGATGAGAAACCAAAGAGAACATACACAAAGACAGTATCATCATCAAAGCCAAAAGCAGGAACAATAAGTGAAGTCCAAAGAAAAAGAATTATAAAATTATTTTCTGATTCTAAACAAGAACTTCAAGACATGATGAAAAAATACAACAAGAAAAACATAAACGAATTAGATTTAAAAGAAGCATCAGACATAATCGAAATCAAAGAAAGAGAGGCTAATCATGAATAATTTAGTAATTATACCAGGAGAAAAACCTACACTACAAAAAAGTGCAGTTGAAACAATAATAGAGATTGAAGAAAAGCTAAAAGAATACACAGCAATGAGAGATGAATACAGAGCCATACTTCTAAAAGGAATGGAAGAGAAAGGGATCACTGACATTTTAGATGAAGAAACAGGTCTTCATATTCATTATAATGAAGCAAAAGATAGCTTGGAAACATTCAATAAAAAACAATTCCGAGAGGAAGAGCCTGACATGTACGATAAGTATGTTACATTCACAGGAAAGAAATCAGCCTACTTAACAGTTACACAAAAATGATTGAATCGTGGGAAATAGCAGGAGGAACACTTGAATACATAGATGAATCACACACTTATTTATTTAATGGAGTGATTCTTCCTAGCATAACACAGATTCTAAAAACAAAGTTCGGAAATAAATACGATGGTGTTTCAAGAGAGGTTCTACATAAAGCATCAGTTAATGGAACCAAAGTTCATGAGGCTATAGAAAATTATGAGAAGCGAAGCATCGATGAACCAGGATGTGTAGAATTAAGAAATTATAAATTATTAAAAAACAGATTCGGATTCGAATGCTTGGATAATGAAGTTCCAATAGTATTATTTCTGGATGGAAAGCCAGTAAGTGCTGGGAGAGTTGATTTGATATTAAAAGATGGAGATAAAGTAGGCATTGCAGACATAAAGAGGACAAGTGTCTTCGATAAAGAGTATGTCACTTATCAAACCAACTTATACAGAATTGGATACCAGCAATGTTATGGAGTAGAAATACAATTCTTAAGAGGATTACACTTAAGAGAAAATACAAGAAAATACATTAACTTACCAATTAATGAAGAGATAAGTTTAAATTTAGTAAAAAAATATTTAGAGGAAAGGAAAGAAAATGAATAAAGTAGAAATAACAGGAAGATTGACAGCAGATCCTGAATTAAAACAAATAGAGAATTCAGATAAAGTTTATACCAGATTCTCATTAGCTGTTCAAAGAAATTTTAAAAACAAAGATGGAGAATATGATGCTGACTTTTTCAATGTTGTAGCATGGGATAAACGAGCAGAAACAATATGCAATCATGTAAAAAAAGGACATAGATTCGGAGTAGTAGGAAGACTTCAAAATAAAAGCTACGAAAAGCAGGATGGAACAACAGGATACATAACAGATGTAATATTAGAAGACTTCGACTTTTTAGAATCAAAAACCAGAGAAGAAGCACCAGAGCCAGATTATCCAGATACACCAGCAGAGGATGATCCATTCGCTGACTTTGGAGATAATATCGAACTAACTGATAATGATATGCCGTTCTAATGAGAACGATAGTAAAAGTAAAACAAGTTTTCAGAAACATTAAGAATCAGATGCTTCTTATTGAGAATAATTTTTCAGACATTGATGTAGAGTTAGATAAAGAATATACACTTGAATTACGAGAAGTAAAAAATAAAAGAACACTACAGCAGAATAAATACATGTGGGCTTTAATTCATGAAATAGCACACCATGAGTCAATAAACCAAGATGAGGTAGAGATTTATTCGTTAGCTTTAGAAGAAGCGAATGCAAAATACATTTATTTATTAGGAACACCTGAAGTCCAGGATGAACTAAAAAAGAACTTCAGGGCAGTTCGAGTAGTAAGACCAACAATAGAAAATGGGAAAGAATTCATAGTGTATAAATGCTTTATAGGAACTTCAAAGATGGATACCAAAGAAATGACAAAGGTCGTTGATATCATAGTAGCATGGGCTAATGAGCTCGGAATAGAAACAAATGAAGAGTATTATTCAGAATAAGAAGCAATGCTTTATTTGTAATAAACCAATAGGATTACACGATCATCACATTTACTTTGGAGTAGGAAGAAGAAAGATCAGTGAGAAGCATGGATTCAAAGTCTGGCTATGCCAAGAACATCACCAGGGAACAAATGGAGTTCATGGATCTAGAGGACATAAATTAGATGTTTTTCTGAAACAAACATGCCAAAGAAAGTATGAAGAAACTCATAGCAGGGATGACTTCATAAAATTAATAGGAAGAAACTACATAGAGGAGGATACCAAATGAGCGATGGAATAATAATAACATTAATCATCTGTGCCACAATTATAATAATTTCAATAGTTGGTAAGAAAAAAGATGACAGATAAAAAGTTTTATTGGATAAAGCTAAAGACAGACTTCTTTAACCGAGAAGACATTGACTTTTTATTATCCCAGCCAAATGGATGCCAGTATGTAGTTTTATACCAAATGCTATGCTTAAGTACAGCTAACAATGATGGAAAATTAGAAACCAGGATAGGAGAAGTAATAGTACCATTTAATGCAGAAAAAGTTGTGAGAGATTGCAAATATTTTGATATTGATACAGTAAATGTAGCCATGGCACTTTATAGAAAAATGGGGCTTATTTATGAGCAAGAAGATGGCTCATTAAGAATATCAAAATACGAGGAATTAGTAGGAAGCGAAACTAAATGGGCATCATATAAAAGAAAAACAAAAAAATTGGAAAATTTCCAATCTGATTCCAATTTAATTCCAACAGAATTCCAACAAGAGATAGATATAGATAATAGAGATCAGATTATAGAGTATAGAGAAGAAGAAATAGATAAAGATTCAGATATAAAGAAGAAGAAAAAAAAGAAAAAAAAGAAAAATGATTTGACACCAAAGGAAATTGAAGCTGAATTTGAAACTTTATGGAAACTTTATCCAAGAAAAAATAGCAAAAGGGATGCTTTAAGACATTACACAGCATCAAGAAACAGAGGAGCAAAATACAACGATGTTTTAAATGGACTGTATGCGTTCCTAGATTACATAGAAGCTAATAAGATAGAAACTCAATACATTAAACATGGATCAACCTGGTTCTGTCAAGAATGCTGGAATGATGATTATTCAATGATTAATAAAAAAAGAACTTTAAAAGACATAAGCATGGCTGAAATAGATGAAGCATTAAGACAGGAAAGAGAAAGGGGTGGTAATAATTAATGACACAAATAGAATTCATTAAATGCATCAAAAAACTAACTTCTTTATATCGTACTAACATGGAGCAAGAAGAAATAGCTGAATGGTATGATAAATTTAAAGATTATGAATTCGAGCCTTTTTATTCAATGATTAAAAAAATCAAAAATAAAATAATGCCAAATGCCATAGAATTAGAAGAATTATGTGAGCAAGAATTAGTTAGCATGAACTTTCAAATTTTAGATCTAATGTGGAAAGATGGTTATTTCAAAAATGGTTCATATGGAGAGTTAGCTCCAGAGCAACAGAGCAGGAACTTTGAAAAAGCAATGATGTGGTTAAATACAGGTGTGATTCCTGAATGGTTTCAAAGGGATATGGATGAGTACAAAAAGAAAGAATTACAATTACCAGAAAGTGAAACCAAGAAGATAGGAGATAAAAGTGGAGGAAAGAATCTACAACTACCTAATAACCAATCACATAGGTAAAGATAAGCTAATAAAAAACAAAGACTTAAGAAGAATATTCGGAATACACAGTGATAAGACCTTACGAAAAATAATTCAAAACATAAGAGAAGATAAAAACTTTTATTTGATAGTAGGAAGCATTAGTGGAAGAACAGGTGGCTTTTATATTTGTCACACAGAAGAGGAAATAATTGAAACAATCGACAATATTCGACACAGAGCAAATCAGATGTTAAGAATGTGCCATGTGCTAGATTGGAAGAAAGAGCAGGTAATAAATGAATAAGAAAGAATTGTCTAAATACTACCATTTATCAATGGAAATAAATGAGTTAGAATCACAAATAAAAGAACTTATGAATGGATTGGTGGGAAGTCCTGCACTTACAGGAATGCCTCATGGATCAGGAGTAGGAAATCCTGTAGAGCAGAAAGCTATGTTGATTATTAACCTCAAAAACAAATTAGAAAAGCGAAGAGCCAGATCACTAAAAGAACTTACTAAAATTGAATTATACATAGCTAATATTGAAAAGGCAGAAGTAAGACTAATATTTACAAAGCGATACATCCAATTTAAAAGTTGGGATGAAATAGCCAGGGAAATGTGTATGAGCGAAAGTAGTATTTTCAGAAGACATAAGGAACAATTGAAATCAACAAAAGAATGAATAGCTGGGAAAGATTAACCAGGTACATAAAACTACTTCGCAAATACAATAAGCTCGAAACCGAATATGAAGTCTTGAGAGAATACACAAAGGAACATTGCTTTGATAAGCTCATCGATAAGCTGGGAGAACCATTAGAAATAAAAAGATTAAGAGAAGAAAATAAAAGGTTAAGAATTAAGGTTAAAGAGTTAAAAAAAGAGTTAATAAAGATGAAATAATGCATTTCAGACATAAAAAGATACATTTCGTGCAAAGTTTCTTCACAAAGATAAAAAAATATGATATACAGAAAGTTCGATTGAAAAGGCAAAAAAGTGCCTTTTTTTATGTTATAATAATTATGAGGTGGAACTAATGATAGCAATTAGAGATAGGGAAGACTTTGAAAAATTATCAATTGAAGAATTAATTCATGAACAACAAGTAAGAATGAAAGAAATAATTAAATTTGAAGATAAGCATATTCTACATAAAGACAAAGATGATTCGAAACCACCATTCAAACCAACAATGATTGAATCACCAAGCCCATCAGTAAAGTGGAGAGTCATATCAGAAGAGTTAATAACAATAACAAAATTACTTGATGAAAAAACCAGAGATAAATATGGCATAGGAATAGATTATTATTAAAATGACAGTTAATGACAGTAAGATGACAGCAAAAGAGAGTTCAACCTGTGATAATATGATAGAGTAAGAGATTACCAAATAGGTAGTCTTTTTTATTTTCAACAAAGGATGTGGATAAAATGATGAAGACTTGCTCGGTCTGTGGAAAGATTCACGATTTTAATAAGGTATGCAAGAGGCAGAACGATAAGAAAAAGTCGGAAGCAAGTAAGTTCAGGAATACCAATAAGTGGATAGAAAAAAGAAGACAGATCAGGGAGAGGGATAAGAACCTGTGTCAGGTATGCTTAACAGGAAAGTATAATACTAACTACCGTTACAGCTATAATGATTTAGAGGTTCATCACATCACACCAATCAATGAAGACTATTCAAAACGATTAGACAGTGATAATTTAATTACTTTATGCAGATACCATCATGAAATGGCAGAAGCAGGAGAAATACCAAGAGAAGAATTACAGGAGATAGTGGCAGGAAAATAAAAGATACCCCCCACCATTAAATGTAATTTTTTTTATATCAAAACTACACCCACAGCCCACCTACATTCACACAATTTATTATTTGTCGTGAGTTTTTTGGAAAGAGAGGATACAATGAGAAGATACGAAAATGTAAAAATAGATAAGCTGAAGCCTTACGAAAACAATGCAAGAACACATAGCGAAGAGCAAGTAGAAAAGATAGCTAATTCAATAAAAGAGTTCGGATTCATTAACCCTGTTATCATAGATAGCGAATATGGAATAATAGCAGGACATGGTAGAGTTCTAGGAGCACAAAAGCTAGGCATGGAAGAAGTTCCCTGTTTATTTGTTGAAGATTTAACAGAAACACAGAAGAGAGCATACATTCTAGCAGATAACAAACTCGCTCTGGATGCTGGATGGGATGATGAAATTTTAAAACAGGAGATAAAAGCTCTCGATGATTTGAATTTCGATGTTTCAATTGCTGGATTCGACATTGATGATTTTGATTTCACACAGGAAGACATAGAGTTCCAGGAAGATAACTTCGATGTTGAAGCTGAACTTCCAGAAATACCAAAAGCCAAGTATGGAGATGTCTACCAATTAGGCGACCATAGACTTATGTGTGGAGATAGCACCAGCCCAGAAGACATTCAAAAATTAATAGGCGATGAAATAATGGATTTATGTGTTACAGATCCACCATACAATGTCAATTATGTTCCGATCGGAGAATCGTTATACAAGAAAGATGAAAACAGCCCAAGTAAAATACTTAATGACAACATGGATGATGAATCATTCTACGACTTTTTATTAGCCTTTTATCAAATAATGCTTGAGGTTTTAAAACCAGGAGGAGCATACTACATATTTCATGCAGATTCAGAGGGATATAACTTCAGAAAAGCATTGAGAGATGCAGGAGGCGATGTCAGAGAGAATTTAGTGTGGGTAAAGAATGCATTAGTTCTAGGAAGACAAGACTACCAATGGAAGCATGAGCCATGTTTATATGGCTGGAAAGAGGGAGCAGGACACTACTTCATAGATGATAGAACACAGACAACAGTGTTTGAAGATAAAGCTGACTTGGATAAGTTATCAAAAGAAGAATTGAAAGAAATGATAGAAGACATTCTAGCTGATAAGATTCCAACGACAGTGATTCATGAGGATAAACCATTGAAGAATGATGTTCATCCAACCATGAAGCCAATAAGACTTATTTCAAGATTAGTAAAGAATAGCAGTAGAAGAGGAGAAAATGTTATTGATTTCTTTGGAGGTTCAGGATCCACTTTGATAAGCTGTGAGCAGTTAGGAAGAAAGTGCTTCATGATAGAACTTGATCCAAAGTATGTTGATGTAATAATTGCTCGTTGGGAAGCCTTAACAGGAGAAACAGCAATAAAGTTAATAGATGGAATAGAAATGGAGGCGAAGAAAGATGATAGAAAAAGTAAATCCAAGTCATCCAGATAAAATAGCTGATAGGATAGCAGGTGCAATAGTAGACTTGGCATATACTAAAGCCAGAAACCCAAAAGTAGCAGTGGAGGTTTTAGTAGGACATGGAACGTGCCATATTATTATTGAAACATCAGAACGATTTACTAGCCATGAAATCGATGATATCGTAAAAAGAATAGCAGGTAATGTGAATTTAGATTTACAAATAGTAAAACAAGATGAACACTTATCTAGAAATCAAAGAGGAAAGATTAGATGTGGAGATAATGGCATATTCAAAGGTGTTCCTTTAACCGAGGAAGAAATAAAATTATCAAGTTATGCTAAAGACATTTATGCAAAGAATCCATTTGATGGTAAATACATTCTGGATGGCGATAGACTTATAATATGCCAAAGTAATGCAGAAGAGGAAGATATTCTCGAAGATTACCCACAGGCAATAGTAAATCCACTCGGATATTGGAGTGGAGGATTAGATGTAGATTCAGGAGCAACAAATAGAAAGTTAGGATCCGACATGGCACAATCAGTAACAGGTGGAGGATTACATGGAAAAGACTTATCAAAAGCAGATGTAAGTTTAAATATTTATGCTTTCAGGAAAGCTCAAGAATTAAATAGGACTGTTCAATTCAGCTGTGCAATAGGCGATGAAGTCATAGATGGTAAACCTTATAGTGAAATAGTAGAAGAAGCCAGAGAATACATTCGAAAGAAAGGTGGATTCGAAAAGTTCGCTGAATGGGGGTTGTTTTAAATGAACAAAATGTCGTTAAATGAACAAGCCCAGGAAATACTTCGAATAGCAGAACAGCATGGAGTAGAACAGAACTTCTTCTTCCTAACGACATTCAAAAGATACCAAGTACAGCTCCAAATTCTAAACGATTTGGAGAAAACAATAAAAGAGGATGGAACATTGGTAACCAAAGAGTATGTCAAAGGCAGAAAGAATGTTTATTCACACCCAGCAATAGCTGATTACAACAGAACGACAGATAGTGCCAACAAAACAGTTAGCACTTTAATGAAAATAATTATCTCATTAAGAAAAGATGATGTTACCGAGGAAGATGATCCACTGCTACAAATAATAGCAGGTGGAAGAGTTGAAAAATAAAGCATACCAATATGCAAAAGAAGTAATCGATGGAAAGATTTCAGCACCAAAGTATGTCATAAAACAATGTGAGAGATTTCTAGAGATAGCAGAAGATAAGAATCCTAAATACATGATAAACAACTCAAAGGTTAAACAGATTGAATCGATTCTCAAATTATTAATAATGCCAAAAGGATTGAAAGCAGGACAGACAATTTATGAATGTTCCTGTGGATATCAATGGGTTTTTTACATTTCGATTCTTTGTATTGTTTATAGAGATAATCCAGAGAAGAGAAGATACGAAACAGCGATTCTGGAAATAGCAAGAAAGAACTTCAAGACTTATACAATAGCAACGATATTTATATTGTTGTTTTTATTAGAGCCAAAATACTCGAAGTTTTATTCAGTAGCTCCAGATGGATCACTTTCGAGAGAGGTAAAAAGTGCCATTGAAGAAACACTAAAATCGAGCCCTTTAATTTACATTCATAAGGAAAGTAAAAGATTTAAAATACTTCGAGATTACATTCAGTTTAATTTAACCGAGAGCAGGTATTATCCACTTAATTATTCTTCAAGTAGGATGGATGGAAAACTGCCGAATGTATTTCTAGCTGATGAAGTTGGAGCACTTCCAAACCCTTATGCAATAGAATCCATGAGGTCAGGACAGCTTAACATACTTAATAAGCTAGGCTGTATCATTTCAACTAAATATCCAACATTTAATAATCCATTTGAAGATGAAATAGGATATGCCAAAAGAGTGCTTGATGGAATAGAAAACGATGAAACAGTATTCGCACTTTTATATGAACCAGATGAAGATTTAATAAAAGATTGGAGCATTAATGATGAGGTTTTAAAACAATCAAATCCTGTAGCTTTGGAGATTCCAGAAATCTGGGAAGACTTAATAAAGAAAAGAGCGAAAGCAATAGCAGTTGAATCAGTAAGAGAAAACTTTCTAACAAAGCACTGCAATATCATATACCAGGGATTAGGAACAGAAAGTTACATTGATATAAATGAAGTTAGAAGTTGCAAAGTAGCTCACATAGAATGGGCAGGAAAGAAAGTCTACATAGGAGTTGACCTGGCAATGACTAACGATAACTGTGCAGTGGCGATGGTTTCAGAAGAAGATAATGAGATACTAGCAGATGTCGTAGCATTTATTCCAGAGGGAAGAATAGAAGAAAAAAATCAATTTGAAAGAATAAATTACAATGAATTTATAAAGGCAATGAAATGCATAGCATGTGGCAATAGGACAGTCGATTATGGAGTCATAGAAGACTTTGTTTTCAACATTGAAGAGAAATACAAAGTAACAGTTGTTTCGATCGGCTACGACCGTTATAATGCCCTTTCTTCAGCTCAAAAGTGGGATAAAAAATATAACACAGTAGAGATAAGACAGCATAGCGATACATTACACAGCCCAACAAAATTATTGTATGAAAAAATACTTGATCGAAAGTTCAGATACGAGGAAAACAAACTACTTGAGATTAATTTTGAAAATGCTAGATGTACATACGATACGAATATGAACAGATACATTACAAAGAAGAG
>JAEEGL010937894.1_pt1 | contig 19665 bp, 15 predicted proteins | sample 9134231 | NCBI WGS metagenome assembly JAEEGL01 (sample SAMN16246548, study PRJNA631951) | gut metagenome | biome: gut microbiome; feature: rumen; material: fiber-attached | host: Bos | place: Iran: Karaj | collected 2018-10 | reverse complement strand
TGCAGTTCGTTGAGGGCGTTAATCTTACGCTTGCAGGCAACGATGAATGCATCCATGCGGTCGATGCTGCCAGGAGCGTCGAGATGGCTGATGGCCTCGTCGAGTTTGGCAAGACCTTCGTTCTCCTGTCCCAGACGCGTCATCTCAAAGCCAACGTCGGCCTCGCTGCGCCAGCGTTCGGTCTCCCGGCCTTGTTTCTGACAGAGTTCGGCCTTCTGTGCAGCCCAATGCATATATTCCTCGTAGTCGGGCTTGGCACGGCTGATGGCAATGAGCAGGTCAAGGATATTCTCCTGTTCCGAAGGTTCATTGCGCACGGAATCGTGACCGAGCAGTTCCTTGCAGATGATGATAGCAGAGTCCAGCCGCTGCTCCGTGAGCGACTTGCTGTATATCTTGGCACGGATGACCTGCCCGCGGTATTCGCTGATGTTACCTAAGAGCAACGCTGAGTCAAGCAACGTCAGTGCCCGCTCAGGATTGGTGGCATAAGTGACCAGTATGGTGTCCTGCTGATAGGGCGTGTCACCTAAGTGGGGCAACTGCCTCACAGACTTGCCGTCTCCGCATCCCACCAGTGTCAGCAGAGCGGCATATATAATAATAAGGTGTACAACATGCCTCATAACGAGTGCAAAGTTAATCATTTTTTCGCATTTTGAGCACTTTTCCTATCAAAAAGTTCATTTTTTGTAAAAAAACCTTTGTTTTATTCTCACTTATTCGTAATTTTGCAGCCATGTACGAACATCTGGGACTTCAGGACATTTCCTTCATCATGCTCTATGGCGGTGCTACCATGCTTGCTGTGGTGGGCTGCAGCTATCTGCTGCTGACCCCTGGAAATGCGTTCTCGTCAGACATCCACCCTCCCAAGTCGCTTAGGGGTTGGACGGCAGCCTTTATGGCTTTCATAGCGCTGAGCCATGTATGGTGGGGCGTTTTAGGCATCTTCTGGCTCCATGAAGACCGTCTGGTTCGTAATGCCGTGGCCATCATGCTCGACAGTGTGACCCTCATGCCCTGTATGATGGCAGTGTTGCTCCGAATGCTGCAAGACCGCAAACGTCCGCTCTGGCCCATAGGCCTGGCCATGATTCCAGTGATAGTGATTGTCATCGTGTGTATTTTCATTCGTTTCGGTGCCTTCGAACCTATCTTGCAGGTCTATCTCCTTGCCTTGGCTGTCATCTTCGTCATCTATTACATACGCGCTGTGCGACAGTACGGACGATGGCTCCTTGACAACTATGCCGACTTGGAACGCAAGGAGGTTTGGCAGAGTCTTGTGGCCATCACCTGCATCCTGCTCATGTTCGTCGCATACAAAGTGAACTGTGGCGGCATGCTGATGGAATATGTCACGCAGATCAACACGCTCATCATTATTGGCTTCCTGCTCTGGCGCGTGGAAACACTGCAGACGCTCGAAAGTTCTGTTCCACTGACAAACACGAGCGCTTTGCCTATGGCTATCGCTGATCATATCAGTACCATGCTGAAAGAGCGCTGCGAAGGCAAGCAGCTGTACTTGAAACACGACTTGACGTTGGTGCAGCTGGCCGATGCCATCGAGACAAACCGCAACTATCTGAGTAGCTATTTCGCAGAACAGGGAACGACCTATAACAACTACATCAACCGACTGCGCATCGACCACTTCATCAGTCTCTATCGTGAAACAACTGAGGGAAACCGTTCCATCGCCGTGCTTAGACTGGCGGAAAGGAGCGGTTACAAGAGTTACAGCACCTTCAGCGCTGCCTTTAAGAAAATCACAGGCCTCTCCGACACCGAATGGATAAAGGCATGTTCTATAAATTGAAGAAACAATGCGCAGCCACTACCCGTCCATCGCATACAATAATATAATAAGGTAAAGATGAAAATATTCCAAAGTTCCATTTTCCGCGCCGTGTGCGCCATCATCGTAGGTGTGCTCATCCTGAAATTCCCGCAGGAAGGAGTGACTTGGCTGACCATTGCCGTCGGCGTAATATTCCTGTTGTCGGGAATCATCGCAATGATAGCATACCTGAATGCCAGGAAGCATGCCAGTGAATATACTATCATTGACCAGCAAGGGCGCGTCATCAACGGCAGTCAGCCGACATTCCCCATTGTCGGCGCAGGCAGCATCATCTTCGGACTGGTGCTGGCAATAACACCCGGCGTATTCATCAACGGACTGATGTATGTGCTGGCAGCCATCATGATACTGGGTGGCATCAGCCTGCTGGTCAGCCTGACGGCAGCCTGCCGCTTCGGTCGCATCCCCTTCGCATTCTGGATAGCCCCGTCGCTGGTACTGTTGACAGGTATCTTCGTGATTCTGAAACCCATGGAGAGTGCTGAGACGCCACTGCTCATCCTTGGCTGGTGCTCACTGGTCTATGGTGTGACGGAAATCATCAACGCCATCAAGATACACAGCGTCCGCAAACAGGCAGAACGCACGAAGGTCACCAAGGAGGAGCCGACTGCTGAGGAAATCAGTTCAGAGTTAGGCACTGACGAGAAACCGGCAACAACAGAAACGCCCGCCCTGGAAACCAAGGCGGACGGTAAGGATGAGTACGACGATTTCTCTGCCGACTGACCGATGGTATAATCAGCCATCATACATCATACATCAGCCATCAGCCATCAGCCATCACACATTAGTGACGATACCCTCGATATACGTCTTGAGGATATGAATGCCGGTCTTGTTGTCCCCACCCCAGGGGATGATGAGGTCGGCAAATTTCTTGGTAGGCTCAATGAACTGGTCGTGCATGGGCTTGAGCACCCGCTCATAGCGGTCCAGCACCATATCGACAGTACGTCCACGCTCCACCACGTCACGCCGTATGTTGCGGATGAGTCGCACGTCGGCATCGGTATCTACAAAGATTTTCAGGTCCATCATATCGCGCAGCTTCTTATAGTGTAGCGTCATGATACCCTCTAAGATAATGACAGGTTTCGGATCCACATGCACGGTTTCGGGCAGACGGTTGGAGATGAGGTAGGAATAGGTAGGCTGCTCAACAGCCTGTCCGTTCTTCAGCATCTTGATATGCTCCGTCAGCAACTTCCAGTCGAAGGCATCGGGATGGTCGAAGTTGATGGCCCGACGCTCTTCGTCGGTCATGCCCGTCGTGTCGTTATAATACGAGTCGAGGGGAACAACGGCGGCACAGTGAGGGGGCAGTGCACTGGCAATTCTCTTGACGACGGTGGTCTTGCCGGAACCCGTACCGCCTGCGATTCCTATGATAGTCATTATCTCACGTATTACTTTTGTTCTTTAATCAGGTAAACCAGCGTGGGCAGGTGATCGCTGTAGCCGTCGAGCCACACGCCACCGGCATGGGTACGCAACGTACCTCCCTTGTATCGGCCTTCCTGCTGGAACAGGTAGTCGCGACGGAAAATCATGGGCTGATAGAGTTTCAGCGTTGAGCAGTCAATCTTTCCCGGTTGGATGGGTTTCTTGTCCTTCATATTTTTAAGGTCAAGCAGAGAACGCGAGAGGATAATCTGGTCGAACAGGTTCCATGAGCCATTGTACATAAGGGTTCCCGTGCCACTGGCATGAATGTCCCAGAAAGGATTATAAAGGTCATCAATCTCTTTGATTTCCTTGATTTTACGTTTAGCACCAAGGGCTACTGACATAGAGGGGTCTTTCGGGTCGTCGTTCATATCACCCATGATGAGCAGTTTCACATTGGGGTCGTCTCTCAACAGCGAGTCCTTCACGGCACGAATCTGACGACCACCCAACTCACGGTAGTAGCTGACAGCGCCACGTGACGGCAGGTGGTTGACAATAATGGTGACGTGTTCGTCAGCCATCGTACCACTGACAACGAAGAAACCACGTGTGGCACGTCCTGCATCCTCAGGCTTATCATAAATATAAGGTACGAGCTTGATGTTACGGATGGTAAACAGTGCCGGATTGTACAACAAGCCACAATCAACACCACGATGGTCCGGGCCTTCCAGCAGCACATGCTGGAAGTTGCGCTTCTTCAACGGTTCCTGGTTGCAGAGGTCTTCCAGACATTTGTCGTTCTCAACCTCACTGACACCGATAGCAGCACATCCCATCGGCAATTTATCAGTACCCATCTCTGACAACACACGTGCCATGTTGCGCAATTTATGAGTATATTTCATACCCGTCCACCTGTTACCTCCATCGGGCAGATACTCATAGTCGTTATGCCCTTCATCGTGACAAGTGTCGAACAAGTTCTCAAGGTTGTAAAAACCAATAGCATAAAGAGAGTATTTCTTCTCCTGAGCCTGAGCGCTGACTGCTCCTAATAGGAACATGAAAGCCATGATAAATAGTTGTTTTTTCATAATAGTTTCAGATTTTATGTTGCGAAGTTAGGCATTATTTTTGAGAAATACGAATTTTTCTAAAAAAAAATACAAAAAAATACGCTTTTTTACATTTTATTTATTATCTTTGCACCATAGAACTATAATATTCATTACTAAATACTAATGCTTATGAAGAAACAATTGAAACTAATTGTGATGGCAATTTGCCTATCTTCTTCGGCGTTTGCCCAGTCGCCAGACTCGGCTCAGGTTGTTGGTGGGGACCAATATGATGAGGCCTTCACCTTCACCGAGGCACAGTTAGGCGATGATGAGGACATGTCGCAGAACGTGACCATTATCTCGTCGAACCAAAACATCTTCGCCGCATCATCGGGCTTCCAGTTCAGCGCTGGACGTTACCGTTATCGTGCCTTCAACCAGAGGTACAATGATGTTTACATCAACGGTGCCCCCATGAACGACATGGAATCGGGACAGTTTAGGTTTGCGCTGATTGGTGGTCTAAACCGTCAGACCAACAGTGGTAGGGAAACATCATTGCCTTTTGAATTTAACAACTTCTCGATGTCGGGCATGGCAGGTTCTAACAACTATGACTTCCGTCCGAGCCGTATGGCGACAGGTCAATATGCATCCCTGGCAGGTTCTAACCGCAGCTACACGGTGCGTGGCATTTACACGTACAACACGGGACTCCGTCCTGACGGCTGGGCTTTCTCCGCAGGCATTACCTACCGTTGGGCCGACACGAAGACCAGTTACATCAAAGGTACGTTCTACAACTCCCTGTCCTACTTCCTGGGAGCAGAGAAGAAGCTGAACGACAAGCACTCTCTGGCACTCATCACCTGGGGCAACCCCACAGAACGCGCCAATCAAGGTGCTGCCACTGACGAGAGCTACTGGTTAGCCAATAGCAACTACTACAACCCCTATTGGGGCTACCAGAACGGAAAGATCCGCAACTCGCGTGTTGTAAAAGACTATGCGCCGACCGTATTAATCAATTGGAATTGGGACATCAGCCAGACAATGAAACTGACTACCTCACTGACCGGTCGCTATGCCATGTACAAGGGCACTAAGCTAAACTACAACAACGGTGAGAATCCCGCTCCCGACTACTGGAAACGCTTACCCTCCAGTTTCTTTGACGTATGGTACGACAATGACCCAGGCAACACTCGCGACGGTTTTGCCGCATGGGACTATTCTCGCATCTACCTGAAGGATAGCGAGAAAAACCGCCAGATAGACTGGGATGGTCTGTACTATGCTAATCGTCAGGCCAACAAGGACGGTCGTGATGCCATGTACTATGTAGAGGCCAAGAACATCAACACGTTTAACCTCACGTTAGCATCTACGTTGAAGGCAGAGCTGTCGAAATCGACCGCACTCAACCTCGGTATCAGCCTGGCTACCAATACGGGTCAGCATTACAAGACCATGGAAGACATGATGGGGGCCGAGACTTTCCACAACTGGAACACATACGCCATGTCAAACTATGCTCCGCAAGACGACCGCACCTACTACGACCTGAACAACAGAGACGGTGTGGTGAAGGAGGGCGACAAATTCAACTATGACTATGACCTGTTGGTAAGAAAAGCCCAGATCTGGTCCTCTATTAAATATAAGAAAGGTAATCTTGCCCTTTTCGGAGCAGGTCGCATCAGCGGTACTACCATGCAGCGCGACGGTAAGATGCGCAATGGTATCTCTGAGGGAATGGGCATCAGTTCCTATGGAAAGAGCGGCACTGGAAAATTCCTGGATGGCGGTGCAAAAGGTGGATTAACCTACAACATCGGCAACGGTCATCTTGTCAGTCTTGCTGCTGGCTATGAGTGGAAGACCCCACAGGCTCAGAACGCCTTTGTGTCGCCTGAGATGAGCAACGAGTTTGTAGCTAATCTGAAGAACGAAAAAATCTTCAGCTCGGAATTCTGCTATCAGTTTGCAAGTTCCGTGATGAAAGTCAACCTCAACAGCTACTACAGCATGCTGAACGACGTCACTGAATGGCAGAACTACTTCGATGACGATATCAATTCGTTCTCCTATGTATCTATGACGGGCATTAAGAAAGCCTACTATGGTGTGGAATGGGGTGTCAGCTTCAAGCTGAATTCCGCGTTCACCATCAAGACCCTTGGCGCTATCAGTGAGGCTAAGAATACGAACAATGCCAGAGTGCGTTATATGAGTTCTACCAAGGGAGAATACTTTGAAGAGAACGTATTAAATAAGAACATGCGCGAGGCAGGCACTCCGCTATCTGTTTATGGACTGGTGCTGAGCTATAATAGCAGCGGCTGGTTTATCGACATCAGCGGTAACTACTATGACCGCATCTACCTGAGCTATTCGCCCAGCTACCGCTACGAGAGCACCTTGCGCAATCGTAACGATGCAGCTATTGCTCGCGGCATCTTGGCAGAGCGCACCTTCGATGACAACGGCAACCTCATTCAGGATGCTGTGGCACAGTCTAAGGGTAAGGGAGGTTTCATGCTCGACGCCTCCATTGGCAAGAGCATCCGTATGAAGCACGGACAGCTCAGCATCAATCTGCAGTTGACCAACCTGCTGAACAACACGAAGATGGTAACCGGTGGCTATGAGCAGGGACGAAGCAACTACTCTATCAACACGACTACTGATGAAATTAGCACCACGCGTCTGTATCGCTTCGACCGCAACCCGAAGAAATATTATGCGTATGGTATTAACGGTATGCTGAACATTGGTTACAGATTCTAAAACACAGACAACTATGAAGACAAGAAATATCATCATCTTAGCACTGACCGCCCTGTTCACCGTATCGTGTCACACATGGGACGCTCCCGGGGAGGACAGCGGTCTGGACAGCTACGGCAATACCTCTCTGAAAGAAACCAATGTCAGAACGATTGCCGAAGTGAAGGAATTGTTCAAGAACGAAATCAGCACCAACGACCTGAAAAAGGTCGAACAGGCTATGCAGATTAAAGTCGTTGTCACCGGCAATGACGAAGGCGGAAACATTTATAAGAGCCTATACGTTCAAGACAACACTGGTGCCATCGCACTGAGCATCGACCAGAGTGGTCTCTTCGGAGCATTCTCTGCTGGTCAGTGTGTACTCATTGAATTAAAGGACCTCTACGTCGGTGGCTATGAAAAACAGCCACAGATAGGTACGCTCTATTTCAACGAGAAAAAAGGTGTTGACCAGGTGGGACGTATGACACGCTATGAATGGCAACGTCACTACAAGTTGCTGAATCCGGTGGATGGCCTAAGCGCAAAGCCCATCGTAACCGACAAGATGAGCAAGCTCAATCTGGAGAGAGACTGTGGCAGGCTGGTTACACTGGTTGGTGTCAGAATGAAGGATGCCGATGGCGTCAAGGTCTTTGCACCCAGCGATGGCAGCGTCACACTGCTTGGTGGCTGTGCAAACCGTGAGATTACCGATATGACTGATGTCGTAGTACGCACCAGCACATACGCAAAATTTGCTAATATGCCAATGCCTACCGAGAAACTCACCATTACCGGTGTTGCCTCTCGCTATAGGGACGGATGGCAGTTGATGCCTCGCAAGCTCGATGACATCAAAACATATACCGGTAACGAGGTACTCGATGACATTAATGACCCGAATGCCGTTGACCCAGCAGGTACTGGCACCGCCAGCGATCCTTTCAATATTGCTGCCGCAATCGCCAAGTGCGAGGAAGTGGGTGAGACACAATCCACAGAGAGCTATTATATAAAAGGTATAGCAGTATCGGAAGGTGAAGCTGATGCCACCTACGGAAACATCTCATTCGACATTGCTGACAAGGCAGAGAGCACTGCTAAGTTCAAGGTCTTCCAGGCCTATGGCTCTGATGGAAAGAAACTGACTGCCGGATATAAGGTCAATGTCGGTGACGAGGTCATCATCTACGGACCTGTTGTCAACTATAAGGGCAACACCCCAGAGACTGCTGGCAAGGGAGCTGCCATCATCTACAGCATCAACGGCAAGAAGACCGACGGCAGCGAAGTTGGTGAACCCACTACTGAGCCGGGTGAACCTACTGGTGAGGCCAAAGGCAGCGGTACAGAGACTGATCCGTACAACGCAACGGCCGCCAATGCCTTCATCAAGACACTGGCAGCAGACACAGAGTCTGAGAATGACATATTCATCAAAGGTAAAATTGTGAAGTATGCCAATAAGGGTGAGTTCGGTGCTCAATACGGCAACGGCACGTTCTACATCTCCGATGACGGCACAGAAAACAGCGAGCAGTTCTATGTTTATCGCACACTCTTCTTGAACAACGAGAAATTCAAGGAAGGCGATACCGCACCAGCAGTAGGTGACGAGGTCGTCATTTGCGGTAAGGTGGTCTATTACCAAGGCAAAACACCTGAAACTGCCGCCAACAAAAGCCACATCGTGACCATCAACGGTAAATAAGCCACCATAATAATAAGAATAAAAAATAATAACGATATGAAAAAGATTTATTTTCTGATTGCGATGGCCTTCATGGCTCTCACATTCACCAGTTGCGAGGATGTTCCTTCACCCTATGGACAACCGACAAACCCCAACGCCAATGCGACAGTAGATCCTGAAGGCACCGGAACTGCCGATTCGCCGTTTAACATTGCTGCCGCTATTGCCAAGTGTAAGGAAATAGGCAGTTCTGTTTCTTCCGAGAAGTATTACGTCAAAGGCTATGCTGCCACTGAAGGTGTAGCAGATGCCTCCTATGGTAATGCGTCATTCTATATGACTGACTCTAAAGACGGCAAGGGAAAGCGCTTCTATGCATACCAAGTATTAGGTTCTGATGGTCAGAAAATGGCAGAGGGCTACACCATTAAGGTCGGTGACGAGGTGGTCATCTATGGTCCTATATACAACTACAACGGTAGCACACCAGAAACAGCCAGCAAAGGTGCAGCCTATATCGTCACCGTCAATGGAGAGAAGACGAACGGTGGTGGCGGAGGTGAGACTACAGGAGAGGCAAAAGGAACAGGCACTGCTGCTGATCCATATAATGCCACTGCTGCAAATGCCTATATCAAAACGCTGGCTGCAGACACAAACTCGGACAATGATATTTATATCAAGGGTAAAATCGTTAAGTATGCCAACAATGGTGAATTCAATTCTCAATATGGCAACGCCTCGTTCTATATCTCTGAGGATGGTAAAGAAAGCAGCGAGCAGTTCTATGTATATCGTACCCTCTACCTGAACAACAAGAAATTTGTGGAAGGTGACACCGCACCAGCAGTAGGCGACGAGGTAGTTATCTGCGGAAAGGTGGTAAACTACAAGGGTACTACTCCTGAAACTGTTGCTAACAAGAGTTACATCTACTCGCTTAATGGCAATACCGGCAGCGGAAGTGGTGGCGGCGATACTCCTACTCCTCCCTCAGAAGGCAACATGAATAAGTCTGTCAGCGGAGCTGTGCTTACCTTCACCAGTGCTTCTGTCACCGGTTCCGATGAAGTGACCGTTGATTTCAATGCACAAGGCTGGGAAGACAAAGCTAGTGCCACCAAAGTGACGTTGGCTAACGGAACAACCATTGAATTTGCAGGTGGTGAGAATACCAGCAATTCACCGGTTTTCTACTCGGTATCAAAAGGAGTACGCGTATATGCCAAGAACACTATCACCGTCAAGGGTTCTAAAGCCATTGCCAAAATTGTCCTGAACTGCGATTCATACAATGGAACAGACTATGTGGGCAACGATATGGCATTTGCCAATGCTGACGGCAACACGGTCACCATCTGCAATGACAATACCGAAGCCAAGGGTGGCGTTCAGATTCGTGTCCAGACAATGGTGATTACTTTCGAAGGCGAGGGCACTGGCGGTGGTGATAGCGGCGAAACAGGCTCTGCCGTTCTTGAAAATGATTTCACCAACGGTCAGGGCGACTGGACGATCAATAACGTCGCTGGCCCCGCCGAAGGACTTGACTTCATCTGGTCGCAAACTTCACAATACGGCATGAAGGCAACTGCATACATTTCCAGCAGCAAGACCAATACTGAGAGCGACAGTTGGCTCATCAGCCCCGCCTTCACGCTCACCAACAGCGCCACGCTGACCTTTGAACAGGCCTTCCGCTATGGTGCTGGCGACCACAGTGACCTCCATGTCATGATATCCTCTTCCTATAGTGGAGGTAGCATTAATGCCAGTGAATGGACTGAGCTCACCCTCAGCCAATGGCCAACAGGCACTGACTGGAACTTCATTACCAGTACAGCAACTATCCCCGCTGGCACCAAGTATGTAGCATTCCGTTATACCAGCACAACGTCTGCTGCTGCCACTTGGGAAATCAAAACGCTAAGCATTAAATAACAAGAAAGAAGTTCTTTTGGCTCAATAAAGAAAAGGCTGCACGCTTTGGGTATGCAGCCTTTCTTGTGCAAAAAAGACAAAGAGAGAATAAAGCATGACCAAAACGAGAGAGGAAGCTATAGCAGCGGGTGTAAGTGTAGCAGATACAAAGCACAATATGAAACGCCGCAAGCCATGGCACGACTACCATAGCAAAGGCACTTATATGCTGACCATGGTGGTCAATGGCCGGTTACCAGTACTGGGAAAACTGGTGATGCCCACAGAGCAAGAGAGGTCTCACGTTGAATTAACTGAACTCGGCAAGGCAATCTACAACGAAGAGGTGCTGAAGATACCTGCTATTTACAAGATGGTGGAGGTGTGGAAGCTCTGCATCATGCCAGACCATATCCACATGATTGTAAGGGTAAAAGAAGACATGCCGAACGGGAAGAGCCTGGGCGATGTCGTAAGAGGATTTAAGGTCGGCTGTTCGAGAGCGTGGTGGCGCCTGTGTCCGGAAGAACCTGCCGGAAAAACGGCAGGAGTAGTGGTGGCCGGAAAAACGGCAGGAGTAGTGGTGGCCGGAAAAACGGCAGGAATAGTGCTGGCCGGAGGAACGGCAGGAGTAGTGGTGAGCGGAGGAACGGCTGGAGTAGTGGATGAATCCCCCACTCCCGCAGTTTCTCCTGCGGGCCAAAAACGCCCGGTTTTATTCGAGACAGGCTACAATGACCAGATACTCCTTGAAAACGGGCAGCTCGACAACTGGCTGCATTACCTTGACGACAACCCTCGCCGCTTAGCCATCAAGCGACTACATCCCGACTTTTTTACTACTCTGCATTATAGAGACATCGCGGAATGGCACTGCCAGCTGGTAGGTAATAGTTTCCTGCTTGACATCCCAGACATGGCGGCAGTCATCGTCCATAACGCCTATAGTGACAAGGAGTATGCAGACTACAAACAAAAGTGGCTCGCATGTGGAGAACGAGGCGGCGTATTAGTGAGCGCCTCCATTGCCACTCGCGAAAAAGAAGTAATGCGCGAAGCCATGAACCGAGGTTACCGTCTCATTCTTGTTCGAGAGAATGGTTTTCCACAATTATACAAACCCTCTGGAGAATCTTTCGATGCCTGCTCAGATGGGCGCCTGCTACAGATAAGTCCATGGCAGTACCACATGCAACGCTGTACTATCTCTCGTGAACAATGCCTTAAACTTAACAGACTGGTTGAAAGCATCACACTATTACACGAGAAACCTACAGGAAATCCCACAAGAAAAACGAGAAAATAAAATAAACTGCCCAAAAGTTTTGGCAGAATAAAAAAAATGTTGTACCTTTGCACCCGCTTTTATGCACATATCACAAATAACAATAATAATTTAAAAAGAAACAATGAAAAAAGGTATTCATCCAGAAAACTATCGCCCCGTCGTGTTCAAGGACATGTCCAACGGCGATATGTTCCTTTCGCGTTCTACCGCAAAGACGAATGACACCGTAGAATTCGAAGGCGAAACTTACCCTGTGGTAAAGATTGAAATCTCGAGCACCTCTCACCCCTTCTACACTGGTAAGAGCAAGCTCGTCGACACCGCTGGACGTGTCGATAAGTTCATGAGCCGCTACGGTAAGGCTGCGAAGAAATAAGAGCAGACGAAAGTTTACTTTCAGTCTGCCGAATGAAAGCAGGCTCGACTGAAAGTCAAGGCTGCGAAGAAATAATTATATTTCAAGCCTGCGAACAGAACATCTAAAGGTGCGTCCAAGGTAGTTGCATATGCCTTGGGGGCACCTTTGCAATTTTCACAAAACCTAAAACACTAACTTATTATGAAAAAGACTATAACACCAATCCTGCTGATTGTCGCCCTGACGATACTTTCATCTTGCGGAGAAGACAATAACGACTACAAACTCTCATCATCTGATACGCCAACAGAGATTAATACGGATACACGCCAGTATAAAGGTCCCAAAGAAGCTCAGAACAATTTGGAGTTCCCCGCCCTCTCGCAAGCATCTGGTAACGAGGTTATCGTACACTATGCCCTACTGAACAGCAAGACTAATCATCAGGGCATCAATTACAGCGTAGAGTGGGATCACAACAAGAAAGCCACTCGATGGGTATGCTACAAAATGTACTCAGCAACCAATGCCAGCAACTGGTCACGCAGCAACTGGGCAAACGGAGACCCCTGGGACTATGACCCTGACGTACCACAGAGCGAACAACAGGAGACATACAACGAACTCAGCAAAAGTAATCCGCCACTTGCCAACTCTACCTACTATGAGAAGGGACATATTCTCGCCTCAGCCGACCGTTTAGGTTCACAGGAAGCCAATAAGCAGTCATACTATATGACCAACATCTACCCGATGGTGCATAACTTTAACGTGGGAATGTGGGCCACTTTGGAAGGCCGAGTACGCACTTGGGCAAAGCAATCTGACACCCTTTACGTATGCAAAGGCGGGACTATAGACAACAGTCAACAGATATTAGGATATACCAAAGGCGGCCATATCGTGCCCAAATATTTCTACATGGCACTACTTAGCAAAAAGGGCAGCACACTCAAAGCCGTCGGTTTTTGGTTGGAGCACATCGACCCTACCTCTTGGGATACGCCAAGCGCTTACGCGATGAACATCAGCGAATTGGAAGGCAAGACAGGATTAGACTTCTTCTGCAATCTGGCCGACGATATGGAGCATGAGGTAGAAACCGTCAGTAAGTCGAAGATGCTATCCGACTGGAGCCTACAATGATGAAACTGTTCTATTCTTTGGTCGGAATGATATTCTTTGCTGCATGCAGCAAGGACGAGAACGACTACAAGATTCCTGTTCAGGAGAAAGGACAGGAGGAACAACTCTCCCCTACCTCCGAAAACCAGAACGGCAATGTGGCTGGGAAGCATCAGGAGGTTACACGACTTGAGTTCCCCAAAACAAGGGATAATGACCCAAATAGCGTTCTGCTTATACGCTATACTGCTGACTACGGACTTAACTACAGTATTGAATACGACTTGCAGAAAAAGGCCATGCGATGGGTATGTTTTACGCTTGATAGCAGGAACAGCCAGCGCAACTGGAACAGGAAACAGTGGGAATACACTGACAACCCCTGGTCAAAACTGAACTACGAGACGTATAAGTACTACGATCCCTTCCAACCGGACCCCGATCTCCCCGCAGAAGCGAGAACCGAGCTGTCTGATTATCCTGGCAGCGGCTACCAGCGTGGGCATATCTGCGCATCGTCTGACAGGCTTTGCTCACGTGATGCCAACGAACAGACATACTACCTGTCAAACATCATGCCCCAGACCTACGAACTGAACAACGGAATCTGGCAGGATATGGAAGGCTATGTCAATGGCAACAACGCCATACTAAATAACGGACTCGTCAGTTGGAATAACGATACTTTCCGCGATACGCTCTATGTCTGCAAGGGTGGCACCATCGACAATGCCAACATTCTGAAAACGACAAACAGCGGTCTTACCGTTCCCAAGTACTTTTTCATGGCTCTGCTATGCCTGAAGAAAGGACAATATAAAACATTAGCGTTTTGGGTGGAACACACCACGGTCAACAAGAAAGGTGATGACATCAAAAAATATATCATCTCCATCGACCAGTTGGAGCAACGGACAGGCATAGACTTTTTCTGCAACCTGCCAGACGACGTGGAGGATGCCGCAGAGGCCTCAGTTGATTACACTTTCTGGAAGATGAACTGACGATAATCCCCAAAAAATCATAAAACATTTGGCGGAACGCTAAAAATTTCGTATCTTTGCTCACCAGTAAAGATACGAATTTTTTATTGTTAACAAATAAACCAACAGAACAAACAAATGAAGACAGTTTATGATTTCTCTGTCAAGGACAGAAAAGGCAAGGACGTTTCACTGAAAGAGTACGCCAACGAAGTGCTGCTGATTGTCAATACAGCTACTAAGTGCGGCTTCACACCACAGTACGAAGAGTTGGAAAAACTTTACCAGCAGTACCACAGCCAGGGATTTGAGATTCTTGACTTCCCCTGCAACCAGTTCGGCCAGCAGGCTCCCGGCACTGACGAGAGCATCCATGAGTTCTGCAAGCTGAACTTCGGCACGGAATTCCCACGCTTCAAGAAAATCAAGGTTGTCGGCGACGACGCTGACCCGCTGTTCCAGTTCCTGACGGAACAGAAAGGCTTTGCCGGCTGGGATATGGAACACCCCATTGCCCACATCCTTGACGACATGCTGACAAAGGCTGACCCTGACTACAAGCAGAAGCCCGACATCAAGTGGAACTTCACCAAGTTCTTGATCAACAAGAAGGGACAGGTTGTTGCCCGCTTCGAGCCTACGGAGAAGATTGAGAACATTGAGGCACTCATCAAGGAGGAACTCGGTAAATAAGTAGATAGCATGGAACATGTTAAATGCCTGATTATCGGCAGTGGACCCGCAGGGTACACTGCCGCTATCTATGCCAGCCGTGCCAATCTGCAGCCCGTGGAATACTGTGGCATGCAGCCCGGTGGCCAGCTGACACAGACCACTGAAGTGGAGAACTTCCCCGGCTATCCGCAAGGTGTAGATGGCAACCAGATGATGATGGATCTGCGCGAACAGGCCGAGCGTTTCGGCACCGACATCCGCGACGGTGAAATCACACGCGTTGATTTTTCCACACGTCCCTATAAGTTGTGGGATGACGACGGCAAGGAAATAGAAGCAGATACCGTTATCATCGCCACTGGCGCCTCTGCCAAGTATTTAGGTTTGGACGATGAAAAGAAATATAACGGACAGGGCGTATCGGCCTGTGCCACCTGCGATGGTTTCTTCTATCGCAAGAAAACCGTGGCTGTGGTAGGTGGTGGCGACACCGCCTGTGAGGATGCGCTCTATCTGTCCGGGCTGGCCAAGAAAGTATATATGATAGTCCGCAAGCCATTCCTGCGTGCCTCAAAGGTGATGCAGCAGCGCGTCATGGAGCGTGAGAACATCGAAATACTGTTTGAACACAACACGCTCGGACTCTACGGTGAGAATGGAGTAGAAGGCGCACACCTCGTTAAACGCAAGGGCGAAGCAGATGAAAAGTTGGTAGATATCGAGATAGACGGTTTCTTCTTAGCTATCGGTCACAAGCCTAATACCGACATCTTCCGCGAGTGGCTTGAAATGGACGAAGTGGGCTACCTGAAAAAGATAGACGGTACGCCACGCACAAAACTGCCCGGCATCTTCGTGGCAGGCGACTGTGCCGACCCCACTTATCGACAAGCCATCAGCGCTGCCGGCACTGGCTGCCAGGCAGCCATCGAGGCTGAACGCTATCTTTTGGAAAAGAACTAGAGAAACTAGTATGACTAGGATGACTATAAGACAACTTGAACAACTAGAGAAACTAGGATGACTAGAACAACTAGAACAACTAGGAAACAAAAAAAACCTCGCTTCACAGCGAGGTTTTTCCAATAAAAAACTAAATTAATCAACCATAAACCTTAACCATTAAAAATCTTATTCACTCAGTATCAGAAACCAACTTGTTTCCTTAACCACTGCAAAGATAGTAACTTTTTCTTTATCTGACGTTCACAAAGTGTTATAAAAGGTTTAAAAATCATTATTTTATCATTTTTTCTACTCAAAATACCATTTTTTAAACTAAATCGCGGTCAATTAACGCTTTTTTGCTAACATTTTATGGAATATTCAAAGAAAAATTGTAACTTCGCAGTCGAAAATACAACCTATGAATGCCTCAACCTACATCCTCATCGGCATTACGTGCTTGTTAACGGCCCTTTTGTTCCTTGCAAGATGGCTGTACGTCAGAAGTATGCGCATCCGAAACCGCATGCAACTGAATGTCCTTTACACCAACATTGCTCACGAACTGCTCACCCCACTCAGCATACTGTCGGCATCCATTGAACAGTTGCGACAAAACGAACCGAAGGGGAAACAGCAATACGATCTGATGGACCTGAACATACAGCGCACCGTCAGACTGCTGCAAAACATGCTGGAAGCCAGCAAGTCACAGTCAGGGGAACTGAAGCTGCTGGTCAGCAACGGTGACGTGATACAATATGTCATCGAGACGGCTCGTTGCATCGAACCCCTCATGGCCAGAAGAGGCCTCGACTTCACCATTAGCTGTCACCCAGAGAGTATGATGGGATGGATAGACACCGACAAGGTAGATAAAATCATCTTCAATCTGCTGACTAACGCCGCCAAATACTCAAAAGAAAAAGGAAAAGTAGCGTTATCGGTAACCACCAACCGCAAATATGACCATATTATTATTAAGGTAAGCGACAACGGCAACGGTATTCCCAAAGACCGCATGCGCCACCTGTTTACCCGTTTCCAAGACGGAGAATACCGCAGCCACCACACTTTCGGCACAGGTCTTGGTCTTTCGCTCACCCACGACCTGGTTTATCTGCACCGTGGAAACATCCACTGCGAAAGCGTTGAGAATGAAGGCACGACATTCTATGTTGAACTCCCCATCAGCAAGGAGGCCTTCTCTTCATCACAGATTGACGAGAAAAACAGTACGATGAACCTCAACCACAGTGCTATTGCCGACTTGAAGGCTACTTCAGCCCTTTCCGTCTATCCACGGTTTGAGGCGCAACCGCCAACAGACGAAGAAGCCAGTCACATACTGATAGTAGAGGACAACGAAGAACTGCTGATGCTGATGACCCAGCTCATGCAGAGCAAATATCACATCCATACCGCTACCAACGGCCATGAGGCCCTGCTGATTCTCCGCTCCTCGCCGATAGACCTTGTCGTGTCAGACGTGATGATGCCTGTCATGGACGGCTATGAACTGACGACAACCATCAAGCATGACGAGTCGTTCAGCCATCTGCCCGTCATCCTGCTAACCGCCAAGACACAGGATAGCGATAAGGAAGAAGCGCTCACCATCGGAGCCGACGACTGCATCGCAAAACCGTTTAAGCTGGGCGACCTGCTACTGAGAATAGACAATCTCATTGCCAACCGACAGCGCATCCTGCATGACAAAAGGTCAGTAGAACAAGACGAAGAAACCATTGTGAAGAAGCCGATAACCGCCGAACAGGAATTCCAGCAGCGGGCCACGCGCTGCGTCCTTGACCATCTGGACGATGCCGACTATAGCCGTGAGGCCTTTGCTGCCGACATGGGACTGAGCACCAGTACATTATATAATAAGGTTCGTGAAGCGACAGGCACCAACATCGTTGGTTTCATTCGCGACATCCGCATCAAGGAAGCTTGTCGGATGGCGAGAGAGAATCCGGAACTGCGCGTCAGCGACATCGCCTATCGTGTCGGCTTCAAAGACCCAAAGTATTTTGCCACCTCCTTCAAGAAGGTGATGGGAGTGCAGCCGAAGGAATATTTCGACAAGCTAAAAGGCCAATAAACGTCAACGCCCCATTCAGCATCAGCAACTCATAGCCGAAACGATAGCCCGTCTGCTGTCCTACCACCATGTCCAAGAGGAAACAGATGACAGGTGATGCCACACAGATATAAGGCACCGCATGGTCTTTCGTCTGCCGTTTCGTCAACAGTCCGAAGGCAAACAGTCCCAACAGCGGGCCGTAGGTATAGGAACAGAGGATGTAGATGGCATCGATGACGCTGGTGGAGTTGATTACCCTAAACAGCAGGATGAACACCACGAAGAGTGCCGCCATGACGATGTGCACCCGTCGCCGCAGCCGTTCATCATCAGCCCGTCCGCAGATGTCAACGCAATAGCTCGTGGTCAGTGCCGTCAGCGCTGAGTCGGCACTGGAGAACGCTGCAGCCACCATACCTAACATAAAGACATAAGAAATGGGGAATGAGAAATGAGAAATGAATTGTGGCAGCAACTCGTCACCGGCAGCAGGCACTGCCCCACCCTGCTGCTGAAACCACAGCACCAACAGGACTCCCAACGACAGGAATAGCAGATTGGCAGGCAGAAAGGCACAGCCGTAGGTACACATATCCTTCTGGGCATCGCGCAGCGAACGGCACGTCAGGTTCTTCTGCATCATGTCCTGATCCAAGCCCGTCATCACAATGGCGATGAACACGCCGCTCAAGAACTGTTTCCAGAAATATTGCTTCGACACCCAGTCATCCATCACAAACACCCGCGACAGTTCGCTGTCACGGATGGCAGCCACTGCCTCACCGGCTGTCATGCCCAGCTCTCCTATTACCTTATATATAATAAGAAGTAAGGCACCAAACAGGCATAGCGTCTGCAAGGCATCCGTCCAAACCAGTGTTTTGATGCCGCCCTGACGGGTATAAAGCCAGATGAGTGCCGTCATGGCTATAACGACCAGCATAAAGGTCCAGTTGTCGTTTCCGGCATCACCGTCCGTTGCACCCAATCCACAGGTCATCAGTATCCAGCACACCACATAGAAGCGCACTGCCGCACCCGTCATCTTCGACAGCAGGAAGAACGACGCACCCGTCTTATAGGCTCGTCGTCCGATGCGCTGTCCCAAATACCCATATATGGTGGTCAGGTTCAGTCGGTAATAGAGCGGCAGCAGTACGAAGGCAATTACTACGTAGCCTACGATGAATCCCATACACGTCTGCAAATAGGTCATGCCGATGCTGGTCACCATACCTGGCACCGACACAAAGGTGATACCCGATATGGAAGCCCCCACCATGCCGAAGGCCACCATATACCACGGCGATTGTCTGTCGGCCCGATAGAAGGTTTCGTTCGTCGCACGCCGTCCCGTCCATCTGCTGATGGCAAACAAAAGTGCAAAATAAGTTAAAACTATAATAATAACAGCCATAATCGGCTGCAAAGGTACAATTTTTCTGTGGCGGCAGCAAATTTTTCACTTTTCACTTTTCACTTTTCACTTTA
>JAEEGL010487674.1_pt1 | contig 19665 bp, 18 predicted proteins | sample 9134231 | NCBI WGS metagenome assembly JAEEGL01 (sample SAMN16246548, study PRJNA631951) | gut metagenome | biome: gut microbiome; feature: rumen; material: fiber-attached | host: Bos | place: Iran: Karaj | collected 2018-10 | reverse complement strand
TATACCGACTTTGCATATATATCCTATTTTTATTGCACACAAGATTTCCTGACATATTTGTTGTCCCATCCGAAATGAATATTGATGGTACGTTCCCATACGAATACAACTCAGGGGTTGATTCGGATTCCCCCATTTTGAATGACATGAAGAACATATTATTTTTTAGTGAAAGTTGTGTGCCATGATATGTCAAAATTGAATGGAAGTTTATAGTATCACTTGCTGTTCCTCGAGATGTTGATGCAGAGATAAACAATAAATTGCTATCACTGTCTATCGATATATCATGAAATTGTGTCATCGATGGTGAATTAGACATATTAATTATACTATCGTTTAGAGCAATAACCCACTGGGCAGTTAATTCTGAATCATATTTGACAAGATATGCTATAATTGTAGACATGTCAGAATGAGTAATAGAGATATTTGAAATCGAATCTAAAATCATGAGATTTTCATGGTTGCCAACCATATTTAATGTATTCAAAAAAAACAATTCATTGTTTTTGCTAATAAAAGTACGTGTACTGTACGGGATATATTCTACATTTCCGCTTTCTTGGACTACGTAACGAGATGCAAGTAAAGTATCAAAATGAGGAGAAAATTTCAGAATTTGTGGATACCAATCCAAAGGCATATCTCCAGTAGCACACTCTCCCACCTGACGCTCGTCAACCCAAAACTTCAAACTGTGAATTGTTCCATTTGAAACATTTAGCGAGTCATCTAGAAAGTCGTTCGCAACACGGCTGATGAAAACATTACCATCATTGTCAACGTCAAAAGATGCAAATTGATATGGTTGGCTACTAAACCACGGCATTGGGTCTGTATTATAATTGTAATAGTTAACAATGTCGTTGCCAACTGTATCAGTAAATGTGAGATAAAGGAAATGTTGCTCTATCACATTGCCATCAAAATCAAACATAAGAAATGTCGTTCGATAAGAATCTTCTAAATACATACTGTTTATAGGGTAGTCCGACCGGCCAGGGATAAGCGTGTCGAGGTAATAGGTATAATGGTCTCCTGTGGGCAATGCAACTTGGACAAGACATGCAAACGCCGTGTCGCCCACCTTCTTGATGTCCATTGGATAATTTGGAGTACCATTATTGGAATGTATCACCTTCTTCCACACCATATCGCCTTCGGGCGAGATTTTGGCAATAATGGTATTGATGTTGTCCGGCCACGGACCATGGGGGGCCATGGGAAGCAGGCGCTCGGCTGTCCATCCCGTGCCCCACTCCGAATCGTTGCGGAACTGCCCGAGGATATATAGGTTGCCCACGCTGTCGGTTACAGAGCCCGTGATATGGCATTGGCCTTTTGTGGGATCCGATGTGCCGAACCCCTTGGCCCACTCGAAATGGCCGTTGGATTGGCCCAAAGCACCGCTCCGCGGAGCAAAAACGGCTATCAGCAGCATGGTGGCAAAAAGGGTCGGCTTTAGGTATTGTCTCATATATAGGCGTTTTATGGTTATGAGCAACTTGGTTGTTTTGTCGGTGCAAAGTTATGAAAAATATTCCATTCGGTAACTTTTTTTTCAAATTGAACAATTTTTGTGCTTACAATAAAAGACTGTTCGCGGCGTTATTAAAATAAACTGATTTGTACTATGAAGAAAAGCATTATTATCGCGGCCTTGATGGCTGTCACTTTCGGCGCCAGCGCCCAGTGGTTCGATCTCAAGAACAACAAGGACATCCTGGAGGTCGGTTTCCAGACGGGCCCCGTGGGACTCAAGACCAACTACAGCCAGTGGGGCTACGGCGGAAGCCTGAACGTCTGCGGCGTGTATATCGACTTCCTGTATACAGCCCCCGAACACAAATATGACAACCATGTGCTGCCGCTACTCTACAACGACACGGCGGCCCTGGCCATCAACATCGGCTATCAGATTCCTATCCTGCCATGGCTGAGGGTGATGCCCTTGGTGGGCCACTGCCACACCAGCGCCGGCCTCACCGACGCCACTACGGTGAACATCGAGGTGGAAGGCGAGAGCGGCCGCATGTACCACGACTTCGACATCACCTCGCGCCGTCACTACTTCAACTACGGCGGCGGCCTCATCGTCCAGCCCTTCAACTGGCTGAGCCTCTACGGTGTCTACACCGTCCACGCCATCTACGGCGGCATCAGCGTCAACCTCGGAGCGCTGTACAAAGATAGTCTATGAAGAAGGTGCTGACGATAAAGGCAAATTAAACGAACTGTTTTAACACGAATTACCGCGAATTTTCCATTAATTATATGGTTAATTCGCGGTAATTCGTGTTTTTTTTGTATTTTTGCATTTTATTACGTGAACGAGTGAGCGAGAAAGTATATATAGAATCGTATGGTTGTCAGATGAATTTCGCTGACAGCGAGGTTGTGGGAGCCATCCTCACGGGTGCCGGATATGCGCTGTGCGACGCCGTGGAGGAGGCCGATTTCGTGCTCATCAACACCTGCGCCATACGCGACAACGCCGAGCAGCGGGTGCGCCACCGCGTGCGCGAGCTGCGGGCTATGCAGAACCGCTGCGCCGGCTTGAGGATAGGCATACTCGGCTGCATGGCCGAGCGGCTGCAGAGCCGCCTGATGACCGAGGAGGACAATGTGAGCTTCGTGTGCGGTCCCGACGCCTACCGACGCCTGCCGGACATACTGCGTCAGGTGCGCGAAGGCCAGAAAGCCGCCGAGGTGGAGCTGAGCACCACCGAGACCTACGCCGACATCGAGCCTGTGCGACTGGCCTCGAACGGCATCTCGGCCTACATAAGCATTATGCGCGGCTGCCAGAACTACTGCACCTACTGTGTGGTGCCATATACGCGCGGCCGCGAGCGCTCGCGCGACCCGCAGACCATCGTTAACGAGGCCCGCACGCTCTTCGAGAAGGGCTACCGCGAGGTGACGCTGTTGGGACAGAACGTCAATAGCTACCGCTATGATGCCATCGGTTTCCCCGAGCTGATGGATATGGTGGCGGAGGTGGACCCGCGGCTGCGGGTGCGCTTCGCCACGTCGCACCCCAAGGACCTCAGCGACGAACTGCTGGCGGTGATGGCGCGGTACGAGAACATCTGCCGCTGCATACACCTGCCGGTGCAGAGCGGCAGCAACCGTATGCTGAAGTTGATGAACCGCAAGTACACCGTGGAGTGGTATCTCGACCGCGTGGCGGCCATACGCCGTTACCTGCCCGACTGCTCGATTACGACCGACGTGATTGCCGGCTTCTGCGGCGAGACCGAGGAAGACCACCAGGCGACGCTGGAGTTGTTCCGCAAGGTGAGGTACGACTACGCCTACATGTTCAAATACTCGGAGCGCGAGGGCACCTACGCCCAGCGCCATCTGCCCGACGACATCGCCGACGAGGAGAAGACGCGCCGCCTGAACGAGATAATAGCCCTGCAGGGACAGATAGCACTGGAGAACAACCGCAAGGAGGTGGGCCGCGAGTACGAAGTGCTGGTGGAGGGCGAGAGTCACCGCTCGAAGGAGCGCCTCTTCGGCCGCAACAGCCAGAACAAGGTGCTGGTGTTCGACCGCGGCGACGCCGTGCCGGGCACCTACCGCCGCGTGAGGGTGGACGACTGCACAGCGGCGACGCTGCTGGGAAGGCTGATAAGTTGAAAATTGAAAGTTGAAAATTGAAATTATAGATGAAGAAAAACAACATATTCAAGATTGTGCTGCTTTCGGCGGTGATGCTGCTGGCGGGATGCGCCACGTCGTCGCCGCGCACCTTCGAGCGCGTGGTGGCCGATGCCGAGCAGAACGGCGACAAGTACAACCAGGAGGACTGGGAGCGCGCCGACGAGAATTTCGAGCGCTTCTGCCAGCGTTACGACTACGACCAGCTGCAGAAGATGAGCGAGGAAGAGCAGCGCGAGGTGGGGCGCCTGATGGCGCGCTACACCAAGGCCCGTGCCAAGTCGGCGATGAAGGACCTCGACGGCATGCTCAAGACCGGAGCTGCCTTGCTGCAGGGATTTTTTGAGGGCTTGGGCTTGGAGATAGGAGATGATGATAAAGACGAAGAGTAAAACAATCATATTATGGCCAAAGAGAACATACTGAAACGCCACCCCTGGGTGTTGCACCTGCTGATAATGATAGGTGTCACAGCAGTGATACTGGTGTTGGTGTTTACCTTCATCAAGATATATGCCCGTCAGGGACAGGAATACCAGTTGCCCGACGTGGTGGGCAAGAATATCGCCGAACTGCAGGCCGACAACCCCATAGAGCTTGACGTGGTGGTGATGGACTCCATTTTCCGTCCCGGGCAGGAGGGTGGTCTCATCCTGACGCAGGACCCCAAGGCCGGTACGATGGTGAAGAAAGGTCGCAAGCTGTATATCACCATGACAGCCTACACACCCGAGGATGCCGTGCTGCCCGAACTGGCTGGTCTCACGGTGCGCCAGGCAGTGAGTGAGCTGATGGCCGAAGGCCTCGAGGTGGGCACGTTGAAGTTTGTTGAGGACCCCTACAAGAATATCGTGGTGGACCAGACCTGTAAGGGCAAGACCATATATGCCGGTCAGCAGATAGAGCGTGGCTCGGTGGTGGACCTCATAGTGGGCATAGGCGACAGCACGGGACGCAGTGTGGTGCCCTTTGCCATAGGCAAGACGCGCGATAAGGCCCGGCGCGACATCGTCTCGGTGTCGCTCAACGTGGGTCGCGAGCATTTCAACGGCGTGAAACACCGCGAGACGGCGGTGGTATACCGTCAGGAACCCGATTATACGGGTGTTTCCAAATACCCATACGGCACCGAGGTAGAGCTGTGGTATATCGACGAGGACAAGACCGACGTGCAGAAGATGGTTAGCGAGTTCAAGGTGGACTCGAGCAAGATTGAAGATCCGAACTTCATCAACGACGGACGGCCCACGCCCGAAGAGATAGACGAAAACGACATGTGGTCGTGGTAGAGAAGATACATAGATTTGCGGCACGAGTGGTGCTTGCAGTGTTGCTGCCAGTGCCTGTGGCTGTGCAGTGCCAGGAGGTGCTGTTGCCGGCCTCGTGGCAACCCCGCGGGGTGGAGGTCAAGGCTGCTGCGACAGGGGTGACACTACCCTTCTTCGACGACTTCTCAGACTACTGCGGCATGCCTGCGGCGGACCGGTGGGCCGAGGGTGGCGCACTGGTGAACACAGGCTTCGGCAATAGACCACCGACAGTGGGCATGCTGACCCTCGACGCCTACGATGCCGACAACAGGCTTTACCCCCAGGCCACGACGTCGCTTTTTCCGGCCGACACTGCCATGTCGTTGCCGTTGAGGCTCGACTCGCTGACGGCGGAGGACTCGGTGGTGCTGAGTTTCTACTATCTGCCCGGTGGCGGCAGCGGCAACCTGTGGGAGAGAATAGGAGACACACCCGACGGGCAGGACTCGCTGTTCCTCGACTTCTATGCTGCGGCCGACAGCCAATGGCACACCGTGTGGTGCCGCGGCGGTGTGAGCGAGGACAGCCTGATAGCCCAGACGGGCCTCAGCTGGCAGTATGTGGCTGTGGCTATCAGCGACAGTATGTATTTCGACTCGGCTTTCCGCTTCCGCTTCCGCAACTACTGCTCACTGCAGGACAATGGCAAGCCCGGTATGGCCGGCGGTGGCGACCAGTGGAACATAGACTATGTGGTGGTGGACCGCGGGCGCGACACGGCGGCATTGCCCGAGTTTCGCGATGTGGCTTTCGTGGAGCCTGCCCCGTCGATGCTGGCTCGCTATCAGGCTATGCCGGCACGGCAGTTCAGGCCTTCGGATATGGCCGACACGATGAAGATGACTATCGCCAATCTATATTCTTCGGCATTGGCGACGCAGTACGGGTATGTTGTGTTGGATGCCGAGGGTGACACGTTGTACCGCTACGACGGTGGCTATGAGAATGCACCGGCATTCCTGCCCGGCGGCAGATATCAGACCGCTGCGACGCATGCCGCACCGGCGGTGGGCTATACCTTCGAAACAGGCGATGCGCCGCGTGAATATACTATTGTGCATACGGTGCGCGAGGGTGTGGGTGGCGACTCATGGCAGCAGAACGACACTGTCCGCTTCACACAGGCTTTTGGTAACTATTTTGCCTATGATGACGGCACTGCCGAAAATGGCTACGGCCTCACGTCGACGGCAAGCCGTATATATCTGGCCTACCGTTTCGACCTGAATGTCAGGGATACGCTGACAGCTGTGGAGATGATGTTCAACCGCACCCTTGGTGCGCAGAACGAGTCCATACAGTTTTACCTTACGGTGTGGCAGGCCGACGAGGATGGCAGGCCCGGCACAGTGCTCTACCGTGACGAGGAGCGGCGCCGACCTGTGGCGGGAGGCTTCTCGAGCTACGAACTGGAGCATCATGTAGCATTGGAAGGCAGCATTTTTGTGGGCTTCGAGCAGATGGGGAACAACTATATCAATATCGGATTTGACCGTAATCACAACAGTTGTGACCGCATCTACTACCTCACCTCGACGGAATGGCAGCAGAGCATCCTCAGTGGCTCGCTGCTTCTGAGGCCACGTTTCGGCGGCAGTGTGGAAGGAATAGAAGGACCAGAGATGGCGAGACTGACGGTGTGGCCGAACCCAGCGACGGAGATTGTGAATATTGACGGCATGGGAGATGACTGCCAATGGCAGTTGTATGACTGCCGCGGATGTGTATGTCTTGCCGGTAAGGGCGACAGGTTTGCGGTGGGGATGCTGCCGACGGGGATGTACCTGTTGAGGGTAGTAGCGCCGACAGGCGATATGATTACGACAAAGATAATTATTAAGCGCTGATGGCCGACGAAGAACTGGAACTGGAGGAGCAGCAGCAAGAGTTGTATGAGCACCACAGGATCACGGTGGACCGTGGGCAGGAGATGCTGCGTATAGACAGGTACCTGCAGATGCGGCTGGAGGGTGTGTCGCGCACCAAGGTGCAAGCTGCGGTGAAGGCAGGCTGCGTGAGGGTGAACGAGAAGGAGGTGAAGTCGAACTACAGGGTGAAGCCATTGGATGTCATAACGGTCCTGCTTCCTGAGCCACCGCACGAGTTTGAGCTTATCCCCGAGAAGATTGATTTCCCGATAGTGTATGAGGACAACGACGTGCTGGTGATTGACAAGCCAGCAGGCTTGGTGGTGCATCCTGGCGTAGGTAATTGGACGGGCACGTTGATGAACGGACTGCTGTACTACTTTGGCGTAGATACTACGGTGGAGGCACCAAATAACGGCAGCTATCCCTTTCTGGTGCACCGTATCGACAAGGACACGTCGGGCCTGCTGCTGGTGGCAAAGAATGAGGAGGCGCAGGTGGCGCTTGCCCGGCAGTTCTTCTACCATACCATAGAACGCAAGTACAATGCCCTGGTTTGGGGTGACTTTAATGAGGACAGCGGCACGATAGTGGGCAATTTGGCACGTTCGCCCAAGGACAGGCGCGTGATGTGTGTGTTCCCGCACGAAGAGGGTGTCCCGGAAGAGGAGCAGAAGGGCAAGCACGCTGTGACGCACTGGAAGGTGCTGGAGAGGTTTGGTTATGTCACTCTGGTAGAATGTGTGCTGGAGACTGGCCGAACGCACCAGATTCGTGCCCACATGCAGCATATAGGGCATCCGCTGTTCAGCGATGCCTCATACGGAGGCGACGCCATCCTGAAAGGTACTACCTTCAGTCGTTACCGTCAGTTTGTTGAAAACTGCTTTGAGGTATGTCCGCGGCAGGCATTGCATGCCCGTGTGCTTGGCTTCGAGCATCCAACGACGGGTAAGCATCTGCACTTCGAGAGTGAGATGCCTACAGATATGAAGCAATTGCTGGAAAGGTGGAGAAATTACACGAATAACTCCTAGCTTAATCAGTATTCCCACATGTCTTCTCCGATATTGAAGACACGTTCCTCGATGGCTTCCGCTTCGAGCAGGGCATCCTGACCGGTGAGGTAGGTGCTGATGGTGCGGTTGTAGCGGTTGCTCTCGCGGGTGATATAGGCGTTATAGAGTTGGTTGACGAAGACATAGTCCCACGAGGGCTGGCCAACCTCGTTGTTGCCGTCGTAATAGGAGCTGTTGCGAGCCAGAATATTCCTTACCATGGGGTTCTGCATAGGCACCCAGAATATTGGCGCGCGACCCATATAAATATCCTCGCCAGAGGCTAGCGAACGGAAGATATCTTTTACTGGAGCAAGGGCCAGGCGTCGGGAGTCTTGACGGGTGTCCTGTTTGCCAATGAACCAGGCCTCGCGCAGGAAGTATTGTTTTATTTCATAGCTCTCGAAGTAGTGTGGCCGTATGTAGGTTTGGTATAGTTCATTGTCGTCTTCGTCGTAGCCTATTTCGAGGGTAATAGTGTCGGCTTTAGTGTAGCGTTTGATGAATATCTCGGCATCGAGCGGCACTTTGAGTTCGTCGTCTTCGAAGATTGGTAGTTCGCCGGCCTCAAGGGCATTCCACAGGATGAATGCGAGACTTATTTTGCCGGTAGGGTCCTCTCGCTCGATGGGGAAGAAGAAGTACTGGTTGAAGGCCTCGTTGAGGTCGATGGTCTTCCATATTGTAGTTGCCCAAACCACGTCGGCCTCGCGTAGGAAAGGGTAGGGGATAGGCTTCTGCTGCGATTCCAGCCCAGAAGGGTAGAAGTCGTTGGCGCTCTGGGCAAGACTTATTGCCGCCCAGCAACCAAGCAGTATTGTCAGCAGCAGGTGCTTCATTTTAATGCAAAAGAAGAGTTAAGAGGCAAGGCTCTTAACTCTTCTCTTAGTGTTTACAATAGGTTTCTCGTTGTTTGTAGATTAGTACTCCCACATATCGCTCTCGATGTCGAAGATGCGCTCTTCAATCATCTGTGACTCCACGACGGCGTCTTGACCTGTCAGGTAGTCGGTAATCTTGCGGTTGAACTTGTTCGACTCGCGTGTGATGTAGCTTTCGAAGTAGCGCTGGATAAAGATGTCGTCGTAGGAACGTTCGGCAACTTCATTGTTCTCTTCGTAGGCGTTGGCGTTGACAAGCACCTGGCGCACGGTCATGTAGTCCATAGGTACCCAGAACGATTCGACCATCAGGTTCTCGCCGCTCTTGCTGGCACGCTCGAACATGAAGTTCATGCCGACGATGCGAACCTTCTGACGGGTGTCCTGTTTGTCAATATACCAGAACTCCTTAAGGTTGAGCTTCTTTGCCGTGGTATTCAGGAAGCTTGGGATGATGGTGGTGTCTTTCATGACATACTCACCGTCCTCGTCCTCAACGGGCTGGCCATCCTCGCCGATGACGTTGACCTGTTGAGTGTAGGGGGCTCCGCTGAGGTTCAGGTATGCCTTCTCCCACTCCTGGGGCACCTTCATATCGTCGTCCTCGTAGACCTCGAAGTCACCATTGGCGGCAGCCTTGATGATGAGGTTGACGATATTGATGCGATTCTGGGTATTACCCTCTTCTTCGCGCTCGGTGGGGAAATAGAGATACTGGTTAAAGCTCTCGTTCATGTCGATACGGCGCCAGATGGTGGTCTTCCAAACCACGTCGCTTTCGCGCAGGAAAGGATAAGGCATGGCTTTCTTGCCTACGACGATGCCGCGCTGATAGAAGTCGTTGGGGTTACGACCGTCCTCGGCATCGATAATGCTCTGTGCCGTTACCGTAAAAGCAATCATTATTGCCAGTACGCTAAACAAAACCTTCTTCATATTGTGTTAGTTTTTGAGTTTTACAATCCAGTCAATCTCCCTGGGTTTGCCGTCGGGCATCAGCACCTTGGCTGTGACAACGAGATTGTCGCCGCGCGAGGCTTTCTTGATGGCCGACTGTATGTCGGGAGTAAATTTGTTACCTTGGTTGCCAACGAACTGGCGTGTGCCGACCGAAAGGTCGAACGACAACACCTTCATAGAACCCTTCGGCACGCTGAATTCGAAGGAGGGGTTCTTCTGAGCGATAACATAGATATCGCCGGTGGTGAAGTCCTTACGTGCTGCGTTGGAGGAACCAGACTTGTGGATACCAATCATGAGGTCGGGGTTGGGAATATCCTTGACCTTGAACTTGTAGGTGGCCACACGGGTAACCTTCTTGTCGATGGTTGCATCGACAAAGACGTTGACGTTCTTGGCACCCGGGGTAGGTTTGATGATGTAGTGACCAACGCCATCGGGGCTCGAGGTGAGGGTACCACCTTCAATAGAGGCGTTGAGGTTCTTGGTCTCGACGCCGGAAGCAGAGACCGTGATGGGGTTCTCAAGACCGGCATACACCACCTGCATCTTGTCGAGCATGACGACGCCGGTAGGTTCGGCGACGGTATAATGTTCGGTGATTTCAAGTTCGGTATCGCCGTCTGGGCCTTTCACGATGGCCTTACCAGTGACCTTCTGTGTACCGATGGTGTTGCACACGACGCTGTAGTGTGCTGAACCGGTGTCGGAGCTGTAAATCTCCTTGCCGCCCATGTTGAGGATGAACTTCTGCTTGGCGTCGTAGGCACCGACATATACGTCGGTCTCGAAGGTTCCACCCTGCAGGATATAGGTCGATTTCGGACGCGAGATAAGTATCATATCGCTGAACGAGTGGTCGCCCTTGCTCACCTGCTTGTATAGCATGTTGACGGCGTCGAACTCGGTGTTCATGGTCTCAGCCTTCATGCGGATGAGGGTAATCAGACCGGCACCGGCAACGACCTCGTCGAAGTTCTTCTCTTCCCAAGTGACCTCTTTCTTGTCCTTGTTTAGGAAGCGCTTCTCGACGTCGAACGGGTAGTTGACCTTAGAGGAGTCATCGCCAAGGATGCGTTTCACCTCTTCGCGATAGGCTATAACCTTCTCTTTCAGAACCTCGGCATACTTGATGCCACCAGTCGAAGCACCGGTAACGAAGAATTTGGGAGCTTCGTGGGTGTCGTCAAGACCTTTCTCCATCCAGGAGAAACCGCCTATCTGAAGGGCTACCTTCAGACTATCGGGGTTGATAGTGCCGTCGGCATTCTTGATTTTTACCTTTCTCTTTAGTTTAGGATTAGTAATATCGGTGATGATTTCAGCCTCGTCGCCTGAAATCTTGCCGATGAACTCATATTCCAGACTGTCGATGAAGCCCTCCAGCTCTTTTGAGAGAGCCTTCACCTGCTGAGCCTTGTCGTACGACTCTTTCACCTTGTCCGGGCTGTTGGTCAAGGCAATGTCGAAGTTGGTGTAGGTGTCGTCCAACTTGGTCTGGAGGTTGATGTTTGAGTTTGTCATTGCTGTACCCACGGAGCGGAAGCCTTCCACCACCTCTGCCGACACGTTAAGTGCCAACATGGCGGTGTACACGAGGTACATCATCGTAATCATCTTTTGTCTCGGGGTTTCCGGACAGTTTGTTGCACCCATTGTCTATTCCTTTCTTTTAGTTACACGTTTTAGTTTTTGTAATACGTGTGTCGGATTAGATGCGGGTCTGCATGGCTGCCAGCATGTTGCCGTAGACGTTGTTCAGCTCGGAAACCTTGCGGGTCAGGGCGTCGACTTGCTCTTTGTATTTGGTGATGCCTTCTGCTGAATCGCTGAAGTTGGTCAGCATGGTGGCCATCTTCTCCTCGAACTCCTTGTTGAGGTTCATCTGCGTGGCAGCGTTGTTTATCTGCATCTCGTACATGGCGTTGATGCTACTCAGGCTTGCCGACATCTTCTTCATCTCGTCGACATAACTCACCTCGCCGCTGAGCGACTTGGCGGTCTCCTGATAGATGGTGCTGAGGGTCGAGATAGCCTCGGGGGCACCCTGCATACTCTCAAGCAGCTTGCCAGCCTGACCGGCGACGCTGTCCAAATTGTTGACGAACTTGTCGCTGGCGGTGGCTACATTGGCCATATTGTTCATCGAGTTGGCGCTCTCGGCAAGGTTCTGCATACCCTGACCGAGGCGATCCATAAGTTCGGGGCTGATATTGGCATCTTTGAGCATCTGGTCGAGTTTCGCGCTGAGGGGATCTTTGCTGACAGCCTCTTCCACAACCTCGATGGGGTTGCCGTTCTCGTCGAGTTCGGGCTCAAGTTCGCTCTCTTCACTCATGCCGGCCAACTCAGGATAGACAAGGCTCCAGTCCCACTCTTTGTGAGGCGGCTCGAAGGCCGACAGGAAGAAGATGACGGTCTCAGTACCCATACCTGCGATAAGCATGATGTTAGCGCCAGGCCAGTGCATGATTTTGAACAGAGCACCGATAATAACGACTGCTGCACCCCAACCATAGAGTTTAGCCATGAAGTTCTTGTACGCTTTGCTGCGGACCAAATTGTCTATGAAGCTCATAATTTTGTGGTTTTATGTGTTTGCTTATTATGTGTATTCTATTAAATATATTTTTATTAGCGAGCCACGTTGGAGGCGGTACGGAGATTGTCGCCCTTAACACGGCCAAGGTAAGGCATTACGCAACGGAAGCCGATGTAGCACTTGGCGGTGTCCATGAACTCGTAGGTGCGAGTCTGAACCTGGATGAAGTATTTCTGATCCTTCCAACTGCCGCCACGGACCACTTTGCGCTTCATAGCCAGCGGGTCATCGTCCTTGGCATCGTAGTTGTAGTACGGGGTAACAGCATTGGCCACCTGATAGGTCGACTCGTTGTAGGCATCGAGGCACCACTCGCTGACGTTACCGGCCATGTCGTACAGACCGTAGTCGTTCGGGGCATAGTGACCAACCATGAGGGTCTTCACGCCACCGTCGTCGTCATAGGCACCCTTGAGGGGCTCGTAGTTGGCCAGGAAGCATCCGTTTGGATTGCGCACGTAGGGACCACCCCAGGGATAGCTCTGGCTGGCGATACCGCCACGGGCAGCAAACTCCCATTCGCTTTCCGTCGGCAGACGGAAGTCGTTGAGGATGCTGTAGTTGATGTTCTCCAGGTGCTGGTTCAGCATATTGCTGCGCCACACGCAGAAGGCTTTGGCCTGACGCCAGCTGACACCCACCACGGGGTAGTTGTCGTAGGCGGGCGACGAGAAGTAACTGCGGGTGAAGTCCTCGTTCATGCTATAGGCGTAGTCGTGCACCCAGCAGAGCGTGTCGGGATAGATGTTGATATACTCGCGCTGTATCTGGCTCGAGCGGCTGTTGAGGCCTTTGGGGCGCACAGCGAAACTGGTGCCGCGGTGTTCGCTCTTGCCTGCAACACCGTTCTCTTTCTGGGCCACAGCCTGATAGTCTATGTAATAATACTCATAGTTCATTTTCGACACGTCGACCACACGGCGGTGGTTGATGTCAATCAGATAGTAGCCACCGTCAATCAGAGCCTGGCGCACATCGGCATCGGCATAGTTGATTTTGGCCTTGCAGTTCAACTGTGGGGGATCGAGGGGCTCGCCATAGGCGTCTTCCTCAATCAGGAAACCGTCGATACCGGCTTCGCCAAGGATGCGGCGTGCAACAGAGTCGCGCACGTCGGCCACAAACTGGCGGTACTCGTTGTTGGTGATTTCTGTCTCGTCCATGAAGAACGACTCAATCTGCATCTTGCGGGGCTGGGTGGTGGTCTCGCTGCCGTAGGTCACGTTTTGCGTACCGGACCCCATGGTGTAGTTGCCCTGATTGATGAAGACCATACCTCTGAGGTCGATGTCTTCAAAGTAGGGACGGTCGTTCATTCCTACCAACTCTCCGTTGTTGGAAGTGCCGCAACTTACCATTAGGGCAGCCGAGGCGGCGAGCATGAAAAACAGCTTCTTCATATTGTTAAATGTTTTATATTGTTCTTAAACGCGGATTTGTTAAAAATGTTACATTATTAAATATATTTAACGCAAATATAGTGTGTTGCCCGACACGGTGGGAGGCCGTTTCGGCACACTGATTTGGAATGCCAGATTGAGGTATAACTCCAACGATCCGAAGCTGCGGCCGTTGGCGAAGCCCAACTTCGAGGTTGTGATGTCGTAGGCCACGCCGGCCTGCATTATCTTCAGGAAGTTCACACCGGCCATGAAGTTGACTGCGTCGCCCCAGCGATAGCCGAGGCCGGCCCAGAAGATATTCTCGTAGTCGAGTAGGCAGGCTAAATCGAGCTGGAATACCGAAAAGTTTGAGGCCTTCAGCAGTGCCGACGGCTTCACCTTCAGCGAGGGGTTGTAGGGGAATGTGTATTCGTAACCTCCCATGAGGTAGAGGTTGCGCGAGTTCTGTAGGTTGAGGTTGTCGCTCCTGGCGCCCAGCAAGTTTTTCACCGAGAGGCTCAAGTAGTACTTTCCGGGTACCTGATAGTAGATACCTGTCGAGAGGTCGACCAGGAAGTCGGACTCGTCGCGGCCGTTCACCAGCGGGTCGCTCGTAGAACTCACGGGGTTGCCCGGGTCGCCGGTCATGTCGTCACCACCCACGAGGTTGCTACCGTCGAACTTGTAGTTCTGCAGGTCGGCCTCTATACCAGCCGCTAGTGTACCGGCACCCCAGAAAATGCGGAAGGCATAGTCGAGGGCTATGGTGGTGTTATTGTGGAAACCAAGTTTCTCGGAGGTGAGGTTCAAACCTAGGCCGCCGTGCAGCCAGCGCACAGGCATGTCAAAACTGAACAGTATGTCGGTAGGAGTCGAACCTGCCTCGCCGCCAGCCACCGACGGCTGCAGTTTCAGACCGAGCCATTGGTTGCGGTAAAGGATGGTGGCTTCTATGTTGCCCGAGCTACCTGCGTAGGCGGGGTTATAGCTGAGGCGGTTGAACATGAAATGTGTGTACTGACCCTCGTTTTGTGCCTGTACTGTGGACAAAAATAGCACAAATACCACCAAAAATGACGTCATTTTTGGCATCCTGACCATGTTATTTTGTCTATTTAGTGTCGCCACAACGGCTTGTTATTTAGTCTACTATAGCGTTATAGGCCCGATTCTGCCCCATAATGGGCTACTCGGGTTTGAATGTGCAAAGATAATAATATTTATTTAATTAGCGAAAAAAAGTTTGTTTTTTTTTATTCACAGGGTTTTACCTTGCCTTGTTTAAAAGTCCTTCGCAGGGCTCTGCAAAGCTCATCGGCGTTGCTTTTCGGCAGCCTCAATTCGAGGGTTAGCTGCAGTGTGTCATCCTCGAGGGTTTCTATCAGCACCTTGTCTTGGTAGATTTCGGGCAACTTCTCTATCATCGCCAGGGCTTCGCCATGTGTGGCGACAATGCCGAGGTCTATGTCGTATTTGGACTCTTTGGTGCTGGAACTGTATGTCTGGGCAGGCTTTTCCTGTTTTTGCGGCTTTGCCTCTTTGGCTTTGGCGGGCTTGGCTTTTGCCACCGCGGGTTTCGTTGTCTCCTTTGCCGTCGTGTCGGGGACTGCCGTTGAGGAACCCGGCGCAGGGTTCAGACGCGAATAGACACTGTCGAACATCGTCTCCTGCGCTGCCCAGCGCTCGTACCAGTCGCCTTGTAGCAGCCGCACGTTAACGGGTTGCATGCCCTTGATGCCTATGGCGTTGGCGGCACGGTGGCTTAGGTCGAACACGCCGCGCTTGGGGCAGCGGTCGTTGACCCTCACTATCACTTGCATGCCGTTGTTGCGGTTGGTCACCATCACATAGGTGCCCAGCTTTATCTTCCAGTGGGCTGCGGTGAATTTGTTCTGATCGAATATCTCGCCGTTGGCTGTCTTTCGACCTTCGAAGCGGTCGTGGTAGTAGGTGCCTTTGTTGGGGTACTCGGTGACGGTATCGTCGCTCGAATAATTCTGTGCTGCCGCTGGCCAGACCGCCAGTAGCAGCAATAAAAGTGTGTATATGTAGCGGTGGGCTACCATATTACAGCGTCTGGGTGGAACCATTGGCCGTGCAGGCGCAATACCTGTTCTATCACGTCGCGCACGCATCCGCGGCCGCCTTCGTATAAGGAGACGTAGTCGACCATCTCTTTTATCTCTACCGCCGCGTCGGCGGGACAGGCGCTGACGCCGGCGCGTCGCAGTATTGGGTAGTCGGGCAGGTCGTCGCCCATCACAAGCACCTCTTCCTCCTTCAAGCCGTTCTCTTTCAGGAAGCGCTCGTAGGTCTCTATCTTGTTGCCGCAACCCGTGTAGCATTGTGTCACGCCGAGCATGGCCATGCGGTTGTCAATGCTCAGCGACGTGGCACCGCTGATTACCGCGATGGTGTAGCCTTTTTTTACGGCATACTGCACCGCGAAGCCGTCCTTGATGTTGCCGCAGCGCACGGCCTCTTTGTCGGCATACACCCACACGTCGCCGTTGGTCATCACGCCGTCGAAGTCGAACACGAAGGCCTTTATCTTGTGAAGTTTCTCCTTGTAGTTTATCATGTCTGTTAGGGTTTGGCCATATCAATCATTTGTTCGTACACCGTCCTCCAGCCTTTCCAACCGAACAACTCGCCGAGGTTCTGATTGTGCACTATGCAGCAGAAGTTTCCGCCCACCTCGCGTACGTCGGCTATCAGGCTGCGGTAGGCCTCCACGGCTTGGTCGGGCGTCAGTTTCATGTATTTCTGCAGCGTGGTGTCCATCACGCAGAAGGGGTGTATCGTCAGTTCCGTCTCCATGTCGCGCTCGAGGTCGTAGAATGGGAACGGCACGCTGATGCCGGCGCGGAAACCTATGGTGTCGGCATAGCCCATGGTGTAGTCGTGGCGTAGGCCCGCATGCAGCAGTATGCGGTACGACCGCGGCAGTTGCAGCCGCAGGAAATGGTAGCGCGACCGCACGATGGTGCGGTGCAGTATCTCTTCCAGCCGCTTCACCTCCACGTCTACCTTCTCCGGCTCGTCGAGCGACGGATAGCCTGGGTGGATGCCCATCTTGGCGTGGTCGCCCATGTGTTGCAGCAGCTCCCGCGTATGAGGGTTCTGATAGTTCGACGGCTTGTCGTACTGGTCGTAGTCGGCCAGCAGCGCGAAGAATATCAGGTACGAGCCCGGCGCCCGTTGGCGCTGCCCGATGATGTAGTCGAAGGTGTCGAAGGGGTCTTTCTCTTTACCGCACAGCACGCGCCAGCGGCGCCGCACCTCGGCGATGTTGTGCCGCCCGACGAGGTCGCGCATCGTGCCCACCACCGTGCGGAAGATGCCTTTGTGGGCATAGCACCATGCGGCGTCGATGTCCACCGTCTGCACAAAGTTGTAACTCCTTGCTGGCAGACTGATGTCGGGGTAACGCTCTACAATCAACTCGCGCAGCATCGCCGCCCACTGGTCGACCACGGGCAGGTGCAGGAATCCCGCCTGGCCGGCCACGCTCTGGCTGGCCTCGAAGCGGCCGTGCTCGTCCTGTCGGTGGGGCAGGTACTCTTCGTAGCGGCTCACCATGTAGAATGTGGCGGCCAGCAGGTCGAAGGGCAGGTCGAGGTCTTTGCCGTAGACGGGGTACAGCATCCAATGCCCATCGCGCTGGAAGGGCTTTGGATCCTGCTCCTCGATAGAGGTCTCTGTGAGCAGGCTACAACTCTTGATGTGCAGGCTGTCGCCCACCCGCCGTGGGCCGTAGCAGAGTTTGGCGTCGCCGTACGACAGGAAGTAACTCTCGTCGGTGGTGATGCTGAACTCAGTGTGCAGCAGGTGCTTGAAGATGACACCCAGCGTGTAGCCCAGTCGGTTGGTCAGTTTCGGAACGTATATCAGCAGCATATCAAGGTGCAAAGATACGACATATTTTTGAATCTGTGGCTTCGAGAGTCAGCGGAGTGCCCATCGGCAGGGCTATGTTGTTGTCATCCAAGTGCCCGAATGGGGCGCCGAAGACCACGGGGTAGTCGCGGCCGGCCACCGCCTCGGCCACTATCTCCTCCGCTGTTTGCCCCCACGGCACGGTGTTGTCGTGCATGTTGCTCAGACCGCCTACCACCAGGGCCGCCAGCCCGTCGAGCATGCCGGCGCGGCGCAGGGCCTGCATCATGCGGTCGATATGGTAGAGGTATTCGTCGAGGTCCTCGATGAGGAGTATCTTGCCGTGGGTGTCGACCTGCGAACGAGAACCCAGCAGGCTGTAGAGGATGCTCAGGTTGCCGCCGACCGCTGGCGCGGTAAGAGGAAAGTGCAAAGTGGAAAGTGGAAAGTCTTTGGGTGCGCTCCACTCGATGTCAGGCTTTTCGCCGAAGAGGGTGCGGCGCAGGCTCTCGGTGGCGGGAGTGGGGTGGGGTTGGAAGTTAATGGGCATGGTGGCGTGCAGCGTGGGCAGGCCGAGGGTTGCATGTATATGGCTGTGTAGCACGGTGATGTCGCTGTAGCCAACAATCCATTTAGGGTGTTCTGCAAAGTGTCTGAAATCAAGTCTGTCAATGATACGCACGGTGCCGTAACCGCCACGGCAGCAGAAGATAGCGCGGATACTCTCGTCGTCTAGCAGACCTTGCAGCAGTGCTGCACGGTGGCTGTCGCTGCCCGCCAGCTGCCCCTCGGCGGCATAAAGTCCCTCGGGCACAACCACTTCGAGACCCCATCGCTTCAGTTCGGCGATGGCCGGAGCCATCTCCTCGGGGTTCACCTTGCGCGCCGGTGCTGCCAGCGCCACGCGGTCCCCTTTCGTCAGGTATGGTATCCTGTTCATGTCCTAAATAACGATAGTCTTTATGAATTATTGTATATATATCAATTTTCACTCCTTTTAGAGTTTTATGTGAGTTCAATTATCAATGCAATATAAGTGCAATTCTGTCAAGGAATTGTACTTTTTTTATGCTGTATGGAAAAAAGTTCGTATCTTTGCACTCTCAAAACTATTCTAAAAACAACACTTTAAATATTATGACTTTAAAGGAAATCGTTGACAAACTCGGCGCCACTGTGGGACTCGGTGCCGATAAGCTGGATAGGGAAGAGGAGTATTGCTTCGCTTCCGACCTGATGAGCGACGTGCTCACCCTCAAGGACACGCCGGTGCTGGTCACCGGCCTCTGCAACGTGCAGACCATACGCACCTGCGATATGGCTAACCTCGAGGTGGTCATCTTTGTGCGCGGCAAGCGCCCCACCGAGGACATGGTGGAGCTGGCCGACGAGAACGACATGATCCTCATCTGCACACCCTATTCGATGTTCAAGACCTGCGGCATCCTCTACGGCGCCGGCATGAAACCGTTATATTAAGACTATGCATCAGGAATATACAGTTATTGAAGGCGATTTTGTGAATGCCGGCAAGGCTTCGAGCTCGGTGAAGAAGACCTTGAAGCAGCTTAACGTCAACCCGCAGGTGGTGAAGCGTGTCGTAGTGGCCCTCTACGAGGCCGAGGTGAACGCCATAGCCCACGCCTACGGCGGCAAGGTGCTGGTGGACATCGAGCCCGACAAGATCCACATGGTTGTGGCCGATAAAGGCCCCGGCATCCCCGACATAGCGCTGGCCATGCAGGAAGGCTACAGCACCGCACGCCCCGAGGTGCGCGACATGGGTTTCGGCGCAGGCATGGGCCTGCCCAACATGCAGAAGAATGTCGACAAGATGAACGTCACCAGCGAGGTGGGCGTAGGCACCACTGTCGAAATGGAAGTAAACTTCGTATAAAATGTTCTATCACGCATTACAGATTGACGAGGAGCGTTGCATAGGTTGCTCGCGCTGCATGAAGATATGCCCCACTGAGGCTATACGCATCTTCGGCGGCAAGGCGGCGATACAGGAGCACCGCTGCGTCGACTGCGGCAAGTGCTACGAGGTGTG
>JAEEGL016330515.1_pt1 | contig 19666 bp, 16 predicted proteins | sample 9134231 | NCBI WGS metagenome assembly JAEEGL01 (sample SAMN16246548, study PRJNA631951) | gut metagenome | biome: gut microbiome; feature: rumen; material: fiber-attached | host: Bos | place: Iran: Karaj | collected 2018-10 | reverse complement strand
ATAGAACGGATGGCACTTTGAGAAGATTTCACCCTTGATGTTTTCCTTTGTAGACATAGTCTAGATCACATTACCGCAGTGGCAGGTAATTGTTGTCTTTTTGAATTCAGGATGGATTCCCTCTTTCACGATTGTCACCTCTTTCACAGATTTTTCTGTATCCGTGCAGCCCATCAGTTCCTTTAGACAGTAGTGCAGTTATACATTATGAAGATAATTATATCACCTGATAACAGATTTGTCAATAGAAAATGAAAATATTATTTTTATTTAACTTTAGCAACAGTGTAGCCGTCTATCTCATAGACCTTTGTATTATCAGTCTCCTCAACAGCGTCCTCCTTGTCGAAGAATACGTAGAGGACGTCTTTTCTGCCGTTTCCGGCTTTGAGCTGATCGTACTGTTCCTGAGCGTATTTCTGCACGGATTTAAGTTCCATACGTGCAAGATAGAAGCTGCTCAGGCTCATATGCTTTTTAGCAGCCATCTGTGAAAAATCAAAGTACATCTGCATATACAGGCCGTAAGCGTCCTTCATGGGGAGGAAGATTATCTCCTTTGTATCCTTTGTCAGCTCCTCCCATTTCTCGTCCTTAAGGGCGTATTCATAAGCGGGCGGCTGAGCGTACTGGCTGTGGAGTATCCTGCACCAGTCACGGATATCCATGCCCTGAATGAGGAAGCACAGTCCGACTGCGGCTATCGCAGTCTTTCTGGTAAGCTTTGAGACGAGGGCCATAGCCGAGGTCATGATAAGCACGCCCGGGACCCAGATGAAACGTCCCGAACAACGGAATACACTGAGGCATCCCCTTACAAGACGTGGGAGAGGTATCTCGAGGAGCAGTCTTCCGTTGAGGGTTATCCTGTTGCTGACAGCCCAGCAGAAGCTGACCATGAATACCGCTGCAAATGCCCAGAACTCGACTTTGTACTTTTTGAACAGTCCGCCGGCAGCCTTGAAGAAGCTGCCTTCCTTATTTTCAATAAGGCTGAAAAGGATTATCACTGCAATGATAACACATACTATCATGCCGAGACCGAGGTATCCGAAGCCCTCGCCCTGTCCGTCAAAGCTGTTGAGCGGGCGGAGGAACTTTGAAAGTCCGCGGCTGTCGAAGAAGGTATTGAGGTTTGAGGAGTATCCGCCGAAGCCGCCGTCGATATAGCCGCCGTTTCCGTAGAAGGCTCCTATGATGAACAGGGTCAGCAGAGTCGCAGCAACCGAAGTGCCGAATACTGCAACTGCCTTTATGAATTTCTTGTCCCTGAATGTAACGAGTATCACGTATCCCATCATGACCATGAACACCATGGGAACAAAATAGGTGTGTATGAGGACGGCCAGCATGCAGTTCACAGCCCAGAGTATCATCGGAGTGAACTTGTGCTTGTACTCCTTCTTATGGTCGAGACAGAGTATCATTGCGATGATGAAAAGCCATATCGCGCCGAGTGAGTTGTGGTGGGTGATACGGTTTATTGACGGCGGGAAAGCTGAATAGAACAGCGAGCCGACAGATGTGAATATGATATCGGGTTTTATCCTATAGAGCAGAGAAGCTCCGAATCCGCCGTTGAGGGCGAAGCATATCACTCCCCACAGGCCGAGGAACTGAAAGTTTTCGGGGAGAAGGGGGGAGAGTATCTTGAATATCAGTCCGAAAAGCGGGATAGAATCCGAGTACATACATGAAACCTTGCCATCGCAGCAAAGGCCGTCAGTGAGACCTATCGGGAAGGTCCACGGGGTATTCCTGAAGAACACCCAGCCGAGGTGGTGCTGTGTGGCGTCGCCCGTGTAGGCGAATATCCAGTTTGTGTTGGAAGGGGATATCATGGAAGCGCCGAATATCACGATGAACGTGACAGCGCCGAGTATAGCTCCGATCAGAAATGCGGTCCTGTCGCCGTGATCCTTAAATATGTTGTTTTTTTTAGCTGTGGGTTTTGAAATAGCCATTTTCAAGCCTGCACTCCTTGTCAAATTCTGTTATTTCGTCAGCGGAAAGGTCTGCCTTTCCGTCGTATCTGTAGTATCTTCCGCTGTCTGCACTGAAAACGATGACGCAGTAGTCCTCATCGTCTATGCCGTTGGGGTAGTACTTTTCATCGCCCTCGTTCCAGAGGAGCTCCTTGTGCTTCCTGTCGGTGCTTATCACTGCATTTCCGAACAGACAGACTGCCTCGAAAGTGCTGTCATCGGAGAAGTAAAGGCAAGCATTGCCGCTGTTTATGATGCTTTTTACGTGGGAGGAGCTTGTATTGGTGGATATGAGGTGAGTTCCGAGTCCCCTGTGCCATACGCAGAATACCCTGCGTATGTTCTGTCTGCCGTTTTCATCCGTATATCCGAGAGAAGCGAAAAGGGAACGGTCTATCAGTGATTTTATTTCATTTACGGTCATAATGTGTTCCTTACAGGGAAAATTGATGGTAATGTAGAATATTCATAAAAAAGAACCGGCAATAAAAAATGTGTCCGCTCTGCGGACAGTCATGATCACGCCGCCTTACGGCGACGGACAGTATTTTTCTTCCTTATTGATCCTACAGTATTACTTTAATACAGGCATAAAGAAGATTTGCCTCTTTATGCCTGTTATGCCTTGGTTTTATTTCATGCTCTGAGTGAAATCCGCATAGATCTTCTGCTCGATGACCTCGGCTTCCTCGCGTGTGGGAGCCTTTGCGGTGAGGTATGTCTTTATCTTCGGCTCTGTACCCGAAGGACGTACTATAGCCTTGCAGTTGTTCTCGAGGTAGAATGCCAGCACGTTGGACTTCGGAAGTGTAAGCTCACTTACCTTGCCTGTTGCGATGTCCTTTGAGGTGCCTGCCTTGTAGTCCTCGAAGCGCTCTACCCTGAGACCGCCGATAACTGCGGGAGGATTCTGACGGAGGTCGGCCATTATCTCTTCCATGTGCTTCATGCCGCTCTCGCCGTCAAACTCAAAGCTGTAGAGGGTCTGGAGGAACATGCCGTATTTTTTGTACATATTCTCTCTTGCCTGAATGAGAGTAATGCCCTTTGTGCGGTAGTATGCAGCCATTTCGCAGATAAGCATGGAAGCGTCAACTGCATCCTTGTCCCTTACGTAGCCGCCCGAGAGGTAGCCGTAGCTTTCCTCAAATCCGAATATATAGCGCTTTTCCTCGCCTTTTGCTTCAAGGAAGCCGATCTGCTCGCCTATGAACTTGAAGCCTGTGAGCACGTCGATTATCTCAACGCCGTACTCCTTGCCGATGAGGTTTACGATATCCGTGGTAACGATAGTCTTTACGGCAATGGGGTTTTTTGGCATCGTGCCCTTTCTTATACGCTGCTCGCAGATGTATTCGAGAAGCATGGCACCTACTTCATTGCCTGAGAACAGAGCGTAGCCGCCCTTTCCGTCGGGAACTGCGATGCCTACGCGGTCACAGTCGGGGTCTGTGGCAAGGAGAAGATCGGGCTTTACACTGTCGCAGTAGCTGAGACCTACCTGCAAAGCCTCGCGTATCTCGGGGTTCGGGTAGGGGCAGGTGGTGAAGTTTCCGTCGGGATTCTCCTGTTCCTTTACGACTGTAACGTCTGTGATGCCGATGCGCCTGAGTATCTCGCGCACGGGCTTGTTTCCTGTGCCGTTAAGCGGAGTGTATACCACCTTGAGTCCGCTTGAAGCGCAGAGGTCGGTGTTTATGCCCTCTGCAAGAACGTGCTGATAGAAGTCTTCTGTGATCCCGTCGCTGATGTAGGAAATATTGCCCTTTTTCAGTTCTTCGTCGAAGTTTGACTTCTTTACGTCCCTGAACATATCGAGAGAATTGATCTTTTCGAGGATGATCTCAGCTCCTCTGAGAGTTATCTGGCAGCCGTCCTCGCCGTAAACCTTGTAGCCGTTGTACTTGGCGGGGTTGTGGCTTGCTGTAACCATTATACCGCCCTGGCACTTAAGGGCTCTTACAGCCCATGAAAGGCAGGGAGTAGGCATAAGCTCCTTGTATATATGCACCTTTATGCCGTTAGCGGCAAGGACCTCAGCAGCAGCCTTTGAGAAAACATCGCTCTTTATGCGGCTGTCGTAGGAGATAGCCACGCTGGGGTTGCTGTATTCCTGGTTGAGGTAGTCTGCAAAGCCCTGTGTAGCACGTCTTACTGTATAGATATTCATACGGTTGGTACCGGCTCCTATGACTCCCCTAAGTCCGCCCGTACCGAATTCAAGATCGCGGTAAAACCTGTCGCTTATAGCGTCGTTGTCGCCCTTTATCCCTGAGAGCTCAGCCTGAAGATCGCTGTCCTCCTTGGCATTTTCGCACCAGAGACTGTAGAGTTCCATTTCTTTCATTTGTGATTCCTCCTGAACAGATATATAATAATTATATCACATTACAAGACTTTTGGGAATAGTTTTTTTGAAAAAAGAGGATTTTTTAATGTTTTAATCATAGTAACACTGAGTTTGCGCCTGTTCAGCGCGGTTTTCACTTTCCATATCAATTTGTTATATTATCATCTTATATTATATATAATGGACGTCTCCTGATTTATCACGTACAGACAAAAAGCCCCGGAGCAGCATTCCTGCCCCGGTGGTGATAGCTTGTATATCAGTCTCCGAAAGAAACTCCGATATCGCGGGCTGCGATAACAAGGTGGTTCTCAGTATCGACGAATTTGGTCTTGCCGGCGATATCCTCCAGCTTGTTGGAGGTTATCTTGTTGCCTATCTTGGCAACTGTTCTGCCGTAGCGCTCCTTTGCAATGAGGTAGGCGGCATGTACGCCGAACTGTGTGGAAAGTACGCGGTCGTAGGCGCTTGGAGCACCGCCTCTGAGCATATGTCCCGGAACGCACACACGGGCTTCAAGTCCCGTATTGTGCTGTATCTGAGCGGCTATGCGGTTCGTAGCGGTCAGTATACCCGCTTCGGCTCGTTTCCTTGCACGTTCCTTTTTCTTCAGCTGGGCTTCGTTTATGTCGAAAGCTCCCTCTGCAACGGCAACTATGGAGAATGTCTTGCCGTTGGCGCTTCTTGCCATTACGGCGTCGCAAATCTTGTCGATATCGTAAGGTATCTCGGGGATTATGATAACGTCGGCTCCGCCTGCGATACCTGCGTTGAGTGTCAGCCAGCCAGCCTTGTTGCCCATTATCTCGCAGAGGAGCACACGTGAGTGGCTTGCGGCTGTGGTATGAAGCCTGTCGAGCACGTCCGTGGCTATGTCAACTGCCGTATGGAAGCCGAAGGTCACATCTGTGCCGTATATGTCGTTGTCGATGGTCTTGGGAAGTCCTATGACGTTGAGCCCTTCGTCCGCAAGGAGCTTTGAGGTCTTGTGGGTGCCGTTTCCTCCGAGAGTGAGGAGACAGTCCAGCTTCTGCTTCTTGTAGGTCTCTTTCATGTTCTTGACCTTGTCGATATTATCCTCGCCGATGACCTGCATCATCTTGAAGGGCTGACGCTTGGTGCCGAAAATGGTTCCGCCCTGCGTGAGTATACCAGAAAACGAAGAGGGAGACATATCCTTGCAGAGATTGTTGATAAGTCCGTAGTAGCCGTTGGAAATTCCGACTATCTCAACGTTTTCCTCGCCGAAGCGTTCATAGCATGCCTTTGCTACGCCTCTGATAGTTGCGTTGAGACCAGGACAGTCACCGCCGCTGGTAAGGATGCCTATTCGTCTTTTCATAATTATGACCTCCCTGTGGTAGTTTATGAATTATCGCTTCATATCGCGCTTTGAATTCTGCTCGAAGAAATCAAGTATCTTCTCGGGGGGCATGGGCTGTCCGTAGAGGTAGCCCTGACCGTAGTCACAGCCTGCCATGCGGAGTATCGATTCCTGAACGTTGTTCTCGATACCCTCTGCGATAGTCTCTATCTTCTTTGACTTGGCGATGCGTATTACCGCGGAGACTATTTCGTATGCGATATTGTCATGCTCGATATCGGTGATGAACGAGCGGTCCAGTTTGAGCAGCGTGATAGGAAGCACCTGCAAGTAGCTCAGTGATGAATAGCCCTTGCCGAAGTCGTCCATAGCCAGCTTTACGCCCAGGTCGCGGATCTTGTTCATCTGATCCACGGCGAAGTCTATATCGCTGAGCGCGAGGCTTTCAGTGAGTTCTACCTCCAGCCACTGAGGATCCAGGGCTGAACGTGCGAGAGCCTCGAATACCTTTTCCTTGAGGTCGGTCTGATAGAAGTCCGAGGAGGCGAAATTTATGGACATTACTATGGGCGGATAACCCATTTTCTGCCACAGCTTGTTCTGACGGCAGCCCTCGTTGAGTACGAATTCGCTTATTTTACCTATGAGGTGCGAGCTCTCTGCTATGGGTACGAAAGAATCCGGAGTTATTACCGTACCGTCGGGCTTTATCCAGCGTATGAGAGCCTCGACGCCCATTATCTTGCCGGAGCCCAGGTCTATCTTCGGCTGATAGTAGAGCTGGAGCTCGTTGTTGTCGATAGCCAGTGCCAGAGACTTTTCAAGCTCGGTATTGCCTATTATGGAGTCATGCATGCTGGGCTCGTATCCGCAGATACTGCTCTGTATGCCCGTGCTTGACTTGAGTGCGAACTCGGCGTGCTCCATTACCTCAAGGAACGAGCCGCCGTCCTCGGGCATTTTTGAGTAGCCTGCCGAGCAGGTAAGGCTTATGGAAGCGAAATCGTCCACTGCAAGACTTGTGAAGTCCTCCTGGATAGCCTTTACCGTTCTTGTGGGCATGTCCTCGTCTCCGTAGTCCCTGAGGAGGAGAGCGAAGTTATCGCCGCTTATTCTTGCAGCAAGTCCGCCCTGAGTAACGTACTTATAAAGAATATGTGCGAAGTTTTTCAGCACATAGTTTCCGTTGTTGTAGCCGCAGGTATCGTTTATGATGTGGAAGCGGTCTATATCGAGAACTATTATCCAGAACGAGTAGTCAACGACCTTGCATGAATCGTATATCTCCTGGCCTGTTACCATAAGTTTGTTGCGGTTGGCTATCTCGGTAACGTCGTCAATATACGCAAGGCGCTCGATGAGAATGTCCTTTTCGTGCTTCTGGGTAACGTCGATGACAGCGCCGCCGAAGAGGGGAGCCGTGCCGCCGGAGCCGATAATGGATTTCAGGCGGAAGGAGAACCATCGGTAAGAGCCGTCTGCGCTTTTCAGCCTCATTTCCAGGTTCTTGGATACTGTCAGGTCCTTATTGCGGATAGCCCCGTCGAACTGCATCCTGTCGTTGGGGTGAATTATTGAGCGGAGCTCGTTTACGTTGATAGTGCCGCTTTTCAGTCCCAGCATGCTGATGAGCTCGGGAGAAGCGCGGAATACCTTTCTGTCGGTGCTCATTATGAGACCGATCTCCGCAAGCTCCATTGACGAATGGAAGAAATCGTTGGCGTTTGCGAGATTTACACGCATTTTCTTCAGCTCTGTAAGGTTGAAGCCTGTGCTGAGATAAACATCGCGCTTTTTATATCTCTTGACCCTTGAGGTGCTCCATGCTATCGATATAAGCGAACCGCTTGGGTTGCGGAATGTGGATTCGTAGGAATTGCTGCCGACTATCTTTTCGAGAGCGGTCGGGTCGGGAGTATTTATGCCGAATGCAGCCCATACGCCCTCCTTTTTGTCGGAATAGTCCAGCGTTATGCCGAGGAGGTCGCGGAGCTTCTTGTTTATGTAAACGAAGGAGAAGTCCTCCGACCATATTATCATTTCCGTATTGAGGTTTTCTGTGACCTTCATGACCTCCACAACATCGAGAGAGGTCTTTCTGTTCTTGTATATCCAGCCCGATATGGCCAGTATCAGAGTGGCGCATACCATGGTGCATACGTATATTATAAGAGTTGCCTTTGCGTAGGCAGGATTAAGAATGCAGTAGCCTATTACGAGAACGCTGGCAATGACGATTATCACCGCAGCAGCCAGCGGATTGAAGCTGCTTGAAAGAAATTTTACCTTTCCGTTTTTGTTTTTATCTGTTTTATCAGTCTCTTTACTCATAAGGCTCCGCCTCCCTTCAAACATGATTACCCATATACATTATAGCAATAATGACTGAAAAAGTCAATTATAAATTTAACTGCTCTAACAAATTTGATAAAATTGACGGAAATTTACAAGAAAATTTCACGTAATATACACTTTTGTCAAATATAATGTTATAATATAAACGGAGAACAGCATAAGCTGTATATTGTATGATTTTTACAAATTTAGTGCTGGAGACTTACTAATAACAAATCGGAGGTATAATATGGCACATATCCTTATTGTGGATGACGAGATCAACATAAGAAAGGTGGTTCGGGAATATGCCGAATTTGAGGGCTATGAGGTGACAGAAGCCGAAAACGGCATGGAGGCTGTGAATCTCTGCCACGAAAACGACTATGACCTTATCATAATGGACGTTATGATGCCGCGCCTTGACGGCTATTCCGCCTGCAAGGAGATACATAAGACGAAGAATATCCCTGTGATAATGCTGTCTGCAAGGGGCGAGGAGTACGACAAGCTCTTCGGATTTGAGATAGGCATTGACGATTACGTAGTAAAGCCATTTTCACCGAAGGAGCTCATGGCAAGAGTAAAGGTGGTGCTCAAGAGGAACACCTGCCGCGATGAGGCTGCATTGCCCGATAAATTCAGCTTTGAGGGACTTGACGTGGATATTGCGGGACGCGAGGTCTACGTTAACGGCACAAAGGCTTCCATGACGCCGAAGGAATACGACCTGCTGTTCTATCTTGTGAAGAACAAGAATATCGCCCTTTCGAGAGACAAGCTCCTTGAAGAGGTATGGGGCTATGACTTCTTCGGTGACGACAGAACGGTGGACACGCACATAAAAATGCTGAGAAACAGCCTCGGCGAGTACAGAAAGTTCATCGTTACGCTGAGAGGAATGGGATACAAGTTTGAAGCCGATTAAGCATTTCAAAAGCGCAAACAGCAGGATATCGCTCAAGTTCAAGATATGGCTTTACTTTATAATATTCACGGTCATAGTCTTCGCACTGCTGTGGATATTCCAGATATTCTTCCTCGAGCGCTTCTACAAGGGCATGAAAGCCCGCACTGCCGTTGAGAGCATGAATACCATTGCGGAGTCCTTCATGAACGATAACAAAGAGGAATTCTACCGCACTGTCAACGACGTAGCCCATGATAATGAGCTGTGCGTCCTTGTTACCGACAGGTATGGCAGACAGATATACAAAAGGCATGTTATCGGTGACTGCATAATTCATAATCTTAATAATGAAAATGCCGACCTTATCGAAAAAATAAAGAATTCCGAGGACGGTATCATCAAAAAAATGCCGAAAAACAGGAATACCGGCAATCCGATGCTGGTATGCGGCATGAGACTTGGCCCTGCCATTGAGCCCTACGGCTTTCTGCTCATAAACTCGGCGCTGGCTCCCGTTGAAGCTACGGTAGCCATTATAAAGCGTCAGCTCATGATTATCACGGTCATACTGGTGATACTTGCTTTCCTTATATCGCTTTACCTTGCAAGACGCATCGCAAAGCCCATCGACAGGATAACAAAGTCCGCCGAAAAGCTTGCAAAGGGAGATTTTACCGCGAAATTCGACGGACGGGGATATCTTGAAGCGAAAAAGCTTGCGGATACGCTGACCTATGCGGAAAAAGAGCTTTCAAAGGTCGATATGATGCAGAGAGACCTTATCGCAAACGTTTCTCACGACCTGAGGACCCCGCTGACCATGCTGAAAGCCTATGCGGAGATGATACGCGACCTTTCGGGCGATAATCCCGTAAAGCGCAACGAACACCTTGAAATAATCATAAGCGAAACTGACAGACTTGCCCTGCTTGTCAACGATATGCTGGATCTCTCCAAGCTGGAGAGCGGCAGGCAGAAGATTGAACCGTCGGAATTCGGCATAAGCGGCAAGCTCAGCGAGATAATCGACCGCTTCAAGGGACTTTCCGATAAGAACGGCTATCATATACAGTTCACTCCCGACGAGGAGAGGATAGTATGCTGCGATGTGGTAAAGATAGAACAGGTCATCTATAACCTTATAAATAATGCAATAAACTATACGGGCAAGGATAAAAACGTATTTGTGCGCCAGATAAACACAGAGGACGGAGTTCTTGTTGAGGTCGAAGACACGGGCGACGGTATCGAAAAGGACAAGATAAAGCTTATTTTCGATAAGTACTACCGCTCCGAGAACCACAAGCGCGAGGTCGTCGGCACAGGACTCGGACTTTCTATAGTAAAGGCTGTGCTGAAGCTGCATAACTATGATTACGGAGTGCGAAGCACGATTGGAAAGGGCTCCACATTCTGGTTCAGGATAAGCGATGTGAAAAAACAATGATAAATGCTGTCCGGCTTAACTGCGGAGGCAGGGAAGTCCCGGCAGGTGTTGAAGCAGTTGCAGAATTAACTGATTTACTGGCGTTCCTTTGAACTTTTTATGGGTTACAGCAAAGTCGGAAACTGTAAAATACAGGTTTTAATCCGATTACAAAAAAATACTACAAGTTTAAAAACGGTGGATATATCCAAGCCGCGTTGTTTAATATGCACAATACAGTGGCACTTACGTTGATTTTTTTCTCTGACGCCCGTTCAACTTTTTCACACAAAATACATAAATCTGTGATATAATGTAAATGCTGAGGGAGAATATCCCGAAGCTGATTTTCATGGTAGTTTAATGTTTACCCCAACATTAAATTATTAAATCCCCAATAATCCCTATATCATGGCAGATGAGCTTCCTGAAAAAGGAGGCTCATTTGTTTTGTCATTAAAAATATGTTGCATATGGGAAATAACCTATTGACAATTTTCCGACAATGGTGTATAATACTCACATAACCTTATCAAGAGCGGCGGAGGTAACAGGACCGATGAAGCCGCAGCAACCCGGCCGAAATGCGCCGAAGGTGCTAATTCCTGCGGTTTTTACCGAAAGATGAGGAAGTTGTGTGACCATGACCTCTCATATCGGGAGGTCTTTTTTATTTATCAGGAGGTTTTTTTAATGAGTAAATGCTTTTTTACATCTGAATCAGTAACCGAGGGACATCCCGACAAGATCTGCGACCAGATCTCAGACGCGGTTCTTGACGCTATCCTTGAACAGGACAAGTTCGGCAGAGTTGCCTGCGAGACCTGCGTTACCACGGGAATGGTGCTCTGTATGGGCGAGATAACCACATCGGCGGAAATAGATATACCCAAAATAGCACGTCAGGTAGTTATAGATATCGGCTATGACAGGGCAAAGTACGGCTTTGACGGCCATACCTGCGCTGTACTTACCTCTATAGACGAGCAGTCACCAGATATCGCCATGGGCGTTAACGAGGCGTTTGAGTACAGAGAGGAAAACAGTGAGTCCGACGGCCTTTCCAACGGCGCAGGCGATCAGGGTATCATGTTCGGTTTTGCCTGCAATGAGACTCCCGAACTCATGCCGCTGCCCATATCTCTTGCTCACAAGCTTTCCATGAAGCTGACAGAGGTCCGCAAGGACGGCACTCTCCGCTACCTCCGTCCCGACGGAAAGTCACAGGTAACTGTTGAGTACGACAACGGCAGACCCGTAAGAGTTGACGCTGTAGTCGTTTCCTCACAGCATTCTGCAGACGTTTCGCTCGATCAGGTACGCAAGGACATCGAGGAATTCGTTATCAGGGCCGTTATCCCCGCAGAGCTCATGGACAGCAATACGAAGTTCTTCATCAATCCCACAGGACGCTTTGTTGTGGGCGGTCCCCAGGGCGACAGCGGTCTTACGGGACGTAAGATAATCGTTGATACATACGGCGGATACTCACGTCACGGCGGCGGAGCCTTCAGCGGCAAGGACCCGACGAAGGTGGACAGAAGCGCCGCTTATGCTGCACGCTATATCGCCAAGAATGTCGTTGCGGCAGGACTTGCGGACAAGTGCGAGGTGCAGCTCTCATACGCTATCGGCGTTGCAAAGCCTATCTCCATACTTGTTGATACATTCGGCACAGGAAAGGTAGACGAGGATAAGCTGTCGGCAGCTGTTGCAAAGGTATTCGACCTCCGTCCCGCAGCTATCATTGAAATGCTCGACCTTAGAAAGCCTCAGTACAGACAGCTTGCGGCTTACGGTCACATGGGACGCGAGGACCTTGGAGTTGCATGGGAAAAGACAGACAGGGCAGAGGCTCTCAGGGCTGCTCTTTCGTAAACATAATGACGATCGCTTTATAATAATAAAAAGCCATAAGGTAATGCCTTATGGCTTTTCTGCTCTTGTCTGTTCTTTATTATCTGAGCCCCATACATAAAGACATTTATGCAGATGATGTTTCTGACAGGCGGTCAACTTTTATGTAGAATCCTTGTTAAAATGATACAAAAATACGTAAAAATAATTCAAAAGTGCATACGCCGATCATTGACTTGACTTATTAACAATGGTATAATTATTATAGATAATTATGCGTACTTCAGTACGGAATTGGAGGAGTTTACATGAGATTCAAAAAAATGCTGAGCGGTCTTGCATCTCTGGCACTGTCTCTCTCAGCCTTTGCGGGACTCGGTGCTGCCGGTATGACAGGACCCGTCAGTGCCAAGGCGGCTTCCACTGACTGGAAGTTCGACTTCGGCGGAAGCGGAGCAGCTAACGGCTTCACGGGAGTATCCGCCTCGGACGGCTATAACTCGGGCAGAGGCTACGGATTTGCACAGACCTGGAACGTGTCCAACGTAAACGCAGGAGGCAGCGGGGTCACTGCGGACGCGGTACAGTTCAACAATTTCGGTGCGGACAATACCTTCAACGTTGACCTGCCGAAGGGACTTTACGAGGTAAAGGTAACTATAGGAAACGCTCCGCGCACTACCATAAAGCTCGAGGGCATGGTGCAGATGATGAACCTTACGGGCAGGGGCGCCGTTGAGACTGTGAAGATACCCGTTACCGACGGACAGCTCAATATCCAGGCTGTTGAGGGCATGAGCAATCGTGAGCAGTCCATTGCGGCTGTTGAGATAACAAAGCTCAACGACACGGGAGCAATGCCGCCTACGGTATGGATATGCGGCGATTCAACAGTTGCAAACTACTACAACTGCGCGGACACATCACAGCACGGCTGGGGACAGTTCTTCAGCGGTAAGCTGCCCGGCGGCAATTATGACGTCCGCAATATGGCTACCAGCGGACAGTACGCCAAGGGCTTCGTGGACGCGGGACAGTTCGTACCTGTTGAGACCTACGGAAAAACAGGGGATTACTACATAATCTCGATTGGTATCAACGATTCAAACTACTCCAACGAGACGGAGTACTACAATACGGTGACCGATATGGTAAAACGCGCCAAAGCCAGGGGCATGACAGTTGTTCTTGTCAAGCAGCAGGGCAGACGCGGAGACCTCCAGCGCAATCCCAGACTCACGGGGCGCTGGTACGGCGGCTCTCTTGACAAGATAGGCAGCGAGCAGGGCGTACAGGTCGTGGACCTGTTCACAAAGTGGCAGAATTTCGGCTTATCTGTGGGCTATGATGGTATGGCTTCGTATTATGCCATAAAGAACGACGGTACTGCCGACGATCTCCACCAGAGCAAGATGGGCGCTCAGAAAATAGCTGAGATAATGCTTGAGGAGATAGGGTCGGGAGCGCCTGCGGCAGAGCCTGTCCACCCTAAGGAGAACGTCTGCTATATGTTCAGAAACGTGAACAGCGGCCTTTACATGGAGGTAGGCGACGGTTCAAACGTTCAGCAGGGAGCCTCGGGCGGCGTTGCACAGGCTAAGAACACATGGAGGTGCGTACAGGCTACAGGCGATTACTACTACATAAAGCCTGTGGATTCGGATCTCTGCCTCTACGTTGACAACGGCAGCCGTGATAACGGCGCGAATATACTCGTTGCGGAGAAGAACGGCTACAGCGACCAGTTCTTTAAGTTCATGGACAACGGCGACGGCACAGTGACTATACTCACGAGAGCTTCCCGTGACGCTTCAGCGGTCGAGGTGGGAAGTGCTGCGGAAAACAGCGGCGCAAACATACAGCAGTGGGAGGTGAACGGCCACGCCTGCCAGAAGTGGGAAATGAGCGAGGCTGATGATATAGTTGTTTTAGTTCCTCCTGTGACGACAACTGTAACGACAACAGCTCCGCCTGTAACGACTTATGTTACAACTCAGCCCGTTGGTGCAAATGTTCTTTTCGGCGATGTAAACTGCGACGGGGGAGTTGACCTTTCCGACGCTGTCCTTATCATGCAGGCTCTCGCAAACCCCAATAAATACGGCAGGGGCGGCTCAGACAGCCGCGCCGTAACCGACGATGGAATACGCAATGCCGATGTTACGGGAAACAATGACGGCATGACGGTAAACGACGCTCAGTTCATACAGATGTGTCTGCTGGGACTTGCAAAGCTCCCCGAGCCTGTGACTGCTGTTACCGTACCGCCTGCAACTACGGCGCCGGCAACTACTGCCGCTCCCGTTTCCGTGAAGTACTATGCGGCAGACCAGACATGGAACGACGGTATCATTGAGACCTTGAATGCAGGCTATACCTGCGACAGGGGCTACGTTAACCTCGGAAACAGCACCGACAGCAATATAACATTTACCGTAAATGTTCCCGCTGACGGAAACTACATGACCCATATCCGCTTTGCAAACGGCTCGGTGAACGACCGTAAGATGAAGCTTTTCGTAAACAATAACTTTGACTTCTGCTGGATGCAGTCCTTCCCGGGCACAGGCTCGTGGACAGACTGGACGGAGTTCGGTATAGTTCTTCCTCTCAGATTGGGCAGAAACACCATAGTCATGCAGTCGGCAATGTCAGAGGGCGCTCCCAATATCGACTATATCGAGCTCATACAGACCGACGAGCCATATGCTGAGATATACGACCCGTCACAGGAGCAGCAGACCACCGGCGGCGGTCAGCATACGCTCTTTATCGCAGGCGATTCAACTGTACAGAGCTACAGTGCGAGATATGCTCCGCAGCAGGGCTGGGGCTACTATATGCAGGACTATTTCAGCGGCGATATAACCGTTGCGAACCACTCCATAGCAGGAAGAAGCTCAAAGAAGTTCTACGACGAGGGCAGATGGCAGACCATTGCCGACAGCCTTAAAGAGGGCGATTTCGTAATGATACAGTTCGCCATCAACGACGCAGGCGCTTCAAATGCGGACAGATATGCTCCCACTTGCGGAAACGTTGATAATCCGTCTTCGGGCTCATACGAGTGGTACATGACGCAGTTCATCAGGTCTGCAAAGGACAAGGGAGCAACTCCGATACTGGTGACTACGACTATCGGCATGAAGGCTTACTCAAACGGCAGGTTCGTCAACAGCTATACCAATTACAACGACGCCTGCTACGGCCTTGCAAGAAAGTACAGCATACCCTGCATAGACCTGAATTCGCTTATGGTGAGCCATTATAACTCCGTTGGCTATGATACTGCAAAGAGCTACCATCTTATGGGAGCTGTTGCAGACTCAACAGACGGTACTCACTTCTGTGAAAAGGGTGCAAATATCGTTGCGGGACTTGTTGCAGGCGAGATAAGAAAGCAGAATATCAGCGGACTTGCATCCTGCCTCAGATGATAGCTTTACAGCGCATAGAGTCAGCCTGCATATGAAACATAACAAAAGGCTTCACATTAGTGTGAAGCCTTTATATTATATGGACAGTACTATGCAGATGAAAATAGCAATTGTCAGAATGATATGCCATTTGCATTTCAGTACGGCTTCTTTCAGTGACAGCTGCTTCAGGAAGAGCCGCGAGCCTATTCCCGCCAGTGCGGGAAGAAATACCGCAAACAGTGAAAAGCCTGTGGGTATGCCGTCTTTCAGGCTCAGAAAGAAAAGTCCCAGGGAGATGAACTCAAGTATCACTATTTCTGTAGCCGCGCTTTCATAGGCGCTTTTTTTATTCCTTTTCTTTTTCGCTGCAGGACCTGTGCCGTAGGAGAGTATTTCCGCCGCCTGTTCCTTTGCGTTCCTGAGACTGTCGCTTATCTCCTCCTGCACGGGGAGTTCTCCGTCCGGGGCAGCTTCTTCGCCCATATCCTCCGTAACTTCGCTGAGCTCGTTGATCGCATCGGCAGGAGCCTCATTGAACTCCTCTGACGTTACGGTAACCTCCGTGACTTCCACGGGAGTCCGGGCAGATGTTTCTTCAGCGTTTTCCGCGGCAGTTCCCTTATCTTCGGAAAGCTTTGAGACAGCCATGAGCCTGTCGCGGAGACGGGGGTCCATTGAGGAAAGTATGTCGTTCAGGTCTTTTTTGTTCTGCATCGTTCCACCTCCTGAGGGGGATATGGATAATGGCGGAAAGATCCGCCATTACAGTAATCATTCAATAGTTACCTTCTTCATTATCTGAGGTGTTGTGGGCTTGTCATTGTAGTCCGTAGCGCACTCTGCTATCTCGTCGACTACCTCCATGCCCTCGATAACCTTTCCGAAAGCGGCGTAGTTGCCGTCAAGGTGAGGAGCGTCCTCGTGCATGATGAAAAACTGTGAGCCTGCCGAGTCGGGCATCATTGAACGTGCCATTGAGAGAACTCCTCTTGTGTGTCTGAGGTCGTTCTTTACGCCGTTTGCAGCAAATTCGCCCTTGATGTGCCAGCCGGGACCGCCTGTGCCGGTACCGTTGGGACAGCCGCCCTGTATCATAAAGCCGGGGATTACCCTGTGGAACGTAAGTCCGTCATAAAAGCCCTGCTTTACCAGCTTCTCGAAGTTCTCGCATGAGATAGGGGCGATATCGGGATAAAGCTCTATCTTTATCTTCTTTCCGTTTTCCATTTCGATTACTACCATGATTTTTTCCTCCGTTATTGTTATTCTTTTATAAATGGTATCTCTATGGGTTGGTCAAAGTCAAAGGTGGTCACCTGAGCCTGACGGCTTGCCTGTTCAAGTGCTTCTGTAAGCGCCTGGCGGACCTCCTCCGGTAAGAGCGTTGTGTACGCTTCGGAGGTCGGTTCGGTAACGGGCTCCATATTGATTACATTTCCGTTTGCGTCGGTCACTACCATGAACATCTGACCTGCCTCGGTGGGGGCAGTGGTCTCGATTATGGCGCCGTATTCGTCGGTAGGGATATGATAGAAGAAATCGGAGGTGGTCTCGGTCTCGTTTTCCTCAGTTTCGTATATCATTTCGGGAGCAGGCGGCGGATTGTCCGTGCCTATGACGAAATTCGGCGGCATTGTAGTAGTGGATACAGGCTTCCTGCGGCTTTGGTTGGTTCTGGCTATATCCTCTGCGCAGGACTTGCCAGCAAGTATTATAAGAATAGCTGCCAATACAGCTATGCAAAGTGCTACTATCGGTCTTCTCTGCATGTTTACAGCTCCTTGGTTCTCAGATAGGATATTTTAATTATAATCCAATAATGGTCTGTTGTCAAGAGCAGGAAGCATTATCTGAGGGGAAAGCCTGCTGCTGCCGAAAAGAGGAAAAATGCGGAAAAGGCGCAGAAAAGCATTGTATATATGCACATCTGTGATACTATCATATACGTTATTCTGTGGTCCATAGTTATTCCTTCCTTAATACGGCAGCATCTCTATAAAGGGCTTCAATGCCTGAAGAGCGATCCACAGCCCTGCTGCTATACATACGGCACTGTATGCCGGAGCCTTTCCGCGGAAGGTATTGTGAGGGTCTGCGGGGGCAATGCGGAGCGTGACCTTCTCACCGAATACTGGGCTTTTGTATGACGCCATATCCTTGTGGATATAGACAGTTCCGTTGTATGAATACTTCCATACGGCGTGATAGCGGGGACGGTGACTTCCGCGGACGTATCCGCCGCTTATGCTCAGGATATCGATACATTCGGCTTCTGCGGCTGCGGTGCATTGAAAACGCTTTACGAGCCTGAAAAAAACAGGAAAGAACAGAAGTATGACTGAGGACGGAAGTAAAAATACCAATCGGCAGAATGTATCGCCGTCAGTCATGGTAAGTAAAGCAAGTCTGTAGACAAGAATAAAAAAAGCACTCACGCCGAGAAGCATAAACGAGACAGCTGCATTGTGGTTCCTGTTCTTTTTGCAGCACAGATACATGAGTATGAAGCCAGTAAGGATAAATATGCCTGATGCCAGCACTCCGGCTGTTCCTTTGAACAGGTTCGGGATCATAAGACCGATGATGAACAGAACAACTGCCGAAATGCCCGTTACTATAATGTGTGAAGGCGGCAAAGGCTTTGCAAAGTTGATATCCGCGTCCTCCACGGCGTACACCTGCGCTTCTTTTTCATGCCTGTGGGTGACGCTGTCGGTAAGACGTTTTTCCTTTATGCAGTAATACGCAGGAACAGCTCCTGCCATAATAAGACCTGTTACGCAGAGAAAGCTCTGCGATGAGCCTTCGGAGACAAAGCCTGCTATCAGCAGGACAAATCCGAGTATCATTGAGATAACAGGGAATTTCGGTATCCTTCCGGGATCGTATCCGCCAGATTCGGCTTTGCGCTGCATCTGCCATATCTGCATGTTAAGAGTGGCTTTACGTCCTGCTGATATGTCAAGAGCTTCGACAGCCTTCCGGGCTTCGTCGTATTTTCCCTCATTTGCAAGTGACATTATGTATCCGGTATCGTTTTCCATTATTTATTCCTCACTTTATTCGCGGTTTCTCTTTTCACGGATATGGATATTATATCATATCCCGCATATATTGTAAAGCTGTCATAAACGGGGATAGCTCCGCATAAGCTGTATCGGGAGGAGATCGTATGAATAACGGTAATTTAGACACTGAAAAATACAAGCAGGAGCTTATGAAGCTCTACAGCAGGAGCGCTCCCCGCAGCGGGGAGAACGGGGGAGCGGAGAACGGCCTGACTGCTGCGGAAACCGAAAAGCTTCCCGACGATACGGCGTATGCAGAATTTGCGGAGACGGATACAAACGGCGGGACGGAGGACTTCAACAGCCGCTATCCAGAGCCCGACCTTTCGGGACTTGATACGGATACGGGCAGTTCCGGGAACGTGGACGACGAGCCTCCCGTGTATGAAGGAGATGAGCTCCTCGGCAGCGAAAGGGGCTATATACTTATCAATGTGAGAACGGGGGACGATTCCTCGGCTGTTGCGGGAGCTTCGGTAAAGGTCACGGCTGTGGCTGACGGCAGGAGACTGGTCCTTGCTTCGGGGGTTACTGACGAAAGCGGAGTTTCGCCGCGGTTTTCACTGCCTGTTCCTGACCTTGAGCATTCCCAGTCTCCCGACCCTGCGGAGAGACCCTACAATCTCTTTGACATAAGCGTTGATGCTGAGGGATTCTTTCGCGCACGGAGCGTGGACGTTCCCGTATTTCCGGGGATAACCTCGGTGCAGAACTTCAACCTCATACCCGTTCCGCTGATGATGAACAGCGGCGACGAGACCGTGACCTACTACAACGCAGAGCCGGGCTACGGCAGCGGAAAGGAGTGAACCATGCTTACAGGTACGCCCTTTATACCAGAGACTATCACGGTGCACCTCGGCTATCCCGATTCAAATGCGCCCGATGTGGAGGTGGACTTCCCCTCATACGTCAAGAACGTGGCTTCAAGCGAGATATACCCCACATGGAACGTGAGCGCTCTACGCGCCAATATCTACGCTATAGTATCCT
>JAEEGL017210075.1_pt1 | contig 19667 bp, 18 predicted proteins | sample 9134231 | NCBI WGS metagenome assembly JAEEGL01 (sample SAMN16246548, study PRJNA631951) | gut metagenome | biome: gut microbiome; feature: rumen; material: fiber-attached | host: Bos | place: Iran: Karaj | collected 2018-10 | reverse complement strand
ATCATATCCTTGTCATCATACACACGGCCGGAATAGTTAATCCTGTCACCTTCTTGAAAGGGCTTCTTATCCTCCTTAAATTCATGATAGTACTCAGAAACCAGATTCTTTATCTGTTCTCTAGCTTCTTGTTCTGTTTTCCACATTTTATTCTTTTCCTCCTTAAACAGCATCATAATACTTCTTTATCTGAGATCTACATATTTCAAATGTATTTTCTCCATTGTCCTTGCTGTAGAATTCATATATCTCTGTTAAAGTCTCTTCAAGAGTTCTTCTGGGCTTCCATCCGATTTCATTCTTTATCTTGTCAATAGACAACCCCAGATACCCCTTTTCCTTTACATCAGTTTTGTCAATACTCTCCTTATAATCTAATCCATATAATCCAGATACATAAGATGCTATCTGTCCTACAGTTTTAATCCCGTCAGATTCCGGTCCAACATTATAAATCTTGCATCCCTCATCAACTCTTTCTGCAAGTGTAATATATGCATCAACTATATCAAATATATTCTGCCATGGGCGGACTGAATCGGGATTTCTTATCTCCGGTGCTCTGCCATTGCTAAGATTATAATATATGCTCGGAATTAAACGATTCATATTGTGATCGCCCCCACCAAGGATATTACTTGGACGTACAATACACAATGAGCATCCTTTAGACGCGAGATATGAATCGAAATGACTCTGTGCGAGAATGTCTTCACAAGTTTTTGAGGCAGAATAAGGATCTGTTCCTCCAAGCGGGTCTTCTTCACTAAAAAGATACGCATCTACACCGGCATTCTTATATACTTTATCACTGCTTGCGATAATAATCCTGCAAGGCTTATCCATCTTGCTTATTGCTTCAAGAAGATTTAATGTTCCTCTAACATTTGAAGAATATGCTCTATCCGGATTATCAAAGCATTCTTTTACGAATCCAAAAGCTGCTATATGAAATACAATATCAGGGCAGACGTCACTAATAAGGTCATCAACTGATTCTTTATTTCTAAGATCACCATAAATGCTTTTTATAGCAAACTTGTCACTTATCTTACCGTAAAGAGCTCCCTCTTCCTCGGGAAGTGAAAACCCGACCACATCATATCCCAGGTGTGATAATACGGCACTTAACCATGCCCCCACAAATCCTGTATGCCCCGTTACAAGAATTCTTTTGTTTTTCAAATACTCATACATGTCTCTATTCCATTTATAACATCATTAATCTATTATATGTGTCTCTTTCTAATAACGGTTCCTGATCCTGGTTTGGTTTTCCATATTCCAACTTTGGAATAATATATGTATCATCAAAGTCGCGTATCTCTACAAGTAATGGTTTACTATCCATCATTGCATCTTTACACTTAATAATATCGCTTAATTCATCTATAACAATAGATCTGATACCGTAAGCATCTGCAATTCTTGAAAAATCCGGAGCACTATATCCGCCTTCAGGTTTAGTCTGAAAAAATACACTGTCAAAATACATTTCCTGAAAATGACGTATCATCCCCAACGCATTATTGTTAAAGACAATGATCTTTATAGGAAGATTCTCTCTGACTATGTACTGCATTTCCTGTATATTCATTTGCAATCCACCATCACCGCAGAAAGATGTAACTATATTATGACCGCTTCCATAATACGCTCCTATGGCTGCAGGCAGAGCATGTCCCATGGAACCAAATCCGCCGCTAAAAAGCACTTTTTGTCCTTTCTTAAGCCTAAATGATTGGGCAACCCATACCTGGTTCTGGCCAACATCGGTTGTTATGATCGAATCTGGCGTGACAAACTCACTTATAGCCGATATATAATCATTAGGCAGATTATGATCAATATTCTTAAGCTGTGTTCGAATACTACTACATACATTTATCCAATCAGTATAGTCATGATTTGGTGTAATATGAACCATTGCTTCCAAAGCATCCTCAGCATCCATACAAAAACCAATTTCATTATCATGTACCTTATACTTGAGTTCTTCCGGATCTTTATCGATTCTTATTATCTTGGCATTTGGTGCAAATCTGTCTCTTTTTGCGCCAACCTGTCGTATATCCATACGACTGCCAACAGATATAAGCAAATCGCTCTTTGCAGCTATAAAGTTCGCACTTCTGATTCCATACGCCCCTAAAAACCCATAATTGTTGGGGTTCACTCCGAGAACATCAAAAGCTATCATGCTTGTCACATATGGCAGATTCCATTTATCAATCAGTTCATGTGCCAGCCTTTTTGAAGTATCACTATTGATGCCATTCCCAAATATCAAGCAAGGTCTTTCTGCTTTACTGATTTCACAAGTGCAAACATCTATAAAATCATCGATATCCACATCAGACTTATTCACCGGTTCATCAAACCCCTGCAATTCATCAGGGTTAATCTGAGCCCTCTGTATATCCATCGGAAGATCCAATAAAACAGGTCCTTTTCTTCCTGACATGGCTATATAATACGCTTTTTCAAGATAGTATCGTATCTTCTCCGGCTTATCCACATATACAGCATATTTTGTCAGAGGCCTAGCAACCGAAACATTGTCAGATTCTTGAAATCCTTTTTGTCTTATCCCAAGAGTTCCTTTATTCTCATAAGTATTAACATTACCCGTCAAAAACATAACCGGAATTGAATCATAATATCCCTGTCCCATCCCAGTAAGCAGATTAGTACATCCCGGTCCACCTGTAGCATATGCAACTCCTAATTTACCTGTAGTTTGCGCATAACCACAGGCAGCAAAAGCAGCACCCTGCTCATGATAAGTAACGTGTGCCCTAATCTTATCCTCTCTTTTATGAACAGAATCAAGGAAATTCGTAACTGAACCTCCGGGATAGCCGAAACATTCATCCACTTCTTTATCGATCAAAAATTGCACAATATAATCCGAAAGTTTCATTTTTTCTCCAATTATTGGATTTGTTTAATCCCATTTCTTCCAACAGTAATAATTTCAATGTCACGATTTAGTTTATTCTTTATTTCTGTTACAAGTTCATCAACATATAAGGGGCCTAATATCATCACTACATCCACGGGATCATTTTTGTAATACTCGGGAGCAACTATTTTCACATGTGTGGCCGGTGTATAACATCCCTGTTTGAAATCCGCATTATCTATCACATAAGAAATCTTTGATGCTATTCCAGTAATAGACAGTATCGTAAATGCAAAATGTCCGGCGCACCATATAGCAATTCTCTTGTTCGCGCTAAGCGTATTATTCACATACTCAACTACTTCTTTTGAAATCATATCTACATCAGACCAGATTTCTTTAAGGTTTATTCTTTGACGCTTCCTTACTATTGCATATATGTATGTATCACCAACTTCTCCTTCTTCCAAAACATCAAATCCATTTTTTTGTAGCAAAAATCTAAATGTATTCGTATCATAATATGCTATATGATCGGCAGTAATATCAAAAAACCCCCCCGGCTTTATCAGATGCTCTAACGAAGGTACCTGGACTAAACCAACGGCATCATCTTTGAGGTTTTTGTATACACCTCGAAGCATACTATTGGGATCAATCAGTCTTGCAGGATAAGCAAAAGAAACAAAAGCATCAAAAGGAGCCCCTTCTATTCTAAGATTCTCATCCTCGGGGTTCATCCGAACAACATTGACCCCTTCCACTTCTCGTGCAATCTTAACAAAGTCAGCATTGTGCTCTATTCCATATTCTTCTATGGAATACTCTGTCATTTCTTTTAATGTTTTAAGAAATCCTCCTTTTCCTGCCCCAATCTCAATGATCCTTTTGCCTTTCAAGTTATATGTCTCAATAAGGTGTGTATATTGCTCTCTTCTTAAATTAATCAGGGCCTCACACCTCTCCCCGGCTCTAGTTGAATCAAGGTAATACGGCACTGGTTCACAATCAAATTGAACCAAGCCACAGCCACTGCACTGACACAAATTGAAGTCTACAGGTTTATCATCTTTAATAGTTTCTTCAGTTGGTAAATCCTGTGACTTTGCCGGCATGTTCCTGCAAATATATAGTGGTTTACCAAACAAAGGCAATCCACATGATAAACAATTCTTTCTATTCATACATGTCCTCAATCATATATCAAACGCATTAGCCAATTCTTTTATTCCATCAACAAAACTAACTTGGGGAACCCATCCGGTATCTCTTGTAAGCGAGGCAATGTCGGCACACAATCTCATAATCGGCTTATCGGGATATGGTAGTTCTCCAATTCCCAAAACCGCGTTTGGCGAAACCACATCTCTTATTATCTCTATATAATACCTAAGAGGATGCTCCTCACCACTACCAACACAATATATTTTACTTGTGTTGACCATTTTACCTACTAGATAAAACGCACGCCCCATATCTTTGGAATTCAAATAGTCCCACAATTGTTCAGATTTAGTAAACGAGCAATGCTCACCATTTTTCAATTTTCTGATGGTTGTGCTTATAAGTGAATTGACACGGTCATATTTCCCATACGCACTAAAAATGCGCATCCAGATAAAAGCCATGCTATTATTTTCCGCCAGCAATTTGCCCATCGAACCAGCCGCATAATGAGCTATTCCATCTGCCCTGACAGGGTTGCACAGTGTGTTTGGACTGATGATCCCTTCGACAATACCATATTCTGACTGGCTTCCGGCCCAGATAAACTTTTTACACCCTAGCTTTGTCGCTGCTTCAACGGCAGAAATAACTCCGGAAATATTCTCACACTTTATCAGTATATCTTCAGCAGATTCTTCATACGTAGCTGTTCTGGACCATGCTAAATGATAGAAACAATCGCATGAATCATTAATCAATTCAGGAAGATATAAATATCGGCTCATTGGACAATTGATTCTAACTATTCTTCTATCAATTGGAATTCTATCCCATTTATCCGTATCTTCTCTTACTACTAAAAAAATCTTTTTAACTTCTGGATCACGAAGCAATTCCGCAATCAATGCCACTCCAGTCATACTGGTAGCCCCGGTTACTACTATTCTCTTCATTTTCTCCCCGTAGTCACGATGTATTCCTCGAAGCTATTCAATAATTGATCTTTTTCAGATACAATGACATTACCGTCAATTAAGTCCAACGGCCATTCTATTGCGATAGTTTTATCATCCCATTTTATTCCACTATCTCGACTAGAATCATATGCTTCTCCGAACATACATAGTATTATCGAGTCTTCTATAGCAAGCGTCCCTAGTGCACACCCTCCCGGAATATACACCTCCATACCATCATTGATGTTTACGGTAATCCACTTTCCTAACGTCTTACTATTATCTCTTAAATCCAAAACAGCAGTCCATGCTTCACCTTTTATACACCTCACAATTTTGTCTTGTCTGTCACCAATTTGGAAATGAACACCACGAAGGACTCCTTTTTTGCTCTCTATGATCATAGACTCGCATGGCGAGAATTCTATACCCGCTTTCTCTAGAGCAACTTTATCATATTCTTTAATTGTGTTTCCCCTCTTATCCTCAGCACAAAAAGGAGTAATCTCATATACTCCGCTGATAATGCATTCCTTTACTCTCAAATCTGCCATATACTAACTAAAAGTTTAATCTTTCCTCTTCAACAACCATTGGTCTATCAATAACTCTTGCATTAATATTCAAAATATACTCACCCAGCAATCCTATAAATATAAGCTGACATCCTCCAATGAATAATACCGTTAACAGTACCGGAATACTACCTGCCGCAAAAGTATCCCAGTATTTCAGCTTTAAAATCAAGTAAATAATTGCAACAATAAAACTTATTATTGAGACAATAAACCCTACAAATGTCGCCAAACGCAATCCACCTTTTGTATAACTGGTAAAACTAAGCATTGCCGAATCATAATATCCCCAAAAGTTTAGTGAACTCTTGCCGCCATCCCTCTTTTGCTGTTCATATTCGATTTCATAATGATCCGGAGCATACTCAGCAACAATGCCTTTAATAAATGGTTTGGGATCATGAAGTGTCCTAACAACTTCAATAAAACTCCTATCGTATAACCCATATCCGGTAAATTGCCTTATCTGCTCGACGTCGCTCATCTTAGTGAACAATCTGTAATACATCTCTCTACAAAAATATACAAATTTATTCTCTTTACTCTTAGTTTTAATCATACAAACAACTTGATGACCATCTTCCCATGCTTTAACCATCTTGGGAATCATCTCAATCGGCTCTTGAAAATCGGCATATAACAAAATAGTACAATCTCCATTCGATTCCCTTATAGCATGAAACGGATTTGTATTAGGGCCGCAATTTATTCGATTAAAAATGGCCTTTACATGTTTGTCTTTTCGACATAAATCACGCAACAATGATCTGCTGTTATCCGTAGATTTATTATCCACAAAGAGTATCTCATATTCGTAGTCTGTTAATTCTTCGGACATCATCCGCGAAACAACCTCATATAATTTAGGAATATTTGATTCCTCATTGTAACACGGTATTGCTATTGATATTCTTTTCATATTGTTCACTCAATTATTCCTAATTCGGCAAGACAGTTATCAAAGTATATCATATCAGGCGTTATTACCTGCATATTATCATTATTGGACATTTCATCATAAAAGGATTTGTTATTAAAAAACTCAAGAGCTTTGTAGTGAAAGATTTGCATGACGCTCATTTTGTTATTATAACATATAATCGCATCTATTTCATTATCACCATCTATTTCATATTTATACTCATCCATAAGATAATTTGGATTCGCCACCATGCTATTTAATGTATTGTAATCATCTAATAGCATATAGTCATCTCTATTTTTAACCATAAAAAAACGCTTTTTATTTCCAAATGCTTCATATCCTAGCGAGTTAAGTGTGTAAAACCGCGTTGCGTATATTTCCGGGTCATCTTCAGAAATATATAGAATATTCCTCTTATCTCCTAATAATTCACAATTCTCTTTTAATTCACATATTATATCCAGTTGTCGATAGTAATCCTCTTGATATAACAAATACTGAAAATTGTAGTGGCATAACCCACATATAGCAACTATGGTTAGGACTCCTATACGGATAAACTTGTTTGGAACAATTGATATTAATGAAAAAAATATGCATGCCGAGCCGAATCCAATCAAGATAGAACCTCTACCTATCACTCCAGTCAATGATTGCCCCTGCCCAATTACAGTATAAGGAAAAGTTGAGATGTACAGTAAGAAACTTCCACAAATTAATAGGAATATACTCCGTCTTAAGGAGAGGGGACAAAGAAATAATTGCATTAGCCATTTTTTCTTGTATATCATAACAACGCATATTGTAACTATTATTCCCAAAATCAATCCAACACCCCAAAAACGTCCCCACAAATAAACAATTTTCTTCATGACGTTTAAGCATATTAGAAAATTGTCCATAATGGAACCAAGAATCCCTGACATTGAGAAAGCATTGTAATCTGAATATTCTCCACTTGTTGGAAAGAATGTTATCTTACATATAAAAAACACAAACGGAATTAAATAGAAATCAAAATATTTATACAATTCTTTTATACTGTGCTTCTTTACCAAATTGACTAGTAAATAAACCATCGGAAAAATATAAAATACCAGCAATGAATTAAGAATAAAAGAGCAACCAAAACATAACAACGAAAGAATACGATTCAAAACATTTCTCGTATCACTAGTAATGTAAATAATCAGAAGGCTAAAGGCTAGAATAAACAAGAAATAACCAAAAGAATATGGAAAAACTCCCCACATTATCCTCGCATCATTTGCCGGAATTGAAGAAAAAACCATTGTAAATAAGATTGCTTGGCTCCTATCAAACAAAAAAACCATTTTTGATATATAATATACACCAAACAAATCTACCAGAAATATTGTAAAAATAACTATTCGCCTGCAAAGCTCAGGTATAAGAAGCATAAACTCAATCAAATAGTACGATGACGGCTTACCAAGTCGCATTGCTGTTTCAATCATTTGGCTTCTTTCAACATACATCCAGGTCTTTTCATCCCACCATGAACCTGTTGTGATCAAAATCAACCACTGTGATAAGAAATACACGACAGTTATAATAGTTAATGCTTTTCTTTCTCTTTTGAAATATTCAATCATTTATTTATCCAATCAATACATCATCTTTCTACAGAATAATACATATATTGATTTTCTCCTACAGTAAAAATATGTTTAATTCGATATTGTCGCTTTTCTTGTACAACTTTAATCAAATCTTGTTCGTATATACTATCTCCAATAAAAAAACTCTCTTGATTGAGCATCTCATTTAATAATTCGTCTTTGGCATTCAGTGAGAAATCCAATGCCGAAACATCTCGGAGTTTTGCATGATTATCCCAGTCTAAAATGTGATATATGTAGTTTACGCCCAAACCAACTCCATAAGTTTCTGTTGGCACGACAGCATCTATGTCATATATCTGCCTTTTTACATCTTCTATATCATATGCTTTTGCATTGTTTCTGGCGCTTATTCTTATCGGATCATTTATAATCTGTACCGAAACTATTGACAAACACACATAAATACATAAGACCGTATACTTTTTTATAGAATCCACTTTTTCTCTATACAAGATCTTAGAAAAAATAGAAATGATAACTGCTAATATAGGAAACAACGGTTGATACATATTATATAATGGTTCTTCAAAGTATTCGCCAAACAAAACAATCCCCATAACAGATGTTGCGCCAAGAATACTTGCCATCTTATCATTCATATTATACACTGTCCAGGTAATACAAATAAAAAGAGTTGAAACAATCCAGATCCACATATAATTGCCTACTGGAATTTTAAAACCAATGAAATCGAGGATATTAGTCCCACCATCAGCAAGTATTGGATAAAAGAACTCCTTAAGTATAACCGGACCTTTGCATATAAATATATTGTATATATTGACAATAAAAATCGCCACTATAATAGACACAAGCAGAGACATGAGTGAAATCGCCATTTGTAGTTTTATACGAATTCCTTTATGCGATTTCACTTCAAATAATGTATATGCAAAAGCAGCTAGTCCACAAGCAATCCCAGTCTCAAAATTCCACAACATGCTCAAAACTAAAAAAACTAAAAAGATGCTTTGCTTTTTTTTTAAGGAAAAATCATTTTTATAAAAAAATACAAATAAAGCAGTAAACACACTCGGAAATACTGGTCGTATTATGCCTATAGCAGGGCAATAGGACACTTGACGTATCAGAAACGCTAATGATAATACTACACCCATCCATTTTCTGGGACAGAATGCACTAATTGAATACACCATTAGGCCTTGTGTAATTGCGGCACAAATTCCAAGTATAATTGGCACTATTACCGCCACCCTACTACTATTACACAACTTTAACCAAATAAAAAACAACCCATAATGCCCATATAATCCAGTCGTTTCGAATGTGTAGGGAACTGAATCTATAACGTTATAGATTGTCTCTGTTATATATGTACTTCGCAATATTTCATTCCAAAACCCCGAATTGGGCGCAGAATCAGAGAATGGATTTAATATATAATTACTATAAAACGCAATCACAACAGTAATTATATAAATCCCTATCAAATGTATAAATGAAATATCATGATCTTTAAAAGAAATATATAGAATTGTCGTTGCCGTAATTAACCAAACAATAACCCATAGTTCCGTTGGTATATTACAATATCTTCCTATTTCAAACGCTTTAACATCTGATTCATTATTCTGCAGAATCCACGCATTAGCAAAAAGACATGTAATGCAAAGCACGATGAATAACAATAACTTATCATTTGTCAAAGCAATTTGCGATATTTTTAAAGGAGGTTGCTTCCTATGCGATTTATAAACCACCTCAAACAAACACATCCCAATATTCATTATGGCAAAAATAGCACCACCCAAACATACAATTATTATCCACAAAAGAAGACCCGAATGCCCCCCCCGAACATATATTTGCCATACCAATCTTCTTTTTCTGTTCTACTCAAATAAATCAAAAGCACAAAAATAGTAATCGTCAACGACAAGCTGCTAATCAATGCTTTTGTTCTGTTTTGAAACCCCTTAATAATCTTTACTAATTCACAGAAACTCATTTTACCCATGATTAAAAACCTCCTCAGGCCTTACTCTCTTAAAGCATTCCAAATCCCCTCCACGCGTTGCATTATAAATATGAATATCCTTTTTCTTAGCATCTTTCGAAAAATCGGCAATTTGCACCAACATTTCGCTTTCAGTTCTTTTTTTATCCCATTCTTTATTCTTTATCTCTTCTGCTGTTAGTTTTGAGTGAGTTCGTGAACCAGAATAATTAAAATCCGCCCCCAAAAGGTATATTTCTTTGAATCCCATATATACAGCGATTTGGATAGCTGCACACAAAACGGTCTTTCCGCTATAAATCACCTTCGAAATATCATTGCTAATAATTCCGGTTGTCCATATTCTTCTCGCCAGTTTGTTAAGTATTGAATGCATCCTGAACAATAAACTTGCGTCCGAGGGTAGTTTGATTAACTTGTCATTCATAATTGGATTACTAAAGTCTGTGAAAATCCCACCAAATGAATAATCTCCATTCAATACTTCTAATAACATCTCCTGAGCGACTTCATTACCGTCCATTGTAACATAATACCGCGGTTTCCATCCTTTTATGCCATATGCTTTATATCCACTATTTACCGTAAAACAAATTTCGTCTTTTATACATTCCAAATCTTCTTCCGTGAGACTTGGTCCCGTAAGAACGATAAAGCACCTTTTTCCATTGTGTATATTCTTATATCTGCGTATTCGCTGAACATCTTCTTCTGTCATAGACTTTAATTCACGTCTATATATTCTTTTAGCCAATAAATACATTCTAACCCTATATGGCACTTCATATAGGGTTTTAACCAGAGCAATTTCTTTTATACTTTTATCTATGACCATAATTCTTTTCTCTAATAATAGATATCCTTAAATTTCTTTTTCCATCTCCCATTTATGGAATCCTTATATAGCAATTCTTTATTTGCCCACTTATCAATATTTGCATTCCACTCTTCTCTTGTCATATCATAATAAGCAAGATACTGATCTTCAAACATCTCCGGATAAACCTCATCATATTCCTCAACAAGTTTTATACCTTCTTCTCTCGTTATTGAACCGGTCCTTATATCAATGCACGCATCCTGGCTGCATCTTCCAAAACCAAACTTAAGATACATGAAATATACATGTAAAGGATACTGTATTGAATCAGTCTGTGCATAATTATTGTATGTACCACTCGAATCCACTTTGGCTTCTTTAAGTCCTACATACTCCTTTGCATATTTATAGTTCGCCTCACTGTTCCAATTCTCAAAGTATGACCAATGTGCAACCGCCGGTTTAATTCTGTCAATCTCATCTTCTGTAGGTGCCTGCCACCACCAAAGACTCTCATCCTTATTTACTGCTTCATCTATATCCTCTAAAGCAATTCCACTAAGATACAATCTTTTTACATGCTCAATGCTATAAGTCGCAACATTTTTAAGCTCTGTAGATCCACCATACTCCACTTCACCTTCTTCACCATACATAACAAATGGTATATTGAACATAATTGCCATTTTAATAGGAGCTATAGTCATAGCATACATCCAACCAAAATACGGCTGACCATATTTAACCAGTCCTGCTTTATCAAGCTTTTGCACAACTTTCGGATTTGGATATATTCTAATTGTATCAAATCCGTTGTTGATGAAATTATGCATGTTAATATTGTTAAGACCGGTATCCGTGGAAGGTGCGTGATTTATATTTATGCATAAAGGATGCATTCCGTACATAGTCTTCAATTTATGAGCCACAGTAGAACTGTCTTTTCCACCTGATACGGGAACTATAACATCGAAATATCCGTCATTTCTTCGATATTTGTCACAAAGAGCCTTTAGTTCATCCTGTCTCTTCTCCCAATTAACTGTGGTTCTTTTTTCCTCCGCCCAATTACATGCACTACACACTCCGTTTTCATCAAATTGTAATCTTGGACGAGTAGAAAGCATCAAACATTTTTTGCATATTTTCAGTTCTTCCATAATATAATCCTCCTACTAGTTCTGAATATTAAGGCTTCCCGCCTTTATTGTCGTTATCATGCTTTTCTCGGAGTAATTAGTTAAATCCGCTCCACATTTTCCGGCATATTCAGCTAGATAATATAGTATCTTAGACGTATTCAAGGCCCTTCTGTGATACTGCACATCATACCCATATTTGTATTTCTTGAGTTCGTCATTGCTTATGATTACTTCGTCTCGGTTTAATTCGTAATAATGATTGTGCTCATGAATATGCAATCCATCAGGTTGCATATCGTACTGCAGAGATCTGTAAGGGCAACCCATTATAGCAATATCACTATACTCAAACGTAATCGCAAAATAAACGGCAGCTTGTACCACATTATAGAAACCGGGGCCAACCCAGTTCTTCTTATACATCCAGTATGTCAAATTATTCAATTTCGCTGAGAAGCAATTGAGACGTATAAGAGTAATATGACTGTTCTTTAATCCAAAATCGGCTACAACAGATGTGATGAAATAACAGTCCCAATCGATCTGTTCCAGAGCATTCACCAATTTAGCCTTCTCTGTATTGATGGTTCCCGGTCCCATGAAATCATCCTGATAGAATCCGGGATCCATAGCTATGAAATACTTGGGCTTATACTCCCTTAACTTATCCATAGAATATACCGGCATATAATTCACTACAGCCAGATCATATTCCTTAAATTGCTCTCGTACACTCCCATAATCAAAGTAATTGTGTGCATCTGGAGCGCTTAATAAGAGCAATATCTTATCTCCCATTTTTCGCGGCTTTGTTACCCTGTTTGTAATGTATATTTTTTTGAAAGTATCTATCTTTCTTACTATAGGATTCATATCTTCGTGCTCTTATCTATCTCCCAGCTTGCATATTATATCACATATTATCTTGACAGTCTTTTCTTCAATTTCTGCATAAAACGGTAACGTTATTACTCTTCTTGAAAGTTCTAATGCTATCGGCGTATCGTACGAATTGCAAGATGTCTTATAACAATCAAATTCTGTCACAAGAGGATAGAAATACTTCCTTGCGTGTATTCCATTCTCAGCGAGAGCATTATAGACATCATCTCTGCTATGGCCGTATTCTTTTGGATCTATAACAATAGGATAATATGCATAGTTTGCTTTGACACCTGCATGTTCTCTCGGTATGACTATACCTTTAATTCCGCTAAGCCTTTCGTTATATGATTCAAAAACTTTTCTGCGTTTTTCGATCACCTCATCAAGATGCCTTAGATTACACAGTCCCATCGCTGCTGCAAATTCGTTCATCTTGGCATTGGCACCAACATATTCTACGGTTTCCTCATTTTTAATCCCAAAATTTTTCAGATTATATAGTTTTTTACCAATTTCTTCATCTTTATAGGCAACTGCTCCGCCTTCTATAGAGTTAAATACCTTAGTCGCATGGAAACTAAACATAGACGCATCACCATAATTACCAATTCCCTTGCCCTTATACTCTACTCCAAATGCATGGGCGGCGTCATATATTACCTTAAGATTGTGCTTCTTGGCAATTCGATCTATCTCCTCAACATCACATATGTTGCCATATACATGCACAGGAATGATTGCGGATGTCTTATCCGTTATCAGTTCCTCGATCTTAGTCACATCAATCGTATAGTCATCGGGATTGATATCGCAGAAGACCGGCGTCAATCCATTTCGAACGATTGCATGTGTGGTCGATGCAAATGTAAATGGCGTTGTTATAACTTCACCCGCCAGCCCTAATGCTTGTATAACAAGTTCGAGCGCCATATGTCCATTACAAAACAGAGATATATTATGCACATCAAGCCTCTCGCATAATTGTTTCTCAAGCTCATTATGCTTGGCTCCCATATTGGTAAGCCAGTGAGTATCCCATATATCTCTTATTTCTTCTATATATTCTTCAAATGGGGGCAAGGTTGCCCGAGTGACAAAAACATTCTTTTGCATATGCATACCTATTCGCATATATAACTTCAACAAACCTATTTCACAGAAGAAACCTTATTATGATATGGTATTGTCCCAGAATAGATTTCGTGCTAAATACTCAATCTTTTAACAAACAATTCTTCAAACTCTTCCTTACAGTATGCCTTAACATCCTTGAAACAAAACTCTCTCAAATTAGATAGCCCGAACTCTGTATAATCTTGTTTTCCTTTTCGAGCCAAAGACATAGCTCTTTGTTCTCTAGGATTCCTTATATTACAATCCTTGTTGTACACAAGAATAAACCTAATATTGTTTCTCGAATAATCTAATTGAGTATTTGTAATATCCTGAAATATCAGCAAACTGTCTCTTACTTTATAGCCAATATCTTTAGACTTTACTTTCCCATTTTTAAACTCAATAAAGTATATTCCGTCATCTGAGTCATCTCGTATCTGGCACAATGCATCTATGGAATGCGCTTTTTCTTCTGACATATATCTTTCGTTAAGATATCGTCTTTTCACAAGGTCAAAATTAACGACTCGCTTTCTACATAATGTCATGTATTCAACAGTTCCATCTGAAGAATCCTTTGACGTTTCTTGTAAGGACGATTTTACATCCTTTTTCTTAAACAAATCGTAGTCATATATGTTCATTGTTTTTCCTCTTCTATTGCTACCATTTGCTCGCTAACGCGTAAAAAAGGCTCTCCCAATTGCGCATATATGCGATCAAGCGACCCTGTGACGTTTTCTACTGACGAAGTTACCTTTCCTTGATCCTCTGTTACCATATAATAATTACAAAGTTTATCTATTCCATTTCTATTTGAATAGTATTCAATAAAGCTCAAAAAATCTGTGCTATGAGTACTAATCAGAATCGTCAAATTGAATTCTCTTTGCATTTTCACAATTATCTCTGCAAAAACCTTTTGCCACTTTGGGTGTAAATGTACTTCTGGTTCATCAAAAATAATAACCCCTTTTTCCTCAATACACCCTGTTTTTATCAATTGCCGTAGCAAAATAAAACTTTTAACTCCCGATGATACATTTTTAATACTTATATCCGATACCAATTTGTCCGCAGAATATACCCATCCCATGTCATCTTTCCAAATTAAATCACCAACACCTGCTTGATTAATTTCATCAATAATACCGGTTAATCTTTCATCCAATAATACATCTTCTATAACCGATTCATACGCAACATTTCTTATAGAGATTTTCTTTAGTAAATTGCCAAAATGTGAAACATCCCCAGGGTTCCAATATCTGTCCATATTGTTGGACATCATATCTATGGCATAAGTATCGCTCAAATATACTATATCCTTCAATATATCTATATCCTTAATTATTTTCACATCATCAACGCTATTTATTTGACAGCTCACCTGCTTTTCACGTATATTTACTTCTATTTTCGACTTGTCGTCCGGATGGTTAACATTTCCAATTTTATCCCCAAATTCTGCGAATAGTCTCTTTGAAAGCAAATTTTCAGTTATTACATCATCAGATACATCTAGAACCCGAACAATTTTATCAATCAAATTATCACAATCAACATCCACTGTTAAGTATTGATTATTTCTGATGATATCTGCAATTACATCCTTTTTGCTACCCGAATTCTGATATTCTTCTACAATAATTCTAGGAATTTCATCCTGTCGCAGCCTACTCCTTACAGATGCCGTAGAAGCATCTCTCATCAATGCCCTTCTTACAGATGATATTCGTTCTCTATGAATTTGTTCCTCTAAATCATAGAATGTATCAAAAATACAAAACAAAGCCTTACCTATCGTACTTTTTCCCGTGCCATTCTCACCTGCAAGAATAGTTATTCCATCAAGTATAATCTCTGTTCTATCATGAATTTTTCCAATATTCTCAAGGGTTAATAACATATTTTTTTCCTTTCACTTTTTATCGCACATGCCATAAGCGTTCTTTTCTGCCATTATATCACATTCCATATACACGCATGCGAATTAACATGCATTTCATGTATCGCGCATATTTTATGCTTCTTTTATAAACATTAAATACTCATATATTCTTTTGTCAGGAATATCGGTTGTTATATCTAAATTGTATAGCAAATATGTCAATTCGCTGAAAACCATTTTCTCCAACTGATAGAAACTTCTTTTTTCATACGTCTTCTCTTCAATATAAAACTTATACTTTCTTTTCAACAAATCAAAATTGAGTTTTTTATCTTTATTAAACACAAAAAAACCAATCAGCAAATACAAATTCATCTCTGCCAACGAAATGTTTTCATTAGATCTCTCAAGCAATTCTCTATATTTATCTGCAACAATACTAATGTCTTCTTTGTCTTTTAGAATTCTGTTTAGCAATAGGTAAAATAAAACAACTACATTTTCTACAGATCTAATATACTTTTTGTATACACCTATATTCAAAAAGAAAAACCTGCTATATACTTTGGTTTTTTTCTCGTTTCTTAATTGATACATCCATGTATCATTAATTAATCGATAACAAGCAACCCCATATCGTGTGTTCCTGAAAATCCAAACCGCAAGAACAACAAGCAATGTAATGGTTGCATTTATTATGATCAAACTATAAATACGAACTACAAGTACAATATATATTGTACTTAAGCAAAAGCACAACACTATCCCTAGAATATAATAGATTGCTGTCCTTGCCATTATATTTGAATCTATTTCCCATTTTTCTTTATTATCCGGTCTATTATCCCTTTTTCGAACAAACGAAACAAACTCAATCTCGTCAAGTTTTTTTATTCTTCCCTTCTTACATATCTTCCAACATAAATCTGTTAAATAGTCCAAATTCGATTTAATTGCCGCCTCGCTATATCCATCTTTACACATATGGAACTCATTCTCATAAATCTCATAATACCATAACCTAATATACAAATCATTTAATGGCTTCAAATCGAATGAATCTGAAATAATAATCCTATATATTCCAAACATTACATATATCTCTGCAATCAAATTATAAAACACTGATACTTCGAATATGCAAAATCTTATCCACTCAAAAGAAGTATTTATTTCCCCATCCAACAACGAATAGCCAAACACAACGGACAAGACGCATGTAATGACCGTTATGGCCAAAAACGTTGTAATCCTATATTTCTTAAGCACTATTCTTATTGAGTATAAAATGTAATAGCCTTTGTCATATACTATAAGCGCAATTGAAGTTGTTACTACAATAGCTGATACAGCAATTGTTCCACCAATAATGGTTTCTATCTTATTAACCATTTTATAAACATAGTTAATATATTTAGAGTCAATATATATAATTGTAATGAAAACTATGAAAAAAGAAATGAAAAATAATCCAACAAGAAAACTATTGCCATTCTGACTGAATAACCGAACTCTTTCTCTTGATTTTCCATAATTTCTTAACAAAACCCTTGGGGAATCAATATCCTTTTCAATCAATGATAACACCAATAGAACTATAGCCAAAAATAGTAATATGAACGGAAGTGATACAAGTGGATCATATATATATTTCATATACACATTGATTTGTTGTAATACATTATCAAATATCTTTCTACACATCATATATACTCTTCCATAAATCTCTTATCATTACTAAGTCATATACATAGAACAGTCCCATGCAATATACAACATAACGCTGTTGTCCATATAACACTATATTACAAAAAAAAGAATTACATAGAATTATGGTTAGCACCGTCACCGCCGGCAAATAACACGACTTCATCCTGTTATACTTTATTGAACATATTATCATCGCTATTGTAAATATATATGCAGCTATTGAAAAAATATAACAGATCATTCTCCATCTTAATGGTTGAACAAAGATGCTTGCCACTAAACTTGATGGCATTAATCTGAGAATTATACTGATATATTCCGCTTTGTGGTTGCATATTTCAGTTGCCGTAATTAGATTCCTCACCGCATATAAGTCCAAACCTCCGCCATCACCTTGCAGTCTAACGGAACTGTTCCAAATTATTGTTTCATGCTCAGTAATATTTCTGTTTATAATTCTATGTACTTCGTCATAATCCAATATTGAACGAGGAAAATTTGCCAACAGACGGTCATTCGCCTTACATTCCTGATACAATTCATTATATATCTCTCTGTCCTGTCCTGAATACAGCATGGCATCATCTTCAGTCATCAAACATAGCGCTTTGCCTGTGGTTGCTTCTATTAATTGGCTATTCTCCCCACTGGTTTTCCATTCTGATATGTATCTAAAATAGCCGCATATACATACACCGATTAATGCTGTTATAATGCATATTGTTACAATGCAGATCTTAAATGAGTATTCTGCACCAAATCGCTTTATTGCTTCATTAATCACTGCAACCATAAAGTATACAAGCAAAACAACTATCAATTGCCGTCGCGTAAAATATAGCATTATACAAACCACGATAGAAAACAGAAAATTAATATAACCATCGCCATTGATATATCTGATAAAGAAATACATTGAAAACAGAAAGATTGGAATTGCAAAACTTTCGGTTAATAGATAATGTGAAGATATGGCCTCAGGAAGAGTATAGCTATACGTTGCAAGAATAAGAATATGCATAACCATCCCTGTAGCATATCCCATCTTGTATTTTGTCCTTATATATTCAATTAGCACTATATCTATCAATACAGATAATACACCCTGATAGATATACGCATATTCAACGTATAAGTCTTCTCCATGAATGAATCTTAGAAACTTAAGAAACCAAGGATACATGACATATCCTCTTCTTATGGGTAGATACGACCATTCTATATAAGTCAGGGTGTCTTTCCCCCAAACCGTCCCCTTTTCTCCTAACAGAAAGAAATAGCAAATATTTATGATCATGATCATTAGAACATAAATAGTTTTCTTAGCTCTGCAGGATGATAGTATTGAAGTATACGAATTATTCTTTTTCTCTCGACGCAAATCTAAGCAATCCGTTTTTTGAATTTTACTTCCATTATTCATCCGTTACTATTTCCTATGCTCCAAATACACTGTATCTGTGGGTATTATAGCACCTTCTCTATCTGCTCTTCCTATAACTTCACACTCGACTATATCTGAACCGAAATAGTCCTCTTCATTTTTTCCATCACCGCTCTCATACTTAAGATACCTTCTTTTTATATCCTTATGATTTGAAATAATACCTCTTATTCCATCTTCATCTTCGCCATCAGTTATTCCGACATATAACTCTTGTAATGATTGATATGAGAAAGGCGTATCATCTACTATCAGTTCATGTTTTGCATTAGCGGGCTTTATCATAAAGACCGGATTCCATAACAGTTCTTTACCATGGTCTCCCAGTACTATAATTGTAGTATTGTCATAAACTCCCTTTTCTTTCAATGCATTTTTTTAATTTTCAAGCATAACAAGCAAGCCTTGTCCGGTCGAAACTTTGCTCGCATTTTCAGCATCCATTCTAAAATCTGCTGTGACATCATACGGGGGATGAGCTCCTGCCAGCTCAATAAAATGAAATGT
>JAEEGL013384785.1_pt1 | contig 19667 bp, 21 predicted proteins | sample 9134231 | NCBI WGS metagenome assembly JAEEGL01 (sample SAMN16246548, study PRJNA631951) | gut metagenome | biome: gut microbiome; feature: rumen; material: fiber-attached | host: Bos | place: Iran: Karaj | collected 2018-10 | reverse complement strand
CTGCTCGTAAGAGACCTTTACCATGAACACCTTGCAGTCCAGACCGAAGTAAGCGCACGCCATGGAAAGCGCCGTGCCCCACTGGCCCGCGCCGGTCTCGGTGGTAACGCCCTTCAGGCCCTGCTTTTTGGCGTAATAGGCCTGCGCGATGGCGGAATTCAGCTTATGGCTGCCGGAGGTGTTGTTGCCCTCGAATTTATAATAGATCTTGGCCGGGGTGCCCAGCGCCTTTTCAAGGAAATAGGCGCGCACGAGGGGCGAGGGACGGTACATTCTGTAAAAGTTCTGGATCTCTTCCGGGATAGCGATAAAACGGTTGTCGTTATCCAGCTCCTGCGCTACCAGATCGGCGCAGAACACGCCGGAGAGCTCTTCGGCCGTCATCGGCTGATGGGTGCCGGGGTTCAGCAGGGGCGCGGGCTTGTTCTTCATATCCGCCCGCACGTTATACCACTGCGTGGGGATCTCGCTTTCGCTCAGATACATTTTGTAAGGGATCTTCTGTTCTGCCATGGTTCTTTTCTTCCTTTCTTTTTTTATATTAATTCCCGTAAATTCCGAGGTTTCAGGCGCGCCGCAAAAAAAATAACTCCGTCCTACAAACATAGGACAGGAGCAAAGCTTCTGCGGTACCACCTAAATTCGCTTTCTGCCGAAAGCGCACTCTTTCACGCACTGTCATGCGCTGCCGCGGTAACGGGCGGCTCCCGTCTCCCCTACTCGATCGCTCTTTCGGTTTGCCCTCACAAGTCCATTCGCCGAAGTGTTTTTTACCGCATTCACAGCACATAGCGGCTCTCTGAAAAAAACGGGGATCGGTTACTACTCTTGCTCGCCGGTTCTTAATATGGCACCATTATAAGCGCATAAAACGTGCTTGTCAAGCCCTTTATCAGAAATATTAATCAATTTTTCACAATATCGAATTTAACGCGATTCATGAAACCGCGCAAAAAAAAGCTTCTTGCAAAGCGCCGCGGGGTATGCTAATATGGAGATGAAAATAAAAAAAGAAGGGAAGAAACAAAATGAGTGAAGTTAGAATTACGGACGCCAATTTCGAAACGGAAGTTGTGAACAGCGACGTTCCGGTGCTGCTGGACTTCTGGGCCTCCTGGTGCGGCCCCTGCAAAATGATCGCGCCCATCGTGGCGGAGCTGGCCGCCGAATACGCGGGCAGGATCAAAGTGGGCAAGGTAAACGTGGATGAGGAGGTCGGTCTGGCCACGAATTTCCGCATCTCCGCCATCCCCACGATCCTGATCTTAAAGGACGGCAAAATCGCGCAGGAGGCCGTAGGCTACCGCAGCAGGCAGGATCTGGAAGCCATGCTCCGAAAAGTGCTGTAAACGGCGATGGAACTGATTAAAATCGGCGAAAAGGACGATATGATCCGCCTGAAAAGCGATAGCGGGGACACCGGCTGGTTCCGCTTTCTGGAGCTGATCTCCTACGGCGGCAAGGAATACGCCGCGCTGGCGGACGAAACGGACGAGCTGATCGTAATGGAGTTCATCGAAGCCCAGGGCAAAGCCCCGGAACGCTACCTCGAGATCGCGGACGACGCCGTCTTCGACGCCGTGCTGCAGTTATTTGACGCCCTTGATGAATAGCCGCTATCCCCTATCCCCTATCGCCTATCCCCTATCACCTGTCACCTGTCATCTGAAAAAGCTTACCGCCCCCGCGGTAAGCTTTTTTCACGCCATGACTGCCGAGATGCGGATATTCTCGTATTTCGTGCCGCACACGCTGCGTATAATATCCGAGATCCGCAGCACCGCGGTATCGTTCAGCGCTTCGGGGCTTACGATCACCTCTACGGTGTCCTCCCCCGCCACGGCCACGCACTGGGCGCCCAGCTGAACGGATACGAGGCTTTCGATATCCGTTTCGATTTTCGCCGCCGCGGTCAGCGCTGCCACACGTTCGCGCGCGGCCCGCGCCTCCGGATCGTCGGCCTCGGCCGAGGCCATAACGGCTTCCAGCTGCTCCAGCGCCGCCGAGAGGGACGTTTCCCGGTCCAGCTTTGCCTGCGAAAAGTATTCCGCCGCATCCGAAGAGGACGCGAAGGACGCTGCGCCGTCCGCCGCGGAGGGACTGGCCGCGTCCGCAGCCCCTTCCGGCGACAGCGGTTTTCCGTTTTCGGTAAAATACCAGTTTACGAATACGGCCAGCCCCAGGATCACCACGAGCCCCGCCAGCACGAGCTGCCGTTTTCCGATCAATACGTGCATTGGTTTTCCTCCGTTTTCCGATGGTTACAAAGCAAGCCTGGATACGTATACCCTGCTTGCGCCGACGCCCAGCGCCGCGCACACGAGGCCCGTTACCTCCTGCCGCACCCTTGCGCTGCCGCCGCCCTCGCAGCTGACGGCCACGCCCCGCACCACGGGGGAAGCTACCGTCAGCGTAAGCCCTGTTTTTTCTCCGTTTTCTTCCACGATCACGTATTCGCTTTCCGTGCGGTCGCCGCCGGAGGAGACGTCCTGCGCGTAGGACGCGGCCTGCAGGCACTCCACCGTGACCATCACCTTCACCTTACCTACGCCCTCCACCGAGGAAAGCAGCTTTACGAGCCGCGATTCCAGCTCCGCTTCCACGGCCTCGCGGCGCGCGTAATCGTCCGTCCGCGAAGAGGCGGTTTTCTTTTCCCCGCCGAGGCCCGAGAGCAGCAGAAGCGTAAGCCCGGCGCAAAACAGGAGCAGCAGCAGACGCAGCTTTTTCTCCGTGCGGAGTTTTTCGGCGAGCTCCCGCCAACGATTCAGTCCGCTTCCCGTATAACCACCTCCGGCGCTGCGCCGAGCGCCTGCGTGAGCGCCTGACGAAGCGTTTCCCCGTCCTCCGGTTCGGCCGAAAAGATCAACCGGACCTGTTCTATCTCTATGCCGTAATCCTCCGTAATATGCATGCGGATCTCCGTTTCGCAGGGCAGCGCCGTAAACTGCCGCACCACGCTTTCTACGGTCTGCCTGACGGCCCGTTCTGCGGCAGCAAGCAGGAGATCGCCGTTTTCGGCGTAATTCTCCGTTTGAACCTCCGGGAAGGCGGGCATTTCGATATTCACGAACGAAAACAGCGGCGTCAGCACGCAGAACAGCAGCACGGCGCCGAGCACGCCCTTGGCCGTTTCCGAGACCCTGCCGGAGGGCAGCAGCAGATAATACACGAGCCCTGCGGCCGCGCAGAATACAAGCATCAGGGCGAAGGTTCTGATCTCTTCCATATCACATCGATTTTACGCACACCACTACGGCCAGCGCCGTAATATACACCGCCGCGTTGAACAGCAGCACGGCCAGCAGCGCAGTAAACACCGACTGCAGCACGCCGATGAAGGCGGAGGCCTTCTCCATGCCGAACATCTGCGCCGCGGCCAGAAGAAAGGCAAGCATCCCTTTATATACCAGCAGCGAGCACACGGGCGGCAGACAGATGAAGACCACGGCCAGCACGCCCAGCGCGGCGGCGCCGTTTTTTACGAGCGCAAGGCTGCCGCCGAGGGAGGATACCGCCTGCGATAAAGCCCCGCCCACCACGGGCACGCCGGAGATCAGCAGCCGCAGCCCTTTTGCCGCAACGCCGTCCGCCGCGCCGGAAACCGCGCCGCGTACCCCCAGCACCGCCGCGAACACGCCGGAAACGATCCCCGCGGCCCACGCCGCCGTTTTGTTGACGAACTGCGCCAGCTGCCCGAGCCCTGCCGCGGGACTGAGCGCGGCAGCGCAACCCAATGCCGCCCCCGCAGCGGTCAAAGGGACGATCAGATCCGAAAATACAACGCCTGCCCCCTGCGCGAAGGCGAACACAGCGGCGTGTACGCCCGCGGCGGTCACGGGGCTGCCGGAAAACGCCATCACCGTGCCCAGCACAGGAATCAACGTGAGCATGCAGTTTTTTGTCAGGCGCAGGGCCTGTACGCACGCGTCCGCTGCCCCGGCGGCGCCGGAGATCAGCAGAAACACCGTAAGCGCGCTGCCGATCTGCCGCACGGTCTCCCGTATCCCGGGCGACGGCAGAAACGACGTTACGAAGCATACGAGGGCGATCACGGCCAGGCAGGTGCCGAAGAGCTTTGCCTTTTCCGCCAGCCCCGCGCCGAACAGCTCCCGGAGCAGAGAAAGGAGGTTTTCCGGCGAAACGGACGTCAGCGCGTACAGGTCCGCGCCGTCCACGCCGATGCTTTCCAGCAGATGGCGGGTATCTTCGTCGATGCTCTCAAACGCCTGCGCGAAATAATTCTCCGGCGCCTCCTGCGCAAAGGCCGTCAGTGAAAACAGCGGCAGCAGCGCGAGCACACACAGTAAAACGATCCGTTTTCTCATAAATTTTCCGCAAATTCCGAAATCATCTGCAGCACGGCCTTCAGCACGGGCAGCGCCAGCGCCAGGATCAACGTTTTTCCGGCGAATTCAATGCCATGCGCCAGCGCCTGCTGGGCGTTATCGCGGGCGGCGTCCGCCGAAAACTGCGTGATCAGCGCCACGCCCAGCACCTTCATCAGGATCCCCGCGAACGAGAGCGCCTCGCCCGTTTGCCCGAGCGCCGCGGAAAAGAAGGAAAGCACGGTCTGCAGCTCCCCCGAGATCACCCAGAGCAGCGCCATCGCCGACGCGGCCTCTGCAAGCAGCACGTATTCGGGTTTGTACGACCGGATCAGCGCGCAGCCGAGGATCCCCACGGCCGCCGTGCCGGCCACCTTCCAGATCACAGGCCGAACGCCGAGCGGATATACTCGAACAGCGTGCCCACGTAGGGCAGCACCAGCATCAGCGCCACGATGAGCCCCGCCAGCGTAGTGATCATGGTATATTCCTCCTTGCCGGACCGGGCCAGCACCTGATTGAGCACCGCCACGATGAGCCCCACCGCCGCGATTTTGAATATGATCTCTATACTCATGCTTCCTCCGCGTTACATCAGCAGAATAAACAGCAGCGCAGCCAGCAGGGCCGCCGCGGTCACGCCGAGCTTTTCCTCCCGTTTGCGTTTCTCCTTTGCTTCCGCGTACAGCGTGCCGAAGGTTTCGGCGTACTGCCTGCAATGCTCGGTAAACACCGGGAGCGAAGGCGCCGAAAACACGTTTCCGAAGGCCGATAGCAGCTCCCGCTGCCGGAACGTGAGCGCCGCGGCAAGGCCGGACGATCCCAGCGCCCGTGCCCACGAAAGGCAAAGATCGCCGGTTTGTTCGCACTCCGCGATCAGCGTTTGCGGAAAAGCGAAGCCGTTCCCCGCATCGCCCGCGCACCGGCGCAGCACCGCCGAGATCCCGCCGCCCACGTTTTCCGCGGAAAGGGCAAGGCGGCCGAAATAGGAAGAGAGCTCCGAAAGCGCTGTTTCCCGCTTCTGCTGCCGCAGGCCCCAGAAAACGCCCCCGCCCAGAACGGACGCGCAGATACATAAAACGCCGAGCAGCCTCACCGCAGCTCCTCCGCCCGGCAACAGCACGCGGGGATCCCCTTCTGCGCGGCGGACAAAAACACAACGTCCTCAAACACACCCGCCTGCCGCAGCAACCGGAACTGCCGCCGCCGCAGCAGCTGCGCGCGGTCCGCGGCGTGGATGCTCGCGATGAACCGCACGCCGGAATTCATGCCCTCCAGCATGCCCTCCGTTTCGGCCGCGCCGCCGATCTCGTCGCAAACGATATATTCCGGCGAAAACAGGCGCAGCGCCGTCTGTATGCCCTCCGCCTTATCCCTTCCGCGGAGCACGTCCGCCGTGATCACGTTTCGCGCGGCGAAGGCCGAATGGCAGAACTCGTCCCGCTCGTCGATCACCGCGATCCTGCGCCAGCCGAGCGTCTCCCCTGCCAGCAGCGCCACGCACTGCTTTAAGAACGTGGTTTTGCCGCTGCCCGGCGGCCCCGCCACCAACAGGCCGCCGGTGCGCTCCAGCAGCCGCGCCAGAGAAGGGTCCGCACTCGCGCCTTCCACGCCGAAGGGGATGCGGATATTGACGGAGCTGACGCCTGTCCCCGTCAGTTTGCCCTCCGGGGAAAAACCGCAGATCCCCACGCGGCAGCCGTTTTTGGTAAGATATCCGCGCCGGAGCTCCCGCTCCCGCAGAAAGGGCGCCTGATCGGCCGCCCTGCTGACCACGGCATACACCTGCGCCGCCGAAAACCGCAGCCGGTCCGCCGCGGGATACGTGGCCGTGCCCCCGCCCGCGCGGCAGAACCGCACGCCCCCGTCGGTCACGAACACCACGGCTTTTTCCGTATAGATACGGATCTCACTGATAAGCCCCGCGATCCCTTTCGCGCAGGCACAGACTGCCGCGGCCTCGGCCGGCGGAAACATTTCCATTGCGGAGAAAAACGCCGCTTCGTTCAGCACGCCGTTCCCTTCCTTTTTTGACAAATCTTTTTGTTCTGCCGTTTCTATTGACAGAAAAAACGATTTCGGCTATACTTATTTTGATTTTTGGGCAAAACCGATTTCACTTTATATATATTGGCAGGGTTGTTTTTTTATGAATCAAAACAGCGTATCCGGCGTTTCCGCGGCCGAGACCGCGCCGCCCGGAACAAAGCCGTCCGCCGTTTACGGGGGCGTGAAGCGCGCGCTGGATCTCGTGTTTGCGGTGCTTGCGCTGATCGCGGCCGGGATCCCGATGCTGATCATAGCGCTGATCATCCGGCTGGACACCCGGGGCAGCGCGATCTTTACCCAGACGCGCATCGGCAGAAACGGAAAGGCGTTCGCGTGCTATAAATTCCGCACCATGCGTGCGGACGCGCCGCCCTCCATGGCAAAAAAAGAACTGGAAAACGCCGACGCGTTCATCACCCGCACGGGCAGAACGCTGCGCAATACCAGTCTGGACGAGCTGCCGCAGCTCTTCAATATCATCCGCGGCGATATGAGCTTTATCGGGCCGAGGCCCCTGATCCCGGAGGAGAAAAAGGTACATAAGCTCCGTGATAAATACGGCGTTTATCAGCTGCGTCCCGGCATTTCCGGCTACGCGCAGGTGCACGGCCGCGACCTGATCACAGACGAGGAAAAGGCGGAGCTGGACCGGTATTATCTGGAGCATTTTTCGCTGAAAACGGACGTAAAGATCCTGTTCGGCACCGTGCTGAAGGTGATCAAGGAGGAGGATATCCATCAGGGAGCGGTGGAGACGGAAAGTACCGGAGAAAAGAAATAACAGATCTCAGCTTGGCGATACAATTAAAAATTAAAAATTAATGATTAATAATTGTGGAAGGGCTCCGCCCTTACCCGATTATACTCCCCGTAACCATTGCTTCTTTTGTCATAATATATATAATGCCGGCCGCAGGCCCCTTAATTTTTAATTTTTAATTATTAATTTTTAATTCATACATCACGAACAATCCCCAAAATTGTACAACAAAAAAAGCCTGCCGCGGCAGGCTTCTTTTTTGTATCTGATTTATCTGATATCCAGAATGGGGCGGACGATGACGAGAACGTTTACCACGTCGTTGTTTACGAACACATAGGTCTTTTTGGTGCGGTCGTATTTATAAACACGCTCACGCACGCGGGCGACGCCGTCCTCTTCGTTGCTCTGCACGATAGAGCCCTCGGTGCAAAGGAAGGTGCCGTCCGGATACACCTTTGTGATCTGCGCGGTGTGGTCCGCCGTGGGATAGCCGTTTTTGTAGGTTTTCAGCTTATTGCTCATAAATACGATATCGCCCACCTGCGGCTTGTAGTAGCGCGCGTTGCTCGTGGGGGAGATCACGGAATCCGTGATCACGTCGTCGTAATATTCCCAGAACACGTAAGCGGTAACGTAATCCGAATGCAGATAGTAATCCAGCAGCAGGCTGGGCACGTACCATTCGATGCCGTTTGTGGTCATCCACGTTGCCACGGGGAGATTGACCAGACTGCTCGCGGCCTTGGCGAGCTTATCCCTGTCGTAGCTGTTGGGCGCTACACGGTCGATCACCTTCTGCGAATAGCCCATCTTCTGCAGCACCGGGCGGTAAACGTCGTGGATCGTGTAATAGCAGCACCAGTCGTCCACACGGTCAAGAATGGATTCCATCCACGTAAAGCGGGGATGGATCTCTTTGAACGACTTATGGAACATCGCGTGGGAATAGCTGTACAGCAGCGCGCCGAACTGGGTATCCAGACCGACGGCGATGCGCAGCACCATACGGGCGTCCTCTACCGTGATCGAGCCGTCCCCGTCCACGTCGGCCAAGGGTCTGCGGGTGGTGGTGGGCGCTTCCAGCTTTACGGCGTAGCGGAGGATCAGACGGGCGTCGTCTACGGAAATCACACCGTTTTCGTTCACATCGCCGTTTTCGGCGGCGCCCGCCGGGATCAGGCAGCAGGTCGCCAGCAGGATCGCGGCGATCAAAACACTGAGGATCGGTTTCAGTTTCATGGTATCACACCTCTGAAAATGTTTGATGATTTATTATACTGTATTTTAATTTATATTGCAAGACAAAAATTATAAACAAAATATGACTCTGCCATCACACGATATTTTTCAGATCCCGATCCATTTCCGGGCAAACAACAGCCGGACCGCGGTAAGCACGTCCTCAGATAATATGAAATAATAGTTGACAAAGCATTTAATTGGTTATATATTTTAAAAGATTCATTTTTTGGAGGGATCCGTTATGGAATGGCAATCTCTGAATGCCATAAGAGAAAAATATCTGAGCTTTTTCGAGAGCAAGGGCCATCTGCGGCTGGAGAGCTTTTCGCTTGTCCCGCAGAACGATAAGAGCCTGCTGCTGATCAACGCGGGCATGGCGCCCATGAAAAAGTATTTTACCGGCGAGATGACGCCGCCCCGCAAGCGCGTTACCACCTGCCAGAAATGCATCCGCACGCCCGATATCGAGCGCGTGGGCAAAACCGCCCGCCACGGCACCTTTTTCGAGATGCTGGGCAATTTCAGCTTCGGCGATTATTTTAAAGAGGAAGCCACGGCCTGGGCGTGGGAATTCTGCACCGAGGTGATGGAGCTGCCGGTGGACAAGCTCTACGTAAGCGTTTATCAGGACGACGACGAGGCCTTTGAGATCTGGACCAAGCGCCGCGGCGTGGCCGAGGACCACATGGTGCGCCTTGGAAAAGAGGACAACTTCTGGGAGCACGGCGCCGGTCCCTGCGGCCCCTGCAGCGAGATCTATTTCGACCGCGGCCCCGAAAAGGGCTGCGGCAAGCCCACCTGCAAAGTCGGCTGCGACTGCGACCGCTACGTGGAATTCTGGAACCTTGTGTTTACGCAGTTCGAGAACGACGGCAAAGGCAACTACACGCGCCTTTCGCACCCCAACATCGATACCGGCATGGGGCTGGAGCGCATGGCCTGCATCATGCAGGGCGTGGATAACCTGTTCGAGGTGGATACCATCCGCAATATCATGAAGCACGTTTCGGAGATCGCCGGCGTGCACTACGGCAGCAGCGAAAAAACGGACGTCTCGCTGCGTGTGATCACGGACCATATCCGCAGCACCGTAATGATGATCTCGGACGGCGTTCTGCCCTCCAACGAAGGCCGCGGCTACGTGCTGCGCCGTTTGCTGCGCCGCGCTGCCCGCCACGGCAGGCTGCTGGGCATTGAAGATACCTTCCTTTACAAAGTGGCGGAGACCGTGATCAAGGAGAGCGGCGACGCCTACCCCGCCCTGCGCGAAAAGCACGATTATATTATTAAGATCATCACCATAGAAGAAGAAAACTTTGCCCGCACCATCGATCAGGGTCTGACGCTGCTGGAAAACATGATCAGATCCTGCGGCGGCACGGAGCTGCTCGGCGAAGACGCGTTCAAGCTCTCCGATACCTTCGGCTTCCCCTTTGATCTCACGAAAGAGATCCTGGAAGAACGCGGCATGACCGTTTCCGAAGAGGCCTTCCACACGCTGGTGCAGAAACAGAAGGATACCGCCCGCAGCGCGCGCAAGGTAGCGGGCGCCGAAGGCTGGAGAAGCGCAGGCGCGATCTCGGTGGACGCAGCGGAAACGCCGTTTACCGGCTATACGGGCACCGAAAGTGAAACCAAGGTGATCGCCATTCTGAATAAGGACGGCGCGCCCATTGAGCAGGCCGCGGAGGGAGAAAGCGTGATCCTCGTGCTGGAATCCACGCCGTTTTATCCCGGCGGCGGCGGACAGGTATGCGATACCGGCGTGATCGCGGGCGACGGCTTTGAGTTTACCGTGGCCGAAGTGACCAAAACGCCCAAAAACGTGATCCTGCACGAAGGCACCGTTACCGACGGCGAGATCTGGAAGGACGAAGCCTGTGTTGCCCGCGTGGATGCGGGAAGAAGGAACGCCATTCGCCGTAACCATACCAGCGCCCATCTGCTGCAGGCAGCCCTTCGGGAAATGCTGGGCACCCACGTGGAGCAGGCCGGGCAGCTGGTGAACGAAAAAGAGATGCGCTTTGACTTTACGCACTTCTCCCCGCTTACAAGCGAAGAGATCGCCGCGCTGGAAACCCGTATTAACGGCGTGATCTTGCAGAACCTCGCGGTAACCACGATCGAAACCACGCCCGAGGACGCGAAAAAACGCGGCGCCATGGCTCTGTTCGGCGAGAAATACGGCGATACCGTACGCATGGTGGACGTGAGCGGCTTTTCCGTAGAGCTGTGCGGCGGTACGCACGTTGCCGCCACCGGCGAGATCGGCATGTTCAAGATCGTATCCGAAGCAAGCGTGGCCTCCGGCGTGCGCCGCATCGAGGCATATACGGGCCTGAACGCGCTGGACTACGTGAACCGGACCGCCCGTACGCTGGCGCTTGCGGCCGCCACCCTGAAATGCAGCCCGGACGCGCTGCCGGACCGCGCCTCCGCCGTGGCCGCGGAACTGAAAAACAAAGAAAAGGAACTGGATAAGCTGAAGGCGGAGATCGCCGCGGCCAAGGCCGGGGAGCTCTTCAAGGTCGTGGGCGAAGCCGACGGCATCCGCATTCTGACCGCCGACGTGGGCGAAGCGGACGCGAACGCCCTTAGAACGCTTCTGGACGGCGCGAAGGACGACGCGTGCGTGATCGTGGCCGCGGGCAAAAACACCGAAAAGGGCACCTGCACCTTCGTGGCGTTCTGCGGCAGGGAAGCGATCGCCAAAGGCGCGCACGCCGGCAATATCGTAAGAGCCGCAGCGCAGCTGGCCGGCGGCAACGGCGGCGGCAAACCCGATTCCGCCATGGCCGGCGGCAGAGACATTGCAAAGATCGGCGAAGCGCTGGCGGCAGTACCCGGAATCGTCAAAGCGATGCTTTGACGATCAAAGATAAAAAAGAACAAAGATAAAAGATAAAACAGTTTTCTTTTTTAATGCGGCGGCAGCCGCCGCCGACTTTTATCTTTTATCATTTATCTTTTATCATTCAAGAAAGGACCGATTCTTATGGATTGTTTATTTTGTTCTATTATCAACGGCGAGATCCCGTCTTCCAAGGTTTATGAGGACGAGGTTTGCTACGCCTTCAACGATATCGACCCGCAGGCGCCGGTGCACGTGCTGATCGTGCCCAAAAAGCACATCAAATGGGCGTTTGACATCAACGAGGAGAACTCCGCCGTGGTGGCGCACATTTTTGAGGTGATCCCCAAAATCGCGGCGCAGCTCGGCATTACGGACGGCTTCCGCGTGGTGAACAACTGCGGCGACCCCGCAGGCCAGAGCGTAAAGCACCTGCACTTCCACCTGATGGCGGGCAGACAGTTCACCTGGCCGGCAGGATAATCAGCGGATAGCAGATAGCTGTTAGCAATGGCCAGTGACCGGTGACCAGTGGCCGGCGCCGAATCATTAATCATTGATTTTTAATTTTTAATTCCCTTTTCTTTTTGCCTTATTATCTGTCACCCTTTCCCTTCTTCCGCGTACAATGTGGTTGAAGGGAGGGAAACACAGATGTATTTCGGCAATAACAATTACTGGATCCTTTTCATCATCCTGATCCTCGTGCTCACGGATAACAACGGCGGCTGCGGCAACAATAACGGCTGCGGCTGCGGCTGCAACAACTGAGCTGCCCGATAAATAAAAACAAAGCCCGTTTTCCGTCCCTGCGGAAAGCGGGATTTTTGATTGACAGGAATATAAAATAAAGTTATAATAAGAAAAGGTAATTCCGGATTCCGCATTCCGAATTCCGAATTTTTATGATATCGGAGGACGCAAACATGAAAAATATACCCGACGTGAAGCTCGGCATCGTGGCCGTTTCCAGAGACTGCTTTCCGATCGAGCTTTCCATCCGCCGCCGCAAGGCCATAGTTGAGGCCTGCGAGGGCGAGCTTTACGAATGCCCCGTGACCGTGGAAAACGAGGCCGACGCCCTGAAAGCCGTGGCTGACGTAAAAGCGAACGGCTGCAACGCGCTGGTGGTTTTTTTGGGCAACTTCGGCCCCGAAACGCCCGAAACACTGATCGCGCAGCGCTTTGACGGCCCCTGCATGTACGCGGCTGCCGCCGAGGGCGACGGCGATCTGATCAACGGCCGCGGCGACGCCTACTGCGGTATGCTGAACTGCTCCTATAACCTCGGCATGCGCAAGATCGGCGCGTATATCCCCGCCTACCCGGTGGGCACGGCAAAGGATATTGCGGAGATGATAGCTGATTTCGTGCCCGTGGCAAGAGCCGTGATCGGCGTGAAGAATCTGAAGATCATCACCTTCGGCCCGCGCCCGCAGGATTTCTTTGCCTGCAACGCGCCCATCAAGGGGCTGTACGAGCTGGGCGTGGAGATCGAGGAAAACAGTGAGCTGGATCTGCTGGTGGCCTACAAAGCCCACGAAAACGACCCGCGCATTGCCGCGGTGTGCGACGATATGGCAAACGAGCTCGGTCTTTCGGGCAACAACTACCCCGCCCTGCTGCCCCGCATGGCGCAATTTGAGCTCACGCTCCTGGATTGGGCCGAGGCGCACAAGGGCGCCAGAGAATACGTGGCCTTCGCCGATAAATGCTGGCCCGCCTTCCCGCAGCAGTTCGGCTTTGAACCCTGCTACGTCAATTCCCGTCTGGCAAGCCGCGGGATCCCGGTTTCCTGCGAGGTGGATATCTACGGCTGCCTGAGCGAATACATCGGCGCGTGTGTTTCCGGCGACGCCGTAACGCTGCTGGATATCAACAATTCCGTACCCGCGAGTATGTACGAAGAGCACATCAAGGGCAGATTCGATTACACGCTGACGGATACGTTTATGGGCTTCCACTGCGGCAATACGCCCAGCTGCAAGATGTGCGCGGACCGCGCGGTGAAATACCAGCTGATCCAGCACCGTCTGCTGGAGCCCGCGGGCAGCGAGCCCGATTTCACCAGAGGCACGCTGGAGGGCGATATCGCCCCCTCGGATATCACCTTCTTCCGTCTGCAGTGCGACAGCGAGGGCAAGCTTCGCAGCTATATCGCCAACGGTGAGGTGCTGCCCGTGCGCACCGGCTCCTTCGGCGGCATCGGCGTGTTCGCCATCCATGAGATGGGCCGCTTCTACCGCCACGTGCTGATCGAAAAACGCTTCCCGCACCACGGCGCGGTGGCCTTCGGGCACTACGGCAAGGCGCTGTACGAGGTGTTCCGCTTCCTCGGGGTTGCGGATATCGGCTATAATCAGCCGAAATCCCTGCCGTATCCCACGGAAAATCCGTTTCACTGAAACGGATTTTCAAAGATGAAAGAAAAAAGATAAAAAAAGCGGCTGCCGCCGCTGAAAACAATTCTATTAATAGGGCATGGGCATAGCCCATCCTGCTTTGAGCTTTTATCTTTGCTCTTTGTTCACTGAAAAAGCACCTCCGCGGTGCTTTTTTTGTATCGCCGCGTACATGATGATACAGAGGATCACCGACAGCAGCGAGCCGACGGTGGGGGCGAGGCCCATGGGAAACAGCGTATCCGCAAACCGGATGCTGGCCCAGTACGCCAGCGGCACGCGGGCGCACACGATGGAGACCGCGTTATGGATAAAGGAGAGCATGCTCCGTCCCGCCGCGCAGAAATAGCCGCTGAAGCAGAAGTGAACGCCGGCCAGCATGCAGTCCCAAATATAGCCGCGCAGATACTGCCCGCCCATTGCGATCACGGCGGCGTCCCGCGTGAATACCGAGATCATGCCCTCGGCAAAGAACTGCGTCAGCACCGAACACGCAAAGCCGAACAAAACGGCGGCGATCACGGAATACCTCAGGCACTGCCGCGCGCGGTCGTACCTTCCGGCGCCGATATTCTGCGCCGCCACGGCGGAAACGGTGCTGAGCAGCGCGGAGGGCACGAGAAAGAAGAAGCAGATCAGCTTTTCCGTAACGCCCACGGCGGCGGCGGTTTCCAGACTGCGGCGGTTGGCGATCACCGTGATCACAAGAAACGAGATCTGAATAAAACCGTCCTGCACCGCCACGGGCAGGCCGATCTTCAGGAGATCGGAAAGAACGCCCTTTTGCGGCTTCAGATCGTTTGCGGTAAGGCGCAGACCGACGTCCCTTACGCGCATATAAACGAGGGCAACCGCCACGCTGACGGCCTGTGAGATCACGGTGCCCAGCGCCGCCCCGGCGGAGCCGAAACCGAACCGGCCGATGAATAAAAAGTCCAGCATGACGTTGGCGGCGCACGCCACGGCCACGAAAACCATGGGCCGCACAGAATCCCCCAGCCCGCGGAACACGGCGCTGATCAGATTATAGGCCACGATAAACGGCACGCCCGCAAAACAGATGCGCAGATAAATAAGCGCGCCCGGGGCCGCCTCCGCAGGCGTGGACATTCCCTTAACGATCACGGGCGCAAGGCAGAAGAGCGCCGCCGCGGAGACCGCCGCAAGGCAGCCGAACAGCGTCACGGCCGTACCCGCCGCGCGGGACGCCGCGTCCCGGTCCCCAGCGCCCACGGCCCTGCCGATGAGCACCGTGGCGCCCATACTGAGCCCCACCGCGATCACCGTGTACATATGCATCACCTGACTGCCCACGGAAACGGCCGCGGTGGCCTCCTTGCCGCAGTACAGGCCGATAATAAACAGGTCCGCCATGCCGTAGAGCGTCTGCAGAAAATACGAGAGCAGAAACGGCAGCGCGAACCTGACGAGGGTGCGGGGCATGGATTCGGTTGTAAGATCCGTGCGCGGCGGCTTATGCATCGTTTTCGCCGCTGCCCGCGGCGCGGAGATCGTGCTCGCAGAGGATCAGAATAAACCCGGCCAGCGAGAGCACGCCGATTATAAAAGAGATATGCGTATTTGAGCCCGTGACCGCGTATACCGCGGGGGCGACCGTTTTGCCGGAGAGCTCTTCGGCGATAGGCAGGATCACGGCGTCCAGCATGCGCAGAACCACGTAGACCGAGCCCGCGCACAGCAGCAGGCGGGAGAATACGCGCAGCGTCCTGTTGCGCGGCAGCCGCGCAGATACGTAAAGAAAATAGCAGCTGAGGAACACGGGCACCGAAACGAGGATCAGCAGCGCCGAAAACACGCGCGACGTGATGAACGCCGGGGGCTCCATGATGAGCTGCACCACCGTGATCACCAGCATGACCAGCGGCATCAGGCCCAGCACAAGGGTATCCCATGAATTCCATACGTGGGGCTGACGGCGCTCGGATGTGACGCGCACAAGATGCACGCACAGCAGCAGCATGATGATAACGACTACGGTATTGAGGGATTCCAGCGCGAGCATCCGGGAATTGACCATAAAACGGGAGAGGATGAGCAGCACGCTCACCGCGATCCCGAGCACGCCCGGATGGGCTCTGAATTTTTTCTTTTCTTCCATTGTTTTGAATATCCTTTATCCGGAAAGCTTCCGGGATTATTTACCGAATAACGCCGCAAAGCGTCTGCCGTTCGGGGGCGGGGGCGGCGGCACGTTTTTGACGAGCACCGTATGCTCGCCGATGCGCACCACGTCCTTGCGGCAGATCTTTACGGGCGGGCGCGGTCGGAAAAAGCCGCCGCCGGGGGAAACGCAGAGCTGCACCATTTCGCCGGTGACCATATCGAATTCCACGTCCGTTACCCAGCCCACGCGGCCGGCGGTATCGATATTGATCACTTCCTTCTGGGTCAGCTCCGTTACCGTGCAAAGCATAATATCACCTCAACACAGTATATGTGCTTCGCCCCTTCCGGTTGCTCCCTTTTCGTCCAAAAAGCCGAAATACCGCCCCAGCCAGTAGCTCATCAGCCAGCTCATGGGGGATTCCACCCTGCCGTTCCGGCCGCCGCAGAGATCGCGCGCGTTGGTATGAAGGCTGCCCGGGACCCGCTCGCTTGCGGGCACGGGGTATTTCAGATGCGGTTCCTCGCCGAACAGGGCGGCGCGCTCCTCGAGTTTGATATCGGCACGGCCGGAAAGCGTCGTCTCCCACGCCGTGAGGTCTATGGGGTATTCCTCCAGCACGCGCGCGGCCTCGTCCGTATCCGTATGGCCGCCGTTCGCCCAGCCGAACAGGAATGCGGCGAAGGGATAATATTCGTCCCTGATATATTCGTAGTGGCGCCGCAGGCCCAGCAGCACGTACCGGCGCACGTCCGCGTCCGTTTCCAGCCGCAGCAGATGCACCGCCGCGTAGACCGTGAGGCGGTCGTCGATATGGTTGGAATGGGCGTCGTCCTTTTTATACGCCGCAATATTCATGCCGTAGTGATGCGCTTCCAGCAGATCGCGCTTGATTTCAAGATAGCGCGCATCGCCGGTCATATGGTGCGTTACCGTCAAAAAACTGATCAATTCCAGCGCGTTTACGCCCTTTTCAAAGCACCAGCCGTTGTCGCCGTTGAGCTCTTCCGGGCCGAAATGCGCCCACGTGGTGGGAGCCCCGTCCGCGTCGCACAGCGTATACCCGTGGGCGAGGATATGGTCCGTCATCGCTTTGGCAGCGGCGGCAAGCTCCGGCTTTTCCGTTTCCGTTGCGCAGAGATCGTAATACCAGCCGAGGGCGAAATAGTGCCCCGTGAGCTCGTCCGAGCTGGTCTCCCCTTTCCATTCCAGAGGGCCGGTCTCATCCGCCGTCAGGTGCCATTCGGGATCGCCGTTGCCGAAGCGGTCCTCCCCCGGGCGGCGGTACGCCCGCGCAGGGAAACCGGGAATGCCGGTAATGCGCTGGAGCTTCAGCATGGCGTCCATCGCCGTGCGGGCGGCTTCCTTGGCCGCGGGATCGCCGGTAAGCGCGTATCTGATCGCCTGCACGGCCACCTGATCCGCTGTGTAAAGGCCGTCGTTATCCGTAATGGCGACCCGCCCCGTGGCAAGATCGCCGTTTTTCGTATGGGTGCGGGAGGTAACGTAGCCCTCGCGCGTGAAGGCGGGCAGAAGGCTTTCGTAATACGCGGCCTTTTCGGCCAGCGTCATCAGCGTAAAGCGAATGCGGCTGACGCCTTTTTCCGTACATACCCAGAGCTCGGTCTCGTCTTCGTTTGCAAACACCGCGTGCACGCGATCGCCCGCAAGATAGCGGCCCGGGCCGTAAAAACGGGTCTTTTCGCCGTCCGCGATGTAAAGGCCTTCCTCCGTGCCGAGGTACACGGCTTTTTTGCCCAGCGTAAGCGAGAGGATCCCACATTGCGGGAACTGCGGGAACTCGGCGGGCGGGAGCCATTCGCTTTTGCCGTCGAACACGTATACGCCGTTTTCGGTACCGCACCACAGCGCGCCGAGGCCGTCGAACGCGATGCAGTTGATCCTTACCTCCGGCGTGTTGGTAAGCCCCGGCAGCATATTGCCGAAGCGCGGCCGTTTGCCGAACAGACGCAGAAGCGAGAGCTCGCTTGCCGCCCACGCCTCTCCCGCGGGGGATACGGCGAGGCAGAGCGCCTGGCCCAGATCCACGCTCTGCGCGGGCGAAAAGGAGAAATCTTTATATTCGTACAGCATACCGGCGGTGAGCGCAAAGGCTCTGCCGCCCCGCGCGCAAAGGCCGAGCACGGGCGCTTCCAATTCGCATATTTCGGAAAACGCCGTGTCGTTTACGGCGCAGATCCGGTTTCCGCAGGCGGCGGCAAACGTACCGTCCGGCAGCAGGCAGAGCGCGGGCACGTTAAAATCCACGCCGCTCAGGCGCAGGAAACGGCCGTTTTCCTCCATGCGGAACACGCCCTTATCCGTGCCGACGTAGAGGCGCCCGACCCCGTCGGCAGCCGCGCAGTTCACGCGCACCGCACCGCCGAGGCAATTGGAATAGTATTTTTGCGCAAACACCTGCGCGGAGGGCTGAAGCCGTAACGTATAACTCATTTTTAATCCTTGTTGAACTGCGGCAGGTATTCCCTGTGCGCGTCCTTCATCTCTTCGTAGCAGGCGCGGGCCCGGGCGAAATCGCCGATCAGCGGGTGCACCATCATGGCGTTGTAGGCGGCGATATCGTCCCCGTTGACGGCGGCCTCCACCGTGTATTTTTCGTAGGCCTTCACCGCGGTCATCAAAGCGACGATATGGCGGTTCCAGTAGGGGCCCACGGGCACCGGAACTGCCCCGTCCGCGCCGATCTTCGCAGCGATCTCCACCACGTCGTTATCCGCCATAAAGGGCAGCGTGCCGTTGTTGAGGATGTTCACCACGTGTACGTCGCCGGTATCGTTGGCGATGGAATCGATCAGCGAGCAGGCCGCCAGCGAATACTTGTGGCCGCCGCGCTTATCGAGCAATGCGGGCTTGACGCAGAGCTCCTCATCCTGATACATTTTGAGCAGCTGCTCCTCGATCTCCATGCACACGCGGGCGCGGCTCTTTTTATCCTCTTTGAGGTGGGCGAGCTTTGCGTCGCGGTTATAGAAATACTGCAGGTAAGAAGAGGGCCAGCCGCCGCAGGCGCGCAGACAGTCCAGATCGAAGCCGTCGTCCACGATATTGGCCATCACCTTGGGCGCGAAGCCCTCCTTGAAGAGCTGGTCCATCAGCTCCGCGCCGTCCTTTTTCACGGAGGTGACCCAGCTGAGGTGGTTGAGGCCCAGATAGGTGATCTCGGCGTCCCCGCCCACGGTCTCACGGATGTCGTCCAGCATATCGATGGGCACGTTGCACAGGCCGATGCACTTCACGTTCGTGTGGTTCAGCACGAAATCGGTGACGATGCCGGAGGGGTTCGTAAAGTTGATGAGCCAGGCATCCGGGCAGATCTCTTCTATTTTTTTGCAGATATTGCCGATCACGGGGATGGTGCGCAGCGCCTTGAACATGCCGCCGATGCCGGTGGTCTCCTGCCCGATCAGGTCGTATTTGACCGGGATGGTCTCATCCAGATAGCGGGCGGGCAGCTTGCCCACGCGGATCTGCGTGACAACGAAATCCGCGCCGGCCAGAGCGGCATCCAGATCGTCCGTCATGAATACCTCGGTATCCATACCGGCCTTTTGCAGCATGCGCACGCACAGATTGCCCACGATGGTGCGCTTGCGTTCATCGATATCCATCAGCACGAGGCGCTTTAATTTCAGCGTATCCTGCCGTTTCAGGAAGCCGTCCACCAGCTCCGGGCAGTAGGTGCTGCCGGAACCGATCACGGTGACGTTGATCTCTTTCATGACGATTTCCCCTTTTTTAATTTTTGAGTGTTAAGTAGACGCTGATTAATTATAGTGCGTGTATTGCGCCGTCAGATTTTTCGGCAGATTGTATAAAGCCGCCGCAGGCATACTGACGTATGACAAGGTGGATTTGTGCAAGATGCCGGGAAATATGCAAGCAAGACGCG
>JAEEGL010533970.1_pt1 | contig 19667 bp, 17 predicted proteins | sample 9134231 | NCBI WGS metagenome assembly JAEEGL01 (sample SAMN16246548, study PRJNA631951) | gut metagenome | biome: gut microbiome; feature: rumen; material: fiber-attached | host: Bos | place: Iran: Karaj | collected 2018-10 | reverse complement strand
GGCAGTGCAAAAGCTACATACGGACCGATCAGGGATTTAAGCGAATCATATATACCCATATCCGTAGTCAGCTTGAATATCGGGATCAGCGTGACATGCATCGGCACCGACATCATGGCTACTATTCCGGCATATATCAGACTGCAGAAGCGAAACTTCATCCTTGCAAGGGGATAAGCTGCGAATGCTGCTATTATAAGCATCAGTACCAAAGACACCGCCACAACAATTACACTTCGTAAGAAGTAACCAAAGAATCCATGAGTCACTACCTCAACATAATTATTGAAGTACCATGGATCGGGCATATGGAAAACACCCTGCTGCAGCATATCGAACTGTTTTCGGAAGGAGTTAAGTACCATGAACACAAACGGTGTCAGAGTGATCACCAGCCAGAAACAGGCCAGAAGGATCGCAGCAGCCCACCCCAGTGTGCTCTTTCTTTTTTCTTTTGCATAATCGATCTCTTTAGCCTGCATATCAGTAATCCTCCTTTACTACAAAGACCTTCTGGAACAGAAGCGCAATGACAGTTATCAGGATGAACATTCCGGCCGCAACACAGGAACCGTATCCCATGTTAAACTGCTGGAAGGACAGCTTGTACATGTAAGTAGCCATCAGCTCTGTGGAATTAACCGGACCTCCCTGTGTCAGGTTCCAGATAAGGTCAAAGTACTTAAGCGAACCGATGAGCGACATGGTACAGGCCGTCTTGAATATGGGACCAAGAAGAGGGATCGCTATCTGTCTTACATACTGTCCGCGTGTTGCACCGTCGATTATTGCCGCTTCATAAATGGTCGTATCGATGTTACCGTAGCCTGCGATAAAGTAGACCATATAAAACGGTGTATACTGCCATGCCATTACACCTATGACAGCAAACAGTGCTTGCGGTGATCTGCCCAACAGATCCACCGTAACCTTCCTGCCCTGAATGAGGCTTGCCAGAGACGAGAAGATGCCTCCGTTGGTAGCCAGCGCATAAGTAAACAGGAATGCAATAGCCACAGAGCTCATAAGATACGGCAGGAACCATATGATCTTGAAAATGTTGAATTTCCTGCCTCCGGCATCTAGGAAGGTTGCAAGAAGCATTCCGATAGGGATCTGAAGCAGAATTGAGAACACCATGATAACAACATTGTGTTTGAAGGCATCCCAGAAATTCTTATCCTTCACCAGATTCACCCAATTCTGAATACCGATAAAGGTACGGTTGGCTGAAATGCCGTTCCATTTGTAGGCACTGATAACAAATGTATCAATGACCGGATAGATAAAATATACAGCAATCAGAATAAAGGTAGGCAGCAGAAAAACAGTAGCTGCTATAGCGACCCTCTTCCCTCTGACCTTTGCCAGACTGCTTTTGTTTTCTGTTTTCGATGCCATACATCCTCCTAAGATATGTTAACTGCCTGCCGTCCCAAGGCCGGCAGGCAGCCAATCATTTGCTGACTTTCGTAGCAATATTTCTCATTATTCCTCAGCCAAAGCAGCTTTCATTGCTTCGTCCTGATCTGCACCTATCTGGGCGCCGTCCTTCTCAAGACCGAACAGAGCGGATATACTGTTCTTATGAACCTCTGTTACAGATGCCGGCAGATACTGATCATACCAGAGCTGTACGTTGGAAGCATTGAAGAATACATCTGTTATCACCTTCATGTTGGGATCTGTAACCTGCTTCTCGAAGCCCTTTATTGAAGGAGTCTGGAAGCTGTCCATCTGCATCTGATTGTAGGTATCATCATTGTAATACTGGGTTGCAAGTACATACATTGCATCAAGCTTAGCCTGATCTCCCTTGCTGTTGAAGTTGAAGCAGTTACCTATAGCAGTACCTATCTCAACATCCTGCGGTACTCCCTTTGCCTTTGCTTCTGTATCCTCAGGCCAACGGAATACGCCGATATTCTCGTTATACCAGTCAGCATTGTCAGATGACATACTGCCTGCCATCCATGAACCGTGAAGCATCATAGCACAGGTTCCGTCATAGAGAAGAGCCTTATCCTGTCCATCATCGGGAGAAAGTGAGTTAACACCGTCAGGGAAGTAACCCTTCTTAACCCAATCCTGGATCTTGTCGCTCGCAAAAAGGAATGCTTCGGAACCGAAGGAACCTTCCTGTGTATAAGCTGCATCGAACTCATCATTTCCCGAGTGACGTGCTACCAGATACATGTAGTACATGGAGCCTGTCCACTTCGGAGCATTAGCCAGTGCAAAAGGAGTAATGCCTGCTGCCTTAAGCTTAGCGCATACATCTTCAAGCTCATCAAGAGTTGTGGGAACTTCAAGACCATTGTCCTTGAAGATAGTCTTATTATAGAATACATCACATCCAGACAGAGATCCGAAAGGTATACCCAATATCTTACCCTTGTATGAACCCTGTGCAATAGCCGCATCTATGAAATCCGGATGATCGTATTTGTTATACATATCAGTTATGTCATCAGCATAACCGGACTTATAGTATTCAGCCATAGGACCGCCGCCCCATGAAATATACATATCCGGACACTGTCCCGAACTCATTGCCACTACCAGCTGCTGCTTGTAGTTATCATTCTGCTGATGAACCTGCTCTACATGAATATTGGGATAATCCTTCATAAAACGTGCTACAGCAGCTTCCTGTGTAGGTCTGCCGGGCTCCTCTGTTGCAATATCCCAGAGAAGGATGGTCATTTCATCCTTTGTAAGCTCCGGAAGGTTCTTGCCATCTGTCTGCTTCGGTGCCGAAGACTCAGTTGCCTCTTCCGCAGGTGCCTCATCCTGTTTTGCTTCTTCCTTTGGTGCTTCAGCTGCGGGTGCTGCAGAGTCTGCAGGTGCTGCGGGTGCTGCGGGTGCGCTGCCGCCACAGCCGGCCAGCATTGAAACAGATAAAACCGTTGCAAAGAATAATGCCAATGCTCTCTTTTTCATTTCCTTTCCTCCTGTGTTTGAATACATTTACTGAACCTGTCCCGGTTCATAATATAACTCTAGATTAATTTACTTAAATTTGCTAATTAAAAGTTGCTATTTACCACACCAAAATTGCTATTATATATATGCAACTTTTTGTAACTTTCAACTACATTGAAATTATCTGCTATGCAATATGCTACATTTTCGACACTTTTTAGTTGTATATGTGTTATAATATTTCTTAATCGGGCGCGGTAATACGAAATGTTTTTTTCAAGCCGCGAAACCAAGGGCAATTTTTGTCATATTCAGGAGGATATGTGTCAAAATGAAAAGTCAACTGACTCTTAACCCCAATGCAAAGGAGCAGGTTAACCATAAGATCAACACCAGCCTGCGCATGTTCATAAACAGATTTCACGGTGATTTTCCTCCGCATTGGCACACGGACATTGAGATGATCATGCCCAAAGAGGCTCCATACAGGGTGATCTGTGCCAATCAAGCCTATGAAGTTGAAATTGGGGATATACTTATGATCTGTCCTGCTGTTATCCATGAAATCTTCTCACTCTCTCCGGGAGACAGGCTTTATATACAGGCTGATTTCGCGGGTATTATCACCTTAAAGGAAATAGAAAAGGCATTCCGAATAATGTCTCCGGCTCTTCACGTCAAGAAAAGAACATGTCCGCCGGACGTATACAATAAGCTGTGCAAATATATAGACATGATCATGGAGCTGTACTTTGGTTCTGCCCGTTCCGTTGATATAAACCGTGTTCCGGACAACGAGGATTTTATTACCTTTACCGAACTGGAACCCTACGGCGAGCTCGAAATATACTCAATCCTGATGCAGTTCATTGCCTTCTGTGCAAAAAATATAAGCCTTTTCCAGGGATCGGCATCGATCCCTGCACAGGCTCATATCAAAAACAGTATTTCCCTGAGCAATATATGCTCATATATTTCGGAACACTTCACTGAAGACTTATCTCTCGAAGATGTCTCCGAATATGCAGGCTTCAGCAAATTTCATTTTGAAAGAATATTCAGGGATTATACAGGTATGACCTTTTACCAGTACCTTCAGCAGATGAGGATAAATTACTCCCAGACGCTCCTGTCCAATCCCGAGCTTTCCGTTACCGATATTTCATATCAGGCAGGCTTTGCCAGCTGTACTGCATTTACCCGCGCTTTCAAGAAAAGTACGGGATATCCTCCCTCACAGTTCCGGCTGTTGAACGAGGAAAAACACCCTCTTCAGGCAAATCCGCATTTCGCGAATACACTATGATCCATCATATACGGCAAAGCCTATACCTCAAACTTATAGCCCATACCCCAGATCGTCTTTATATAGTCGCCCTTTTCGCCGATCTTGCTCCTAAGCTTCTTCACATGAGTGTCTATTGTTCTGGCATCGCCGAAATAGTCATAATTCCAGACATTGTTCAGTATCTTCTCACGCGAAAGGGCAACCGTCTGATTCTCCATAAAATAAGTGAGTAGCTCAAATTCCTTGAAGCTCAGTTCCACAGGATTACCGTCAATAGTAACGGTATGGCTTGTCTTGTCGAGCACGATACCGCCGGCCTCCAGCTTCTCTTCAGCATCAAGCTTGTTGCTCCTTCTAAGAAGGGCATTAACCCTTGCCACCAGGATTTTGGGGCTGAAGGGCTTGGATATGTATTCATCCGCCCCCGAATCAAAGCCCTTAAGCTCATCTCTCTCCTCGGCTTTCGCCGTGAGCATGATTATCGGCACCTTGGACTGAGACCTTATTTCCCTGCACACCTCAAGACCGTCAATCCCCGGCATCATGATATCGAGGATGAACAGGGAGATATCATTCTCTTCATAAAATCTGTCCAAAGCTTCGTTTCCATCCGCAGCCTCAATAACCTCGTAATCCTCTCTTACAAGGAAATCCTTTACCAGCTTACGCATCCTGCTCTCATCATCTGCTATCAGTATCTTAACCTTATCCATTTCAGTTCCTCTTATTATTGTATTCCCAGCTCATTCTCACGCTGGCGGACCTTTGATTCACGTTCGGTAAGCTCCTGTTCCCAGGAAGCATACTTATTGGTTATCGCATTCTCATAATTGATCATGTTCGGTGTATCGGATTTGATAACAATAATATACATGACCACTATCATAAGAGCCATAACAAGATTGAGGAGAAGAGAATTCCGGTATTCCTTTCGGAAGGTCTTAACCTTCCTTCTTCGCTGCATCCTCTCTTCTCTTTCTATATCCTTCTTATTGTTGTACTGATTGTGTATATCAACGTAGGAAACCAGCACCGGAATATCCGAAACCCTGTCATCATCTATTTCCTGTCTTTTATACAGATATGCCTGAAGCTGTCTTAAATACTCCAGACCTATCGGTGTGAAGAAGGTATTGCTTTCTATCATTTTATTGTATACCGACAATACCGCTTCCGGATTGTCCTCATTGATCTTGGACGATATATATTTGATCCTCTGTATTTCTTCACGCGCTATGCTTCCGTTCTCTCTGTCGGCAAACACATATCCGTCAACATTTCTGCCGCTGTCTTCTTCCATACCCGGTAGTATCCTCCTTGCCTTGAGTAAAAGAATAAATATAGGGAGACGCTTAAGCGTCTCCCTGTATTATAACCTATTACGTAATTATTTTCCACGTCTTACAGCTGGAAGATACCTACGCTCTCTTCAATGATGTTGGCTGCGTTCTTAAGTCCCTGTGTCTCATTTTCGATATCACCGATCATGTTACCGAACTCTGTAGCCGATGCGGAGGTCTCCTGTGTACCTGCAGCATTCTCTTCAGCGATAGCTGTAAGATTCTGAACTACATCCACTACATTAACTCTTGCTTCATCAAGCTGTGATGTGGTGTCTGCTATATGCTTAACACCTTCCATGGACCTGTCGATACCTTCCTTAACGATCTGGAATGCATCATCTGTCTTTTGTACGTTCTCGTTCTGTCTGGTCATGATGTCACGTACATGGTTCATCGTTTCAACAGACTTGGTAGAGTCTGCTATAAGGCTTGTGATGATCTCCTCGATCTTCCTTGCCGACTCATTGGACTGCTCGGCAAGCTTACTGATCTGTGCAGCAACAACCGCAAATCCACGTCCCTGTTCTCCTGCTCTTGCAGCCTCTATGCTGGCATTGAGTGAAAGGAGGTTTGTTTCGTCCGCGATCTCTGTGATAAGATTTGTAGCGTCCCTGATCTTAAGTGCCGACTCATTGGTCGTATTGGTCTGCTGTGAGATAACCTCGATAGCATCAACAGTTTCCTGATTAACAGATGCTAGCTCTGCAAGTATTGCACTTGCCTGCTCGGATGACTTCTGCATCTCAACGGCATTTCTCTGAAGCTCTTCAACCTGAGCACTGGTCTCTTCAACCATGTTACCCATAAGGATAACGTTCTCGGTAGCCTTCTGAGTCTCATCAGCCTGTGATGTGGCACCGTCTGCGATCTCATGTACCGCACGCTCAACCTGACCTACAGCATCATTTGCATTCTGTGATGTGGTGGCAAGACGGTTGGATGATGAATACAGGTTACCGCTTTCGGTCTTGAGCTTACCGATTATCTCAGCAAGCTGTGTCCTCAGCTCCTCAACGTATTTACAAAGGTCACCCACCTCATCGGAACGGGCTGCTGCCTTTTCATCAACCCTTACCGAAAGATTACCCTTACTTACTTCACCTACTACATCGATACTCTTCTGAATGGCTCCTACTGTACTTCCTGCTATCATAAATGCAAGGATCGCACATATAACACATACTACAACCGATGCAATAATGATAACGGAAACCACGCTCATGACTTCTTTCTGAACCTTCTCACGGCTCTTGCCTGCAAATACCATACCGCAGATGGAACCGTCACTCGGCTGTGTAAGCGGCATATAGTATGCGAAATACTTCTGCCCTGCAACATTGGCCGAATTGGATGTTATCGCCTGTCCGCCGGTGATAACCTTGCTCACTATCTCGGCCGATGCCTGTGTAAGCACCGCCCTGGCTCCGTTACTTACTACCGATGTGGCATATCTTGTATCACCGAAGAATACCGTTGAATCGATCTCGGAAAGTGTCTTGATGTTGTCGAATGGAACTTCATCGGCGGTGATATTGAAATCACCCTTGAACATTTCCTCGCCCCTTACTTCGAAATCACCGGGTGCAACAGTTGCTATACGGTCTCTTACGGATATTGTGGTAGCCTTAAGAGCTGCGTATACTTCCTCCGCCATCTTGTCCTCTACCATTATGTAGGAAAAAATACAGGAAATGATGGCCAGTGCTACAACCGGAATTACCGACAGCATGATGAATTTAGCCTTTAATTTCATAGTCTTTAACCCCCGCTTTCTTAAAAAGTTATGTATATTCTACCATTTATCGCACAACATAGCAAGAAATTTAATATATTTTCAACATAATTTATAAAATTTTATGTATTGTATTTACAGATTTTCACCAGGGGCTTTATTTAAAAACATTTATCAATGTAATAATCACAAGCCGCCTGCAATGTAACGAAATCACCCTTTCACCCTCAGTTCGATGACCGAAGCGCATGGAACAGTGAGCACTATCCTGCCCCCGTCAACCCTGTATCCCTTGTATTCCTTAACTGCAACCTTATCAGGCTCGTCAAAGGTATTCTTATCCCTGGCATCATCTCCTTTAAGGATCAGGCATTCGACTATTTCACGGGCACCCGTATCAGCAAACTGTATCTCAAGCTCCCTGTCTTCCTCAAACGAAAGATTGTTTACGGTGATCGTGATCACTCCGTCCTTAACCGAAACCGACTCAGTAAGCTCCGGAACCATACGGTCATCTTTCACTCCCGCTGTTCCCACACCGGTCAGAGAGCTGTCAAGGAGCTCCGCGCCCTGATGATGACGGAACATATACATTACATGCCAGGTCGGAGTCTTTATCATCTTCTCGCCTTCCGTAAGGATCACCGACTGAAGTACATTAACCATCTGTGCGATGCAGGCAAGCTTAACCCTGTCACAGTGCTTGTTGAATATATTAAGCGAAATACCGGCCACAAGTGCATCCCTCATGGTGTTCTGCTGGTACAGGAAACCGGGATTGGTGCCGGGTTCAACCTCGAACCATGTTCCCCACTCATCCACGGACATACCGACCTTCTTCTCCGGATCGTACTTATCCATGATCGCTCCGTGCCTTACTATAAGCTCCTCGATATGATGAGCAGCCCACAGCGTCTTATACCACAGATCGGCATCGAACTCGGTTGCGCTCACCTTGGGAAGCCAGCCTTCGGGAAGTGTGTAGTAATGCAGTGATAACAGATCCATAAATCCGTGCTGCTCGGGAGTCGTATGTGCGTAGCACGTTCTCATGACATCCTCGGTCCAGTAGTAGTCCTCACTGTTGGCTCCGCAGCATATACGCATTATCGGATTATCCTGATCATACTGGCGGATAAAGGTCTGATATCTTCTGTACTCGTTCCCGTAATACTCCGGTGTCATATTGCCGCCACAGCCCCAGTTCTCGTTTCCAACTCCGAAATAATCAACCCTGAAAGGCTCCTCATGTCCGTTTGCCTTACGCAGATCGGACAGAGGGGATGTTCCGTCAAGCGTCATATACTCTATCCATTCCGACATCTCGCGCACGCTTCCGCTTCCCACATTTCCGTTTATATATGTCTTGCATCCAAGCTGCCTGCACAGCTCCATGAACTCATGTGTACCGAAGCTGTTGTCTTCAACGACACCGCCCCAGTTCGTATTGATCATCTTCTTGCGCTCATTCTTGTTCCCGATACCGTCGCGCCAGTGATATTCATCGGCAAAGCAGCCACCCGGCCAGCGAAGGAGCGGAATATCGATCTCCTTAAGCGCATTCACAACATCCTTTCTCATTCCGTTCACATTGGGTATATCGGAATCCTCACCAACATAAATACCCTCATAAATGCATCTCCCAAGATGCTCGGAGAAATGTCCGTATATCTCCGGTGCTATGGTTCCCAGCTTCTTCGTTTCATTAATAATAAGCCTTGCCATCATCAAAACCCTCCATTTTTTATGTTTATTCCTTCCAAAACCCCTGTCAGAAACTTCAAACAGGAGGACTTTCCTTATATCTCTCAGTCAAGATTCAGACTCTTGTTCATGATGGAGTAGATAATCCAGTACATGGCAGCACATATACCGCAGGCGATTATATCTCCGACAAAAAGCGTTATCAGCGGAGCCTGTTCATACTCAACAAAACGTTTAATAAATTCAAATCCGTCAAACACATCAAAGACAGCTATCGACTGGATAAGCACGTTTATTATAAGGCGAAGCACTATCCTTATGCCTATAAATACCCCTATCGACGCAAACACCTTATTCTTAACCGCAAGCTGCCCTATACTGATCGACATATATCCCGTAAAAGCCGACATTATCAAACGCAGAAGGGACATGATCAACAGAAGCGGAATGGCAACGGCCATTTCCCACGGATCCATATAATTCATCACTTCTCTGATGACATCCAGAACAGCATCGGTGAATTCCTCACCGAAAATACTGAAGAACATGATGCAGGCGCTGACAACGATAATTACTCCGGCGATAAGCTTCCACAATACGTATACAAATGTTTTGGACAATATAAGCTCATGCTTGCTCACGGGAAGGGTATGCATGAGATAACCCTGATCGGTATACAGATTTCTGTAGAAACGCACATAGAAATAGATGGTCGAACCCATCAGCAGCAGAGTCACACTCATAAAAAGCAAAACAACATAACCCATGCCACCTACGGCAAACATCATATCAAGTGCATCACTGTCATTCATATTGAGCCTGTCCATGATCGTCCCGTAATCATGAAACAGTATGGCACCAAGCGCAGAAAGTGCCACTACAACCACGCAAAGTACGGTCATCAGCTTCCAGGAATCCTTCCATTCATGTTTAAAAAGCTTCATTAACATGCAAACACCTCCCTGAAATGCCTGTCTACCGAACAGCCGTATTTATTCTTTATCTCAGCAGGTGTCCCGTACAGAACGAGATGTCCGTTTTTGAGGAAGATGACCTCATCGAGTATTCCCTCAATATCGGATATAAGATGTGTACATATAAGAACGGATGCCTCGGGATTGTGATTCTGAACTATGGTCTTTATGATATAATCCCTGGCGGCGGGATCCACACCCGCTATCGGCTCATCAAGTATATACAGACGGGCATTCCTGCTCATGACCAGGATAAGCTGTACCTTCTCCTTGGTTCCCTTGGACAGCGTCTTAAGCCTGGCATTTTCGTCAATGCCGAGCATTTTTATCATGGCAAGTGCCCTGTCTGCGTCAAAATCAGCATAAAAGTCATAGAAATAATCAACAATATCAGCGACGGTATTCTGAGCCTCAAGATATGTTCTTTCGGGAAGATACGAGATCATGCTCTTCGTTTCGATACCCGGCTCAAAGCCCTCAATATACACCTCTCCGCCCGTCGGTCTCAGAAGACCGTTTATCATCTTGATGAGAGTGGTCTTTCCGCTTCCGTTAGGGCCAAGAAGACCGATTATCCTGCCTCTGTTGAGAGTCAGATTGAGAGAGGACACCGCCTCCTTCCTTCCGGCATAAATCTTGGTAAGGTTTCTGCATTCAAGTAGTGCGCTCATGTTGGTTTCACCCCTGTGTTCTTATTTCATTCGCATAGGCTCTTCAGATCGTTCCTGAGTGAATTCAGTTCCCCGATCAGCGGCTTATAGTCCATTTCGGTTTCGTTTCTTAAATGCTCGGTTATCTCAACCGCCTTATCATATATGGGCGTGAGAGACAGATTCCCAAGGACTCCCTTGAGAGAGTGCGCAGCCTCGAATCCCTCTTTAAGAGCACCTGTCTCAACAGCTTCCGTCAATTTGTCAAAGCAGGGATCATCACATACCGATTTCACCAGCCTTAAATACAGCGCTTCATTTCCCACGCATCTTGCGAGCCCGGTATCGGTATCCGCCCCGTAAGTCTTCAGATCATCTATGGTTAACATAACTATTCCTCCTGATTTTCTTTTACCTTCTGTATTAATATCCGGGTGTCAAAACATCTACTCAGTCATCTCAGCCTCTATAAACTTCTCGAATTCCTCCGGCGGAACCGGCCTCGAAAAATAGTAGCCCTGAATAAGGTCACATCCCATCTTTTTAAGCACCTCCACCTGAACCTCATCCTCTACGCCCTCCGCTACCGTCGGAACATTAAGGAACTTGGCTATATCCACGATCAGCTTTACCATGCGAAGGCTCTTATCATCCCTTCGCATATTTCTTATGAACTTCATGTCTATCTTGATAGCATCAACTGTTATGGTCGTAAGCATATTAAGAGAGGAATACCCGGATCCGAAGTCATCCATTTCGATCATAAAGCCCTTGTTCCTCAGGCTTTCAACCACATCCGTCAGTGCCTTCGCATTGTCCGCATAAGCGGACTCCGTGATCTCAAGGAGCAGTTCCTCCGAAGTAAGATCATTGATCTCAAGTATCTTAAGGAGCTTGTTTTCGAGCTCGGGATCATATATATCTATACGTGATACATTAACGGATACGGGAATGGTCCTTCCGTACTTTTCCTTCCATTTACGTATCTGACGGGCAGCCTCTTCCCATACGTAATTATCAAGCTTCTGTATAAGTCCGTTTCCTTCAAACAGCGGTACGAAATCACCCGGGCTTATCATTCCGTTCTCGGGATGCTTCCATCTTATCAGCGCCTCAGCGCTCTTAAGCACCGGTTTATCTCCCTGTATACCGTACTTGGGCTGGTAATAAACGATGAGATCCTTATGATTTATCGCTTCTCCGATCTCATTTATGAGCTTCTCATGATACAGTGAACGCTCGTGAAGTTCACTGCTGTAGGTTGACATGGATTTTGTATAATCACCTCTTATACGGTCGCACGCAAGCTTGGCCCGGTCAAACCACTGTTCAACTTCGACATCCTTGTCAACATTGGGATATACTCCCATCCTGACTCTTATCTTGGCAGTCTCTGACAGCTCAGGGAGATTGTCCTGTATCATCTTCATGATACCGTCATAGTTGAACTGATGCTGGCAGTATACGTAGAAGGTGTCCGCTTCCGTCCTGCAGCCTATGCCGGCAACATCCTTGAAGATGTTCATCAGCATCTGTGCCAGCTCCTTAAGGATCATATCGCCTGTCTTGCGTCCGTACATCTCATTTATAAGATGGAAATGATCGATATTGAAAATGAGTGCATCCATCAGCCTGTCGCGATTGTATACCTCGATCTGCCTTATGTACTCAAAAAAGAAATCCCTTGAGTACATCCCGGTGAGATGATCCTTCTCGGCCGAGCTTATGATCGTCTTGTCCTCTGAAAGCTCTACTATCCTTTCGCATCTTGCAAGGATCACTTCCGGCATGTCATACGGCTTTATTATGAAATCAACGGCCCCGAGGTTAATACTCTTAACCTCCGCCTCCTTCTCACTCGTCATCACGATTATGGGGATATTCTTAAGTCCCGCGCTTCCACGGCATACTTTTATCAGTTCGAAACCGTCCATCTTCGGCATAATAAGATCCAGAAGGACAAGCGAATACTGCGGCGACGCATTCTTTATCATCTCGAATGCCTCCCGGCCGTCATGTGCGTAATCCACTTCATACCTGTCTCTTAAGATATTACCGAGTATCTCGCAATTGATCATCTCATCATCAACAACCAAAACCCGGCGTTTAAGTCCACTGCTTATTCTGAAATTCTCCATAACAGCATTAACCCCCGTTTATCTTTATTCGTCAAAAGTTCCTTTCAGATAATTCATATCAGCATTCATAAGTGCCTTGTTCTCCGCAAGCCTGTGCGAAAGCTTGAGCTTGTTGATCATCTGCGGATCACTCTCATGTTTTTTTATAACACTCTCATCCCGCAGATGATGCATTTTCTGTCTGGCCACCTCTTCCATATGTCTCGCATGCGCAAGCGCGATATACAGATCATCATCCTCAACATGCTCATCCGAAAGCATGGCCTCCATCTGTTTAATCCTGTCTGTCACAGTTGTCAATATGTTTCTTATATCATCAATATTGTCAGCGCTCATTATGCCGCTTGAAATTTCCTTGAAGACGTATATCCTGCCGCTGCGCTCCAGCTTGTCTTCCTCACTGAGGTTGTCTATCAGGTTCTCTCCGGGAGATTTGGGCATGCCTTCACACTGGCCCATGTCATCATCCGATTCACGTTCCTTTTCAAACAGGTTTCTAAGCTGATCCTTGACCTGTTTTCTGACCGATTCCTTCGAATTGACATCAACCGTTGCAGTACCCGTATTCCAGCTTGTGTTATAATCGTTTCCCATAGTGTCCTGATCATAGACTGCGGTCGCAGCATCACTCACATCTCATTTAATGCCGCCCGCTGCATCTGTACCTGCCAGTGCTCCCGACGAAAAGGCCCATTGCAGGTTATACCCGCCGCAGGTTCCGTCGACATCACACAGTTCACCCACTATATACAGTCCCGGGATAAGCCTGGACCCAAGATCAGCTGTCAGCTCGTCAGTACTTATTCCGCCTGATGTCACCTGTGCCCTCTCATAACCCGCATCACCCGTAACCGTGACCCTCATATCTTTAAGTATGCCCGCAAGCCTGTTAAGCGTTCCATCCGAAACATTACCGCCAAGCGAACCCGGAACGATCCGTGCAAGAGACAGGCAATACTCGGCAAGCTTCTCATTAAGGCACAGGCTCAGAGCCTCAAGTGCACTCCTGTCCCGCCTTATGTCACTCCGCTTAACCCTGTTACCCTGTTCACATCTGTCAAACACAGCGTACTCAGGATGGAATGTATTGTTAAGCAACACCTTAAGCTCATCCTGTGTTTCATCCGGAAACAGATCGATGTGAACCTCTGTGACCCTGCCCTGTGCAAGAGCTTCGGTCGCATAACGGCTCATCTGCATAACCGGTATTCCGCTTATATTATCCTTATTCAGGATTATCTCGCCTCTTTCGTCCGCAACAGCCTCACCATCAGCCGTAAGCGATACCGCACATTTTATCCTTACTCCCGCCAGCTTTCCCAGCCTTTTATCCGAGAACTTAAGAGGAACGAGGGCCGGCCGCTGCGTTATCATAGTATGTCCCAACGATATCAGAACCCCATTAAGATTACCGTCACTGCCGTGAGCAGGCGAAGCCTTCCCACCCGTTGCAACTATAACCTTATCACAGTTGTACTTTCCCGTTATCGTTCTTATATCAAATCCGCTGTCACTATCGTCCGGATCGGATTTAGGTATTATGTCAACCACCTGTTCATCGCATTTTATCCTCACAGACAGCCTCCTGCATTCAAGCAAAAGGGCGTCAGCAACCGATCTTGCCTGTTCATTGTAAGGATAAATATAGTCTCCGATATGCTTGGTCATCATACCGAGATTGTGAAAAAACAGAAGCAGTGAGTTCCTGTCATAGCAATCCGTGACCATCCTTGCAAACCCGGGATCGTTACCTCTGTACACATCTCCCTCCATATTAAGATTGGAGAAATTACATCTTCCGTTCCCTGTTGCATACAGCTTCTTAAGGGGTTTGTCTTTTCTTTCAAGAACAGTGACCCGGGCACCTTCTCTTGCAGCCTGTATGGCTGCCATCATTCCCGCAGGCCCTGCGCCCACCACTATTACTTCCATATATCTTCATCCTGTTGGGATCACCTTATCCGTTATCCAAAGGTCCTTGTTGTTATCACACCGCCCGAGATCGCGATAACGATCAGACCGGCTCCTATTGCAACAGCTCCGATCACCCGGTGGCCGCCTCCGGTTTTGTCTATACCCTCTATATAATATTCGGAAGGATCGTCGGGATTGTATTTCATCTTGACCTTTGTATCCATCTTAAGATCTTCCGTAAGCGTATATCTTATCTTATATTCCTGTTCATCAACCGTATACACAAGGTCTGTCGTATACTCAAGGCTCTTATCCTCGGCTTTTCCCTTCTCTTTTACCCTGACGACAACGGCCTTCGTCTCTTCCGTACATCTGGCAATCTTCTTTTCGTCACCTGCGCTCAGCACAAATATGGAAACCAGTCCGAATACTATAAGGATCACGCCGCATACCAGTGCGGGTATACGAATACCATCACTCATATATAATATGCCCCCCGTGTATAGAAGTAACCTATAATATTCTATTTTATCTCATTTTTGCCACATATTCAATCAAATCAAATACACAGCTTATTCTTATCGATACGCCCTAATTTAGATGAAACATTAATGAGTGCCATCTGCAGTGTTAACGTGTCAAACGCAGTTATAGCGAAATCAGTTATTATATCCAATGTCAGAGCCACCGCCAAGGCTGCTTCGGGTATTCCCATCTGCAGGAAAAGGATCGTATATACGGCAGCTCCTCCTCCGGGGATAGGCGGAACCGCGACGGATAACACGATACACAGGAACACCGCAAGCAGCAGCCAGACCGGTGTACATTGTACATGATATACCGAGGCAAAGTACATGACTATTATCAGATTGTAAACAGATGATGACGGTTTGTGTACGACAATGCCAAGCGGCACTCCAAAACTGACCAGCGACGCATCGATCCCATACTGTTTTTCGCATGTCTCAACATTGGTGCCGAATGCCGCTGCGGATGAAGCCGAAGTCAGAGCCACCAGGAATGCCGGCAGACATTTACGTATAAGAATCGAAGGCTTCACCTTCTGATAAGCTGAAGTTATCAAAAGGTATGCCGAAGCAATGAAAAACAGTGCAACAAGAAAAACACCCATAAACTTCCATACCGAAGAGATAACCACCAGATCACCTGACCAGATCAACGATAACATGACCATGAAGATAATAAATGGAACGAGATGGCTGATAAGGCTCATCAGGAAGTTCACCAGAGCATTGATCTGACCTATGATCATGGCGACCTCACGGGTCTGTTTCTGCATGAATAAAAGAGCAGTTCCTATCACAACGGCAAGGAATATGATCTGCAACGTATTACCGCTTGCAAAGGGTTCCAGAATATCAGACGGAAAGATACCCAGAATCATTTCAAGCACTGCCCTGACCTGCGATACCTGATTACTTCCATTTGAGAAGCTGTTTCCGAAAACCGGAAAAAAAACGGCACAGACCACCGTAGCACAGGACACATATTTCAGGAAGCTTAAGATCATCGTTCTTCCTATCGAGCCCAGCGTCTCAACATCTCCTATTCCGTAAATGCCCCATGCAACGGACAGGAAGATCATGGGACCGGCAATACATCCCAGAATGTCAAAAAATGTGTCATATACGGGACTGATAATCGTATCAAGAAGCATGCGGCGTAATCCCTCAGGTATCAACAGGTTTCCGGCAACGCCTGCAAGGATTGACAGTGCGGCTACGATACACAATACCTGGAACTGCGACATTGATTTCTTCCTGATCTGATAAAACAGACTGTTCCTGCCGTTAAAATAGGAATACTTGGGCTTCTGGTTCAGACTGATCAGAATGATATTGCAATATTCCCCCAAATTCTCAGACCGCTCCATTTCCGGATCAACCGGTGTCCCGTCCATTTCTATGATCATATATGGTGAAAACAGTCTTTGCCCAAGCTTCAGACATACATGCCTGCCCTCGCAGCCCTTGTCCATCCAGTTCAAAAGAGATTCCTCGGCAGACAGACGGTAACGGATAACATCTTTACCGTCAGCATGCTGCTTCTCGCAGAACCTGACTATCTCCCCGGATATCTCATCGCAGGCGGATGAACTTAAAATGTATTCCCTTTCAAACAGAATCATGACCGGTCTCCACAGCTCCTCTCTTCATAACTATATCTTTATTATTCCGGTTACTCACTCATCAAAGAGTTATCATAAGATTGCCAAGTTCAAGTGCCGGAATGAAATTTACATCTTTGGCAATCCTGATGATCATTTATAACATGGCTTAAGTCTGACTGTATTATCACCCGGCGTAATACTGCATTGTTTGAGGAACTCTTCAAAACCCGCAAGATTCTCCGGCTGTCTTACAAGCCATGGTATATGCGCATCACACCCGATAACAACAGGTGCCCCCATATCGGATGCCATCCTGAAAAAATCAACCCGTGGATAATTTCTTTTATCATAGAAGCCGTACATATTTATCTCAAGCGGCAGATCCAGTTCCACGGAAGCTTCCGCAATTCTGCTCATATGCTTTAGAAATGTCCCGCTGTCTCCTGTGTAATTGATAAGATCGGGATGTGCCAGATAAGAAAACACCCCCGTTTTCATTCCCTCTATCGTACAGTCAACATATGCCTTTAGTCTCTCTTCGTCATCTGTTACGCTTCCTGCGTAGAAACCCTCTATCTCATCGGGAACGTGATGCTGCCCCTGTATTATGTAATCAACAGGATATTTATGCAGTATATCCATTAATATGTCAAAGTATCTGACCGTATACTCAACCTCAAATCCGATAAGTACTTCTATATCATCCCTGTATTTTTCTTTTAATGCTTTAAGTGTTTCTATATATCCGGGAAGTTCATCCATGGTCATCCGTATTCCGGAAACATATCCTTCCGGAAACGGCTGTGGTGCATGATCTGCAAATCCCAGTATCTTAAATCCCTGTGATATTGCATGTTCAATATACTCCTCTTCCTTTCCCACAGCGTGTCCGCAACGTACTGTGTGTGTATGATAATTAGCTAACATAACCGCTCCTTCCACGATCGTTCATATGTAACTATATAAGTATCGCAAAACAAGAGCCGTATCTTTACAGCTCTCGTCTTATAATTTGCCTATCCACTCTCGCCGAACAGGATCTTCATATAATCCATTTTCTCCGGCAATAAAAGTTTTCTTCATCATCCATATCCCGGATACTATATACCCCACGCCCGTTTCTCGTTAGATATACCGGTGAACCTACAGCAACTTTATCCAGAACATTTCCATACTTTCTCAGTTCCGATATCGGTGTGATTGTTGGCACATACAATACCCCCTTTATTTTAAAGAATAGCATGAAACATAACCATTTACAATCACGTTTCAACGGACAGAGGTAACGGACAGAGGGACGGTTCCAATTGACACCCTGTTAAGCATCACCCAACAAGTTAATCTTTCAGACATCCGATCGGAACAACATATACTCCATCTTTTCGCTGATATGCATAACTATCTGTACCTGACAACACCATAAGAAACGAAGGTTCATGCATACGAGTAGTATCGATCTTATCCGCAAGTTCTTTCAGTGTCTTGGCTCCATGCTCTATCAATGTATCTCCGCCAAGCTTGATCTCTATAAGACCATAATCGCCATTATTTAGATGAATAACCGCATCACACTCCAACCCGCTCTTATCTCTGTAATGATAAAGTTGTCCTCCGAGTGCATCAGCATATATCCTCAGATCCCTTATACACATAGTTTCAAACATGAGTCCAAATGTATTCAGGTCGTTTATTAAATCTTTAGGATAAATACCCAACGCAGCTGTGGCGATCGAAGGATCAACAAAGTACCTTGTATCAGATGTTCTTACGACTGTTTTTGACCTGAGATTCGGATTCCAGGCCGGCAGATCCTCAACAACAAAAATCTTTTTCAACGCATTTACATATGACAGAACTGTATCTTCATCCAATGTCTGAGAATCATTAGCATCCATGTCAGCCTTGAGAGCAGCATTGCTAACCTGTGCTCCTTGATTTCTGGCATACGAACGCATAAGAAGTCTCGCCCGTTGTTCATTCCTGTTTATTCCATCAACTCTTGATATATCATTATTGATAACTGATTCATAATAATTCAGAGCCTGATCAAGTGCTATCTCCTTATCCTTCTGCAAAACAGCTCGAGGCCAGCCTCCCCTGCAGACAAGATATGATATATCTTCAACACTCAGACCATTTACAGACGCAAGTGACTCTCCGGGTTTTTCGTCAAATAGCACCTTTATACTAACCTCGCCATTGGACTCCCCGGATTCAAATAAGGACATAGGACGCATCTTAATCCTCGCATATCGTCCGGTTCCCGAATGTTCAGTTTTTGAAATATCGGCTGGGACAGATGATCCGGTTAGAATAAACATTCCCTCGGATCCTCCATGATCAACAGAAAATCGGATACTGTCCCACAATGTTGGCGCAATCTGCCATTCGTCAATCAGTCTCGGCAACTCGCCCTCAAGCAAAATGGATGGTTTTATCTCAGCCATCCTAATGTTCTGCTCTTTCTTCTCAGGCTCATCCATATACAGTATACTTGCAGCAATCTGCTCTGCAGTTGTGGTCTTTCCACACCACTTGGGTCCTTCAATCAGAACTGCTCCAGCACTTTTCAGTTTTCTTTCCAAAAGTCTGTCAGCAACCCTCTTCTTGTAATCATCCATGGAATTATTCCTTGTTTCATATTTATTATCCAACAACAATATCATTTATTCGGTTATTTGGCAATATTTCTTTCGGCTATTTGGCTGAAAATTTTTCGGTCATTTGGCATCTGGCGTGGTTTTTTCATGTACCATTTATGGATATTCCGATCCCGGAAGAAGCTGATGACTCCATGTTCATCCTAACTACGAAGGATGAGATATGATGTCATAGGACATTTGAAATTGGTCACTACTTTTCCAATCG
>JAEEGL013513804.1_pt1 | contig 19668 bp, 10 predicted proteins | sample 9134231 | NCBI WGS metagenome assembly JAEEGL01 (sample SAMN16246548, study PRJNA631951) | gut metagenome | biome: gut microbiome; feature: rumen; material: fiber-attached | host: Bos | place: Iran: Karaj | collected 2018-10 | reverse complement strand
TGATGAATTCTTAGTTATGAATTATGCACGGCAGCAAAAACTCATAACTCATAACTCAAACTTAATAGTTCTGAAAACTCCCTTTTCGTCAGTTTGCAGAGGCTGGAAGTATTGTCTGAACTCCGGAACTCCTGTAACTCCTGAACTACATCAACTTGAGAAAGTCGAGTAAATTAACAGGAACGTAACTGCTCTTGTCACTTCCGCCGTGATACACGGTAAGTTCACTTTGTGCTCTTTCTCCCACTGAGAAGCAGAGCATGGCGAGCAGTGTGAATGCCTGCCGGTGCGGGTTCAGAAGTCGTCATCCGCTATGTCGTCATCTTCCCACAAGCTGTTACTCCATCCGCCATCTTCGTCGAAGATAAGCCCTGTAGCCTTGGCACCGCCGCCGTCGTCATCCTGTCCGCTGTTGGGGTTTCCTTGGTTTGAGATGCCCAACAACGGAGACTGGATGGATAGTTTGAGGCACACTGTTTCTGGTTTGCTATAGATGTTCTTTTTCATGTCAATGATGTGCTGCTACTGATTATCTGACGATGATTTTCTTTCCTCCCTTCAGGTAGATGCCGGGCATGCCGGGCTTTTCCACCCTTACGCCCTGCAGGGTGTACCATGTTTCGGAGCTGTTGTCAACGGCGTTTTCCACCCTTGTGGCCACGCCTTGCTCTTCCTCGTCGAAGTTGATGAGGAAGCAGGGCTTTGCCGAACTTGTTGCCATGCTGTAGGTGTAGCCTACGCCCATCAGCTCGGCCTCGGTCCTCGGAATGGAGAGGTAGGCACTCTTGGCATAGGTCAGTCCGCTACCGTTGCTAATCCAGAACCCCAGTGCGAAGTCGTTGTCGGCGGCGTTGGCAATGCCGGCCTTGGTGGAGCGGTAGAAGCCGAAGAGGTAGTTGGCATATTCCACGCCGTTTTTCATTTCAAACTTCGGCAATTCGGTCGGCGTCTGGCAAGTCATGAAGTAAGGCGACGACCCGCTATAGGTGGCGTTGGGGTTGGAATGTTTTTCCACGATGGCGCGCAGCACGTTGAATGATGTCTTGCTCTTTTGCCTGCTCAGCACGATGTCGTGGGCGCCGGGGTCTTCAACCGCCAGAACCAGTCCCACGTTGGCGGGAATATAGCCGAGGTTCAGTTCGGTGAGCACCACGCTGGCCGGCGTCACGCTGTTGTCGGCATTCTTGGTGGCCGGCGTGTAGCCGGTGAGTGCAAACACATGGATGTGCGACGGTTGTTTCCAAGCCACCTGGTCGCTCCAGGTGCAGAAATACTTGTAGTTGCCCCTTCCCGTCACGTTTCTTATTTCCTCCGTGCCGTCGCTCTTGACATACAGCACGTCGGCGTAGTCGCGGAGGTCGATGGCCTTGATGGGTTTTAGCGTGTACCAGTAGATGGCCTGGTCGGTGAAGTCGTGCCCCACGCCGGCCTCCATGTAGAAGCATACGGTATATGACCAACTGTCGAGGGTGAAGTCGATGTTTGTTCCGGAGCTTGCCGACGATTCGTATTGCACGTGGTTGAAGAGTTGGGTGTCGCCGCCGGTGTTGTCTTCGCCCATGTTTTTCGCTTTGTCGTTATTGACGAGGAAACGGAAGTCGCGTCCCTGGTCGAGTGTCACGGTGCCCGTCCAGCATCGCCCTGTTGGGTCGAAGGTCAGTTCCGTGCTGTTGGCGGTGCTCCAGGTTGAGAAGCCGTCGGAGGTCTCGTTGAGCGCCGACCCTGCCATCCACATTGTGATGGGCGAGGTGATTTCTCCGTCGGGTCCGGCCAGGTGGTAGATGTCTTCCAGTGGGTCGTACATGACCACATAACCGCCGGTGGCATGCTCAAACGTCAGTTGTGTGTTGTTGCCAAACGACGTGTTTTTCGTATAGGTGGCCGTGGTATTGCCCTTGGTAAACCATCTGTTGCCGATGATGAATGCAAAGTTTTCATTCTGAGTGAATTGCGTCACTCCGCTGAACCTGTGGTTGTACCCGTGATAATCATAATCGGTGGCATTGGGTGCCGTCCGTGTGCAATAGATGAAATTGTCCACCGTCCAGTTGCTGGCGGCGTCGGCTTTGTAGGCCACGATGGTGTTGGGCTGGCTTTCGTAGTGCCAGCTCACGGGTGTGCCGTTGTCATCAACGGTGACGATGAGTCTGTACATGCCCCCGTTGTTTATTGTACTCCACAATGTGTTTCCCGCAAGGTTTCTTTCGGTTTCAGCCCCGCTATCTCCGTCGTGTAGTTCGTATCCGCTTCCGCCGTATTTCGAGATGGAGCCGCCGTGAACCCATGCCAGCCCGAACTTGCTGTTCATGTCGATGAAATAGATGGATGCGCTGTTGTCAACGTCTTCCTGGTTAAGGTCGCGATTGAGGCTGTAGTCGTGAATGCCGGCCATGTTTTTCGTGTCGGAAATCAGGTCGAAATAGTATTGGTTTCCACTGTCTCCGTAAGGCTGTAGCTTATAGTGCAGCTTTGACGTTGTGGTGACATTATAGCGGTCGTAGAGGCTGCCGTAGATATAGTAGCCGTCCTCGTTGGTGCCCGTTTCGCCATTGCCGTTTATGGAAATGCCTACCACCTTCAGTCGCCAGTGGTTATTGTCCCACCATGTAATGGTAATGGAGTAGCAGCTGAATTTGGAAGCATCGTGATTGAAGCCAATATCTTTATTTCCATCATCTTTAGCCGTATCAAATTCTACATACCCTGAACTACTTGGGGTAATTGAATGATTGCCATTAATACCGAAGTATTGATTGTCTTCACCCAGCACCTTAAACATATATTTGCCTGATGCCATATCTGAAAGGTCAAGGATAAGATGCCACACATTTGTGTCGGAGTAAGGGAGGCATTCTGCATAATGGTTTTTCCACGTACCTTCAAAGTTATCATGTAAGGCTACTTTGCTCCACGAAAGAGCCTCTGTAGTGAACACTATTGTCGCTACAATGGCAAGTGAAATTCTTATAACGTACTGTCTCATAATGATTTGTTCAAGCCGTCAGATTTTTTTGTTTATTATTTTCATTCAAGTTTCGCATTCGCTCAACTTCTTGGAGTTCAGGAGTTCAGGAGTTACAGGAGTTCAGACATTAGTTCTGAAGGCTCCCTTTTCGTCAGTTTGCTGAGGTCGGAAGTTTTGTCTGAACTCCTGAACACCTGTAACTCCTGAACTACATCAACTTGAAAGTTGAGTTATTTCAATGCAAAGTTATGCCGTTTTTATTAAATATGTATATAGTGTAAAGTGGAATTTGTTGAAGATAGTGTGCAAACGATTACATGGTGTCGTGGAAAGGGAGGTGTCGTTGAGTTAAAAATATTTAAAGGAAATGATGGCGGAACATCCGTTTTGTAAAGATTTTTCATAAATTTTTTTTCCGATGAAAAGTTTGACTGCAAATTTCAAGGAGAGATTTTGAAGTTTGAGGGGAGAAATCTTGAAGATCTCTCCCCGAAATTTGCGGTCAAAACAGGCGGTATTTTGAAGCTGTTGATTATCAATGAGTTACAAAACCGGTGCATTTTTGCCGAAATTGTCAAGATTTTTTACTATTTTCCGAGTGTTATAAAAGTTTAAATTTTGGGGACCGAAACGATGTTGTCAATGGCTTTTAGTTTGTTTTATTCAAGTGCTCGGAAAGAGTTTTCCGGTCCTTCTTTCACTTGGAAATGAAAAGAAAAACAATTTTTCACTTTTCACTTTTCTCTTTTACCTTATTTATTTGTACCTTTGCACCAAATTTTGTTATTTTAACGACGTATGAATATCTTAGAATTAAGTGAACAAGAAATAGGCAGGCGGCAAAGCTTGCAGGAACTGCGCAATATGGGCATCGACCCGTATCCCGCCGCCGAGTATGCAACAAATGCTTTTAGTGCAGACATCAGAAATAATTTCACCGATGGCCCGGAGGTTGCCGAAGGCGCAACGATGACCGAAGGCACGGAGGTGTGCATTGCCGGCCGCATGATGAGCCGCAGGGTGATGGGGAAAGCCTCGTTTGTGGAGTTGCAGGACTCGAAGGGCCGCATACAAGTATATATCACCCGCGACGATATCTGCCCGGGCGACAACAAGGACCTTTATAATGTGGTGTTCAAGAAACTGCTCGATATCGGCGATTTCATCGGCGTGAAGGGCTTCGTGTTCCGCACGCAGACCGGCGAGATTTCCGTCCATGCCAAGGAGCTCACCCTGCTTTCGAAGAGCCTGAAGCCCCTTCCTATCGTGAAATACAAGGACGGCGTGGCCTACGACAAGTTCGACGACCCCGAGTTGCGCTACCGCCAGCGGTATGTGGATTTGGTAGTGAACGACGGCGTGAAGGAAACCTTCCTCCAGCGTGCCACCGTGTTGCGCACCCTTCGCCGCGTGCTCGACGATGCCGGCTACACCGAGGTGGAGACGCCCACGCTTCAGAGCATTGCCGGCGGTGCCTCGGCGCGGCCCTTCATCACCCATTTCAACGCCCTCGACCAGGACATGTACATGCGCATAGCCACCGAACTCTACCTGAAGAGGCTCATCGTGGGCGGCTTTGAGGGCGTCTATGAGATTGGCAAGAACTTCCGCAACGAGGGCATGGACCGCAACCACAACCCCGAGTTCACCTGCATGGAACTCTACGTTCAATATAAGGACTACAACTGGATGATGTCGTTCACCGAGAAGTTGCTCGAAACCATCTGCATTGCCGTGAACGGCAAGGCCGAGCGCGAAATCGACGGCAACATCATCTCGTTCAAGGCTCCCTACCGCCGTCTGCCCATCCTTGAAGCCATTGAGGAAAAGACCGGCTTCGACTGCAACGGCAAGACGGAAGAGGAAATCCGCGCCTTCTGCAAGGAAAAAGGCATGGACGTTGACGACACGATGGGGAAGGGCAAGCTCATCGACGAGCTGTTCGGCGAATTTTGCGAGGGCACTTTCATCCAGCCCACCTTCATCACCGACTATCCCGTGGAAATGGCGCCGCGGACGAAGATGCACCGCTCGAAACCCGGCCTTACCGAGCGCTTCGAGCTGATGGTGAACGGCAAGGAGCTGGCCAACGCCTATTCCGAGCTGAACGACCCCATTGACCAGGAGGAGCGCTTCGTAGAGCAGATGCGGCTGGCCGACAAAGGCGACGACGAGGCCATGGTCATCGACCACGACTTCCTTCGCGCCCTGCAATACGGCATGCCGCCCACCAGCGGCATCGGCATCGGCATCGACCGCCTGGTGATGCTCATGACGGGCAAGACGTTCATCCAGGAGGTGCTCTTCTTCCCGCAGATGAAACCCGAGAAGAAGGCTCCGCAGAGCACCGTGGCCGAATGGGCCGAGATTGGCGTGCCCGAGGAATGGGTGCCCGTATTGCGCAAGGCCGGCTTCAACCTCGTTCAGAACATCAGGGAGGAAAAGGCGCAGGGATTGCAGCAGAAAATCGGCGACATCGTGAAGAAATACAAACTCGACATGAAGAAGCCGTCGGTGGATGAAGTCCAGGCTTGGATAAGCCTCACCCCCGACCTCTCTCCAAAAGGAGAAGGGAGTAAATAATGATGGCTGCCACTTTTATAGGTTGATGTAGGCTATCACAACTCTCCGCAACAGGAAGAGCATTTCATATTCTTAGTCAACAGACCTAACGATGTTGCCATGAGCATTGGAACCATTATAACAATTAGCGCCCTTCTGGTAAGGGAGTGAGGATGTTATGCGAATTGGAACAATTAAAACTATAAACTTCCCTCTCCCCTCGGAGAGGGGGCAGGGGTGAGGCCTATGTTCGACTGCGGAAGTATAGCTATTATTGGCGGCGGAAGCTGGGCAACCGCCATTGCCAAGATTGTGGTAGGGCACACCCACCACATCGGCTGGTATATGCGCCGCGACGACCGCATAGAGGATTTCCGGCGCATGGGCCACAACCCGGCCTATCTCACCAGCGTGCATTTCGACATTGACGAGATAGATTTCTCGAGCGACATCAACAAAATCGTACAAAACTACGACACCCTTGTCTTTGTGACGCCGTCGCCCTATTTGAAGAACCACCTGAAGAAGCTCAAGACGCGCATCAAGGACAAGTTCATCATCACCGCCATCAAGGGCATCGTGCCCGAGGACAACCTCACCTGCTCGGAATATTTCCACCAGGTCTATGACGTGCCCTACGGCAACCTGGCCTGCATCGGCGGTCCCAGCCATGCCGAGGAGGTGGCTCTTGAAAGGTTGTCGTATCTCACCATAGGATGTGCCGACCGCGAGAAGGCGGAGAGCTTTGCCGAGCTTATTGCCAGCGACTTCATCAAGACAAAGACCTCAAGCGACGTTATAGGCATTGAATACTCGTCGGTGCTGAAAAACGTCTATGCCATTGCCGCCGGCATCTGCTCGGGCCTGAAATACGGCGACAATTTCCAGAGCGTGCTCATGTCGAATGCCGTGCAGGAAATGAACCGCTTCCTCAACAACATCCACCCCATCGACCGCAATATCAACGACTCGGTGTATATGGGCGACCTGCTGGTGACGGGCTATTCCAATTTCTCGCGCAACAGGACTTTCGGCACCATGATAGGCAAGGGCTATAGCGTGAAGTCGGCGCAGATAGAAATGGAAATGATTGCCGAGGGCTTCTTCGGCACGAAGTGCATGAAGGAAATCAACCGCCACCGCCATGTCAACATGCCCATTCTCGACGCCGTTTACAACATCCTCTATGAGCGCATCTCGCCTCAGATAGAAATAAAGCTGCTAACCGACTCCTTCCGATAAAGTGAAAAAACCGCCGCTTTATGTCCTGCTTTTGCTGGCATTGTTGTCTGCACCGTGGAAGGTGCTGGGCCAGACAACACTCGACAGCCTCTATGTCGTGGTGACCATCCAGCCCAACGGCGACGGCAAGATAGTTGAAAAGCGCATGATGCACGTGGGGCAGGAAGGCACCGAGCTCTTCATTCCGGTGAACAGGCTCGACGCCCAAAGTCGCCTCAGCGGTTTCAAGGTGTTTGACGAACACGGAGAACTCTATTACGAGTATGTTTCGGACTGGGAGTCGCTCCGGTCGCGCGACCAGAAAACCTTGAAATGCAGCATCGTGCCTGGCGACGACAACTCCTTTGAACTATGTTGGGGAATGGGTCACGACGGCCTGCGCACCTATTGGGTCAGCTACACCATCACAAACCTTGTGCGCAGCTTCAGCGATGTTGACGGCTTCAAGCGCGAGCTGGTGGCCCCCGGCGGCTTTCCTTTGCCACGCTACACCAAGGTCATCATTACCAAGGACGGCGTGGAATTGAAAAAAGAAGATGTAGAGGTAGGCGGCGGAGGATTTAACGGCGACGTTCGCTTCGGCAACGTCAGCGTGGTGGCAGAAAGCAAAATACCCATGACGGAAAACGACTCCATACTGGTGAGCTGTAAATTCCGCAAAGGCATATTCAACCCTCAGTTGGTGAGCGACATGACCTTCGATGAGGTATATACAAATACGCCGCCACCACATTATAATAATATAATAGGCGCCGTCAAGACATTAGGCACACTGGCGAAGGCCGCCGTTCTTGCCGTCATAGCAGCAGTGGCCGCCCTGTTTGCCTTCGTGGTGCTGATGAAACGGAAAAAGGAAACAAATAAATAAAAAACAATCATGATGAAAAAACTCTTTAAGAAAACAACGGTGTTGTTTGTCGCAATGCTGGCATGCTTTCCACTGGCCGTCATGGCCCAGATAGATGCCTCCGACAAACTGTCTGTCAGCACGCAGATGTTCCTTGATGAGCTTGAAGGCCGTACCTCATTCAAGAAGAGCACACCCGCCCCAACCATCGGCCATCCCCGCCAGAATGCACCCCGCATGAGGGAACGAGGGAAGAACCGGCCGGGCATGTTTGCCTCGCCCGACACCATCGACGGCAAAGCCTACATCTCTGCCTTCATACGTCTTGACAACAACAAGGACCTCAGTGCCCTTGAAGCCCTTGGCGTGAAGGTGGGCGCAAAGTTCGACAATGGCCTCATCACCGCCGACATCCCCGTGGAGAACGTCAGGCAGGTGGCTGCCCTGGCCAACGTGAGCAGCGTCAATGTGGCCACCGTCATGCGCATGCAAACCGACAAGGCGCGTCAGTACACCAACACCGACGATGTGCTCACCCTCTCGCCCGACGCCATCCGTGCAGGATTGCCCAATAGCTACGACGGCACCGGCGTGCTGCTCGGCATCATCGACAGCGGCATAGACTTCCAGCATGTGGCCTTCAAAGACAAAAACGGCAACAGCAGGATTAAGGGTGCCTACGTCTATGACAGCTGGAACACCAAGACCTACACCTCCGTGAGCGACACTGAACCCACCACCGACAACGATGAGGAAGACCACGGCACCCACACCAGCTCGACGGCGGGCGGCTCCAGTGTCGTTGTCAGTGGAAGCAGTGTCACCGTGACCGACAACCACGGCTCGGCTACCTATGGCGGCATGGCTCCCGGCGCCGACCTTTACCTTTGCGGACTTAGTTCACTGTTGAGCACCAAGATTGCCGAGAGTTTCCAGAAAATCATCAATTATGCCGACTCCCACAACATGCCCGTGGTGGTGAGCAATAGCTGGGGCTCACAGGGCGGCGCCCACGACGGCTCGGGCGACCTGGCCAGTGTTATCAACCAGTATTTCAACGACAACAAGCCCAACCACATCTGCCTCTTTGCCTCGAGCAACGACGCCGGACAGGCACCGGCTTCCGAGGGCGGAGGTTTCCACTTCTGCGGCACCACGTCGAAAAACAATCCCCTGGGAAGCATCTTCAGGTATGCCTACGGTTACGATGACAATGGTTACTACTACGACGGAGCCATTGACGCGTGGACACGCTCGTCGTTCACCGGAAGCCTGGCATGCCGAATCTTTGTGCTCAATGCCAACAACGGCGAAGTGCTCACCTCGGTGGAGAAAACCACTTCGGGCAACGTGAGCGGAGTCTCAAACTATTATTCCGGAACCCTTAGCGTCAATTTCTATTCTTCAAACGGAAAAAAACAAGTGAAGGTTTCGGCAAGCAATCTCAGTTCAAGGAACTACGGAGGCTATACCCTTGCCGTGCAATTCTATCCCACCGGCAACAACAGCACGTTCATCGACGTGTGGAGTGAGGACTATGCCTATTTCACCAATTACCTTACCACGCCGGGCTATACCTGGACGCAAGGTTCCGACGACATGAGCGTCAGCGACGATGCCACCGTGGCCAATGTCATCTCCGTAGGGGCCTACGTTTCCAAGACCAGCGTGAAGGATTACCGCAACAGGACATACAGCATCTCGGGAACGGTGGGCGACATCGCCGACTTCTCAAGCTATGCCACCGCCGACCAAAGTCCCACGGGCATTGCTTATCCCTGGATTTCGGCTCCCGGTTCCACTGTTGTGGCCGCCGTCAACCATTTCGACACCTCGGGAGCAACGAGTTATATCAACGGCAACAGTAGTAACTACGGCCTGTACCGCGTCAATAGCAACACCACCAATCCCTACGGCAACATGAGCGGCACGTCGATGGCCACCCCCGTGGCCGCCGGTATCGTGGCCTTGTGGTTGCAGGCCGCCAACGACAACGGCGCACAGCTCAACACCTCGGAGGTGAAGCGCATCATGCAGACCACCGCTATCAACGACTCCTGGACCACCACCGGTGCCAACGCCTCGCACTTTGGCAATGGCAAGATAGACGCTTTGGGTGGCATACAGGAAATTCTCAACAACACCTGCTCGCCACTCATCACCGCCGAGCCCGCCGAGCTGCAGTTTGAGGGCTTTGCCACAAGAAGTTACACGCAGACGGTCAACGTCTCCGGCCTGCGCTTGCGCGGCGACGTCACGCTCACCATCGAGGGCGACGAGTGCTTCACCGTGGAGCCTTCCGTCATTTCGCCCGAAGACAAAACGCTCGATGCCGAGGTCACCGTCACCTGGTCACCCCTCGAGGCCGGCACTTCCGCAGCAAGCCTTGTCATCACCACCCAGGATGCAGAGCCCGTCACCATCGCCCTTTCAGGCAATGCCGAGGAGACCCTTCCCGCACTCATCATCCCCTCGACAGAAATCAGTTTCAACACGAAGACAGGGGCCGCTCAGGAACGCACGTTCAACATTGGCGGACGCTTTGTAACTGAGCCTGTTACCCTGACACTTGACGACCCGACCGGACTCTTTGCCATCGACCGCGAGGAAATCTCTGCCGACGAAATCAACGAGGAGGCCACCGCCGCCGTCGTCCTTTCCTTCATGTCTGACGAGGAGAGCGAATATGCCGCAACCCTTACAATAAGCACGCCGGGCGTGGAGCCTGTCGTTGTTCCCATCACGGCCAAGACCTTCAGTGGAGGCACCGCCGCCGACACGTTCCTCAACCTCCTCAGCTACGCCACTATCGACGATGTGGGATGGGACCAGACGGTCGTAGAGAACCTCTATGCCTACAACGAAGACGAGGAGAGCCGCACCGCCTGGCTCACCCTGCCCAGCTATGGCGCCTATATGTCGGCAAAGTCTGCCGACAATCCTCAACGCTGGATTTCCTACAAAGGAACCACCAACGGCGGACAGTCCTGGAACGCCACCGACGTCTTCCAGGGTAGCGCAGCCTATTTCTCCGGTAGCGCACGATGCATGGCCGTCTCAAAGTCCACGAACGTCGTGGAGCAGACCCTTGCTTTCTATGTCACCGGATGCACCGCCGCCCGCGCCCTTGGCAAGAACACGAAGGATGCCAACGACGACGTGCCCATCTCGCTGAGGGTTTATGAGTGTATGATGGGCGATGACGGCAATCCCGTGGCCGCCTCACAACCCCTCACCAGCGATGCCAACGGCACCGCCAAGGCCAATGTAACCCTCGCCGTGGAAGGTCTCGATCCTTCCGCTATCTATAAGGTTGAAGTCGGCCTCTACAGAAGCTATTTCTACGAGATAGCCCTTCAGATGGCATTGCCCGAGCCGCCCGTTCCCCAGCCCGAATATTGTGAGCTCACCGTGGGCGAAAGCCAGATGGCAACCTTCCATGCCGAAAGCCAGCTGGACATCACCGGCGAAACAGGGCTTTCCGGCATCTATTATTGCTATGAGGTGGCCGACGGAGCCGTCTTCCTGCGGCCTGTCGAGGGCGACATCTTGCCCGCCAACACCGCCGTTGTGGTACGTGCCAACCCCGGCACCTACCAGCTGGAAAAGGTTTCTGTAGAAGGCGTTGAAGATATTGCGGATAACCTGCTTATGGTCTTCTCGCCCGAACAGGAGGAAACCAATCCTGAAGGAAACACCGGCGATGACCCCAACACTGGCGATGACCCCAACACCGGCGATGACCCCGGTACAGGTGATGACCCCGGTACAGGTGATGACCCCGGCACCGGCGATGACCCCGGTACAGGTGATGATCCCGGCACCGGCGACGATCCCGGCACCGGTGATAATCCCGGCACTGGCGATGACCCCGGCACTGGTGACGATCCCGGCACCGGCGATGATCCCGGCACCGGCGATGAACCCACTACAGTCATTCTCACTTATGTCGATGACTCCGCCAACCCGCATTTCGCCATCAGCGACCTTTCCTCTCTTTCGGAAGGAACCGTCTATCTCGCCTATTCCCCCGTGGTGGCTCCCAACCCCGCGAAACGCTTCTACCTCATTTTTGAGGGCGAGCACACCACGGTGCCCACTGCCATCAGCAGTCTCACACAGGCAACTGCCGACGCTTACTGGTACACGTTGCAGGGCATCAGGATGGCAACACGTCCCACGCAAAAAGGACTTTACATCCATCAGGGCAAAATCATCAGGGTGGAATAAGTGTTATTTTTGCTAATGCATTATTCAAGAGGCATTCCGGTTGGGATGCCTCTTTTTAGTATGTTCACGTTTCTTCCAACTTCTTTATAGTTCAGAAGTTCAGACAAGTGTAGCAAATTCGCTGCCCTTCAGCGTTTTCATCCATTATATCCTTTCAGTCCGGCCCAGTCCAGACGGCATCCGACTGCAGTCCAACCCGCATCCGACTGCAGTCCAACCCGCAGATGGACTGGAGTCGTTTGCGGTCTGGACTGGCACGATTTGCCGTTTTAGCATGTAAATAAGTAAATCTTTCATGGATAAGCTTTTTCCTTCAGAGCGGCAGGAGCCCCTCGCTCCATCGCCACCTTTGGGACTTTGGGGGTAGGGTGGGGCGTTTTTCTCCTCCTTTTGTTAATTTTAACGGAATAAAGTGCGGCAATGTGGCAAGAAATGCGTATTTTTGCATGCAGTATGAATGTACCTAACAAAAAACAGTTTTTAGCATGAACGACAACAAGATTATGAACCGGGCTGCGGACAACATCCGCATCCTGGCCGCCGCCATGGTTGAAAAGGCAAAGTCGGGTCATCCCGGCGGTGCCATGGGCGGTGCCGACTTTATCAACACCCTCTACAGTGAATTCCTGGTCTATGACCCCGAGAACCCCGAATGGGAGGGCCGCGACCGCTTCTTCCTCGACCCCGGCCACATGGCTCCCATGCTCTACAGCCAGCTGACGCTGATAGGAAAATATACGCTTGAAGACTTGAAGCAACTCAGGCAGTGGGGCTCGGTGACCCCCGGTCATCCCGAGCGTGAACTGGCCCGCGGCATTGAGAACACCAGCGGTCCCCTCGGACAGGGACACACATTCGCCGTAGGTGCCGCCATTGCCGCCAAGTTCCTGAAGGCTCGGTTGGGCAATGTGATGAACCAGACCATCTATGCCTATATCAGCGACGGTGGCGTGCAGGAGGAAATATCGCAGGGAAGCGGGCGCATTGCCGGCAACCTGGGACTGGACAACCTCATTATGTTCTACGACGCCAACGACATCCAGCTGAGCACACGCACCGAGGTGGTGACCAGCGAGGACACGGCAAAGAAATATGAAGCCTGGGGATGGTATGTGCAGAAAATCGACGGCAACGACGTTGACCAGATTCGCCAGGCCATCAAGAACGCTCAGGCCGAGAAGGAGCGCCCAAGCATCATCATCGGTCATTGCGTGATGGGCAAGGGTGCCAGGAAAGGCGACGGCTCGAGCTACGAGTGCAACTGTGCCACCCACGGCGCACCTCTTGGCGGCGACAACTTCGTGGAAACCATGAAGAACCTGGGCGCCGATCCCGAAAATCCCTTCGTCATCTTCCCCGAAGTAGAGGAACTCTACGCCAAGCGCAAGGAAGAACTGAAGGAGATTTGCCGTCAGCGTTACGCCGAAAAGGAAGAATGGGCAAAGGGACATCCCGTGCAGGCCAAGCAGATGGAGGAATGGTTCAGCGGCAAGGCTCCCGTCATTGACTGGAGCAAGGTGCAGCAGAAAGCCGGAGCCGCCACGCGCGGTGCCAGCGCTACGGTGCTGGGTGCACTGGCCGAACAGGTGCCCAATATGATTTGCGCCTCGGCCGACCTGTCGAACTCCGACAAGACCGACGGCTTCCTGAAGAAGACGCACGACCTGGTGAAGGGCGATTTCACGGGAGCTTTCTTCCAGGCTGGTGTGGCTGAGCTCACCATGGCCTGCTGCTGCATTGGCATGGCACTCCATGGCGGAGTTATTCCCGCCTGCGGTACCTTCTTCGTGTTCAGCGACTATATGAAACCCGCCGTGCGCATGGCCGCACTGATGGAGCTTCCGGTGAAATTCATCTGGACACACGATGCCTTCCGCGTAGGCGAAGACGGTCCCACCCACGAGCCTGTGGAACAAGAGGCACAGATAAGGCTGATGGAGAAACTGAAGAACCACCATGGCAAGAACTCGATGCTCGTGGTGCGCCCGGCTGATGCCGAGGAGACCACCGTGTGCTGGCGCATGGCCATGGAGAACACCGCCACGCCTACGGCCCTTATCTTCTCGCGTCAGAACATCGACATGCTTCCCGAGGGCAACGACTACAGCCAGGCCACGAAGGGCGCCTACGTGGTGGCAGGCAGCGACGACGACTTCGATGTCATTCTGCTGGCCAGCGGAAGTGAGGTGTCAACACTTGAGGCCGGTGCAAAGCTCTTGCGTCAGGACGGAGTGAAGGTCCGCGTGGTCAGTGTACCGTCGGAAGGACTCTTCCGTTCACAGAGCAAGGAATACCAGGAGAGCGTGCTGCCCGCAGGGAAGAAGAAATTCGGCATGACCGCCGGACTGCCTGTCACGCTCGAAGGACTGGTGGGCGCCGACGGCACCGTTTGGGGATTGCAGAGCTTCGGCTTCTCGGCTCCGTACAAAGTGCTCGACGAGAAACTCGGCTACACCGGAGAGAATGTCTATGAACAGGTGAAGAAACTGCTTGCATAATCATGGACACCAAAATTATAGGCATAGCCAGCGACCACGCCGGCTATGCCTTAAAACAATTCGTCAAGCAGTATCTCGTGGAGAAGGGCATGCCCTACAAGGACTACGGCACGTTCACCGAGGAAAGCTGTGACTATAGCGACTTCGGCCACGCACTGGCCGAGGGCATTGAGCGCGGAGAGGTCTATCCCGGCATCGCCATCTGCGGTAGCGGGGAAGGCATCAACATGACGCTCAACAAGCACCAGGGAATACGTGCCGGACTGTGCTGGATTCCCGAAATTGCCCATCTCATCAGGCAACACAACGATGCCAATGTGCTCGTAATGCCCGGTCGGTTTATCGACACCGACATGGCGCGCAAAATCATGGATGAGTACTTTGCAACGGCCTTTGAGGGAGGACGCCACCAGCGGCGCATCGACAAGATACCGGTGGCGCAGAAGTGACCGCTTTCGCTAAAGGATAAATGAAAAATGATAAAGGTCTAAAAGAATGATTACCATATCAAAAGATAATTTCATTACGGATGAAAAAACCAATTTGGTTTGTTATTCCAGTCTTCTACCAAAAGATAGCAGTGGATTAACCCCAGAGTTTAGAGAAAGTCTGTATGGTGCATTGCAAGAGTCCGTCAAGGCCATGAAGCATTATGACCTTTTCAACACTAAAGATATATGGACCAGAGATTATATGCCAGTACAGTTAACTCCAAATTTGTTTTTGAACTACACCTATAGCCCGGATTATCTACATGACCAAAAGAATTATATCACTAATTGGCTGAAACACAAAGTTCATACACGACGTCAGATTAAGAAATTTGATTTGGAATTTGTTACCATACCACTTGTGCTTGATGGAGGTAATGTTATAAAGGCTATCGACAAATTTGGAAAGCCAACAATCATCATGTGCAATAAGGTTTTGAAAGAGAACAACCTATCAAAGAAAGAACTAACAGGATGGTGGGATGAATTCTTTGATGGTCAGATTCATCTTATTCTCATAGATTGGGAAGGTAAAGATGAAAATCCTATTGGACATGCCGACGGAATGGTGAGGTATATATCTGAGGGCAAGGTTCTTATCGCTAATTATTGTGATTTTGATGATGAAGAACGTTTAACCAAGCCCTTAAAAAAATTCTTCGAAATTGAACGTCTTCACTTTGGAGATATAGAAGGAATAAAAGGCACCGAGATGTGGAGTCTGAAGAAATCAGAGAGTTGGGGTTATATCAATTTCTTACAAGTTGGTAATCATATCATTTTACCTTCATTAGGTTGGAAGGATCTTGATATAGCTGCTGAAAAACAAATCAAGAAAGTGTATGGCCCATCTTTTGAAATTGAGTCCATAAATTGTGATATGACTGATATTCTGAAGGATCCAGATGATAAAGACGCCAATAGCGGCGGTGGTTTGAATTGTCTGACCTGGACGTTATTTTGTTCAGAAGTACCATGTTTTATCGTCTGAACTCCTGAACCACAAAAAAAATGATAAATGACGAAGGGGTTGTTTCCGCCTTTATCATTTATCATTTTTCATTTATCCTCTAGCGAAGCGTTTAAAGGTCGTCGAACGTCACTTGTTTTTCCTCATTCTCCGGCTCCTCACCTTCCTCAAGCGGTGAGATGATTTCGCCGTCGGGGGTGATGGGGTTGCCGTCCTCGTCGAACAGCATTTCCTCCGTCATCATCGTGGAGTCGTTGTCGATGCTGTCCTTAGGTTGTGGAACATATCCGGCGCACTCGTAGAGCGAGGGCATGACGTCGCGGCTCGACGGTTTCTTGAAACGGGCGTGATATTGCTTGAAATCCTTGTTGGTCATCACCGACTGAAGGAAATAGCCGCAGATGGGCAGGGCCGTCCTGCTGCCTTGTCCCAGTGCCCCGGTGCGGAAGTGTATGCTACGGTATTCGCCTCCCACCCATGCTCCGCACACCAGTTTGGGGCTTATGCACATAAACCATGCGTCGGAGTGGTTGTTCGACGTGCCCGTTTTTCCCCCGAAGTCAGTGTCGCGGGCCCCGAAGGTATAGGCGCCGAGGCTGGCCGACGTGCCGCCGGGTTCGGTAATTCCTCCCATCAGCATCCGTTGCATGAGGAAAGCGCTCTTGTAGGGGATGACCTGTGTTTCCGACGACGGTGCCACATAGACCTCATGGCCGTCTTTGTCTTCTATGCGCGTGATGACCACCGGCTCCACGTGCAGGCCGTTGTAGGCGATGCAGCAGTAGGCATTCACCATTTCCAGGAGGTTCACGTCAGAGGAACCCAGTGCCAGCGAGGGAGCATCCTCCAGCGGACTCTTGATGCCCATGTCGTGGGCGGCGGCAATGATGTTCTTGATGCCCATTTCCTGGCCCAGCCTGACGGCCACGCTATTGATGCTCTTGGCAAAGGCACTCTTCAGCGGCATGGAGTCACCGGTGAACGATCCGTTGGCGTTCGTAGGCGTCCATATTTCCGTTTCCTTTTTCTTCTTGTCGTACACCTCCATCGAGATATACTCGTCGCGGCGTTTGTCGCAGGGCGTCAGGCCCTGGTTCATGGCCTCCGTATAGACGAACAGCTTGAACGTGGAGCCGGGTTGCCGCATGGCCGTCACTTTGTCGTATTTCCACGACTTGAAGTCGATGTCGCCCACCCATGCCTTCACATGCCCCGTGTTGGGTTCCATGGCCACAAACGAGCAGTGCATGAATTTCACCATGTATCGAATGCTGTCGAGCGTTGACATTTCTTTCTCGATGGTGCCTTTCTCGTAGTCGAAGAGTTTCACCTTGTGCGGCCTTTCCAGGGCAGCCATGATGCTATCGGGCTGTCCGTGGTAGCGTTCCTCAAGGTCTTTATAAAGTGGCAGCCGCTTGGCAATGCCCTCTATGAAGCCCGGTATGACGCGCTGGCTCTCGTCGCGCCAGGGGTCTTCGCCGTGCCAGTGCTTGTCGAAGTTGTCCTGCACCTGCCTCATCTGCTTGATGGCGGCCTGTTCGGCATATTTCTGCATCCGTGTGTCGATGGTAGTGTATATCTTCAGGCCGCTGCCGTCGAGCTCGTAGCCGTTTTCCTGACACCAGTCTTCCAGCTGCTTCGAGATATAGTCCCTGAAATACATGGCCTGCCCGTCGTAGTTGCTTTCCACGCTATAGTTGAGCTTGATGGGCACCTGTTTGAGCGAGTCGTACTCCGTGCGGGTCAGGTCGCCCCTTCTCACCATGTTGTCCATCACCACGTTGCGCCGTTTCAGGCTGTTGTCGGGGTTTGAGATGGGATTATAATAAGTGGTGGCTTTCAGCATGCCCACCAAAACGGCGGCCTGCTCGGTAGTGAGCAGCGTGGGCGTGGTGCCGAAATAGGTCTTGCTGGCCGTCTTGATGCCGAAGGAGTTGGAACCGAAGTCCACCGTGTTGGCATACATGGTGAGAATCTGCTTCTTGTCGTACACCAGTTCCAGCTTGGTGGCAATAATCCATTCCTTGGTCTTCATGATGAGCATTTTCACCCCGGGAATGTTGCCAAGCAGGCCGGTGCTATATTGCGTGCGCACGCGGAACATGTTCTTCGCCAACTGTTGTGTAATGGTGGATGCGCCGCGTGCCTCGCGCCCCGTCACGGCATCCTTCAGAGCGCCCAGCAGGCCGATGGGGTCTATGCCGCGGTGGTGGTAGAAACGCTCGTCCTCGGTGTCAACCAGGGCTTTCCAGAAGGCAGGCGACACATCGCCGTAGGCCACCGGCGTGCGGTTCTCGTTGAAAAACTTGCCTATCAGCTGGCCGTCGGCGCTGTATATCTCAGAGGCCACGCTCGACGGAGGGTCCATGATGCCCTTGAAGCCCGGCGACTTGCCGAACAGCCACAAGAAATTGATGTCAACCATGCCCAGCCACACAAACACGGCCACGATGAGCGACGTGGCGGCCACCGCGCACTTCGTGTACCAGGCGCGCCCCTTGTATAGCGAGCGATACCACGGCCAACTGCCTGCCACGCCTTTCACTATGCCGCGAAGCAGGCGGCCAACCCAAGAAAAACTGATATAATTCATTTGCGAAACCTCCTTTTTGTACTTTTCGCCTGCAAAGGTACGGATAAACGAGGGAAATGCAAAATGAAAGCTTGCTTTTCTTTTCATTTCCGAGTGGCGTTTATCATTTACCATTTAGCGCGGCGCCCTCTTTTGTCAAGATTTTTCAAGGATTTTTGATTATCCCATGAGGCTTGACCGCAAATTTCGGGGAGAGATTTGGCAGTTTGAGAGGAGAGAATTGGCAAATCTCTCCCCGAAATTTACCGTCAAACTTGGGGTAATTTGCAAACCATTGAAATTCAATAATTTACAAAAACAGTGAAAAATAGTCTGTTTTGTCAAATATTTTTACCAGTTTCCACCCATGCCGCTATCCGTCGCAAAAAGGGAAATTATAGAACATGCCTCACTCTTGGAGACCTTTTTTCTACTTTTATAAAATACGAGTCTCGTCTTGCTGCCATCTTGTCCCTCTGCCGGAATGATAATGGGGCGCAAATGATAAAAAACGTTATTAAAAATAAAAAAAAGGCCGTTGCTGGCGCTTTTCTCAATAATAACCCGTATCTTTGCACCCGATTTTCAAAGGAGAGATGCTCGAGTGGCTGAAGAGGCACGCCTGGAAAGCGTGTATACGTCAAAAGCGTATCCCGGGTTCGAATCCCGGTCTCTCCGCGAGACTAAAGATTTCCAGTACCTCATGAGGCACTGGATTTTTTGTATAGACAAGTTGATTATCAGTGAGTTAAAACTTACAGCGTAGAACAACGACTTCCTTGATGAGTTCCTCTGTCCATACGAGGAAGACATGTCCAGGCACCCTTGACGTTTACATGAAAACCGTCTTTGGCTTTCAGTTTATTATTTTATCTGATTTTTTTCAAATAATTCTTGCAAATTATAAAAAAAAGTATAACTTTGTACCTTCAAACTATTAATTAGTTAATAAGAATGAAAATACTACTTTTTAACTCAAGAAAGACGTGGTTGTGGCTCTTGGCCGCAATGTTGCTTTTCCTTTCACCGCCAGAGGCATCGGCTAAGATGAAATTTGGCGAATATTGCCAAGTGACACACAATCCGGAGATGAACGCACCTTGGTTCGAGGTGCTTGTACCATTCTACGACACCAACGGCAAGGATAGTGGCTTTAGTTGGATCTGGGGCCCACCTTGGTATAACCCTTGGCTTGAAATAGATGGAGTAAAGGCGTGCCCCCTTGACTATGAGATGCTTATGGAATTAAACAACCCTCTCTACATCGAATGGTTTGAACATGAACGCACTA